>Ga0316625_100000126_pt1 | contig 12274 bp, 15 predicted proteins | sample OWC_Aug_T1_C1_D1_FD_207655 | JGI IMG/M metagenome (GOLD analysis project Ga0316625, IMG submission 207655) | Wetland soil microbial communities from Old Woman Creek delta, Ohio, United States - OWC_Aug_T1_C1_D1_A | ecosystem: Environmental > Terrestrial > Soil > Wetlands | place: USA: Ohio... | reverse complement strand
CGCTGCGGGCCCCGATAGGGGCCCGCGGTCATTTGCATTCTTCGATCTGGACCGCCTCAGGCGAGGCACGTCATTTAGTTAACATAATATACATCGTCGCGAATACAGATCGACGGGCGACGGGCAGCGATATCAGATTTCCTCGCCGGGAAGCTCCATCTCGTCGTCGGCCAATTCCACGCCATCCGCATGGCAGGCAGCGTCGGCGCTGGCAGCTCCGTCGTCGGCCGATACCAGCGGCAACAGCGGTTTGTCCAGCGGACGGCAGATCCGGCTGTGCAGTCGCTCGAGCCGCTCCGAACTCTCGATGGCGCGGAACACGGCTTGCGGGTCCATCAGCAAGGCAAAGGGGTTGGCGACGGAGTGTTGCGGCTGGGTCATGGGGCTCACCTCGATGGGATTGGCGTGAAGGCCACTCTATCGACCTAGGACATGGCCACCCAGTCGGCTCACCGCCAAGCCGCCTGTCGGAATTGCACTGACAAGCCTGCTGCGTCGAAGGCTACTGAAGCAGCGGCACCAGCCAGGGGCGCTCGGAGGTCTTCGCCATGTCCGCCGCCGACAGGTTGCGGTCGTTGATGAGCGTCTTGTTCGCCCCGCGCTGCAACAGCAATTTCACGTTCTCTTCCGTGCCGTAGCGCGCGGCCATCATCAATGGCGTGTTCTGGTTGGGAGCCAGCGCATTGATGTCGGCGCCACGGTCCAGCAGCAGCGCCAGCAGTTCGGTGTTGGGGCCGGTGGCCGCATAGTGCAGCGGCGACCAGCCGGGCTTCTGGACCTTGGCGCCACGCTCGATCAGCTTCTTGGCCCAATCCAGGCGCCCCTTAAGCGCGGCCATCATCAGCGGCGTTTCGCCCATCGCATTGGCGGCGTCGACATTCAGCGCAGGGCTGGCCAGCAGCACGGCAGCCACCTTCGGCGAGTCTTCGCGCATGGCCAGATACAGCGCCACCTGACCCGATTCGCTCTTGGTGTTCGGATCGAAGCCCCGCGCCAGCAATTCGCCCACTGTCCTGGCGTTGTCCACGTTGACGGCCCGGAAGAAGTCGATATAGGAGTCGGCTCTTGCCGTTGATAGTCCAATAATTACAAATATATAAACAGCTAATTTAAAGTAATTTCTCATTTCTGGTCAAAGGTGCTTTCTGCCTCCGCGCAAGTGCGCGAGAACAGTTTTTCGAAATTGACACTGGTGACTCGCGCCACCTCCTGCACGCCGCAGTTCTTCAGCCGCGCCAACTGCGCCGCGACATGCGGCACATAGGCTGGCTGGTTGATCTTGCCACGATAGGGTACCGGAGCCAGGTAGGGGCTGTCGGTCTCGATCAGGCAGCGATCCAGTGGCACACGGCGCGCCACCTCGCGCAGCGCTTCGGCATTCTTGAAGGTCAGGATGCCCGAGAACGAAATGTGGAAACCCAATGCCAGCGCCGCGTCGGCCACTTCCTGCGTTTCGGTGAAGCAGTGGAAGACGCCCTGCACTTCGCCGCCGCCTTCGCTGCGAAGCAGTTCGATGGTGTCGCGGCTGGCGCTGCGCGTGTGCACCACCAAGGGCAGGCCGCTGGCCCGGGCCGCACGGATGTGCACGCGGAAGCGCTCGCGCTGCCACTCCATCTGTTCGACGCTGCGGCCGTCGAGTCGGTAGTAATCCAGGCCGGTCTCGCCCAGGGCCACCACGCGCGGCAATGCCGCCAGCCGGAGCAGTTCGTCGACATCGGGTTCGTGCACGCCCTCGCTGTCGGGGTGCACGCCGGCGCTGGCCCAGAAGTTGTCATGCGCGAGCGCCAGCGCGTGCACCTGCGGGAACTCCTCGATGGTGGTGCAGATGCACAGCGCCCGATCCACCTGGGCCTGGTGCATTTCGCGCCGCAGGTCGTCGATGCGGCCCTGCAGTTCGGGAAAGGTCAGGTGGCAGTGGGAGTCGACGAACATCGGGCAGGCAGGCTGCGGCGCCCATGGCGCGGAGCCCCGATTCTCGGCTGAGACCGGCGCCTACAGCGTCTGCGTCGGTTTTGACGACGATATCGACGTGCCCAGCAGCTCTTCGATCTTGAGCTTCAGGCCGCGTGTCTTCTCGTCGGCGGGAAAACGCACGCCGACCCCCTGGGTGCGCCCGCCGGAGGCATTGCTGGGCGTGATCCAGGCCACCTTGCCGGCCACCGGGTAACGCTGCGGGTCGTCGGGCAGTGACAGCAGCAGGTAGATGTCCTCGCCCAGCCGGTACTCGCGCGCGGTGGGCACGAACAGGCCGCCGTCGGTGAGCAGCGGGATGTACGCTGCATACAGCGCGCCCTTCTCGCGGAACACCAGCTGGATGACGCTGGGCCGCACCGCCGCCGCGGCGGCCGGCGCCGGTGCAGCCGCCGCTTGGGCCGGCGCGCCGATGCGGGGTGAGGCGCGGTCGTTCATCGGGACAGTGTATCCAAGGCCCTGGCACCGCGGGGGCCGAGAGTCGTGTCTTCTTGCCAGCAGGCGCGGCCTTCGCCGACCAGCGCTTCGATCAGCAGACCTTCGTTCCACGGGTGCTCGTCGTACCGTGCCACGCGCGACAGCGAACGGGCCCAATCGATCAGCGGCGCAGGCTGTGCGCCGGGCGCCAAGGCCTGTGGCGCAAAGTAGCGCGGCGCGCCGCCCGCCGCCTGGACCAGCGCGTCATGGCAGATCTTCTGCAGCGCGTCCAGCGCGCGCGGCACCGGCCACCCTGCCAGCGGGCCGGCTCGCCCGGCGGCGACGGCACGCGGCAGCGCCAGCCAGGCCTGGGCGTCGACGCCCGCCGCGGCCAGTTCGCGCGCCGCCAACGGGGCGCCACCGGCTGCCGCCAGCAGCACCGGTGCGTCGCGAACGCCCTGCTCCACCAGCCAGGCGATGGCTGCTTCGGGCGACGGCCCCGCCAGGCGGATCCGCTGGCAGCGGCTGCGCACCGTGGGCAGCAGGCGGGATTCGTCGGCCGTGCTCAGCAGCAGCCGCGCCTGGCCGGGGGGTTCTTCGAGCGTCTTCAGCAGCGCACTGGCGGCCTGCAGGTTCATGGCCTCGGCCGGGTGCAGCAGCACCACCTTGGCCCGCCCACGCGCCGAGCTCTGCACCACCCAGTCGATGGCGGCGCGCACGTCGTCGATGCGGATCTGGCGGCTGGGCTTGCGCCGAGCCTTGCCGGTCTCTGCGGCGTCGTCGTCGGTCGATGCGCTCGCGCCGAGCGAGGTCCGCAACGCCTCGGGCAGCAGCAGGTGCAGGTCTGGATGCGAGCCAGACTGCAGCAGCCGGCAGCTGTGGCAGCGGCCGCAGGGTGGCGCGCCGTCGCCTGATTCGCACAGCCAGGCCTGAGCCAGCACCAGCATGAACTCGAGTGCGCCGACGCCTTGCGGCGCCTGCAGCAGCAGCGCATGCGCACGCTGGCGCTGCAGAGCCTGGCGCAGCGGTGCCTCCAGCCAGGGCAACGGCAAGCGCCCGTCCGCGCCTACCACCACGGGCGCTGCTCCAGGGCCGCTTCGATCTGCGCCCAGACGGCATCGCGGTCGTCGTCGGCGTCGACGCGCACGATCCGATGCGGCGCCTCGGCCATTCGCCGGGCATAACCTTCGCGCACCCGGGTGAAGAAGGCTGTGTCCTGCTGCTCGAAACGGTCCGGCGCACGCACGGCGGCGCGGCGTGCAGCGGCCACCTGCGGCGGCAGGTCGAACCACAGGCTCAGGTCGGGCTGGCGGCCTTGCTGCACCCACAGTTCCAGCTGCGCCAGCACCTGCAGGTCGAAGCCGCGTCCGTGGCCCTGGTAGGCGAAGGTGGCATCGGTGAAGCGGTCGCACAGCACGGTGGCGCCGCGGGCCAGCGCCGGCTCGATGCAGCGCTGCAGGTGGTCGCGCCGCGCCGCAAAGATCAGCAGCGTCTCGCTAAGCGCGTCCATGCTCTGGTGCAGCACCAGCTCGCGCAACTGCTCGGCCAGCGGGCTGCCTCCGGGTTCGCGCGTCAGCAGCACCTCGTGGCCCCGGGCCTGCAGCCAGGTCTGCAGCGCACCGATCTGGGTGGACTTGCCTGCGCCATCGATGCCTTCGAAGGTGATGAAGCGGCCCGTCATGGCGAGGTCTTGCGCTGGTACTTGTTCACCGCTCGATTATGGTCGGCGAGGTTGTCGCTGAAGACGCTGCCGCCGTCGCCTCGCGCCACGAAGTACAGCGCCTTGCTCGGTGCCGGTTGCACCACGGCCTGCAGCGAAGCCGCGCCAGGCAAGGCGATGGGCGTCGGCGGCAGCCCGGCGCGGGTGTAGGTGTTGAAGGGGTTGTCGGCCTGCAGGTCGCGCTTGCGCAGATTGCCGTCGAAGGCCTCACCCAGGCCGTAGATCACGGTCGGGTCGGTCTGCAGCGGCATGCCGACGCGCAACCGGTTCAGGAACACTGCGGCCACCTGGCCCGGGTCGTCCTTGGGGCCGGTCTCCTTCTCGACGATCGATGCCAGGATCAGCGCCTGCTCCGCGCTCTTCAACGGACTGTCCGGGTTGCGCTGCGCCCAGGCCGCGTCGAGGCGGCGCAGCATGGCCGCGTGCGCCCGGCGCAGCACGGTCAAGTCGCTGACGCCGCGACTGTAGGCATAGGTGTCCGGGAAGAAGCGCCCTTCGGCGCTGGCCGCGGCGCTGCCCAGCGCCTGCATCACCTCGGCCTCGTCCATGCCCTCGCTCAGCGGCTTCAGTTGAGGCGCGGCGGCCAGCGCGGCACGCACCTGCCGCCAGGTCCAGCCGTCGCCGAGGCGCAGTTTCTCCAGCGTCTCGTCGCCCTGCACCATCTTTGCCAGCAACTGGCGCGGCGTGGTGCCGGCGTCGATCTCGTAGCTGCCCGCACGGATGCGCCGGGCCTCACCCGACCAGCGGAACCATTGGTACAGCAGCCCGGGGTGGACCTGGACGCCGGCGGCAACCCAGGCGGCAGCCACATCGCGCGGCGTCGTGCCGGGCTCGATCGACAGCTCGGCCGTACCTGCGGCCAGCGGCATCGGCCGCTGCACCCACCACCACGTACCGGCCGCCGCCGTGGCGAGCAACAGCAGTAGCACCGCCGTCGCCACGAGCAGCCAGCGCAACCCCTTGGACGACGAAGACATGGTCGAAGATGATAATTGCCGCATGCCCGACAACCGATTGCCCAGCACCGCTGCCGACGGCGCGTTGCGCCTGCCCGAATGGGGCGTGATCCTCGCACAGGGTCCCGACGCGGCCGCATTCCTGAACGGCCAGTTGACGCAGGACATGCTGCACCTGGACGAACGCCGGGCCTGCCTAGCCGGCTATTGCTCGCCCAAGGGTCGGCTGCTTGCCACCTTCGTGGCCTGGCGCGTGTCGGCCGACGCGGTGGCCCTGGCCTGCAGCGCCGATCTGCTGACGGCGACGCTGAAGCGCCTGTCGATGTATGTGCTGCGTGCCAAGTGCAAGCTCAGCGATGCCAGCGCGGACTGGCCGCTGCATGGGCTTGTCGGACGCGCGGCAACCGAGCAGGCAGGCACGGCGCTGCCGGCCGAGGACTGGGGTTGCAGCGCGCGCGCGGCCGCACGCGTGATCCGCCTGCCGACGGTGGACGGCATGGCCCGCGGACTGTGGGCGGGCCCCGGTCTTGCGCCGCAGCCGGCCCTGGATGCGCCGCTGTGGCGCTGGCTCGAGGTGCGCAGCGGCGTGCCGCGTGTCGTGGCCGCCACCGCCGACCAGTTCGTGCCGCAGATGCTGAACCTTGAACTGCTGGGCGGCGTTAACTTCAAGAAGGGCTGTTATCCCGGACAGGAGGTCGTCGCGCGCAGCCAGTACCGCGGCACGCTGAAGCGCCGCTGCTACCTGATGGACAGCGCCGCGCCGGTGACGGCCGGCATGGAGGTCTTCCACAGCGAGGACCCGGGTCAGCCCGCCGGCATGGTGGTGCTTGCCGCGTCATCGCCGCAGGGCGCACACGCCGCGCTGGTGGAGCTGAAGATGGCGGCGCTGCAGGGCGGCACGCTGCATGCCGGCTCGGCCGATGGGCCGCTGTTCAGCCCCGCCACCCTGCCCTACTCGCTGGACGCGTTGGCTGCCTGAGGCGCCGGCATGCCACTCGGCCGGCAGCAACTGTTCGCCTACGGGCGCATCGCGGGCGACGCACTGGAGCCGGCGCTGCTGGCCTTGCGCGATTGGCAATTACGGCTAATGGCGCGGCATCCCGGTCTGCGCTGTGGCCTGTACCGGCGCAGCGACACCTTCGAAAAGGATGTCACGGTGATGGAAAGCTACGCCATCGAATCACCGCTGCCGCACGACGGCATCGACGCCGCGTTGCTGCGGCACATCGACGAAGAGGGCCGCGTACTGCTGCGACCCTGGCTGCGCGGCGCCAGGCATGTCGAGGTCTTCGACGCGCTGAGCGCCTGAGCCTGTGCGCGGCTACAGCGTTCGCACCATCTCCACATGGGCGATGCCGGCCTCCTCGAAGGGGCTGCCGCGCGTGCTGAAACCGGCGCGGGTGTAGAAGCCCGCCGCGCTGCGCTGCGCGTGCAGCAGCACTTCCCTCTCGCCGCGCTGGCGCGCACAGTCGACCAGCGAGTCGAGCAGCGCGCGGCCGATGTCGGCGCCACGCATCGCCTGCAGCACGGCCATGCGGCCGATTTTGGCGACGCCGGGCGCATGCTCGAGCAAACGCCCGGTGCCCAGCGCCATGCCGAAGCGGTTGTAAGCCACCGCGTGTACGCAGGAGGCGTCGGCCGCGTCCCATTCCATCTCGGCCGGGATCTGCTGCTCGCGCACGAACACCGCGGTGCGGATGGCCTGCGCCTCGCGGCCGAGTTGGTCCCAGGTGCCCAGCCGCACGTCGAGCATCGGCTTGCCGGCCTCGAAGTCCTGCAGCAGCGTGCGCAGTTGCGCTGGGACCGGCAGCGAGGTCTGGGTCTTCGGGTTGGCGAACACGTAGACCAGCTCGCCGCTGACCAGCAGCGCATCGCCGCGGAACACTGCCGCGGCAAAGAGGATCGACGAATTGCCGATGCGGCTGCAACGGATGCCGACCTCCACGTTGTCGTCGTAGCGTGCCGAGGCCAGGTACTCGAGCGTGGCCTTGCGCACGTACAGGTCGCCGTCCAGGTACTCCATGGTCTCGTGGTAGGGCATCGCCAGCGCGCGCCAGTAGCCTGCGACCGCCGTGTCGAAGTACATCAGGTAATGGCCGTTGAAGACGATCTTCTGCATGTCGACCTCGGCCCAGCGCACGCGCAACCGGTCGAAGAAGCGGAACTCGGCTCGATTCATGGATTCCACGCCCCTTTCATGGCGTCGGACGCCGCCTGCAGCGCGTCGGCCGACTCTTTGAGTACCCGGCCCATCTTGATGAAGTCGTGCGTCATGCCGCGGTACAACTCCAGCGACACCGGCACACCGGCAGCGCGCAGACGGTCGGCATAGGCAAGCCCTTCATCGACCAGCGGGTCGCATTCGGCAAGGATGACACAGGCTGGCGCGACCCCTGCCACGTCGTCGTGGTTCAGCGGCGCGAAGCGCCAGTCCGGACGGTGTGCATGGTCGATGTAATGCTCGAAGAACCAGTCGATGGTGGCGACATCGAGCAGGAAGCCGTTGGCGAACAGCCGGCGCGACGCGGTGTCGCCATGTGCCGAGGTGCCCGGCGTGATCAGCAGTTGAAGCGCCAGACGCAGGCCCAGGTCGCGCGCGCGTAGCGCGCACACCGCCGCCAGCGTGCCGCCCGCGCTGTCGCCACCGACCGCGAGCCGCGTGCCGTCCAGCTTCAGGTCGGCTGCGTGATCGTGCAGCCACCGCAGCGCGGCCCAGGCATCGTCGACCGCCGTGGGGAAGCGGTGCTGCGGCGCCAGCCGATAGTCCAGGGCCACCACCGCAGCGCCGCTGCGCAGCGCCAGTTGGCGGCACAGGCTGTCATGGGTCTCGAGCGAGCCGATGACGAAACCGCCGCCGTGCAGATAGAGCATGGCCGGTGTCGGCTGTGGTGAATCGCTGTACAGCCGTGCCGGCAGCGGCGTGCCATCCAGTGCGGACAAATGGAAGTCCAGCACCCGGCGCAGCGGTGCGCGGGGCAGATCCAGGATCTCGGCCGCGGCTTCGTAGGCCGCCCGTGCCTGCGTCGGCGACAGCGCATGCAGCGGCGGGCGCCCCGCACGCTGGATGCGCTCGAGCAGGCCTTGCATGCGTGGCGTCAACAACCCAGTGCGGGTGCCCATCGGCCGCGACGATAGCGCGTGCACAACAAAAAGCCCGAAGGCTCGTGGCCTTCGGGCTGCTCTGGCGAAGCGGTTGCTTCAGCCGTGCTTCTCGTCGAAGAACTGTTCGTCTTCGGTCGAACCCTTCAGCGCGGCGGTCGAAGCCTCGCGCTCGATGGTGGTGGTCACCGCGTCGAAGTAGCCGGTGCCGACCTCGCGCTGGTGCTTCACCGCGGTGAAGCCCCGCTCGGCGGCGGCGAATTCCTTCTCCTGCATCTCGACGAAGGCGCTCATGTTCTTGCGGGCATAGCCGTAGGCCAGCTCGAACATGCCGTAGTTCAGGTTGTGGAACCCTGCCAGCGTGATGAACTGGAACTTGTAGCCCATCGCGCCCAGCTCGCGCTGGAACTTGGCGATGGTGGCGTCGTCCAGGTTCTTCTTCCAGTTGAAGGACGGGCTGCAGTTGTAGGCCAGCATCTTGCCGGGGAACTTGGCGTGGATCGCGTCGGCGAAGTCCTTGGCGAACTTGAGGTCCGGGGTGCCGGTCTCGCACCACACCATGTCGGCCACTTCGGCATAGGCCAGGCCGCGGCTGACGGCCTGGTCGAAGCCCTTCTTCGTGCGGTAGAAGCCTTCGACCGTACGCTCGCCGGTCAGGAAGGGCTTGTCGTTGTCGTCGACGTCGCTGGTCACCAGGTCGGCGGCTTCGGCGTCGGTGCGCGCCAGCAGGATGGTCGGCACACCCATCACGTCGGCCGCCAGGCGCGCCGCGGTCAGCTTGGCCACCGCTTCACGCGTCGGCACCAGCACCTTGCCGCCCATGTGTCCGCACTTCTTCACCGAGGCCAGCTGGTCTTCGAAGTGCACGCCGGCGGCGCCGGCTTCGATCATCGACTTCATCAGCTCGAAGGCGTTAAGCACGCCGCCGAAGCCGGCTTCGGCATCGGCCACGATCGGCGCGAAGAAGTCGATGTCGTTCTTGCCTTCGGACCACTGGATCTGGTCGGCGCGCTGGAAGGTGTTGTTGATACGCTTGACGACCTTGGGCACCGAGTCCACCGCGTACAGCGACTGGTCGGGATACATCTCGCCGTTGCTGTTGGCGTCACCGGCCACCTGCCAGCCCGACAGGTAGATGGCCTTCAGGCCGGCCTTGACCTGCTGCATCGCCTGATTGCCGGTCAGCGCGCCCAGCGTGTTGACGAAGGGCTCGGTATTGCACAGCGTCCACAGCTTCTCGGCGCCGCGCTTGGCCAGCGTGTGCTCGATGCCCAGGCTGCCTCGCAGACGCACGACGTCGGCAGCCGTGTAGTTGCGCTTGATGCCTTTCCAGCGCGGGTTGGTCGCCCAATCCTTTTCGAGGGCGGCGGCTTGTTGTTCACGGGTCAGTTGGCTCATGCGGGGCTCCTTGAAGTGCGGGGGTTTCAGAGACTGAAGACAGCCCCAAGCCTAAAGCCTTTGCGACGCCTTGTGAAGACTTATGTCTTATATAAGACTTAAAATGATTGTCTTTGAAATCAATGACTTAATGCCTTCGTTCCGCGATGAGAAATGTAGATGAACCCAATGAAAATCCATGTTGCAGTGCAGCGTCAGCGCCTTTCGCGATGCGGAAACTGAACTTTGCGATATGAAAGTCGCTCACGCGCCCCGGTCTGCCACGCCCGACAGCCAGCGCGCATACACGCGGTCGGCCAGCGCCTGTTGACGCGGCAGGCACCGCGCCATGGCCTCGCGCATAGCCGCTCCGCTGTGCACCGTGTCATGGCGCTGCTGCAGCGAACGATAGGCATCGCTGTCCAGCAAAGACCAGCGCTGCAGCTTCTCGGCATCGACCTCCACATGAAACTGCATGGCCAGGTGCGGGCCGAGCGCAAAGGCCTGGTGCGTGCATGCCGCGCTGCCCGCCAGGCGGGTCGCCCCCGGCGGCAGTTCGAAGGCTTCTTCGTGCCACTGGAAAACGACAGCCGGCGCTTCGTCGCCGAACCAATCGCGGGCGCCTTGGTGGTCGTGCAGCGTCATCGCATGCCAGCCCACCTCGGGCGCCAGCGAGGGGCCGACGCGCACGCCCAGCGCCCGCGCCATCAACTGTCCGCCCAGGCAATGGCCGATGACAGGGCGGCCGCGCGCCATCGCGTCCAGGATCAGCACCTCGGCCCGACGCAGCGATGGGACCGGGTCGTTGGCGCTCATCTCGCCGCCCAGGATGGCCAACGCTGAGAATGCCTCCGTGTGATCGGGATAGGCTTGACCGGCATCGGTGTTGCGCACCTCGAAGGGCACGCCATTGCGGCGCATCCAATGGGCCAGGTAGGCCGGGCCATCGCTGCTCAGGTGCTGCAGAACGAGTACGGGTTTCATCGGCAGGCCGTCGAAAGTGGGCGGGCATGCGCCGCACGGTCCCTATGATCCGCCAACATCAGCCGACGCACCCGACGATGAGCACATTTGCCTACCAGTCAGACACCCGTTTCCTGAAGGTGCCCGCCGCTGCCGGCGACATGCCGTTTGCCGTCGCCGGCATTGCCTGGGACGGTTCCACCACCAACCGGCCAGGCGCACGTTTCGGTCCGCGCGCCATCCGCCAGGCCAGCCACATGCTGTGCGACGGGGTGCACCCGCTGTTCGACGTCACCCCCGAGGGCCGACTGGCCGACGTCGGCGACCTGCCGCTGCCCAACACCAGCCTGGAAGGCATGCGCGCGGCGCTGACGCCGCTGGTGGACGTGCTGATCCGCAAGCACCACATGGCCTGGCTGGGCGGCGACCACTCGATCACGCTGCCGCTGCTACGCAGCTACCGTCGCTGGCTCGGCCAGCCGCTGGCCGTGATCCACTTCGATGCGCATTGCGACACGTGGGAAGACCATTTCGGCGAGCCCAGCGGCCACGGCACCTGGGTCTACGAGGCCATGCGGGAAGGTCTGGTCGTCAACGAATGCTTCGTGCAGCTGGGCATCCGCTCGGCCGGCGTGCGCGAGGCCCGCGAATACGTGCGCGACAAGGGCGGCCTGATCTTCGATGCCCGCAGCCTGCGCGGACTGGAAAGTGCGAGCCAGTTGGCGCCGGTGCTGGCCACGATCCACGAGCGCCTGGCGCGGCATGGCCATCCGCCGTTGTACCTGAGCCTGGACATCGACGCGCTCGACCCGGCCTTTGCGCCGGGCACGGGCACGCCCGAGCCCGGCGGGCTGACGACCAACCAGGTGTTCACCGTGCTGGAGGAACTGGCCGGGTTGCCCTTCGTCGGCATGGACTGCGTGGAGGTGTCCCCGCCTTACGACCACGCCGAACTGAGCAGCTACGCCGCGGCGCGCTTCGTCTGGACCTACCTGTGCGGCTGCATCGCCCGCGGCGCCCGGCGCGCGCCCTGAAGGCCGGCGTCTACAGCGCCAGCGCGGTGGTCTTCTTCACCGTGCGCAACACCAGCATCGAATTCGACCTGGCCACGCCAGGCAGGCGCATCAGCACCTCGGTGTGGAAGCGCTCCAGATCCTCGGCATCGCGGTAGGCAAAGCGCAGCAGGTAGTCGTTGGAGCCGGCGACGTAGAAGCAGTCCAGGATCTCCGGCGCGTCACGTACCGCCTGCTCGAAGGCCTCGAGCTGGTGGTTGTTCATGCTCTCCAGATTGATGATCGTGAAGCTGGTGCCGTGGCGACCCACTGCCTTGGGGTTGAGCAACGCAACGTACTGGGCGATGACGCCCGACTCCTCCAACTGCTTGACACGCCGCAGGCAGGCCGAAGGCGACAGGTGGACCTGCTGCGCAAGCTCCACGTTGGATAGCCGCCCATCACGTTGCAAGGCTTCGAGAATGGCGCGGTCGATCGAATCGAGTTGCACCGGCACAGTCGGATTTCGCATAATCTGCCGTTATTTAACCAAAATACCGCATGATATTGCAAGCGCCCGGTTCTATCCCCCTTCATTGCGCCTGCACATTGCTGGCCGCAGTGTTTAGACTGCAGCCTGTGGTCGTTCAACCCCCGAAAACGCCGCGCCAGCCGTGCCACTTCCTGAGGAATCCGCCATGAAGCCCGATCTCGACGCGTTCTGGATGCCCTTCACTGCCAACCGCCAGTTCAAGAAGGCCCCGCGCCTGCTGGCCAAG
>Ga0316625_100000124_pt1 | contig 12316 bp, 10 predicted proteins | sample OWC_Aug_T1_C1_D1_FD_207655 | JGI IMG/M metagenome (GOLD analysis project Ga0316625, IMG submission 207655) | Wetland soil microbial communities from Old Woman Creek delta, Ohio, United States - OWC_Aug_T1_C1_D1_A | ecosystem: Environmental > Terrestrial > Soil > Wetlands | place: USA: Ohio... | reverse complement strand
TCCGTACGCTGGTGTTGGAGAAGCGCTCGGCGGAGGTCTGGCAGGTGCTCGGCGCGGTGAAGACGGAGTTCGGCAAGTTCGGCGATGTGCTCGGCAAGCTGAAGTCGCAGCTGCAGACCGCGTCCAACACAATCGATGCCGCCGAGACGCGCACCCGCCAGATGAGCCGTGCACTGCGCGCCGTCGAAGCACTGCCGGTCGAACAGGCGGTGCAGCTGCTGCCGCCGGAGCGCAGCGAGGACGGCTGAGGGTCGCGCGCGCCGGGTCACGCGTCTGGTAGTCGCAGTGCATCACCAGTTCGGTCTTGAGCGCTCTGACACCTTGCTACTGCGAGCCTTCGTCGTCCGCAGCCTGCGAACCGTCGCGATACTGCATCTTGACCAGCTGCTGGAGGATGACCATCAGCGCTGCTGCACTCATGCCGAGCATCAGCACGCCGTTGATGGCTTCCAGCGGGCCGAGCAGCTTCCTGTTTTTGCTCATCACGATGTCACCGTAGCCGAGCGAAGCGAAGTTGACCGCCGAGTGGTAGACGGCTTCGTAGAGCTCGGAGAATTCGCCGAGAACGACGAACAGCACCCCCCATAGGCCGACCTGGACGAAGGTGCCGAGCATCATCGCTGCCATCGCCACCAGCAATGGCCGGATGCTGGCTTGCAAATGATCCTCGGCTTTCAATCGGCGAGTCTTGCGCACGAAGTAGCGCACGCACCAGAAGGCGACGAACGCCTGAATGGCGAGGCACACCAGCATGACAAGAAGGCCGACGAGAAAGTTTGCGAGAATCATGCAGGTCTCTCCTCCGATGCGGGTATGGTCCGGGACGCCGGCAACTGATCAGGACGCCAGCGTTCGAGCAGCACGATCGTGCCCCAGGCATATAGCGCGACGCCGACGAAGAGGCAGGTACGCACGGCGGTGCCCTCGAGGACACTCTTGCCGCTGGCGCTGTCCTCAATCGCAGGGCCAATCAGGATCAGTGCCGTGATCAGCGCGTTGCTCCAGAACGAGGAACGAAAGCGCGAACGGCGGGCGCCGGTCATCGCGGAGCCAACCCAGAGTGCCGCGGCCATCATCCAGAGCACGAGCATCCACAAGCTGGGCCACAGCGACAGGCCGGACCAGATTCCAACGGCGACGAAGGCACCCATCAGCGTCGACCCCACGAGTTCGCGGCCGGCGGAACGGGCGTCGGTCTCGCCGGCCTGCTGGCTCAGTGTGACGGTCTTCATGATCGCGGCAAGGTAGAACGACGGATTGGTCAGCGCCAGGACGAAGACGGGCATCACGATCAGCGTCGCGCGGAGCGAAATCCATGCGGCGGCGGCGCGGCCGGGCCGCGTCGGTTGGGCCGAGGGCGCGGCCGGCGCCGTCCGGTCCGGAAAGAAGGCGCTCGAAATGAAACCGACCAGCGTACCGACGGCGACGCCCACAGCGAGCGTCACGGCCAGCGTGCCGACCAGTGCCTGCTCGACGAGGCCCGCCACCGGCATCAGCGCGAAGGCGATCACGAGCACCATCGTCAACGGGTTGCCGCTGACCAGCCCCGCGAAGAAGATCGTGAAGAGCAGGACCGCCGTCAGCAGAACGCCGGTGAGGGCGTAGTTCTCCAGCAGCGGCACCATCACGATGCCCGCGGCGACCACTCCGGCGAAGATCAATGCAACGATGATCCCCTTCGTCAACGGCAGCGGTGGCCCCGGCTTGCTGAGCAGGATCACGGCCATCACGCAGACGACGTAGGGAGCCGTGAGCGCCAGGCCGTAGGCGATCAACGTGGCGAGGCCAAGACCGAGGGTCAGTCGCAGTGTCGCCTTGTCGCCGGGGTGCATGCTCGGCGCTCAGTAGAGATAGGAAACCCAGCTCATGACGCGGATGTAGAAGGTGCCGAGCGTGTTCATGATCGGGTTGTCGCCCGTGTAGACCATCACCTCGGCTTGGCCGCCGATGCGGGCGAGGCGCAGGCGCGGCAACTCGGCCGGATCGAACTCGATCGCGACCGGGATGCGTTGCGCCTGGCGCAGCCAGTCGCGACTGTTCTGCACCTGAGGCAGGGTGCCCGGCGGCGGTGGCGACGTGCCGGCGACACCGCCGCCAATGCTGCGCACGCGGCCCTTGAGCACCTCCCCGGGCAGGATGTCGAGAACAATGGCGACCTCGTCACCCGGGTCGATGTTGCCGAGATTGTTTTCAGTGAGTTCGGCACTGATCCACAGGTCGTGCATCGCGATCAGCGTCATCACCGGCGCGCCGGGCTGCGCAAAGTGGCCGACGTCGGTGCGCAGGTCAGTCACGATGCCGCGCGCCGGCGCCAGCACCTTGGTTCGGGCCAGGTCCAGTTCGGCCTTCTCGACGGCCGCGCGGGCGCTCTGCGCCTGCGTGTTGTCGTCACCGGCTTCACCAGCGGCCTCCTGCGCCTTGCGCAGATCGGCTTCGGCGCGACGGACCTTGCTGCGCGCCTCCTCGCGAGTTGCTTGCGCACCCTCGAGGCGTCGCACCGAAATCGCACCGGGATCCTCCTTGTACAGATTCTCCTGCCGACTGGCATCGCTTTCGGCCATTGCACGGTGCGCCTGCGCCGCCGACAGCGCGGCACGCGCTGCGTCCACGCCAGCCGCTGACGCGTTGACCGAGCTGCGCACCGACGCGTAGTCGGCGCGAGCGCGTTGCAGCGCGATCTTGTACGGCCTTGGATCGATGTCGAAAAGCGACTGTCCCGGCTGCACCTCGTCGTTGTTGCGGATGTAGACCTTCGAGAACTTGCCTGCCACCTCGGCCGCCACCGGCACGACGAACGCTTGAATGCGCGCCTGCGTCGTGTAGGGAGTCAGCCGATCACCGATGAAGTAAAGCAGCAGGCTGACGAGGATCGCAATCGCGATGACGATCGCGCCGATACGGCTACCGGCCCCCAGGGCAGCGTTGCTCGAGGTTTCCTGGTTCATGGCGCTTCTGTCGGGGGTGGGAAGAATTCGGTGTCGGCGGGCGGCAGGGGCGCGTCGATCAGCCGCTTCCAGTCGCTGCGCTCGCTCATCGTTTCGCGGGTGGATGTATCGACGAAGGGCTCGGCGCGGGCGGCCTGCCAGCCACCGCCCATTGCCTTGTATACGGAGATCAGGCTCTGCGTGACGCCGCCCTGGGTGCTCACCAGGCGTTCCTGCTGGCTGAACAGGCTGCGCTGCGAGTCAAGAACACGCTCAAAACCGACCAGCCCCTCGCGATACTGGATGTTCGCGATGTCGAGTGACCGACGGGCCGCCTGGACGGCCTCGCGCAGAATGTCGACCTGGGCGCGGAACTTGGCGAAATCGACAGCGGCATCGTCGAGTTCGCGGGCGGCTCGCAACACGGTGCCCTGGTACTGCTCGTAGAGCTGCTGAAAGCGTGCATCCTGGACCAGCACCTGGTCCTTCAGCCGGCCCCAGTCGAAGATGTTCCACACCAGCGCCGGCCCGACGCCCCACTGCAGGATGCGCACCGAGCCGTCGAGCGAGGTGGCGGACAGGCCGACCGACCCGACCAGCGCGATCGACGGGTAGAGAGCAGCCTCACTGACGCCAATCTGGGCCGACTGCGCGGCCAGTCGCGCCTCCGCTGCGCGCACGTCCGGCCGGCGGCGCAGCAGGTCGGCGGGCAGGTCAACGATGACGGCAAGCTCGGCGGTCGGAATCTTCTCGCGTCCTGCCTCCATCTCGGGCAGCGGTCCCGGCGGGCGTGCGAGCAGCACACTGAGCGCGTTCTGCACCTGGCGCAGGCTGCCCTCGAGTTCAGGAATGGAAGCGACGGTACTCAGGTACTGCGTTCTCGCCTGCTGGACATCGAGCTCCGACTCGTTGCCGCTCTTGAACAGGCGTTCGGTGATTTCGAGGCTGCGCTTTTGCAGCGCCGCGTTCTCGTGCGCGATGCGCAGGCGCTGTTCGATCGTGCGGATGGTGGCGTAGAAACTGGCGGCCTGCGCCGCGACCAGCACCTGCGTGTCGTCGTAGGCGGCGATGCTGGCGAAGTAAGCGGCGTCGGCGGACTCGATGCCGCGCCGAAACTTGCCCCAGAAGTCGATTTCCCAGCCGATGTCGAGTCCGATGCCGTAAGTCCAGGCAGCGTTATCGGGACCATTGGACTGCTGCTGACCTGCGCGCAGCACCTCGCCGTTCAGTTGCTGCAGTTGTGGATACAGACCGCTGCCGGCGATGCCGAGCTGGGCGCGCGCCTCGAGAATGCGCAGGCCGGCCGTGCGCACATCGATATTCCTCTGTTGTGCTTCGGCGACCAGCCGGTCGAGTACCGGGTCATTGAAGTTGCGCCACCATTCCTCGGTCGACGCGCGCTCGCGCGACTGACCTGCAGCCGACTCCGACCGCAGCGTGCTGCTCGACCAGTCCTTCAACCACGGAACTTCCGGCCGCGCAAAATCGGGGCCAACTGTCGTGCACGCTCCCAGCAGCAGGCAGCCCGCCAGCAGCAGGCTCCCCGGCAGCCCGCGCTGCGGTGGGGTGGCGCGCATTCGCTCAACCGGCGACGGTTGTCCCGCTCTTTTCCTTGCCGATAAGAGCATCCGGATCGGTGTGCACCCAGCCCATGAAGATCTGGTAGCCGAGGGCCAGCAGCGTCGCACCGACAAACATGCCGAGGATGCCCGAGACCGCCATGCCGCCGAGCGCGCCGATTAGGATCACCGGCATAGGCGCATCGACGCCGCGTCCAAGCATCAGCGGCTTGAGCACGTTGTCGGCCATGCCGGCAACAAACAGCAGGGCGGTGTAGAGGGCCGCTTCGCCGGTCCCGTAGTCACCGGTCGTCCATATGTAGGCAATCGCCGGCAGGGTGACCAGCAATGCAGGCACCTGAGCGATGCCGAGGACGAGGACGATGAGCGCGAGGACACCTGCGAAGGGAATGCCGGCGAGCAGCAGGCAGAGCCCGACGATGATGGCCTGGATCAGGGCCACGCCGAGGACGCCCGCCGCGACGGCGCGGATCGTTGCCGTCGACAGCTTGGTGAACTCCGGGCCGCGCTCCGGGCCGACGATGCGCGAGAAGATCGCCAGGCTCGCACCGCTGCCCGCCTTCCCGAAAGCCATGATGATCCCGGCGATGATGAAGGAGCCGACGAACGCCAGCAGCCCGACGCCGATGCCGGCGACGAAGGCGAGGGCCGACTTGGCGATGTCGCCGATCTGCGGTTGCATGCTCTGGATCAGGGCAGGAAGGTCGGCATGGGCCCTGGACCAGAGCGCATGCACCTTCTTTCCGACCAGGGGCCACTCGGACACCCCGTCGCGCGGCGGCGGGACTACCAAGGTGTTGCTCTGCACTTCGGTAATCAGCTGTTGCACCGAGTCGCCGAGCGAACTCATCAACACGGCGGTCGGCGCGACGATCAACGCGACCCCGAGGAGAGTCAGCACCGTCGCCGACCAGCCCTGCCTGCCGCCCATCTTGGCGGCGAGCATCTGGTGCAGCGGGAACAGCGTCACGGCCAGGATCAGCGCCCAGACCATCAGGGTCAGGAAGGGCGAGAAGATCCGGTAGCAGAGCAGGGCCAGCGCCACGATGAGCCCAGCGCGGATCAGGACGTCCAGCAGGCGGGAAGCGATGCGGCGTTCGAGTTCGATGTCTGGAGAATTCATGTGGACCTGCCCGCAAATTGCGGAAAATTGTTGTAAGGGTTCTTGTGGTTTTGCAATGGACTCGTGACGCAGACGGCTGAACTCCTGTCTCAAGATACGCCAGCTGGTGACTTGGGGCGACCTCCAATAGGCGACTTTGATAACGGTCGGCTAGCCCGCGGCGAACTGAGGGGGCGAGACGTCCGCTCTTCGGCGAACCGCCCGCATCGGTGAGACTTCTGCTCTTGGCCGCGTGAAGACGATCAGGCTGCCTCGACGCCGCTGACTACAGAGCCGCCTTGGCCACGGTCTCGGCCGGCGGCTCGACCGGGTGCTCTCGGCGCTTGGTTTTGCGAGATTCACGTCATCGATCACTTGAGACGTCGTTCAGCGGCAGTTGGCCGGCAGCCAGCCCCTGGGGAGGTTGGTTTTGTTGGCCGCCGTCACGGTCATCTTCTCGGGCACCGCCGCGAGGCCGCAGACCCAGGCCACGGGCACGATGGGGGCATCTTCGACCACTGCAGGGCGCAGGCTCAAGGTCATGCCGCGTAGCGCGCTACTGGCCTGGTTGCCAAACACCACGTGGATGGCACCGGCTTCGACCGTCAGCGACTTGACGTAGTTGCTGACCACCTTGTCGGGCGCGGGCAAGCCCGCCGCGGCGTTGTCATCGGGGAAAGCTTTGGTGGTGGCCCAGGCGGCGGCGATGGGCCCTTTGGCGATGTCGGTCAGCCGCATCGCCTCAATGACTTGCTCGCGGACGTATTTGTCGCGATAGAGTGGGACAGCCATCATGGCCAGGATGGCGATGATCGCCACCACCACCATCAGCTCGATCAAGGTGAAGCCTCGCGGTGACGGCGTCGAGTTTCTTCCGGGCTTGTTCACGTGAAATGTTGGCCAAGGTGGGCTCGGGGGCATTTTGCGGCATCGCTTTCCCATCAGACACAAGTGTGCAACTGGTGAGAGAGTGTGCATCTGTTTTTAGAATCTACACATCCAAGTTGCGCTCGGGAGGGCTCCATGGCAATTCGCGTGATCAGGTTGGGCACTGCGCGCACCCCTGATGAGGGCCTGCGGATCGGAACCGTGCGTCGACCGCCGCGCGGTGTTCCAAAGAGCGAATTTGCATTGCGCAACTGGTACGACGTCTGGTTTCCCAACCTCTCGCCGAGTCCGGACACGATGAAGCTCGGTCAGGCGGCGCGCACGCCGACGCAGTGGGCCGCGTTCACCCGCGCCTACCGCTCGGAAATGACACGTCCGGAGTGCAGCCACGCAATTGCGCTGCTGGCGGCACTGTCGCACCAGACGAATTTCGCGGTCGGATGCTACTGCGAGGATGAAGCGCACTGTCACCGCTCCGTGCTGCGCGAGCTGCTGGTGGAAAACGGCGCGAAGCTGGTTCCGCCGGCTCCCTAGCCCGGACCGTCACCTCCCGTTTGACAGGATTCCGGATAACCCAGCAGCGGTGTTGCGCCGGTGCGGGAGCACTCCCCCCGACCAAGGGGGGGGTCGGGCTGGAGCTTGCTGTTGAGAATGCGTTTCGCCGCCACTCCGTGGTTCGGACCACGGTTGCCTGGCACCAGTGAAACGGGAGAACAAGTGAAAGATCAGAAGACCCAGACGGTGCGCCTGCCCGTCGCCGCGCGCGCCATCGCCGCGGCTGTCGCAGCCGCCTGCGCTGCGACCATGGCACCAAGTGCCCAGGCATTTGAATTCGACACCGGCAATCCGGATCTGTCGATACGCTGGGACAACACGGTTCGTTACAACTACGGCGTCCGCGTTGAAAATCGGGACAGCAAGATCGGCAACACGGTGATCGCCGACGAAGGCACCTATAGCTTCGATCGGGGCGATACCGTCGCCAGCCGCTTCGACGTGCTGACCGAAATCGATGTCGTCTATATGAAGCGGTTTGGAGCGCGACTGAGTGCCGCCGGCTGGTACGACTTCGCCTACGGCGACGACAGCAAGACCAATCCGAATCTGCCATTTACGCAGATTCCGAGCTACATCAACAAGAAGTACAGCACCTACACCAATCGCTTCTACCAGGGTCCGTCGGGTGAAATCCTCGACGCGTTCGTGTTTGCCGGCTTCGACCTGGGGTCGGCACCGACGTCGGTCAAGGTCGGTAGCCATACGATCTACTGGGGCGAGTCGCTGTTCGTCAACGGCAACCTGCACAGCGTCGCCTACTCGCAGAACCCGCTCGACCTGCAGAAGGGCTTCGCCACGCCGGGTTCGGAGGCCAAGGAACTGTTCCGTCCGCTGAACCAGATCTCCGCCACGTCGCAGATCACTGACACGCTGTCGATCTCCGCCGAATACCTGCTGGAATGGGAAGGCTACCGCTACCCTGAAGGCGGCACGTATCTGGGCCCGGTTGACTTCGTCTTCAACGGTCCCGATCGCCAGTTCCTGTCGGCAGCACTCGGCTTTGCCGCAAATGGCAACCCCTCGGAGCCGAAGGAATACGGCGAATGGGGCCTGGCCGCACGCTGGAGCCCACAATGGCTCGACGGCACACTCGGGTTCTACTACCGCAACTACGCCGACAAGCTGCCGCAGACGCTGTTGACACAGGTGGGGCGCAACACCAGTCGTTATAACCTCATCTACGCGGACGACATCGATCTGTTCGGGGTCAGTCTGGCCAAGAACATCGGCGGCGTCAGTGTCGGTGCAGAGTTCTCGTATCGGCGCAATACGCCGCTGAATTCGCAGGTGCTCGGCATCGCGCCGGGGCTGCCATCCGAAGGCGATACCAAAGGACCGCGCGGCGATACGCTGCACGGGCTGGTCAACACATTGGGCGTGATTCCGCAGACGCCGGTGTTCGATGCCGCCACCTGGGCCGCCGAACTGACGTTTGCGCATTACACGAAGGTACGCAGCGGCGCCAACCTGTTCATGGCCGAGGGCTATGTGCCATGCGCCGGCAAGGACAAGTGGGACGGCTGCACCACCAGGAACTACGCCGGCCTCGCGCTCGCCTTCACGCCGACCTGGTACCAGGTGTTTCCGGGCGTTGACTTGTTTGCCCCGGTGACTTACGCAGTGGGCCTCAGCGGCAATGCCCCCACAGTATTCGGCGGTAACCAGGCCCTCGGCAACTACAGCATCGGCATCGCCGCCGATGTGTTCCAGAAATACCGTTTCGATCTGAAGTACATCGACTGGGTGGGCCGCTACAAGGATAACGGCACGTCGGTCACGAGCCAGAACGGCCTGACAACCTTCCTGACGGACCGCGGTTTCGTCAGCTTGACGTTCAAGACAACCTTCTAAGGGGACGACCATGCATAAGTCAATAAAGCGACTGGCGGTCGCATTGACGCTGGCCTTTGCTGCACAGGCCAACGCCGCACTCACCGCCGAGGAAGCCAAGGCGCTTGGCACGACACTGACTCCGGTCGGCGCGGACAAGAATGCCAACAAGGACGGCACCATTCCCGCCTACACGGGCGGCCTGACGACGCCGCCGGCAGGTTTCAAAGCCGGCGACGGCATCCGGCCTAACCCATTTGTCAGCGAAAAGCCGCGCCTGGTGATCGACGCCAAGAACATGGCGCAGCACGCCGACAAGCTGACTGAAGGCACCAAGGCGATGCTGCAGAAGTACCCGACCTTCCGCGTCGACGTCTATCCGACGCACCGCACGGTCGCGTTCCCGAAGTTCGTCACCGACAACACGCTCAAGCACGCCACCCAGGCCAAGACGACCAACGCCGGCCGCTCGATCGAAGGGGCGCACGCCGGCTTCCCGTTCCCGATTCCAAAAGACGGCTACGAGGCGATGTGGAACCACCTGGTGCGTTTCAACGGCCAGTCGTATGAGTCGAAGTACCGCAACCTGACCGTCGACGCCAACGGCCGCCCGGCGCTTGCCACCGAGGGCAATAGCGTCCAGGAGTACCCGTTCTGGGACAACAGCAAGTCGAGCGCCGAGACCTACTGGCGCATCCGCCTGATGTACACAGGCCCGGCACGCCGCGCCGGCGAGGGGCTGCTGATCGTCGACCCGATCGACATGGGCACCAAGGACCGCCGCGCGTGGAGTTACCTGCCGGGGCAGCGCCGCGTGAAGGTCGCGCCGGACTTCAACTTCGATACGCCGAATCCCGGAACGGCCGGCGCCAACACCTTCGACGACATCTTCCTGTTCATCGGTTCGATGGACCGATTCGACTTCAAGCTGGTCGGCAAGAAGGAAATCTATGTTCCGTACAACGCCTACGGCGCCGTCTACCAGGCAAAGCAGGACGACCTGCTGAAGCCCGGACACCTGAACCCCGATCACGTGCGGTGGGAACTGCATCGCGTTTGGGTCGTCGAGGCAACGCTGCGCGAGGGCAAGCGCCACATCTACAGCAAGCGCACGTTCTACCTCGACGAGGACTCGTGGGCGGCGCTGGCGTCCGACCAGTACGACATGCGCGGACAGCTGTACCGCGTGGGCCTGGCGTACATGGCGCCGAGCTATGACCTGCCGGCGCCGTACACGGACATGTTCAGCCACTATGACCTGGTGGCGCGCAACTATCACCTGACCGGCTTCATCGCCGAGACCGGCGGAGTGCGGCACACCAAGCCGCTCGCGGACCGCGAGTGGACCTCGGACGCACTTGCGGGTTCCGGCATCCGCTAGTCGGTACGAGCAGTCCAAACAGAAAGGAGCCTCGCAAGAGGCTCTTTTTTTGCCGCCATCCTCACGCGAGCCTCCCCGGTGAGGGGGGTGTTGGGTGCCGATCCACCACGGAAAATGCTCAGATTCGCAGCAAAGATTTCCCTCTCGTCAACCATCGAAGAATCGCCATGCCAAAGACCGCGTTCGCAGGGATACTCGCCGCCATCGCCATCGCCATCGCGTCGCTCGCTGCCACGGCAGCAGACAGCGTGTGGCGCGACGTGCTGGACACGCCGGCCGCGAAGGGCCCGCTCGCTTCGCGCGCCCTGCTGAACGGCCTCGCGAGCGCAGGTTCGCGCCTCGTCGCGGTCGGCCAGCGCGGGCACGTGCTGCAATCGAACGATGCCGGCAAGAGCTGGCAGCAGGCCGACGTGCCGGTGAGCTCGGACCTGGTTGCGGTCTCGTTCGCGAACGACAGCAGCGGCTGGGCGGTCGGTCACGACGGCGTCGTGCTGCGCACGACCAATGCCGGCGCGACCTGGGTCAAGCAGCTCGACGGCCACGGCGCAGGCGCCGCGATGGTCGACTACTACACGCGCGAAGCCGCGGGCGTCTTCGCGAACGATCCGAAGCGCGGCGCGGCGTATCTGGAGGAAGCCAAGCGCTTTGCGGCGCAGGGGGCCGAGAATCCGCTGCTCGATGTCTGGTTCGAGAACGACAAGTCGGGCTTCGTCGTCGGCGCGTTCGGGTTGATCCTGCGCACGAACGACGGCGGCGCGAGCTGGGAGCCATGGCTGCACGCCACCGACAACCCGAAGGCGCTGCACCTGTACGCGGTGCGCGCGGTCGGTGCCGACGTCTGGATCGCCGGCGAACAGGGCTTGCTATTGAAGCTGGACCCGCAGGCGAAGAAATTCAACGCGGTCGAGCTGCCGTACAAGGGCACGCTGTTCGGCGTCGTCGGCAACGAGCGCGTGGTGCTCGTGCACGGCCTACGCGGCACTGTGCTGCGCAGCACCGACGGCGGCCGCAGCTGGCGGCCGGTCGACACCGGCCTGCAGGTCGGGCTGACCGCGAGCGCGATCGAAGCCGACGGCCGCATCGTCATCGTCAGCCAGGCCGGACACATCCTGGTAAGCCGTGACGATGGCGCCAGCTTCAAGCCGGTGCGCGTCGAGCGCCCGATTCCTGCCGCTGCGGTGCTCGCCGTGGCCCGCGATGCGGCCGTAGTTGCCGGACCCCGCGGCGTACAGACACAACCGCTGCAATAAGCGCGTCGAAGGAAAACTCCCATGCACGCCGACATCGACGCCGAGTTGCCCGTTCCGGGCGCACTCGAGCACTTCGACCAGAACTCCGGCACAAGGCTGGAACGGCTGGTGTTCAACAATCGCCGCGCGGTGATCATCCTGTGCGCGGTGCTGACCGTGCTGCTCGGCGCGGTCGCGGTGTTCAGGCTGACGCTGAATGCGAGCTTCGACAAGATGATCCCGAGCGGTCATCCGTACATCCAGAACTACCTGGAGAACCGCAACGACCTGCGCGGGCTCGGCAACTCACTGCGCATCGTCGTCGAGAACACGCAGGGCGACATCTACGACCCTAAGTACCTCGAGGCGCTGCGCCAGATCAGCGACGAGCTGGTGCTGACACCGGGCGTGGACCGCGCCTGGGTCAAGTCGCTGTGGACGCCCGCGGTGCGCTGGACCGAGGTCACCGAGGAGGGTTTCCGCGGCGGCCCGGTGATGCCGGACAACTACGACGGTTCAGGAAACGCGACGGAGCAGTTGCGCGGCAACATCGCGCGGTCCGGGATCGTCGGCAGCCTGGTCGGCAACAACTTCAAGTCGAGCATGATCGTCGTTCCGCTGCTCGACAAGGACCCGACGACCGGTGAACGGATCGACTACCGCGCTCTGTCGAAGAACATCGAGGCGGTCAGGGCAAAGGTGGAGGCGGGCGTTGACGGCAAGCCCGCCGTGGTGAAGGTGCATGTGATCGGGTTCGCGAAGCTGGTCGGCGACTTGATCGACGGCCTGTTCCAGGTTGCGCTGTACTTCGGCTTCGCGGCGCT
>Ga0316625_100000118_pt1 | contig 12537 bp, 28 predicted proteins | sample OWC_Aug_T1_C1_D1_FD_207655 | JGI IMG/M metagenome (GOLD analysis project Ga0316625, IMG submission 207655) | Wetland soil microbial communities from Old Woman Creek delta, Ohio, United States - OWC_Aug_T1_C1_D1_A | ecosystem: Environmental > Terrestrial > Soil > Wetlands | place: USA: Ohio... | reverse complement strand
TGTGGTGAACCCCCATCGCGCCTGGAGAGATGGAGCACTCCGGGTCAATCAGGCTCTCAACCTTCCAGTAGATGCCGAAGTCCTCGTCGATGTTGGCAATGGCAATGTCGCAAATGCCGCTGCCTTTCGATGGAGGGGCAAACCCTGCGGTTTCCGTGTCAATGCAAATGATCCGCATTTACTGCCTTTCAAAAGAGCCCCGCCACGTCTCAGGTGGCGGGGGTTGAGATTACTTCTTGAGGCCAGAAGTGAAGATGGCGATGCCGAACTTGTTGCTGCCGATCACGCGCTTTTCCTGGGTCAGCGTAACGACATTGCTGTCCTCGATGCCCTTGGCCTTGCGCAGACCAGACTCGAGGAGGTAGCGCCCCCACTGGCCGACAGACTGCGGAGACAGGGAAACCTGCACGATTTCCTGCTCGTCGGCGGCGACGTCACCCTTGACCTCGGACCACAGCAGGTTGCAGTACACTTCGGCGTACTGCTTGACCTGAGACTTGTCATAGCCTTCCGACTTGAGGTACTTGACGTACTCTTCGACGGAGCCTTCGCCGCCCTTGAGGCTGTGGCCGTCGTAGGAACTACGGATCAGCTTGTTGGCTTCATCGTTGTTCTGTTCGCCGGTCGTCACCAACCAGACATAGGACCAGGACAGGACCTCGATGGCGATCTTCTTGCCGAGTTCGACAGTCTTGTCGCGGCTGAAGCCGTCAAGGCCGACCGTGATGCGGGGGAAGACGCCGATGCCAAGGTTTTCGAGTTCGGTCGTGGGGATTGCGTTCTGCAGTTGCTTGAGTACCGTGCCAGCCGACAGCGGGGAGATCGCCCTGCTCGGCGCCGGGGTGACGGCCCGTTCGGTAGAGGTTTCCGCCTTTTTGGTTTCTGCGGGGGCTTGCCCTGCAGCGTCTTCAGACTCGAAAGCGGGGGCGGTAGCGGCGGGTTTATCACGAAGTGCCATTTTGATTCCTTTCAGATGTGGTTGTCAGTGTCGTTGCCTCACGGTGAAAATAAAACGGATACACCGTGAGACGCAGTATATCCGAGTTTTGAAACACGATCAAGATTTGAACTGCTGTACTCCGTCCTTGGCCAGCTTGTCCGTATCGAACCGCATGATGGTCTCACTGCTTCCGTCACTGCGTAGATCAGAGTCGGCGCAGATGTGATCGACTGCCGGCGAGTACGCCGTCAGCGCCACCATGAACGTCTCGAGATTGTCGAACAAGGGCTGCTCGTGCGTTGTCGCACAATACTGACGGTAGTTGGTGTAAGCCCGCTCAATCTTGACTTCAGCCCAGCCGTCGCCAGTGACGTAGTCCTTGCCAAGGCGCATCTCGTAGTGGCGGTCCTGCTCACGGCTCAACAAGGCGATCTGGCTGATGACCTTGGTGATCTCGCTCCGTCCGAACACCTTGACTGCCTTCGCATCTTCGCCGACGGAGGCTCTGTCGTACTTCTCGGAGATCAGATCGTCGATCCGCTCGTTGAAGTGGTCGCCGAACACCGTGGCCAGCGCCTCTTTCAACATCAACCAGCCGTGGATCACGACTGCCGTATTGAAGATGATGCGATCAGCCATCGACCGCGCCTGGGCGCTACCAAGGGCAGCTTCGGGAAGCTTGTTCCGTATCGACTCGATGATCTGCGTCATCTCTGCGTACATCTTCTTGAGGTCGATGCCGAAGCCGCGCCGCATGATCAGCTTTCCGATGGCCGACAGCGCCCGCTTGCTCTCCTCGCTGTCGTGGAGGCGGAGGAAAGCGGCGCTGCGCTCACGAGTCTGGTAATCCTTGGTCACCTTGACCAGGACGCAGCGCTCGATGATCGCCGTTTCGTTTTCAATCGCCTCGCCGATGAAGATGAGGGGGGCGGCGCATTTCGTCTTGACGACGCCAAGGGAGGTCTCGCCGCCACGGTTCAGGGTTCCACGGTTACCCGTGTCGCCGCCGATGTAGGCGTTCTTGAGAACGTCTTTCATCTTCTCGTACTTGCCCTTCTGGCTGCGAAGTTCTCGGGGCTTGTACTCGTCGAAAATGGCTGGAGCGGAGTGGCTGCTCGAAACCTTGTTGTCGATAGCGAACGGCGTGAACGAGGTCGCCGTAGCAAGGCCGTGGCTGTTTCTGTACCAGTGCAGACGGGACAGCATGATGATTGTCTGCGACTTGCCGGCGCCGGCCTCACCGAACACCTGCAGGTTCGGGAACTGCTCGAACAAGCGAAGGTAGGCGGATCGGTAGTGGGCAGCAATGAACCACCCGACCGAATTGATGACGACCTCTGGGCTGTTGAAGTTGAACAGGTCGTCGATCTGCGGCAGCATGTCGATGGACAAGGGTGGAGCCTTGTGTATGTCGATCATGTAGGTGCTGACGGCTTCCGTTGGGCGATACCTCAAGCGGAAATAGTCCGGATCGTTCTCGTCGATGGACGACTCGAAGGTGTCCTGAGTGAGGTAGACCGCGACCGGGGTCGGGTCGTCCTTCTCGGGGTGGTCGATGATGAAGAATCCTTCCCGTGGGTAGGAGTACACCTTCCCTCCGCTCTTGGCCTTTTCCGCCATAATGTCGAGGAGGGCGGCTGTCTCCTGTTCTCCTCCTTGGTAACTCACTTGGAGCCCTCCAAAAAACTTGCGCATGTTGCTTGCTGATGTGAATGAGTCGGACCCTAACATTTTGCGGGCAACCTTTCTTCCGTCAACGAAAATATCGAACTCGTAACCAGAGAAGTTCCGGCTTTCAACGTCAACGAATGCCTCGACGTTGCGAAGAACGGCACGGGCAATCGGTTCATCCTTGTCGCCGATCCGCCTGAACATGCCCTCGGAGTTCATGAAGAACCCCTTGCGCAAGCCGCGCATGACGTCGAAGCCTGGATCGTTGGAAGTGACCACGCCGTCATCGTCGATTGTCTCTTTGACCTCGGGCCTGTCCTCAGAATCCTCGCGGTCGAGAACACCAAGGTCGTTGATGCTGGTGCCAGGTTTGAGGAGCCTGACGATAGGGCCGACGTCGAAGTCGTACAGGACGTCCTGCTCCATGTAGTCGTACATCCTGCCCAGTTCCTCGCGCCGCTTCGACGGGGTGCCGTAGCGCCGGCTGTCGCTGACATGGGTCTCACAGAGGCCGCTGCAGCCGTCAATGAACTCCTTCCGCTTCATGCCAACACTGGTAGCATAGATGGCAAGCTGCATGGCGAGGCTCTGGAACCCTGCCCCCTCGGCCACGTTTTCGCCTTTCATCAGCGCGACGATTGTCGGAGGAGTCTTGCCAGCCTGTTTCCAAGGATCAAGGATGGCGCTGGCTTTCTCCGTGCGCCGCTTCTTGTTCCGCATGGCCCCCGTTACCTTTTCCTTGCTCCGATCAAACAGCAAGGCGAACTTCGGGTTGCAGTACGGTGGCGTCTGTGAAGGCTCGGGCCGTGGCGCCTTGATGAGTTCGCGGTAGCTGGTCTCGTCAATGTCCATGACCTCTTCAAGCGTCAGGGGCACCTTGTAACAGCCGTTCTCCCGTTTGACGTTGACCGTGCGCCACTGCCTTCCCTTCTTGCCGGTATAGACGTTCAGGTCGAGGGTGTCGACGATGACCGACTGCACCATCTCGCGGTAGATGTAGGCAAGGTATGCCGTGCCGGCCTGGGGCACCTTCGGGATGAAGCACTCTTGCGGGATTTCGATGTGGAATCCCTTGCTGCCGGAAGCATAGAACCGCGCTTGCGTCAGGTCGAACTCAAGTTCGGCGTGAAGTTTTCCGACGAACGTCTTGAATTGGTCACATACGTAGGGAAGGTCGTCGCCAGCGTCGAAGTCGGCGTACAGCGGGCCGCGATACTTTACCTTGGTCCAGTCTTCGTTATTGTCAGGGATGAAGGACAGATCGAGAACAGTAGCGAAGGCCGGTTTGCCTTCCTTGATGATGCTTTCCCGACGGTCAGCCAGTGCTTCTGTCCAGCGAGACTCTTTACTCTCCTGCTGGAAGAACATATACCAATTAGCCATGATGGCCCCTTTCGTCAGGCCTGCTCTTTGCTGAAAAACTCCTCATGGAAAGTCCGGTGGGCTTCCATATAAATGATGTTGCGCTCCCGCAGGTGGTATCGGGACTTGGTCCGTACCACCATCATGAAACTCAGAGAGCAGTTGCTTACATCATCCTCCCTCGCTGACCAGCGCACCTTTTGATGTACCGGAAGATGGACGAAGATGGGGAAGTCCCATAGCTGGGTGGGCTCGTACCCCACGGTGAGAATCTCACCTGGGCGCTCCATCCACTCGAGTTGAGTGCTGCAGCCGTCGTCGTCATCACAAAGAAAATCGAGAACGCAGATCGTGGCCAACTTGAAAGCTGCACGGTCCCTCATCTCATAGACGATGAACTTGCGATTGCGGTAGGCAGCCTCGATGCGGGTGTGCTTCATGGTGGAAAGGACAGCCTTGCTGTCGTCGTCAATGCCATCTGCCAGGTGCCTGTAAAGTGCGTCTGGTGTAAGAAACCCCTTGCTCATGAAAGTCCTTTTATTTTGAATTTGAGAGACGAGGACTCTACTCTTGCCCTCGTCGGATTGCAAACGTGATGACTATTCTACGTAACGAATGCCGCAGCCTTCGCCGCATCCTCTAGGCCCTTGTTATAGGCGATAGTGACGAGGGCTTCGACATTGGCCGACGTTCCGCGCCAGTGCTTCATGTATTTGTCCTCGTTGCAGGCCGGGGAGAACTTTGCCAAGACCGCCATCGCAATAGCTTCTTCTCTTGAGATCATCTTCCTTGCTCCTTCGACTCTATAAGCGGCAGGCTACAGCACCCCGCCTTCCTCACGGTACTCCCTGATTTGCTCCTTGAGGCTCTGGTCGCCCAGACTGTAGCAGAAGCCGACCTCACGCAGGGCATCGGACAGGTCGCCGCAGGTCTCGCACAGATACCAGTCGGCCATCTGCACCTCATCGTAGGCGATCCCGCGTTCTTCCTCGAACTCGGTAGGCGGGCGGAAGCGCTGAACCTTTCGGGCCACGTCGCCTACGCTGATCTTCTCCTTGCAGGAGCAGCACTTGCGGCTGCGCTTCGTGGCGAGAGGCGCTTCATCGGCGGGCAGATACCACCACCAATCCACGTCGTCGTAGTCATATCCGCTGTCGCAGTAGAGGCTCATGGCTTCGGCTCCGTGGCGGCGAGTGCTTCTTGCAGTATTGTGCGGCCATCGTATGATCCACGGAGGCAAACAACGCCTTCAGAATTACAGCATGTTCGCAAAATAGCATCCCGCAGCAGATTCACCTGCCCTTCCAGTTCAGCAACGCGCTTCTCTTGCTCTTGCCAAGCCCACAGGCCGTGAAGAGAAACCATTCCGCGTTCGTCCAACGCTTCTGGTCGGTAGTAAGTCTTACACCACGCGGAATACTCCTCGTTTGTTTTTTTAAGGAACTCAGTCTTAGTCATGGTTTCGGCTCCGTAGCGTCAATTACTTGCATTAGTTCTTCGTACAGATCGTTGCACGTTGGCCTTACATGGGCCGCTGCCTTATTGACAACGTACCGCAGCAGCCTCCCCTGCTCGCGGAATCGGTTGCGTTCTTCTTTGCATATGCACAAGCCGATAAGTCGCCTCGCAAGTATTGCCTGAAGCCTCTCGACTTGCGAGTTAAGGGCCACGATCTCCGCATCGCGGCTGGCCGCGCCTGCTTGGAACGCAGTGTCGTATGCTCCGTGTGGTTTCATGGTTTCTGCTCCGTGTGGTCTTCGACCTCTTCCGGTCGGCTCACTTCTGGCGCCACTGCATCCAAGCTGAACACCAGCGAGTCAGGTATCGCCACGTCAAACGCCACGCGCTTCCATCCGTCTGTTTTTGCTCCCGGCTGCGTCGTCGCAAACAGCGCGAACCGAGCGGGATCAAAGCCTGGCCAGAGGTCAACATAAAATCGTAGCTTCATTTCGGCTCCCATGCGGTGAATAGCGGAACACTTTCGAGTGCCGGCGACCCTTGATGTGTCGGCCTGTGGCTCCAAAAGAAGCCTACGCCGAAAGTGTCATTGTGCTTGTACCTGTAGCTGTCAGGTGTTGCATGGCACAGGATCAGACCATCTAGGTCAGTGGTGGCGGCGAGTGCTTCTGTTGCCCTGCGCTGTATTGCACCACTGGCGGGCTGACCGGCGATCCAATGCAGCGTATCCCGCAGCAGCGTCACCTGCTTTTGGCTGTCAGATAGTTGCTGTACTACCGCTTCAATGAACGGCTCAACATCGAGCCAGTCCTGCCCGTCCAGTCCTAGTGACAGGAAAAAGCGAAGCTGTTCTATAGGAGACATCTTCAGTTCGTCTTTTGTTATCTGCGTGTATTGCTCAAGTGCGGTCATTTCGTAGCCCTTGCGCGGATAGCTTCTGGCAACTCACTTTCGCTCACCGGCTTCTGGTGTGCATCGTAGTTGTCTAACTGTTCCTCGGTCATTTCGTCTGGACAATGCTCAAGCATCAGCACGTCGATCTCGGCTTGCTTTGCGGCGAGTTGCTGGCGCAGTGACTCCACCTCCGAGGCCAGGCAATAGACGAACTTGTCCCCTGTGACGTCCCGATCCCAAGGCTCTCCGTACCGCAAAACACTGGCTTCACCGTTCTTGAAAATGTAGGTGTATTTGCCGTCTGCGACGTCAACTCTCATCATGGCAATGTCCTCGTCGCTTGTTCCGTAGTGGTTCTGGCTGTAATCGTGGCTCATCACTCGAACCTCGCGTTCAGTGCCTTGGCGTCCTTGATGACCTGCAAGGCTTTGTCGAAATCTTTCGCCTGCACGTCGATCCGCAGGTTTTCCCAGTAGAAAGTGATTTCGGTTTTGTCGAACGTGACCTCGACATCGTCACCGGCTGCCAAGATCGCTTCATGAATCACTCGTGCTTCATTCGCAAATTTCATTTCAAATTCCTCCTTTAGCAATCCAGATCACGCAGCCGATAAAGGCCAGGCACAGTACGCCCTCGAAGATTTCGAGGAACAGCGTCAGCAGCGACATTGCTTCAGTCATTTCACTCCTCCATGCAGTTGCAATCACCAGTGCCAAAGCACGGGCTTCCACAGTACGGGCAGCTTCCTGACACATCCCCGCCCTCTTCCTTCAAGACCTTGTAATACCCGTCGGTGCCTACCGGCCCGCCGAAGCGCATGGCAATAGCCGTTGGCGAGTAGCCTTGTGACCGCATCTCGTCTTTGGTCATTCCGGTTTCTCGTTCAGTCCTGCTTCACTGGCGATCCGGTTTCCAGCCGCCCATACGGAGTAGGCGAACTCGGCTACACACTCCGGGTTGATGGTTTCATCAGATACGCACAGGGCGGCAAGGATAGCGAAGTATTCGGCGCGTTCGTTCATTTGACTCTCCAGTACCACCCGGTGTGGTGGTTGTAGGGTTTGCTGACAGGGCGGCGTTCAAGGATGCCGAGTTCGTGGTACTTCACCAACTGCTTGAAGATCGACGTGCGGGCCTTGTTCAATCGCTCTGCAATCTCGACCGTCTTGACCCATTCGTGGCCGATGGCCTCGCAATACTTGGTGATTGCTTTGGTACGGACAACGATGTTGGCTGTACGGGTGTTTCGCTTCCAGTCTTTAGCCTTCGGCTCTCGGGTATCCGGCAAGGGCTTGACGTCCATGCCCAGCATTTGTGCGAAGTTCAAGGTAGTACCTCCCCAGTGATCGTCCACTCACCGTTCTCGATCATGATGAACGGGTCTTCATTGGCGTTCCCCAAATCGACCTCCAGCATCCCTTCGGGAGTACGCTTGTCTTCCGGGTAGTTCTCCGGGCGAGCGTCGTACTCAACCACGACGACAAACTTGATCCTCAGTCTTGTGCTCACTTGATAATCCTCCAAAGCATCCACGCCTCTGCGGCGATGGCAAAAATAAACAGGGCAAGGGTCATGCTGATCCTGCACCGAAATACCACAGGCCAAAGACCACCATTGCGGTTACGATGCCCCACAGCACCTTCTCTGTGATGGACATCTCCAGCCGGGGCTCGGCCTCCGCCCACGGCACCCGATTGAACTCGGCGGGCAGGTGCCGTTGGTACTGCTGCGGGCCGACGCCGACGGCGAACTGCGGCTTGCGGGACTTGCGAATTACTTGCGGGTAGATGAAGTCGTTGTCGTTCATTTCGTAACCTCGAATACGTGAAACACCAGCAGGCCTTCCAACGCCTGAAACGTGCCGATGTACTCCCCAAGCTCGTCAGGGATCGGGTTGCCAGTCCCGTAAATGGCGATTTGTCGAGCCTCTTCAGGCGCTTTCTCATCGCACAGCGCCCAAAGACAAACCTCGCCTCTCTGCACCTGGATATTGAGCAGCTTGGCTCCTTCCGGAACAAAGACGGTTTGAAGGTCAGTGGTCTTTAGCTTCCATTTCCAGATTCTCATTTCAAGGTCTCCACAAGTCTCTTCAGTTCGGTTATGCAACGCCAACCAGAGCGGGGCAAAGACAGTTCCATGCCCTCAAGGTGACGCAAATACTGGTCGATGTCGTCGACCGTGTTTGCGATCTGATGAAAGCCAAGGGCTTCCAGCTTCTTCTCCCGATCAGCCTGTAGCTGCTCGTCCAACTCTTCGGCCCACGCCTTCTGTCCACTTCCCATTTCGTTCTCCAAGGTGGGCGAGACCGCCGCCCACCGTCCAGTCGTTAATGAATCTTGGTCAGCCGGCCAGCAGCCGCCTTCTTCAACATCTTGTTGCCAAGCGTCGGGTCTCCCCTGCGCTCCCTGAGCGACTCGTGATTCTTGCGTGCCTGGCGCCCAGGGCCTTTCTTCGTGTAGCTGTGCTCTTTCATTTCACTTCCTCTTTGGTTGTTGTTGCAGAAACTTCGTCCATTCCACTGTGTGCTCGACGTCGACCTCGATACAGGCCGCAACAAAAGCCGCAGGGTCTTTGCCCTCACGCTTGGCGTTCCAGCACTTCCAGCAAAGCCCGTCCCGATAAACAAGGTACTTGTCACAGGCACAGCGTGGGACTTCAAGGTTCATTTATTGGCCTCCCTGTCAAAGGTTTCAGGGCCTCGGCGGCAGCGAGTTTTTCCTTCTCGTACTGAACTGCCTTCTCAGCACTCGCTACTTTTTTCAGGGCCTCATCAACAAGGAAGACCTTGGCCTCCTCCCATGAGTCGTGCCAGTTGCTCCAGTCCGAGCGTTTGTTCTCGCGGTACGCCCTGCCTTTGCTCGAGTGGCGCACAGTGACCGTTTTATCGGTCTCCTTGTCCACGTGGAGCATCTCAATTGCGTTGAGTCTCGTTCTGTACTTGATCATCAACCTCTCCTTTCATATTTCACTTTTGGCCTCCTCTTCACCTGCCCCTCGATCCCGTAAACAGGCAGGGCGGGGCCTGTTTTCTGCTCCCACCCAACCACCCTTATAGCCTCGCTCTCGTGAAGCATCTTCAGGTACGGTCGCAGGTTCTTGCGGTTGATGCCCACGGTTTCCTCGAGGTCATTGACGGTGGCGGGGCCGAGTTCAAGGTCCCGCAGAATCAGCTTGGGTATCGGTTGTTCCGCCCTCGGCCTCATGGCTACCCCTTCGTGGATTTGAAGATGGTCACTTGACCGCCGCCCTTGCGGATCAGGGTCGCAAGGTTCTTGATTTCCTGGTAGTTCTCGGAAGACTTCAGCACCTTCGATGTGAGGTCTGAAACCAGGATGTACTCCTTGGCACTTTTCATTTCATCTCCTTCTGTACTCGGTCACACGGACCTGTTCGATTCCGAGTTCACCCAGCATCCAAGCGGGCATTCGTTTGTTGTTTGTGAGGATTTTGTAGATGTAGGTTGAAGAACACCCGTACTTGGCAGCAAGCGCCTCTCTCGACGCTTGTGTTGGCCACTTGGACTGTGCGGCAGTAAGGACTTCGTCTTGTGTCATGTCTTTCCTTTAGGGTGTGGCGACGGCGGTTATGCCGACATTGGCTGTTTCCCGCAGCACTACTCCGGTGAATGCCGCCGCCACGTGAACTGGTTACTTACTGAAGAGGTCCCATAGCGTCTCTTCGCATCGCTGGGTACTGAATCCGTAGCCGCAGTCCTCAAGCCCCGCTCCGACCCCATAGCCGCTCCACCCGTGCCACACGTTGCCGTCTGGTTGGGTCAGCCTTGCGTACTGGTAATGGTTGTCGTCGATGATATAGAACACCTCCAGCAACCACCCGTCCACCTCGAAGACGCAGACCTCTTCGCTTGACTTGAAGTGATCTACGTTGAGGTACTCGTGCCTGCTGCCCTCGTACTCGTAGGTTTCAGTGGCTTCCTCGGGCATTCCTTTCAATAATGAAACCTCGTCAAGGCGTTCTGCCCAACGGTAGATGCCTGTAGAAGACTGCTTGTAAAGCACGACATAGATTGGACCGTCGCCCAAAACAACGTGACCGCTAGGCCAGTCCTTCCTCTTCTCGTACTCCTCCTTTCCGCCTGCAGCGTAGGCTGCAAACCCAGGCCATAAACCTGGGAAACCAAACACATCGCCTTCCGGGCCGATTGTTGCATCGCTGCGCTCGACTACACGCACCCCATTCCTGTAGGCGTAGCCGCCATAATCACTGTATGCCATGTTTACTCCTATTGAATTGATGTTCAGGTTGCCTCGTCCTTCTTCTTCCTCTGCGAGGACTGCGGGTTGTTGGACGTTCCGATCTGCCACCACGCCCGACGCTTCGTGAGGTTGCGTTGTGGGGTCGCACAGAAGGGTTGATTGTGGGGATAGCCTTTAACTTTGGTCATACGGATTCCTTTTCGGTTGGATCAAGGTTTCATGAACTGCGGTTTTTCTGCGGGGCCTTGCCTTCCTTCGGCTTGCGCACCAAACTCGAAGTTAGGAGTGTCCATCACAGGGCGGGCGTCAATCACGGACAGTCGGGCGATGTCAAACCACATAGCGTCCATGAGTTTGCCATCCGGAGCCATACCGGGGTTCACCCCAGCCTGTATGCAGCCGTACAGATCGAAGCAGACTGATGCGACGACCCCACTGAATCCTGTCACTTTATCTCGGACGCGTAGGCCGAGCATATCGAGGTGTTGCTTTACGTTGGTCATTTTTACCCTCCAAAGATCATGTCGCGCAAATCGCCGACGTTACGAATTACCTGATTCACAATCTCGTCCTTCTTGATCAGGTTGTTGAATGCCCTTGCCTGCAAGGTTCCCTCCGCGATGGCCAGATAAACCTGCACCGGCTTGTCCTGCCCCATGCGAATCAACCGGGCGTTGGCCTGGTGAAAGTCTCGAGGAGAGGTGCAGGGTTCGGCGTACATGACGTGGTTGCAAACGAACTGCAGCCCATCCAGCCCATACCCTGCCGACTTGGCCTGAGCGACCATCAGCCGACACTTCGGGTCTTCCTTGAATCGTTCAAGGTTCTTCTGCTTCTGCCTGGGCGTCACCTCAGAGTTCACAGTGACGACCCCGTACTTGGCGAGTTTCTCGGCAAGGTGCGCCACGGTCATGCGGTAGTGCGCAAAGACGAGGAGTTTTCCGTTGCCTAGTTCATTCAGTTTCTCCTTGATCAGTTCGATGGTTTCAGATTCCAGATCAGGGTCGCCGGCGAAGTGCCCCCAGTTGATGACGATTTGACCGAGGGCATGGACAAGGCGTGTGGCTTGCGTGGCGTCGATCTTCCCGCCGTCAGGCAGCCTGAGCAACTCCTCGTTCGCCAGCTTCCGGTACAGCTTCAGGTGCTTCGGGTCGAGGTCGTAGTTGACCGGCATGTAGCTGATCTTCGGCATCTGGTCGTAGACGTCAGCCAGCAGTACCCGCTTGGAGTTGACTGCCATGTTCTCGGCGAGAAGTTCAAGGTTTCGCCAAGAAATGAACTTGCCGAAGAAGTCCTTCTCGTCTCCGTGCACCCGCTGAAACTGAGTCAGGTTCCGGTAGAGGCCTGGCGCCACGAACTTCAACAGGCCGTAGGCGTTTTCAGGGTTGTCCATCGGCGTTCCGGTCAGCATCATTCTCGGGCGCCCAAGGGTGAAATCGTAAATCTTTTCGTGATTGTCAGACCCGACGCCAGAGATCATCGTCGCTTCATCGACGATGGTCACGTACTGTTTGTCAACGAAGTGAGACACGAACCGAGCGTACTCCTTCTTGAAAATCTGGACGCCAACCAGAACGAAGTCGGCATCAAGGCTCAAAGCCTTGCGCTCTGCAGGGGTGCCGGCATACCTGACGACGCTGACCGAAGGCTTGATCGTCTTCAGCCATTCCTCCCACTGCTTGAGCAGGATCGGCGGCATGATCACGACGCAGCGCTCATGGTAGACAGCCTTCCGGTAGAGAGCGCACACGGTTGAGCACGCTGTCTTTCCGCAGCCCATGTCGAGGTAGTGGCCGCTGCCGTCCAGAGGAGCCAAGACATCGACGACGTCTACCTGAAACGGCTTCAGCTTGAACGGCAAGGTGTAGTTGGCGAGGGCGATTTCGGTTGGAGTCATGCTGATCTCCTTTTACCCAAACTTCACAGGGTCGTCACGCTCAATCTTAACCCGCTTGTCGGCGCCGTCCTCGCTGATGCCCATCAGGCGGGCCGCAG
>Ga0316625_100000113_pt1 | contig 12576 bp, 6 predicted proteins | sample OWC_Aug_T1_C1_D1_FD_207655 | JGI IMG/M metagenome (GOLD analysis project Ga0316625, IMG submission 207655) | Wetland soil microbial communities from Old Woman Creek delta, Ohio, United States - OWC_Aug_T1_C1_D1_A | ecosystem: Environmental > Terrestrial > Soil > Wetlands | place: USA: Ohio... | reverse complement strand
GTTGGTTAGGAGAGCTAACGAGGAAAGACGGTTCCGGGATGGTTTCCACCGAGCTGTCCTTATCTGGAGTTATAGATGGCAAAAAGGTATTGTTCCCGGCTCTCGTTCCTACTCTTGATAAGAACGAGATCGATTACCTCTTGTCGCACAAGGATATTCCAGACACCATAAAAAAGAAGGCGGCAGATTTTGCCAAGAAAAGAATTAAAGAAGGAAGAAGCCCTTTTGTTAATCCTGAGGAAATGAAAGAGGCGATTGATTGGTTGGGAAGAAATGGCAGGGCGATCAATGATGCTAATGTAAATCTTTATCTGAAAAGGGTAAACGAAGGATAATGAACTTAGACCCCAATGAATTTGAAGCAGCGAAACCAGGCGTAGGTCTGAATATCAACGAGTTTGAGCCAGCGGTAAAGCCCGAGGCTTCTTGGGGAGAAGTGGGCAAAAGTTTTGGCAAAACATTTCCCCTAAATATAGCCGCTGGAGCTGTTGGTGATATGACTTTAATGACGGGGCTTGCCAAGAAACCGATAGGGGTAAAACAGTTAATGCCAGCAGCAGGGATCTTGGATGCGGTGGGTCTTTTAGATCTTGTTGACGAGCCCCTGCACAGAGCTGAAACCTGGTTAGGAGAAAAGATAAAAGGAGAAAACGAAAAATTAAACCTGGCTCCTGGTTCCGCGAAAACCTATGCCACATCAGCCGGGCAATCGATAGCCCAAAATCTTATTGGGATAGGGGCGGCAAAGGCTTTCCGGTGGGGCAAGTGGGGTGCCTTGGGGATAATGGGGGCTATGACCGCAGGGCAATCGGAAACAGAAGTGACTACCGCTGGAAGAGAAGGTGGCGAATTAAATTCTGTTGCCCAAGGGATTATCGAAGTTCTTACCGAGTTAGGTCCAACGGCAAAATTGATGAAACCGGGGTTGCCGTTTTTTAAAAGGATTTTTACATCAATGGTGCTGGATTTACCCGGTGAGCAAGCGGCATCTTTTACTCAGGGACCCCTGCAAAAGATAAATATTCCCGATGAAAAAAGTTGGGCAGAGTATTGGGAAACCGCTCCACAGATCTTTAAAGATACCCTTATTGTGACACTTATCCAGGGTGCGGTTATGGGTGGTCCCGTTCATTGGATGGATATAGCAGCAGAGAAGAGGGATGCCAAGATAAAAGAAAAGTATGACAAGTATGTTCAAGATGTAAAAGATCAGGTTGTCAAGGCTTTCGGGGTTACCCCGGAGCAAGCCGAAACCGCACTAAAGAAGGCTGAGGAAAACATAAAAAATAAAGTTGGTACCCCCGGTGTTCCGGAATCGGAGCCGCTCGGTGGGTTTGTCGGTGACATAGCACAAGATGAAAAAGCAATTTTAAAGATAAGAAATGCAGGGATCCTCTCGCAGAAATTGGGGATAGATCACGAAACCGCAATTGAATACCAGGACGAGATAATCGGGGCTATCAGGGATGTGGTGAATGAGCACGGATCATTTTATTCTGGCGATCCGGAAACCGCCCTGACATTAAACTCCGAGAGTATGCAGGGGATAGGATTCTCGAGAGAGGAAGGGATTGTAAGCGAAATATTGGTTAAGGCTTTGGGGCTTGATCCGACAAATATTTTGGTTACTACGGGTGGAAATGTAAGCCCCGAGGGGTTAATGCAGGGAGAAGATTATTGGGGAACTCCCGAGGAGCAGCAAAAAAGATTGAATAAGATGTTGAAGAGAAAACCTGGAGTTGGAGTTCCACCGAATGAAAGAACGGTATTGACCGACAAAAAGGGCGGCAAGCTTGTTGTTGGGAAGATTACCTTTGAGGATTGGGTAGAGAGAGTCAATGAGAACTTCCAGAGTCCTGAAAAACTACAGGAAGCGAAAGAATGGTATGACCAGGTGCACAAGATTCTCGATCCTATTTATGGTGACAAATCAGATTCTATTGTCGTGGCGTTTCTTCTTTCCCAAAAGAGGGCATCCCCGAAATCAGGATTTGGCAATGTTCTTCGAGCTATAGATATAGTTAACGGAAGACCTCAGGAAAAGGTGCCCGGGTTAAATGCTGAAAACTTATTAAAGGTTTTGATGGGGCACAAACCCGAAAAAGGGATCGGTCCAAAACTTGCCGATTTCTTCGCCTCAGCCAAAGGTATGGTTACCCGTCCCTGGTATGGTCACGCACCGGAAGCACGGCAGCCAGCAGCTATTGATGTTTGGGCTTTTAGGGACATAGGATTCATTGACAAAAAAATGATGAAGTGGCTTAAGAGGAATTTTGACGAAGCCCAAATTAAAGACCTCAAATCTGTCACCCAATACGGGAGCAGCGAAACATCGTATGAATACGGGGTCAACTTTTATAATGATCTTTCTGATCACTTAAATCAAATAGGCTATGCCGGGGGAAATTGGACACCAGCCAAGGTACAAGCCGTGGGATGGGCTTCAATACAAAAGAGAATGAACCGGAAGCCGCAAATTATCCAGGATATTATAAACGGGAATACCCGTAAAATATCGATTGGCTTGGGACCCGGTGGTGGTTCCGCTTTAGAAAAATATTGGGGCAAGGAAATACCCGTTGAAGTCGCTACAAAGGAAATAAAGTATTTAGCTGAACTTGCTGGTTTAAAAATCTTAAAAACAGATTTTACCGCAGGAGCATTTCTTACCTACCCCGAAGGCTCCATCCAGGTCCAGGCTCTTTCCAGCCCGGAAACGGTTAAGTCTTTTATGGATATGGTGGGCTTCGCTTTTCAGCAATCCGAGGTTTATGGAAGCAGACCAAATCCTGACGGGGCTAATTCTTCTCTGGTGATCCTTTCTGAAGACTTTTCTAAAGCTGAAAATTGCTTTAAATATTTTGAGAAATTCCAGGAGATTTGCCTAAAACACCCAAGAATTAATGAGAAAACGGGTGAGGAAGAAAAGGACCCTGACACCGGAAAAACCATAATGGATCCATTGGTTTGGGGATTTTGCCAATGTGAAGAAGACGGGAAAAAGGGAATACAGTTTATGAACATTTTTGGTAAGTGGTCCAAGGAAGAACTCGAGCAAATAAGAAAAGATATAGTGCAAACTTTTAAGTTGACAAAAGGCAAATTTGGAAAGATAATAGGACAGAATATTGAGTTAACAAAATCAATCAATTATTGGAGTGATAATCCAGATGGCAAAAGATACCTCGATTCATTGGCGAACTCCGGAAGAGTACGAGAAGCTGAACTCTTGGCAGATCGGTATCTACCACAGAGGGTCGATTTCACCGAGGATTGGGAACTCGGGAAACCAACCCCAAGGGTCACCGCTCAAGAGCAACAAATCCCTAAAGTCCTCTACCAAGAAGAAAATCTAACCCCACAAAATGCGAAGGGTGCGGTAGAGTTTGGGGATGCCGGGAAAGCTTTAATCCGTGCTCTCAAAAGTCCTGACTTTTCCACCGCGGTTCACGAAATAGCCCATATCGGGCGAAGATTCCTTTTAGATAGAACAGTACCTCCAGATCAACGCCTCGGGATTACAGACGATCTTATTCAAGTAGCCGAAGAATTCTCTGGTGCCAAAGATGGCATTTGGGACCGAAAGGCTGAGGAGAAATTTGCCCGTGGTTTCGAGCGTTATCTTTGGGAAGGGAAATCGCCCTCCAAAACCCTCACCCAAGTTTTTGCAAAGATTAAAGAATGGATGGCTAATATCTACAAGTCTATCCAGGGCTCTCCAATCGATCTCAACATACCTCCAGAAATGATGAAAGTATACGATGCCCTTTTGGTAAGAGGAGAGGGTCTTCGGGCGTTCCAGGCAATGAAAGCGGATATTCAAGTGACTTCGTTGACCGGAGAAGACCTCGTAAACGATAAGGTGACCGTAGATCAGCTTGAAGAAATGATAATGCAGGATAAGTTGGAAGAGGCTGCCGAGGTTATAGAGGAAGGGGTGGAGGAACAAGGGATAGTCCACATTTCCGATATGGTCCGGAATATGCTCGCACGGTTGCCGATCAAGGTTCCGAAAGAAGAAAGACAAGCCTTTAGAGAAAAGCTTGTTCCTTTTGAAGAATTGGTTAACGAAATACTCCAGGAAAAAGTTTTGAATGTCGAGGAAATAGAAAAAGGGGAATACAAAAAATCCATCCAGGAAGGGAAAGAGGTCCCCAAAGAGGTATTCGCAAAATATCCGGATTTAGCCGAAGTCCCGATTCTGGAAAAGGGCAAGCCCGTTAAGGTTGGCATCCCCGGGGAAAGAGGTCTAAGAGTTATCGGGATAACCCCTGAGCAGATTGTTATGAACGAAAAGGCTCTCTTAAAATTGAGGTTGGGGAGCGAAGCCCGAGGGGCTAAGTTTGGAGAAAGACTTGGTGCAAAAGTAGCCAGAGCCAAGGCAGTTCTTGCTTTCAAGCAGAGAGAAGCCAATATAGAAGATGTTAAAAAGTCTGTTAATGAGTACCTTAAAGCCACATTAAAGGGCGAAAAACGAGGGTTATTCAACGATGCTCTCATAAAAGTTACCACTAAAGAACAGGCTGCGAAGTTGTTTGTTAGGATCGATAGGGTGGCTGCGAGGGAAGAGCTTAATGCCGCCATATCAGATTTAAAGAAGCTTGCCGATAAATTTTCCACGAGTGCCCTGGTCGCTGTGGATTACCGCAACAAAATAAAAGAGATCATCAGCCAATACGAACTTACCGGGCACGGGGAAAAGATGATCTCCACTTTAAAGGCAACTCAAGAATTTATTGATAGGCAAAGGGCGGCTGGAGAAGAGGTTTCAATGCCTCAGAGGGTTTTAAACAAGCTCCAAATACTCGGGAGAATACCTAAGGACGAACTAACCTTGAACCAGGTCCAGGGCTTGATAAACGAGATCGAGCTCTTGGGAACATTGGGAAAAACTAAATGGGCAAAGAAGGTTCACTTTTACGAGAAGATGAAGCAGATTAGAAAAGATGCCCTTATTGCTGCCGCTACCCCGATTAATTCCTTCCTTCCCAAGAAGGTTCCGCTCGGGGAAGAAAAATCCGCGTGGGCAGATGCCTACATTAAAATAAAAAATTATCTCCAGAAAACAAGAATTGGGGTTACTCATTCGATTGACAGCCTGGCTGACATTACCGGGATGCACTTGATGAAATCTGATCTCGACCTCAATTTCGGAAATTATCTTTGCTTTAACGATGAAACTTTTGGAGGATGGGCAGACCTCACTAAGAATTTCACGAAAGGAAATTTTGAGAGAATCGGTGCCTATGCCGCTTACCAGCAGGAAGGCGGTATGCAAAGATTGGAGAATAGTGGCTTCGAGGAAGACGAGATAAAAGCGATTGAGCTTACCCCCGAGGAAATGAAGGCGTACCAATATGTACGCACAGCGGTTGAAAAGATTTTTCCTCAGGTCAAAAAATATATGATGGATGTCTATAACGAGGATGTCGGAGAGGTAAAAAACTATGTTTCGTTTATGGCTGATTATGAAGCTATGAGCGATTTGTTTATCTATGAAAGATTCGGAAGGACACCGGAAGAGCTCGGAGCCCGTAGAACCAAGAAAGTTGAAATGGGCTATGTAAGAGAGAGAGCAAAGGAAAGCCCATTCGCATTGGAGCTGGATATTGACAAGATTTTTAAAAGGCATATGGACGATGTGGCTTATATGCTTACGATGGGACGGGATGTAAAGATGTACTCCGAGATCATTAATTCAAAGGAAATGACCGAGAAGTTGGGAGATACGGGAAAGCTCGCCTGGCTGGAGTGGCTTGATATGATGGCGAGGAAGGGCGGCTCTATCGGTGCCAAGAGATCTGCGGCTCTCGACAATATCAGGAGAAGGGTTGGAGCTGGAATTCTCGCTTATCGGCTATCGTCCATCTTGGTCCAGGTAACATCCCTCACAGATTCCGCGGCTACTATCGGAGCTGATTGGACCTACAAGGGGGTTGTCGATGTTTCTACCAACCGGGAATGGCGAGAGTTTATGTTGCAGAATTTCCCCGAGATAAGAAGAGCGATTGGTGACGATGTGGCGTACCGTGAATTTGATATAGGTATGTTTAACAAGATGGCTCAAAAAGGTATGAAGCCCCTCCAATACATAGATGGGATAGTTAGGACAATGGCGGCTTGCGGTGCGTACCAAAAGCTGGCACAGGAAATGGGGATAGAAGTTGATCTTAAAAATCCAAACCAGGGATTGATACAACAGGCTACCCGGCTAATGAGATACAGCCAGGGGTCCTCATTCTTTAAGGATCAGCCTTTGGCGATAACAACCGGGATGGGTTTGTGGGGAGGTCTATCGGGAAACCGGGCTTCTCTCCAATTCCAGAGCTTTATGCTTAACCGATGGAGCAACCTGGTAAGACAAGTTTGGAGGATGGGAATAAGGGAGCGAGATTATAAAAAAGCAGCGTTTGCATTTTTTTGGATGGTGATCGTAGCCTCTGCCCTGGAAACAGGGATAAGAAAGGGGACACGAAGCATTATCAATCTGCTCACCGGGTCCGAAGACAAAAAGAAAGGCAGCTTTGTTGGAGATATGGCTTTAAATATGGTTCAGAATGTTCCCCTTGCCGGGCAAATAGTTTCTTCTCTGACTTATGGCTCAACCCCGGTTCCGGTAATAGCCGTGTTAGAAGAAACCGAAAAAGGTCTTAGCCAGGCGGTGAAAGGTAAAAAGATTAAAACAAAAGCCAAGGGAGTTGTCCAGGCTGCTGGAGGAGTAGGAGCGGCTGCTGGAATTCCCGGAAGCTCTCAGGCGGCACAAATAATTAAAAAAGTAATAGATTAGGAGGTATGAAATGACCATAACAGCCACCACTTGCGAGATAACTTATACTTGTAACGGAAGCGATACAACCTTTGATTTTTCGTTCCCCATTCTCGTTACCAGCGATCTTAAAATTTACAAGGTTACTATCGCAACGGGAGTAGAAACATTGCAGACCCTAACCACCGATTACACTTTGTCTGCCGCCAACAATAACGAAGATTACTCGGATGGGGGAACCGTCACAACCGTTGGAACAGCGTGGTCTTCCTCCTATCAGATAAGAATATTGAGGGACCTCCCCAAGGTCCAAGCTCTATCTCTTGAAGAAGGGGGACCTATTCGAGCTTCCGCATTAATGGCGGCACTCGATAAACTTACTATGATGATCCAGGAAGTGGCGAACTTCACTTCCTTCTTGATAACGATTTATCCCTATAAGGACACGGCTATAGCGGATGATGGTGAAACTGCCTTGCCAACCATAACTAACCAGGGGCTATGCCTGGTGACCGCAAATGATGAAGCCGGGATATGGATAGTGAAAAGTGACGGCAGCACAATTAAGCTGGTAGGGACTACCAACACCGCTGCTACAGATACGGATGGAAGCCTTTGTGTCTACGATGCTGGAACGGTTGCTAATGTAAAAAATAGGCTTGGTACAACTGCCAGCCTTTTAGTCTTTTTACTTTATTTCTAACAGGAGGGACCTAAAATGGGATCTTTATCAAACTATGCTGAAGACGCGTGGATGGGGCATTTCTTCGGATCTGCCTATACCGCGGTTGCGACTTTGTATGTCGCTTTATCAACCGGGACTTTAACTGATTCCTCCACCGGGGCATCAATGTCTGAAGTGTCCGATTCTAACAACTACGCCCGAGCGACTATAACCTTTGCCGCTGCCGGATCAAGGTCAATTGCACAAACCGGAGCGGTAACTTTTAACCAGGCATCCGGATCTTGGGGAACAATTACTGATTGGGCGGTAGTTGATTCGGGGACCCACGGTGCCGGGAACATATTGGCTTACGGGACTTTCAGCTCGTCATTTGCTCCGGTAAGCGGAAACCAGCCGTCAATAGCAACCGGGCAGATAACGGTGAGTTTGTCTGCTTCCTCAGGCGAGGGCTGGACCACCCAATGTGTCAATTGGATGCTCGACAAGATGTTTCGCAACCAGACCTATGCACAGCCAGCGACTTATATTGCTTTGCTCGATACTACCGGGGCTGATACCGATACCACTTTGACTACCGCTGGCAAGGAAGTTTCCGGAACCTCTTACGCCAGGGTCCTGGTTAACAAATCCGGGGGAGCTTCCCCTGCCTGGAATGCGGTTTCCGGTGGTGCTACCTACAATGCCAACGATGTTTCTTTTGCCACGGTAGGATCAGGTGGATGGGCTGGAATTGTCGGTATGGCTATTGTCGATGCTGCGACTCTCGACACCGGGAATGTCCTTATGTACGACAACGACCAGGTTGTTGATCAATCGGCAAACGCAGGGGACACGGTTAAGTTTTCCTCTGGCGATATTGATGTAAGCTTAACCTAAGAGGTACACGATGGAAATTCCAGGATATACCTATATTGCCCACAAGCTTGTTCTTCGACCTTGGGGAGCGGAATGCCGCTTTACGGTAAAGGAAGGGGACAACCCCGATATTAACGAGGCTATAACTATACCGGGTATGGATATAAAAGAAAAAGATTTAGTTTCCCTTATCTCCAGGCGGCTTCAATCTATAAAAGATTTTGTTGAGCCTCCCCTTTCCATTGATCCGATGGAGAAAAGGGTCGCTGAATTGGAGAAACAAGTGGTTTCTTTAAAGGCAGAGAATGAAGCCCTTATTGCGGAAACGGAGGTTAAGTAATGGCTACTGCTACATCAACGACCTCGGGAAGCTGGAGCGGTGCAATTTGGAGCGGAGGATCTGGATCGGGCGGTGCTCCTGCTGATGATGATTATGTTGTTATCGCAGCAGGGCATAGCGTTCTTATGGATGTTGATACATCTGGATGGACTAATGGCATAAGGGATTTAACTATTACAGGACACGCTTCCTCTACTCCTGGAATGCTATACTTTATGGATGGAACAACCGGGTATATCAAGATGAAGACAGGGTATACCCTCAAGGGTACTAATGTAACCAACAAGGGTAGATTACTTGCCAATAGTGATGGAGTGTGGGGCAACACAGGGGAATTGGCGTTTGCCAATAAAGCTACGATTGATATGTTGGGAACTTCATATCTCAATGCTGTATATTTAGATATACAACTTTACTGTGCTGAACCTACAAATCCATTCGTTAGAATTTATAACGAGAAGAAAGATGTTTCAAGTATCAACACAAGCACTAATGTTATCACTATGGGTGCTTCTCACGGATGGAGTGCAAACAGAACCGTATCTGTTAGGTCAACAGGAACTTTACCAACCCCACTCATAGAAGACCAAATATATTTTGTAGGTAGTCCGTCAGGTGCGGATTTAAAGTTGTTATATTATACAAGCGGAACTGAAGTTGACCTTTCTGATTCTGGTTCTGGAACAATATCCATTTATAGCGGATATGACACATACACAGGGGTCACTCAGGTTAATGTAGTGGAAGACATTACGAGTGACCATTGGGGAACAACAACAAACCATAACCAATGCTTATTAGTGGATTATTTAATTGCAAGTGCTACTTCTGATGTTCAAGACCTAACTCTCGCTTCAATAGATTCAGCTACCCAAATCACTTTAGGGACTGCCCTTGATTCAGCACAATATCCTCTTGCAAGGCTTTATCTTAAAAGCAGAAACATATCAGTACGGAATAATACCTCTTCAAGTTCTCAAGCACTCATTGCCTCCGCACTTGCAAACTCCGTATTTAATTGTGAGGTTAGAAATTATTATGGCACTAATCAATGCTTGGCATACTCTGTCCCCTCTGCTGGTGTAACAATCGGTGGAACTTGGTGTGATACTACCTACGGGATAGATACCGCAAATAATATAACAATAACAGGACACGGATTGAGCAATACATATTCTACGAGATATGTTAGAGGTTCTATGATAAGTGGACACCATTATGCCTCTACCTCAGTATTGTATATGTGCTTTAATAATGAGTTCTCAGGAGTTTGTTTTGGAACTGCACAATTTGAGTATTTTGGTGCTGGAAGAAATTTATTATCGGGAGATTTTATCGGTTGCGGATATATTGTTTTATATAATGCTGGTGAATCTGTTATTACAGGAACTATAAAAAACGGATATGCACTTTATTCTGGCTCTTACCATAATCTTTTTTTAGGAACAAAGATATATGGAGTTGTGTATAGCATTCCTGGTGCTTCTGGAAGTGGAAACATTCTTCGGAATGTTATATTCCTTCCTCCCAATGAGGTTTATCTTGGAGTGAGAAATTATGCTTACAGTAGGGCAAGAACTTATGTAGAGAATCTGTATTTGGGTTCTACGCAAATTATTTATGATAACCTTGGGAATATACTGAAGACCGCTTGTGATGGAACAGGAGATGCCCCATCGGTTGACCCTGATGGTGGAAATGATTATTGCGTTGAGGCATCAACAATACAATCCAATTGTGGTGCTTCCACAACTTTGGGTTACTCCAAATCAGCATTGACAATAATAGAAAATCAAAGGATCTGGTTGGCATCAGGTTCTCATACAATAACTTATAAACTCCAAACCACTTACTCAAGCATATCGGCTGGCAATTTGAAGTTAACTTGCACCTATATCGGAACTGATGGAGTGCTTACAGAAACCCACGATGATCCTGCAATCACAACGAGGTCTGACGATACCGATTGGTCGCAGGAATTGTCCGTTACCTTTACTTCTTCAGCGGATGGATGGGCAACTTGTAATATTGACCTTATGCAGTATGAAGCGAGTTGTGAAGTTTATGTTTATCCTACACCAACTATCACATAATAAGAAAGGGGAGTTTTATGAAAATAGTAATTGGCACCCCGATCCGGGATGTTAAGGGGTATTCTATAGGTGCGTGGCTAAAGAGTATTGCCGCTCTGGAATGGACGGAACCGATCCCGGTTGTTCTTGTAGACAATACCGATGATACCCTCCAGGCTGACTTCAAAACATTTGTCGATACGAAGATAGCTGAGGCAAACCTCGATACTAAGCTCATAACCTCGTTAGCGGTTTCCAATGTTTACGGGAGCGAGGTAAGTTATCGTTTAGTAAAATCGTGGGAATTGCTAAGACAAACCTTAATTGCTATGGGTGCCGATGTCTGGTTCTCACTTGAGTGTGATGTTATCGCACCGCCTGATACTCTCAAGGTCCTTTCTCCCTATCTCACAGATTTTGACATTGTGTGTAGCACTTATCCTGACCGAGATAACCCATTGCAGAATGTAGGTGGGATAGGGTGCTCCCTTTATAAGATTGATATTTTAAACAATATCAAATTTTACGACAACCAAATCGATGATGGTTACGGCAAATGCGACCCATTGATAACCAATTGTTATTATGGTGGAGAGAGTTGGTTTGTAACAAGGGCGTTAAGGATGGGGTACAAACAAGTTGACTTTACTAACCTTATAGCCCTTCAGCATTTAGCAGAATAATGGCAACCGTAACAAAATACATCACTCTCGCTTATCCGAGTTCAACCAGAACTGCTACTACCTATGGTCTTGGAACATACTTCAAAAGATTTCTATGGGAAGCAGCGGCTTATGGTGGAACGGTTGAGGTTTATTTTGAAGCAGTTCTAAAAAGTTCAAGTGCGGCTTACACCGCTTACGCTGCTCTCCATAGCGATACAGGAACAATAGTAACTGACTCCGTTGTAAGTGTAACAGGAACAACGACAACAAGGGTAAGAAGCACAACAAATTTATACTCCATTCTCACCGATAGCGAAGAGTACGAAGTTAGATTTAAAAGTAGTTCCACGAAGGGAACTGCTACCCTTTATTTCGCTCGCCTTATTATTATCGTGAGCGGAACGATAACTGCCTTACAGACCGATGTTGAACTGCAAGGATATGGTTCGAGTCTTACGACCTCCTATGACGATAAAGGTTCTTCCTTTTATCCCCACGATACAACTAAGGCAAACGGAACTTTAACTTGTTATTTTGAAGCGACCTTTTATCAGGTAAGTGGAACTGCCTATTGTGCTTTATACGATACTTCAAATAATTTGGTATCTGGTTCAGAGGTATCTTCATCTACTACATCAAGACAAAGAAGTGGTGCAATAACCCTTTCATCTGGAACTACTTATAAAGTAAGAAGCAAGTGTTCATCAGGTGGATATACCGTTCCGATGATAGGGACTATCATTATAAAGGAAACAAACAGCCCTACTGCAACCGTTTCTTTTCCTATCGTATTGGCTACCCAAAATACAAGTACCTCTACTTCCTATGTCGCTTCTTCTGGATTATTTTATTGGGACGAATCGGAATGGACTTCAGCCACAAAAACTGTTTATTGGGAATCAACAATGAAGTCGAGCAACGCAAGTGGTATTGCGTATGCTCAACTTTATACAGGGTCGGAAATTGCAGTTGTAAGTGTTACAGGGACAACCCTATCAAAAATCAGAAGTAGTTCAATTAGTCCTACTGAACACACAAACCATTATTGCCAATTTAAAAGTAACAATGCTTCTTATACTGCGACCATTAATCCGTGTTGGGTTGTTATTGAAGCAACTTTAACCGAAACCAGGTCGTTGATTGCCAATATTCCCGGAGCAAGTAGTACCTCTACTCCTGTGAACACTACAACG
>Ga0316625_100000112_pt1 | contig 12607 bp, 9 predicted proteins | sample OWC_Aug_T1_C1_D1_FD_207655 | JGI IMG/M metagenome (GOLD analysis project Ga0316625, IMG submission 207655) | Wetland soil microbial communities from Old Woman Creek delta, Ohio, United States - OWC_Aug_T1_C1_D1_A | ecosystem: Environmental > Terrestrial > Soil > Wetlands | place: USA: Ohio... | reverse complement strand
CGAACACGCTGGCACTCGCCAGCGGCACCGGGCCGAACAGCGGAAGCTGCGGATAATCGTAGGTGCTGGTGAGAAAGGGACTGCCGAAGAGCCCGCTTGCCAGGCCCGTCAGGCCCGCGATCAGCAGCCCGCTGCCCACCCATGGCGAGAAGTCCCGCGGCAGCCGCTCCTCGGTCCAGCGTTGTCCGTTGGCGACGTACTGCAGGATCAGCCCAATGGCCAGAACCAGTCCGGCGATGAAACCACCGCCCGGTTCATTGTGCCCGCGCACGAACAGGAAGATCGCTACCAGGACGACAAATGGCATCAGCAGCCGCGAGACCAGCGCCAGCATCAGCGAGGTCTGGCCAGTGCCTGGCTCGGGGGGCGAGGCATGGACATGCGGGATGGCCTTTGCTCCCGGCACCAGCAGCGCCGCGATGATGACCGCAGCGATACCGAGCACCGTGATCTCGCCCAGCGTATCGAAGCCCCGGAAGTCGACGATGATGACGTTGACCGCATTCGCCCCGCCCCCAAGCGACACTGAATTGGCGAGGAAGTACGAGGAAATCGAATCGAAGGGTCGCGTCATCACCATGAACGCGAGCGCCGCGGTTCCGAGACCGGCGGCGACGGCGACACACACGTGCAGCGCGATCCGCGCGCGCCGCACCTCGCGCGGGCTCGCCGGCGGCAGCCAGTGCAGAGCCAGCATCATCAGCACGACCGTCACGAGTTCGACGAGCACCTGCGTCAGCGCCAGATCCGGCGCCGACAGGTAGACGAAGACCCACGCCACGACCAGTCCTACGGCGCCAAGGAATAGCAGCGCCACCAGGCGGCGCCGGTACGTGACAGCTGCCGCGATCGCGCAGACGGCGCCCATCAGCAGGACGGCTGGTGCGAACGGCCCGGCGGGAGTCAACGGCGCCACCGTACCGGCCGTGCCGCCTCGCAGGAACGGCAGTGCGCCGGCAACCACGGCCACCAGCACCAGCATCAGCAGGTACCACTGCAGGCTGCCGTTCTGCAGCGCCAGCGTCAATGCGCGCGCCGCCCCGATACTGCGGTCGATGAAGAGCAGGAACGCCTCACGGCCTCCACGCGGCAGCATAACCACGCGGTGCAGGTTGACGAAGCGCTGCAGCCCGAAGTAGAGCGCGAGCCCTCCTGCCAGCGCGATGACCGACATCAGAAGCGGCAGGTTGAATCCGTGCCAAAGCGCGAGGCTGTAGTCCGGCAGCGGGCCGCCCAGCGCAGCGCCCGCCGCGACCGCCAGCAACGGACCCACCGTCAGCGCCGGAGCCATGCCGACGGCCAGGCAGATGACGACCAAAATCTCGACCGGCACGCGCATGAAGCGCGGCGGCTCATGCGGCGTATGCGTCAGCCCGACCGGCTCGCCGTTGAAGAAGACGTCGTGGATGAACCGCGCGCTGTACGCCACGCTGAAGATGCCCGCGAGCGTCGCGCCCACCGGCAACGCAAGCGCGATCAGCCGCGGACCCTCGGCGGCCACCGCAACGCCGAAGAACATCTCCTTGGACAGGAACCCGTTGAGCAGCGGTACGCCCGCCATCGCGGCGCTTGCGACCATCGCGAGTGCGCCGGTCCACGGCAGATACTTCCACAGCCCGTTGAGTCGCCGCATGTCACGCGATCCGGTTTCATGGTCGATGATCCCGGCCGCCATGAAGAGCGAGGCCTTGAAGGTCGCGTGATTGAGAATGTGGAACACGCCCGCCACGACGGCCAGCGCGTTGTCCATGCCGAAGAGCAGCGTGATCAGGCCCAGATGGCTGATGGTGGAGTACGCCAGCAGCCCCTTGAGGTCATGCTGGAAGATCGCGAGGTAGGCGCCTACGAGCAGGGTGGACAGTCCCGTCAGGCTGACAAGCCAGAACCACGCGTCGGAGTGCCCCAGCGCGGGGTACATGCGCGCAAGCAGAAACACGCCAGCCTTGACCATCGTGGCGGAATGCAGGTAGGCCGACACAGGGGTCGGTGCCGCCATCGCGTGCGGCAGCCAGAAGTGGAACGGGAACTGCGCACTCTTGGTGAACGCGCCCAGCAACACCAGCACGAGGGCCGGCAGATACAGCGGATGGGCGCGGATCGTCGCGCCGGCGGCTAGCACAGCATCGAGCTGGAAGCTGCCGACGATGTTTCCGAGCAGCAGCACGCCGCCGAGCAGCGCCAGCCCGCCGGCGCCGGTGATCGTCAGCGCCATGCGGGCGCCCTCGCGGGCGTCCGCGCGATGATTCCAGTAGCCGATCAGCAGAAACGAGGCGAGGCTCGTGGCTTCCCAGAACACGACCAGCAGCAACAGGTTGTCCGCCAGCACCAGCCCCAGCATGGCGCCCATGAAGAGCAGCAGGTAACGGAAGAAGCGCGCCGCCGGGTCCTTCGCATGCAGGTAGTAGGCGGCATAGAGCACGACCAGGGCGCCGATGGCGCAGATGAGCAGTGCAAACACCCACGCCAGCCCGTCCATGCGGAAGCCGAACGTCAGGCCGAGCGTCGGCAGCCACTCGATTGACCAGCGCAGCACCTGGCCCCGAAAGACCTCCGGCGCGGCCGCCAGTACCAGCGCCAGTGCGGCCAGCGTGACGACACCTGCCGCCCACGCTGCGAAGCGTCGACGCTCGTTCGGCACCACGCCGAGCAGCGCAGCGCCGGCGAAGGGCAGCAGCGCGAGCAGCAACAGGTTCATGCAGCGGTACGGGGCTTGCGCACCAGCACGACGATCAGCGTGATGACCGTGATCGGGATGACGAAACTCATCATCACCGTCGAGAACGGCTCCAGCGCGGCATGCCTCTGCGCGGCCAGTATCAGATACGCGACGTAACAGCCGTAGTACAGCAGGAACACGGCGCCCTCCCAGCGCGCGATCTCGCGTCCGGTGACAAAGATCGGCAGACAGGCGAGCGCGACGGCCAGCATGACCCAGATGTCGAATGTCAGCAGCGCCGGGGCCATGGCCAGGCCGTGGCCGCCCGAAACAAGTCCGGACAGTCCGAGGCAGCCAAGAATGTTGAAGGTGTTGCTGCCGATCACGTTGCCGACCGCGATGTCGCGCTCGCCCTTGAGCGCGGCCGCGATCGAGGTCGCGACTTCCGGCATTGATGTCCCAGCAGCGACAATCGTCAACCCGATGACGAGGTCGCTGACGCCCATCGACTTGGCAAAGTTGACCGACGCGGTTACCAGCCAGTCTGACCCGTATACGAGCGCGACAAGTCCGCCGACGATCAGCGTGATCTGCACCGCTACGGAGTCATCCCAGGCGCCGGTTCGCGCCGGCCGGATTTCCTCGGCGTACTCAGCCCGCGCCTGGCTGGTTTCCCGCCGCGACTGCCGAACCAGGAAAACGGTGTACGCGATCAGCAGCACGAAAAGAAAGGCGGCGTCCCACAGACCCAGCCTGCCGTCCAGGCCCAGCACCAACAGCAACAGCGACGCTCCGACCATGATCGGCACCTCCTGCCTGATCAACTGGATGTTGACCACGAGCGGCGTAATCAGCGCGCTGACGCCGAGGATGAACAGCACGTTGAAAATGTTGCTCCCGACCACGTTGCCGATGGCGATGTCGGTCTTGCCGTCGAGCACCGCACCGACCGATACCGCCACCTCGGGTGCGCTGGTGCCGAAGGCCACGATGGTGAGCCCGACGACCAGCGGTGAGATGCCGAATGAAAGCGCCAGCTTGGAGGCGCCGCGCACCAGCAGCGATGCGCCGGCCACAAGCGAAGCGAGGCCCAGCACGAAAAGGAGGAGGTTCATCGGGATCCTGTGGACGACCGTCACACGACGGCCCGGTCGCCGCAGAGTATAGGGAGGCGGCCATACGAACGCCGGGTCAGGGCGGATCGGTGTTTCCGCGCGTTGACGACCGAATCACCGCGCGCCGACCCGCACCCGCTTGGCAACGCGCGGGCCGCCACGAAGCCTCACCGCGCCTGCTAGAGCACGTAGCGGGCGAGGTCCTCGTTACTCGCGAGATCGGCAAGGCGCCCGTCGACATAGGCCGCGTCGACACGCACACGCCCCGGGCCGCCGGCCACGCCACTGCCGGCCTCGAACGAGACTTCCTCCAGCAGCTTTTCCATGACGGTGTACAGCCGCCGTGCGCCGATGTTCTCTGTCTTCTCGTTGACCGCGTAGGCGATCTCCGCCATGCGATGGATGCCGTCGTCGGTGAATTCGAGAGTGCAGCCGTCGGTCCCGAGCAGGGCGCGGTACTGCTCCGTCAGGCTGGCGTCCGTGGTCTTCAGGATGCGCTCGAAGTCCCCGACCGTCAGCGAATCCAGCTCGACGCGGATCGGAAAGCGCCCCTGCAGCTCCGGAATGAGATCCGACGGCTTGGCGAGATGGAACGCGCCGGACGCGATGAACAGGATGTGGTCGGTCTTGACCATGCCGTACTTGGTGTTGACGGTCGTGCCCTCGACCAGCGGCAGCAGGTCGCGCTGCACGCCCTGGCGCGACACATCGGCGCCCTGCAGTTCAGCGCGCGATGTGATCTTGTCGATCTCGTCGAGGAAGACGATGCCGTTGGACTCCGCGTTGGCGACCGCCTTGGCCTTGAGTTCTTCGTCATTGAGCAGGCGCGCCGCTTCCTCGTCGGTCAGCGCCTTCAGTGCGTCGGCGATGCGCATGCGCCGCGCCTTGCGTCGGTCCCGACCCAGGTTGGCAAACATCGACTGGATCTGCTGCGTCAGCTCTTCCATGCCCGGCGGCGCCATCACGTCCAGCGACGGTGACACGGCGCTCACCTCGACGTCGATCTCCTTGTCGTCGAGCTCGCCCTCGCGCAGCTTCTTGCGGAATTTCTGCCGCGTCGCGTTCTCGTCGTCGCGGCTGCCCGTGGCGAAGCCGACGTCGCGCGACGGCGGAACGAGGATGTCGAGGATGCGGTCTTCTGCCGCGTCCTGCGCGCGCACGGCCACCTTCTTCATCTCCGTCTCGCGCGTCTGCTTGACCGAGATGTCGACCAGGTCACGGATGATCGTGTCCACATCGCGCCCGACGTAGCCGACCTCGGTGAACTTGGTCGCCTCGACCTTGATGAACGGGGCATCGGCCAGACGCGCAAGCCGACGCGCAATTTCGGTCTTGCCGACGCCGGTCGGCCCGATCATCAGGATGTTCTTCGGCGTGATCTCGGTGCGCAGTGGATCGGGCACCTGCTGCCGGCGCCAGCGGTTGCGCAGCGCGACCGCGACGGCGCGCTTGGCGCGGTCCTGGCCGACGATGTACTTGTTCAGTTCGTGGACGATTTCGCGGGGAGTCATCATGGGCATTTCACTTCGCGTGTACGCGACGGCTGCGCCGTCGCACGTGCACGCGAAGTGCTCAAGTTAGAGCGCGCCACCTTCGGAGCGGCCGGGCGTCCGCGCGCTGGCTCAACGGCAAGGTGCGGCCATTGGCCGCGGCGGGAAGGGATCTCACGCATGGCTGGCAGGTCAGCTGCAGTGGCCAATCAGTCCAGCGACTCGATCGTGTGGCTCTGGTTGGTATAGATGCACAGGTCGCCGGCGATGGTCAGGGCTTTCTTGACGATGTCGGCCGGAGCGAGCTCGGTGTGGTCGAGCAGGGCACGCGCGGCGGCCTGGGCGTAGGGGCCGCCGGAGCCGATGGCGATGAGGCCGAGTTCGGGTTCCAGCACATCGCCGTTGCCGGTGATGATCAGCGAGGCCTCGTGATCGGCCACGGCCAGCATGGCCTCGAGGCGGCGCAGGATGCGGTCGGTGCGCCAGTCCTTCGCCAGTTCCACGGCGGAGCGGACCAGGTGACCCTGGTGCTTCTCCAGCTTGCCTTCAAAGCGCTCGAACAGCGTGAAGGCGTCCGCCGTGGCGCCAGCGAAGCCGGCCAGGATGCGATCGTGATAGAGGCGCCGCACCTTGCGCGCCGTCTGTTTCACCACGATGTTGCCAAGCGTGACCTGGCCATCACCGCCCATGGCGACCACTTTGCCGCGCCGGACGGAGACGATGGTGGTTCCGTGAAAGGGTTCCATGACAGTTCCCGGCCGTCAGGCACGGCCCGATGACAACTGAAACTAAGTGGGGACGATCAGACCCGACGCAACTGGACGTCGGCAACCGTATCGATGCCGAGCAGCGAAAACAGCGCGGCGATCAGGTAGTTGAGGTTGCGGAATTCAACGCTGACCCCGCCCTGCCGCAGCTTGGTGAGCGTCGTGAGCAGTGCCGTTGCGGTGGAAAACTCGATGCGCTTCAGGTAGGTGCAGTCGACCGCCAGCCGTTTCTCGGTCTTGGCGGCGGCCAGCAGTCGCCCGAACTGGGGTTCACCGTTGGCGCGCACCGTGCCGCGCCACTGCAATCCGTCCTCGACTTCCTGCGGCAGATCGGCCGGCGTCGCGGCACGGGTCTTCAGGCTCGGTGGCGGCGGCTCCCACGACGGCGGCGAAACTTCGTAGGTGATGCAGTACTGGATTCCGGTTTCTTCGAAGTCATGCTGGCGCTGCAGCAGACGGAACACCTCGAGCAGCAGCATCCACGCAGCGTCACTCTGATCCCGGCGCCCCGGCTCCACCGCGGCCCGCAGCGGAGTGATCAGCTGGTCGGCGCCCAGGACCAGCAATTCATGGCTCGCCCGCTTGAAGGCGTTGATGACACGCAGCAGAAGCTCGGCCCCGACCAGGTCGACTTCCCGCACTCCGGACGCATCAAGCGTGAGCGCCTGATGCTGGGCCGAATAGTTCTTCAGCTGCTCCAGCACCTTCACGACGTTGGCATCGACGGCGTCGGGCAAGCGGACGATCGGTGCGCCGTCGGCGGTCTTACCAGCCGCGAGCGACCCCGCTTCATCCTTGTACTCCATCCATGCCGGCGGCGAGCTTTCGAACCGGAGAACGTATTCGATGGTCAGGTTGTCGAAACTGCCCTTGTCGCCGCGCTGCTGGAAGAGTTCGAACAGCATCAGCCAGGCCCGCTGCGCGGCATCGCCGAGCGAATCGGAGTGAATCGCGGCGCGCAGCCCCGCCTCGGCCGGCTCGATCAAGCCATTGGCAAAGAGGATCGCTGCTTCGTCGATCGCCGAGCCAGAACCTTCGGCGTGCAGCTCGATCGCGTTGGCATTGCCCTGCCAGTCATCGGTGCTGAGGTCGATGAGCTCGATGCCGGCGTCCTTCTTGGCCAGCGTCGCCGGCGGCAACGGCTGCTCGACCGGCTGCTGGGACAGGCGACCCAGCGTCGAATTCGCCGCCGAGTTCGGAAACAGGGTTGCACCGCCGGACGGGCGCATGAAATCGCGCGCCATCTCGGACTCGATGGCATCGATCTTCGCCGCCGTTTCCATCGCAAGCGTGCGCGCGAGGTCCTTGTCAGGCAGGGAGCTCTCGGTGTTGGGCGGCTTCGGCACCGTCGACGATGCATTGCGGTTGACCGGCGCCGCAAGCGGACGCGCGCTCGGTTTGGCGGCGCGCGCAGTCGCGCCGCCTTTCGCCGCGGACGGCTCGGCGGTGTCCTTAGGATCTTTCTTGAAGAACGAGAAGACCACGCTGCCTTCTGGTTTCGTTAACTCTGACCAACCTGCATAACGGCCATCCACCCCCGTCGCGGCAAGTGAGCGTCCGCGCCGCGGCGAAACTCATGCCCGATCGCTCTGCGCGCAAGCGCCCAATGGGCGCTGCTCCTGCGCCCGAGGTTCAGCCCATAGTAACAACTTTGCCAACCGCCAAACCGTTGATCTGGGGGACTATCCCGCCTGTCGGCTACCCGCCACCCGACCAACCGGATTACTTTTCCGCCCCCGAAAGCTGGGCATCCGTCAGCCGGTAATACAGTCCGAACGGGTCTTCCTTCAGCACGCTTAGACGCCCGGCCAGGACCACAGGTTCGTAGGTGTGCTTTATCGCCACCTTGGACTTCACTTCGACGATGTACTCGGGACCGAGCGACAGACAGAACGGACAGTGCGGAGGCCGCATCGTCAGCAGAAAGTGCTTGTGCGTCTCTCCGGCGGTGATCGGCAACATGTAGCCCTGCAGGCGCACGTCCTGCTGGTCGAGTTTCCGCACTTCCGGGCTGAACTCGGGCACCACTTTCGTTCCTGCCTGTGCGCTCTTGACCTGTCCCAGCACTTTCCAGGACACCACACCCTTGACCTCGGGCAGGTCGTTGAGGAGCTGCGGGTCGATCGGCAGCGCCAGTTCGCTCCCTTTTCCCACGGCCTGCGCCATCACGGCGCCGGTCAGCAGCCCCGCCGCCAGCCCGATAACGGCCTGGCTGATCCAGCGCTGCATGCGAATTCCAATCATTCCGTCTCCACGGCGGCATGTGGTCCGTCGGGCGCTGGCGCCCGCTCAGTGACTGTGCCGCATTCCGCAATATTGTCCCACTGCGATGCCTTTGCAAGCCTCTCGCAGCTTCTCCTGACACTGCCGCTCCGGCGCTCCGGACTCGAGGCAGCGTGCCGCATCCTCGTGCGCACGCGCCATCTGCCGATGCCGGGCGATGTCGTCAGCGCGATGCGCGCGTTCGGACGGACTGACCGTGGGAGCCGTCTTCGCCGAGTCGGTCGTCTGTGCGCCCGCACACAGTGGCAGGCAGGCCGCTAGAACCAGGGTGACCGCAGTGGTTCTCATCAGGTTCTCCGTCGGGTTAACCCTGAGCGAGCGTGCGCGCGACATCCATACGGCTGGCACGCCACGCCGGCAGCGCCGCGGCGAGCGTCGTCACCGCCAGCGCGACCAGCACGGTCGCCGCCAAGGCCGGCGCAAACTCTGCAGCAGTCAGCGTAAACGCCCGCGCTGCCGCCAGCCAATGGCCCACCACAGCGACGGCGCCCAGTCCAATGGCAAACCCGGACACCAGTGCCATCGCGGCGAGCAACCAGGCTTCGAGCATCATCAGCCAGGCGATGCGCGCACGGCCGGCGCCGAGCAGTCGCATGATCGCGATGTCATAGCGCCGTTCTTCGAGGGCGTTGAACAAGGTCACGAAGAGGCTGAGCAGCGCCGATCCAACCAGGATCCAGGCGAACGCCCGCATTGTGTCGATCCCGACGCCGACGACGGCGAACAGGCGTGCGATTTCGTTGGCGGGCGATGCCGCCATCAGGCGGGACTCGGCGTTGACCTGCCGCGGCAGGATCGCCGCCGCCATCGGTGACGCGTAGCGCACGATGATGGCCGTGACCTCGCGCTCCGCCTCTAGCGTCTTGCGCTCTTCGTCGTCAGCCGCTTCGCCTTCATGCAGGCGCCACACGCTGGCGGTATCGGTGAGCACGAGCCGGTCGATGACCGAACCGGTCGGCGCGAGGATGCCGACGACCTCATACTTTGCATCCTCGTGCACGGCGCCGCCTTCCGCCAGCCCGTGGGTGCCGAAGAGCGTGCTGCCGATCGCCAGTCCACTGGTGCGGGCGACCTCCGCGCCCAGCACAGCCTCCATGGGCCGCTCCCAGCTCCTGCCAACCGCCAGCCTGGCCTCGTGCAGGTCGACGTAGGGCAACTCGGTGCCGACGATGCGAAAGCCGCGAAAGCTGTCGCCCAGCGAAAGGGGAATCGCCTGCGCCACCAGCCGGTTGCCGCGCAACTGGGCTAGCGTTGCCAGCGGCACGTTTCCGGTCGGGACATCGACCTGATAGACCGCCGACAGCACAAGCTGCAGCGGGGATCCCTTGGCACCCACGACGAGATCGACATGGCGCGCATCGCGTTCGAGTTGGCGCGAGAGCTGACCGTGTACGAGTGTCACGAAGACCAGTGTCGCAATGCCGAGCGCCAGCAGGATGACGCCGAGCGCCGTCTGCAGCGGCCGCCGGCGCAGTTGGGCCAGCACAAGACGCAACGAGCTCACGGGATCAGCTCCTGCGCTGCGCGCCGAGGGATGAGCGCTTCGGAGCGGCCCTGAGAGGTCATGTCGGTCGCGTCAGTTCGATCTCGCGCCGGAAGCGGTCGCGGATGCGCGAATCGTGCGTTGCGACGACCAGGAGCGCCCCGGCGCGCTCGGCCGCCTGCAGCAGCAGGTCGAGCGACCGCCGCGCGTTGTCGTCGTCGAGGCTGGATGTCGGCTCATCGGCCAGCAACAGTCGCGGCCGGTTGATGATCGCGCGCGCAATCGCCACGCGCTGCTGCTCGCCCAGGCTGAGCGTCTCGGGCCGGGCACCCAGCTTGTCGCCCAGCCCGAGATCCGCAAGCAAGGGCGCGGCCGCCGCGCTGTGCTCCACACGGCCGGCAAGGAAGCAGGCCAAGGTGACGTTTTCCAGCGCGCCGAGGCTGCCCAGCAGATGAAGTTTCTGCGGCACGACGCCGATGCGCTGCCCGCGCCAGCGGTCTTCACGACCCGTCGCGGGATAGAGGTCTTCGCCGTCGATCCGCACCGAGCCTTCGCTCGGACGCAGGATGCCCGCCAGGATGTGCAGCAGCGTGCTCTTGCCCGAACCACTGGGGCCGACCAGCACACAGTGTTCGTCGTCGCGCAGCGCAAGCGCCGGCGCCCGCAGCACCGTCGAGTCACCGTAGCGATGAACGATGGGATCCGTCGACAGCATCGATCAGGCTGGCAACGTGGCAGGTCGCCCAGCAGTAGGAGTTCCAAGAGGGGGCCTGGCCCCTTCTTGCATACTCAAGACTGGATGTTTGGTGACAGACGCCCCGCGTCAGTCACCAAACATCTTCTGCTTGATCTCGCGCCGTTGCTGCGCTTCAAGCGAAAGCGTCGCGGTCGGGCGCGCGAGAAGGCGCGGAATGCCGATCGGATCACCGGTTTCCTCGCAGTAGCCGTAGTCACCCGCCTCGATGCGCGCCAGCGACTGCTGGACTTTCTTCAGCAGCTTGCGCTCACGGTCGCGCGTGCGCAGTTCGAGTGCATGCTCTTCCTCGATCGTCGCCCGGTCGGCGGGATCGGGCACGATGACCGTCTCGCGCAGATGCTCGGTCGTCTCGTCGGCATTCTGGAGCAGTTCACGCTCCATTTGCTGCAGCCGGTGCTTGAAAAATGCCAGCTGCTGCTCGTTCATGTAGGCCGACTCAGGCATTTTCAGCAGTTCGCCCTCGGTGGGCAGACGCTTGCCATTGACCATGATCGGCTCTTCGCTGCGAGTGGCCGAACGCGCCAGCAGGTATTCATGCGCGGCGGCGAGATCCTTGGGGCTCGGCGCGGGGACCGGCCGTGGTGCGACCGGTGCCGGAGAGACTCCAATCGGTGCGGGCGCAAACGAAACCGGCGCCCGTTCAACCTTGACAGGCCGCGGAGCGGCCTTCTTCGGCGCAGGCTTCTCGACGACATTGGGCTGCGCCTTCCCGACCACCTTGGCCGGCTTGGCCAACGCCTTTGCCGGCACCTTGGCCGGCTTGGCCGGCGCTTTCGCGACCGGCTTGACCGGCTTCTTGGCCACCTTGCCTTTGGCCGCCGACGCTTTCTTGGCCGGTACCTTCTTCGCCGGCGCCTTCTTGGCGGGAGCTTTCTTGGGCGCTGCTTTCTTGGCAGCGGTCTTGGCCGCCTTCTTGGCCGGCGCTTTTTTTGCTGCAGCCATCGTCTGTCTACCTCGTTGCGTCTTTGATCTGTGGAGAGCCGGATTCAGCGCGCCAGGCACGCTTCTAGGCCCTTGAGAATGGTGTCCTTCGGCAGGTTGCGCCCGATGAACACGATCTTGCTGGAAGGCTTCTCGTCCTTGCCCCAGGGCCGTCCGACGTCCGCCCCCATGAGCATGTGCACGCCCTGGAAGATCATGCGCCGGTTGGACCCGTTCATGAAAAGCACGCCTTTATACCGGAGCATGTCGGGACCGTAAACCTGGGTCAACGCGCCCATGTATTCCTCGAGCTTCGCGGAGTCGAACGGCTTCTTCGACTGGAACGCGAAGGCCTTGATCGCATCGTCATGATGATGGTGGTGATGGTCATGGTGATGATCATGGTCATGGTCGTGCCCGCAATGCTCGTCATGCACGTGCTCATGATCATGCCCGTTGCCCGCCTTGGCGCGCGCCGCATCCGGGTGCTCGGCCGCGAGGAACTCGGGGTCGATGTCGAGAATCGCGTTGAGGTTGAACCCGCGCAGGTCCAGCACCTCGTTGAGCGGAATCTGCCCGAAGTTGACGGGCTTGATCGGCGCCCGCGGATTCATGCGCACGATCCGCTCGCGCAGCGAAGCGAGTTCGTCGGCGTCGACGAGGTCGGTCTTCGACAGCAGGATGCGATCAGCGAAACCGACCTGGTTCTGCGCCTCGACCTGCGCATCGAGCGTGTCGTGGCCGTGCTTGGCGTCGACGACGGTGATCACGCTGTCGAGCAGGTAATACGACGAGATGTCGTCCTCGATGAAGAACGTCTGCGTCACCGGCCCCGGGTTGGCCATGCCGGTGGTCTCGATGATGACGCGCTCGAAGTCGAGTTCCTTGGCTTCGCGCTTGCGCCTGAGATCCGCGAGTATGCGAACGAGGTCGCCGCGCACGGTGCAGCAGATGCAGCCGTTGTTCATCTCCACGATCTGCTCGTTGGTCTCGGTCACCAGCAGTTCGTTGTCGACGCCTTCGGGTCCGAACTCGTTCTCAATGACGGCGATCCTGTGACCGTGCTGCTCGGACAGGATACGGTTGAGCAGCGTCGTCTTGCCGGCACCCAGGAAGCCGGTCAGCACGGTCACCG
>Ga0316625_100000109_pt1 | contig 12653 bp, 28 predicted proteins | sample OWC_Aug_T1_C1_D1_FD_207655 | JGI IMG/M metagenome (GOLD analysis project Ga0316625, IMG submission 207655) | Wetland soil microbial communities from Old Woman Creek delta, Ohio, United States - OWC_Aug_T1_C1_D1_A | ecosystem: Environmental > Terrestrial > Soil > Wetlands | place: USA: Ohio... | reverse complement strand
CGCTCGGGTCAACAACTGCCACCCAGGACACCGTGGCCGAGTAAGCCGTAGCGCCAGCCGTGAGTTTTACGCCTGGGCAACCAAGAAAGGCTACGCAAAGACCGACATCAGCATCCTGCTGAACGACGCCATCGACATGGCCAAGATTGAACGCAACTACGAGGACTAGCCATGAGAACGACGTACTGGTCGCACCTGAACTCAATCGTGAAGTGCCTTCACAACAACTACGGCATTGGCAACATCCTTGGGATTGACCATTACTCGGACGGCACGGTCGTGGTCACGGCTCAAGGCACGAGCATGGCGCCGCACACTCGGCGGGGCCGCGTCATTTGCAATCCGAAACCGGGTTCGTACACCGTCAAGATGTACGGGCATCAACTCAGCGGCATCATTGTGGGAGAAACACTATGAACTACCGATTTCACGCCGTCGACCTGAACGGAAACCGCAAGTACCTCCTTGTCACGGACACCGGGGGAATCATCCTGACCAACCCGTCAGGCATGAGCTTTGCTCTGTCCAACGTGTTCAAGGACACTTTCCGTTTCGAGTTCGAGATCGAGAAGACCCTCGAAATCGCCGACCACTGCACGAGGGTGAAAGCCATCCTCAAAACCCTCAACGATTCTGGACACCTCAACTGGGAGGAAATGAAATGAACCGACTAGGCAAGGCGGATAAGTTCCTGATGGCTATGGAATTGTTGGACGACGCCCTTTTCTGCACTGCGCTGGACAAGGGGCAGATTCGTAATCACCTGATGGAGGTGATGGACACTGAGAGTGACCTCTGGGACCTGCACTTGGCCCTTTTCAAACTTGTTGATGGAGAGATGAAATGAGCGCACACGACGACTACCTTGACCCTGATCGTGCAGGGTTGAATGACCCCCAGGCCTACCGGCTGCCGGTGGAAATCCCCGAAAGCCTCGGCCACATCGAGGGCGTTTACTGGGACGAGGATGGGTGGGTGGTTCTGAACCTGAACCCGACTCCGACCAACTCCGAGTACCTGACACAGAAGATCGGCGCTGCCGAGGAGGAGGAAGGAGCGATCAAGGTCGCCCAAGGCTACTTGCACAGTGAGGACAAGTTCCCCATGCCCAACTTCGAGCGGGGCGGTGACGGCGCCCACTGCGGCCTCACGGACTGGTATCCCGACAAGGAGACGGAGTTGGAGGCAGCACTTGCCTCTGGCAGGCCTTTCAGTACAGGCTGGTATTCGAGCAAGAAGGAAATTGCCAGCGCCAGAATCAGCAGCGAGGACGGAAAGAGTGTCGTTGTTGAAGTCAGCGTCAGCGACGACTTCGACACCGACGGGTACGGCCTTGCCTCTTGTGAACCGACCATAGGCGCGATCCATGATGCCCTCTATGAGGCGTGGTCGGAGGCTGGAAAAACCCAGAAGGCGAACCGGCAGTACGTCGGGTACTCGCTTATTCTGTGGAGTACCAAAATCCACTTCCGGAACAATGGCGACAGCCGGAAGCGCTACGCCAAGAAGCAGGCGCAGTGTGTCGACTACCTGATCCTGCCGGTTTTCGTCTGGGACGAGGCTGACGCCCCTCCCGGTGACAACTACTATTTCTGGGGCTGGCAGAACGACCACGACCACGAGAATGACGAGGACTGTGGTCATAACTGCGTCGAGGAAGGAATTCCGAAACGAACTGCGGCTCAGTTGCGCGAGTTTGCCGAGAATCATGAAGTCGGGTCGCTGCGGATTGGCGACTGGGAAATCAAATCGTGGGACGAGGAGAACTGAAATGAGCGAAGTACAAGACACCACCATCTACCTGATCCGCTGCGCCCTTGCTGACCTCGAAGGGGTCAAGCAGGCCTACGAGCAGGGCGACTGCAGCAACCACGACTGGAAGGCGCACTCCCAGACGATTTCTGAACTCGAGGAATACCTTGATTCGATTGGAGAACTGAAATGAAAGTATTCAAGTACGTGGTGGAGATTTACGTCTCTGCTGAGACCCCCGAAGAAGGTCTCAAGCACATGCAAGAGGAGTTCGATTACCACTTCGGACTCGACAACAGCCTGATTGCCGCCGTCTATCTGGACGATGGCGAACTTTCTGAGGAGAACTGAAATGAAAGTCAGTGCCGAAATGGACTGGGCACTCCTTCGGGAGCAGAAGGCGTGGCTCGTCAGTCACGCTAACGAGATGGTCGGCAGCGACCTGTACACTCCCGAGGAAGTGGCCTACGCCGATGGCCTCATCAACCTGATCGACTCGATTCAGGACTGCGCCGTAATCGACGGCGACGCCACGGACGTCGAAGTCTTTGGCGAAGAAGTAGTCATCATCACCATCTAACGCAAGGAGAAACACCATGACCAAGCAAGAAATCATCGCCGACGAATCCAAATTCCAACGTGTTTGTGGCCTCTGGGTATCACGCAATATCGGGGAGTGCGTGTCGTCCCTGATGTCGGATGTCGGTCGAAACCTTGAAGAGTGCTCGAAGATTTTCGACTTCGACTACGACGAGGCCCTTGGCTGGTTCCAGAGCGAGGACTACGAGTACGTGGTCGACTCGTTCATCGACGACGCCGACCTCGACGACCTCGAAACCATTGCCGATATGGTCGGAGATTGGGAGGACGCCATTGCCGACGTGCCCCTCTCGGAAGCGGCGGAGGACGAAGACGGAGAACGGGTGTGGGTTGTGCCTTCCCTTGGCATCTGCGAGACCGACGAGGGGGACGCCGACATTGGTGCACGTGAAGCCTCGATCGAGAAAATCCGCACCAAGGTCAAAGCCATGATCACTTCGGATGACGAGTACGCCGAGATTGGCCGGCACTTCAACCTGGAGTGCGACTACACCGAGGTCTACGAGCACTGGACGATTCCCGAACGCTGGACTGCCAGCCTCCTCCGAGACCACGGCCAAGTCGTGTTCGACTTCGGCGGGCTCACGATCTGGGGCCGACGCACGACTGGCCAAAGCATCAGCATCGACGGCGTCATTCGCCGAATCGTCAGCAATCTCGACGACGACCACTATCTCTGGTCAGAAGTGCAGTAAAACGCAGTACAATTCAATCTCAAACAAAGAGGTAACCTAAATGAAAATCACTCTCAAGAACGTCAAGTTCGCCGCCTTCGCTTCCGAAGAAACCAACTGCTTCTCGGCCACGATATACATCGACGGCAAGACCACGGGCACCACGGTCGGCAACGATGGCCACGGCGGCTGCAACTACTACCACGGCGGCGATGCCGAAAAGCGCCTCATGGCCTACGCCAAGACGCTGCCGCCCGTCGAAACCGACATGAAGAATCCGGACGGAACCGTGTTCACCTACCCACAGGATGCCGACTCCCTTGTCGACGAGGTCTTCAACGAGCACATGAAGACGCAAGAACTCAAGCGCATCTGCAAGGGCAAGACGTGTTTCCGGATTCCAGGCGAAGCCTACAACGACGGCGAATACCACACGCTCCGGAGCGTGTTCAATCCGAAGGTCAAAGACCACTTGGTCAAGAAGTACGGGCCGACGGTGTTCATCCTGAACGAGAACCTTGCGTGAGGGCCGAACCATGAGCCGACCTGAATACGATCTCGGAAACTTTCTGACAGCGGAAAACACCCTCGAGGACGGGAGTACGACGCACGACGTCTGCTATTTCACACCCTACGGAAAGGAACTCGTCGCCGAGCCCCCGTCCGAAGTCTGCGCAAAGGCTATCGCCGAATGCCTCAACCTTGTCCGGTCACGCTTTCTCGATTGCGGGTCGGATCGGGAGGTGCTCCGGCTGACAAACTCACTTTACGAATGGAGCGGAAGAGAATGAAACTCAAAATCTTTCACGACACGGACTCCAGCATGACGTGGGCAGTTCGTATCGTCGAGCTGGGGGACAAGTACGGGCTCAACTCCTGCCTCACCCACAATCAGGATGAGCCCCTTGTCGAATTCTACGACACACGGTACGAGCACACCGATTACGGCCAGTTCGTCAGTCGTTACTACCTCCGTACCATGCTCGATGGCAACAAAGGCGTTTCTCTCGATTGCGGGGTCGCTGACTGGACGGTGTACCAATCCTGCATGAATCGAATCCGAGACTGGTTACGGTGGGAATTATGAGACGACAAGACACTGACGAAGACGTCCCCGAGGGCTACTGCGAAATCTGTGGTCTTGCTTGTGTGGGGGTAGAGCACGACGACGGCATTGGCCCCTACGAATACTGGGGCCAGAAAGGAAATCACCACGACTACGTTTTCCTGTCCAATTGCTGCGAGGCAGCAATTCTGGATCAAAGCCCTTTCTGCAGCGAGTGCGGGAAGCGCGAGGTCGAGGACTACGGGCTGTGCCTGGAGTGCCTCAAGAAGTCCGAGTAGTTTCACAGAAGGAGTCACACATGGATAACGACTACATGAAGTACCGAGGCAAATGTAAGGAGATGGCGGAGGAAGCGGCGTGCCTCGACCCAACCTTGAGGCTGGTTCGAGGCCACTACTTCTGCCCAATCTGGAACGTCGAGGAACCGCACTGGTGGTGCGAGAGGGAGGACGGCACGATTTTCGATCCAACTGCCAGGCAGTTCCCGTCCAAAGGGGTAGGCATCTACACCGAGTTTGACGGCACCGTCACCTGTGCCGAGTGCGGCAAGGAAATGAGGGAAGCCGAGGCGAGGTTCGACAGCAACTACGCTTTCTGCTCCTTGCAATGCAACATGCGTTTCGTCGGTTTATAGAAGGAGTTACACAATGCACGTCTCAGTCAAGACATTCACCCGAACCCAGACTATCGCCAAGACCGAAGACCTCGGCGAATTTGAACTCACCTTCAGCCCCGTCTACGACACTTATGTCGAGGTCAAAGGCAACAAGGCGGTGATCGGCTACACCGCCTACGACTCCGACTGCGAGAACCCCATGACCAGTTGTGATTGCATGGGCGAGTTCATTGTCGGCGACAGCCGCAGCAAGAACTACCTGCCCCACCTTGGTCTGGAGAGCACTTCGTATCGCGGGGACATCTTCCGCGACCTCGAGTGCGACGGCGTCCACGAGAAGGCTGTTGCCCTGCTGAAGGAGCGCCTGATCCTCGATCAGGACTTCCTCGACTATTGCGAGGAGAAGTTCGAGCGCGTCACCGAAGAGGACAAGGCCGACATGGCGTTCATGGAGTCCTGCATCGACCAGATTGACTGGGGTCCGTATGGAGACGTGATCCCGAGTTGGCTCGAGTCCTCGTGGGTTTCCGCACAGAACGACGCATGGGACCAACTCTACGACCAAGGCAAGATCGGAACCTACCTTGCCGTGCCGTGTCGCTGGCACGAATCTGTCCACGGCCCCGGCACTTCCCAAGCCTACCCGTGCTCGCTCGAGGATTGCAATGCAGTCTGGATTCCGACCAAGCACGACCTGCCAAACCTGAACATCGAGGGCGCCAGCTATCAGACCTTGTACGCCAACGCAGTCGCGTATGCCAAGGGTTGCCTTGACGAGTACATCAAGTGGTGCAACGGCGACTGCTACGGCATCGTGGTCGAAACCTACACCCGCGAGGATTCCGAGTCTGACTGGGAACTGGTCGAGTCCGATCACTGCTGGGGCTACATCGGCAGCGAGTACGCCGAGGAGGAAGTCAAGGGCCTGTTTGAGTCCACGTGCAACAACTACCTGAAGGAGGAAGTGCAATGAACAGCTACACCTTTGACGTCAAACTGTTCGCCACCATTCACGTCAATGCGAACAGCCAGAAGGAGGCGCGAGAACTGGTCGAGCAGTACGTCGACGGCGCCTCATGTAACGCTGGAGCCTGGCCGAGCGGCGACCCCATCCTGTTCGAGGCCTACACCGATGGCCATCCGGAATTCATTGACGAAAGCTGAAAGGAGCAACCATGAGCCTTGATTTTTACTTGATAAGCGGGACTGTTGGCTGGGACGGGGAGCATGAAATTGTCTTCAGTTCAAACATCACTCACAACTTGAACCAAATGGCTGAGGCGGCGGGACTTTACAAAGTGTTGTGGAAGCCTGAAGAATTGGGGATCAGTACCGCTGCCCAGGCCATCCCCTACTTGAGGGAAGGGGTATGCAAGCTGATCTGCGACCCCGTTCACTTCAAGGGGTACAACCCACCGAACGGATGGGGCGACTACAAGGGGCTCCTTGGGTTTGCCCTCGAAGTCTTGGAGGCGTGCGTAGAAAATCCTGAAGCAACCATCGAGGTCTGTCGCTGATACCGCACCCTGAAGTAATTTCTTTACCTTTTCCCTAAAAAGAGGGAAAATGTCATTTCACATAGAGGAGTCATCATGACCAATTACGAAACCAAGCCGTTTCTTTACTCCAATTTCGAGTCCGATCTCGAGGCTGGCTGGAAGCCGACCTACCGCAGCGGCGAGTGGGCCTATCAGGCGCCCCGCGACATCACCATCATCCACCTCGGCCCCGAAGCCGAACCCAAATCCCGCATTGTTTCCATCGACCACAAGCACGGCGGCGAGGTGCGCAATCATGACGATCATGGTCGCTTCTTTCCGAAGGACGGAGATAGCGTTCTCGACATCGTCATGTACCGTCCCGAGAAGAAGCTGCGTCAGGTTCGCGGCGTGGCCCAGATCAGCGGCATTGGTGAAGTCGTGGGGGTGGTCCCGGAGTTTATCGACGGGGACACCTCGGACTCGAAGTTCTATCGCTGCACCATCATCATCGACGAGGAAGGAGTTTGAACCATGACGGAAATCCAACTTGCCAAGGAGTTCTGCCAGTTCATCAACTGGTGGATGAGTGCCGAGGAACTCGCTGAGGCCAACAAGCGCAATGCTGCAGAGCCCAATCCGAGCATCTGCCATACCCACGACTTCATCGACGCCAACGAGGCCATGATCGCCGCGTGTGGCTCTTTCAATTTCGACCCCTTCGACGGGCCGGAACTCTGCGGGAAGGCGTGGGATTTGGCGAAGGCGGTGGGGTTCGACGGGGAGAAGCTGTGAACTACTACAACGAGTTCGACCCGTTCGCCGCGCAGTGGTTGCGCAATCTGATTTCAAACAAAGTCATCGCCCAAGGAGAAGTTGATGCACGATCACTCACTGAGGTTACCCCTGCCGATCTGGACGGATTCACCCAATGCCACTTCTTCGCCGGCATCGGCGTCTGGAGCCACGCTCTCCGCCTCGCCGGCTGGTCAGATGACCGTCCAGTCTGGACCGGAAGCTGCCCTTGCCAACCCTTTTCCGCTGCCGGCGAGCAAGGTGGGTTCGATGACGAGCGTCACCTGTGGCCAGCCTGGTTTGAACTCATCCGCCAGTGCAAACCTTCGACTGTGTTTGGAGAGCAGGTTGCGTCGGCGGCTGCACTCGCTTGGCTCGACCATGTTCAATCTGACATGGAAGACGCGGGTTACGCCTTCGGGGCGTTCGATCTCTGCGCTGCGGGCGTCGGCGCCCCGCAAATCCGACAACGGATTTACTTCGTGGGTGACACCGAATACACGGGACTGGAAGGACACGCCAGGGCAGAAGACGAAGGCAGTCGATCCGGACGGATCGGCAAGAACGAGGCTCGATCAGCTTCCACGGCAGGCGTATCTTCTGGGGTGGCCGACACCGACGGCGACGGACAGCACTCGGGGCTCGCCGGAAACTCCGGAGGCGAAGAAACTTCGCGGGGCGAACACTGGGACATCGTTGATCGACGCGGCGCACCAGTGCGCGACGATTCTGACCGGCCCGGTTCGACTAACGGTTTTTGGAGAAGTGCTGACTGGCTCAGAAGCCGCGACGGTAAGTGGAGGCCAGTTGAACCCGGCACTTTCCCGCTGGGTGATGGGGCTTCCAGCCGAGTGGGACGACTCCGCGCCTACGGCAATGCCATCGTCCCGCAAGTCGCAGCGGAAATGATTTCAGCTTTCATGGAGTGCAAGCCTCAATAACCGAAAGGAATTCACACAATGATCAATTCATACGTTTCATCCTCAAACATCTGCCGTGTCGGCTGGGCCAACCGAGTCCTCTATGTCGAGTTCAACCACGGCGGCACCTACGCCTACAAGAATGCTGACTTCAAGGTCTATGCCGACCTGATCGCAGCCGAATCGCCTGGCCAACATTTCCACAAGTGCATCCGGTACGCCTACGAGTACACGAAGCTTGACTACAACCCGTTCGCTCCCAAGGTCAAAGCCAAGACCAACGCCCAGTTCGAGTACCGCGAGAAACTGGAAACGAAGAAGATGCGGATCGAGAAACTTTTGAAAGAAGGAGTTTGACATGGATTTTGCAACCATCAAGAATGCAGTAGCCAAGCAGTTCGACGCCATGAGCAAGGGCGACCTGTTCCGTACCGAAGTGGAGAAGGACGTGCTGTGGGACACGTACCTTGCCTCGTTCCCCGAAGGGACGAACCCGATCTACCGTGAACGCACCGAGCACGACTGCTCCTGCTGCCGCCAGTACATCCGTGCAGTTGGCAACGTGGTCGCCATCAAGGACAACAAGCTGGTCTCGATCTGGGACTGCAAGGTGGATGACCCGAACTATCAAATCGTGGTCGACGCTCTGGCTGCACTCGTCAAATCCAAGCCCATCGACAACGTCTTCACGCACTTCGAGGCGGTGGCCGGCACGGACAAGAACTTCGAGGAAACGGTCAACGGGGTGAAAACCTGGACCCACTTCTTCTCCAACATTCCGGCCAAGTTCGTGAAGCGCGGCGCCGAGGCAGGCCCGTTCCTTGGCCTGCAGCGCTCCACTTTCGACGTGCTTCTGCGCTCCCTGCGCGAACTCACCGAGGACTCGGTGGAAACCGTGCTGGAACTGATCGCCCAGAAGTCGCTATACCGAGGCGAGGAGCATGAGCACACGCTGGTTGCGTTTCGCAATCTCCAGAAGACCTTCAAGGGGGTTGCACCTGCCGAGCAGGAAAACTACGCCTGGAGCCTGATCAACACCTTGCCCCAGAACGTATCTCGGGTGCGCAACACCGCCATCGGGACGCTGCTGATCAACCTGTCCAAAGGGGACGACCTTGATGCCGCTGTCGGAGCGTTCGAGGCGATGGTAGCGCCGACGAATTACAAGCGCCCGACTGCGCTGGTCACGAAGTCCATGATCGAAGCGGCCAAGAAAGCGGTGGAAGAACTCGGCCTGGTCAGCGCCCTCGAGCGGCGCTACGCCACGATCAACGACATCACCGTGAACAACATCCTGTTCGCCGACAGGTCGACCCCCTCACACCTGAGCGGGGACGTGTTCGATACCTTGTCCGCGAAGGCTGAAAACCCGAAGTCGTTCGACAAGGTGGAGGAGGTCGGAATCGACGACTTCATCGCCAATGTCCTGCCGAAGGCAGCCTCGATCGAGGTCATGATGGACAACGTCCATGCCTCCAACTTGGTCAGCCTGATCGCCCCAAGCGATCCGACTGCCCTGCCGATGTTCAAATGGGGCAATCGCTTCTCGTGGTCGTACAACGGCGAGATGGCCGATTCCATCAAGGAACGGGTCAAGAAAGCGGGTGGGAACGTGACCGGCGATCTGTGCTGCCGTTTGGCGTGGGAGTACAAGGACGACCTGGATTTCCACATGCACGAATCGAGCGGAAGCCACATCTACTTTTCCAGTCGTCAGTCCGTTTGCGGCGGGGTGCTGGACGTCGATGCCAACGGAGGCAACGGCATGATGGCTCATCCGGTGGAGAACATCTTCTACCGCAGCCTGGCCACAATGCGGGAAGGTGAGTACAGCCTGTCTGTGCACAACTTCAGTCGGCGTTCCGACGGGGTCGGGTTTGAAGTTGAAATCGACATCGGCGGTCAGATTCACAGCATCGTCTACGACAAGGTCGTCAAGAACCACGAGACCGTGAAGGTGGCCAAGCTGAAGTACACCAAGCAGGACGGGGTGAAACTTGTCGAGTCCTTGCCTTCCACGACTGCGGTCAAGAGCGTCTGGGGCGTTGATACCAACACGTTCCAGCCGGTCGACGTCGTGATGATGTCGCCGAACCATTGGGACGGCGAGGCAACTGGCAACAAGCACTACTTCTTCATGCTTCGCGGTTGTCGCAATGACGGAAAGGCGCGAGGGTTTTTCAACGAGTTCCTGAACAACGACCTGAATCAGCATCGCAAGGTGCTGGAGATGGTCGGCAGCAAAATGAAGACGGAGGAGTCAGACCACCAGTTGAGCGGTCTCGGGTTCTCCAGCACTCAGAAGAATTCCTTGCTCTGCCGAGTTAAAGGAAGTTTCACCCGTGTCGTCAAGATCGTTTTCTAACTGAAGAAAGAGGAGAAATACCATGACTGAAACCAACATCTTTGAGCAAGCTGTTCGCGCCAAACTGCGCTTCTCGACCTCGCGTGGCATGGTCACCACGGAAGACCTGTGGGACCTGGCGCTGTCGAGCACCACCGGGAGGCCGAACCTGGACGACGTCGCACGTGAAATCCACCGGCAACTGAAGGAGGCGGAAGAAATCTCCTTCGTCAAGCCGGCCTCCGCCTCGAATGCCAGTGTGCGGCTGGCGTTCGATGTGGTGAAGCACGTTATCGGCGTCAAGCTGGCCGAACGCGAAGCTGCCAAGCAAGCATCCGACAAGGCGGAACAGAAGCAGAAGATCATGGGGATCATCGCCCAGAAGCAGGACGAAGCGCTGTCCAGCAAGTCTCTGGAAGAACTGACGGCTATGGTCGCCGCCCTGTAATCGAAGCAGCGGGGCCTCCGTTGGGGGCTCCGCTATAAGGTGAGGAACCATGAAAAGAGAAGACTGCTGGATGTCGTTCAGCCAAGCACTGAATCAATACATGGAGGCTACCCGTGACATGAGCCACTTCGGGTACGGCGGGCGCAACTGGCAGGAGGCCAGCGAACGGAAGATTGAAGCAGAGGAACATATGGACGCTTTGACCAACTCAAATGAATTTCGAGGAGGATGAAATGGAAGAACTGAAACTGCTGATCGACATGGTTGCTAACCTGCCGGCGATGGCCGTCTGGGTGCTCGTTGGCTTTCTGGCGTACAAGCTGGTCGTCGTCGGCTCCATCTATGGCGTGATCCGGCTGTGCATCGTCAAGTTTCACGACTGGGCCACGAAGCCAAAGGTGGTGTCGTTCAAGGTCGGTGCCAAGGCGATAGACGAGGCGACGGCGGAGGCGTTGAATGCTCAGATCGCCCGATTGAACGGCGGGCATTACTTGCACATGACCGACGTGCAGAAATTGCGCGAGGCTCTGGACGTGAAACTGAAGGCGAACTGACATGAACAACGTAAACGGCGGCACCGCCTTTCCTTCCACGCTCGAGTACATCATTGGATACCAGGACAACGGTGTGCCCATCTACGGCAAGGACTCCTACCCTGGCATGACCTTGCGGGACTACTTCGCGGCACAAGCAATGCTCAAGCTGATCACCCTTTGCGCTGGGGACGACCTTGGGGGAAAGCCCTTCCCCGAGTATGTGGCGATGCAGTCCTACAAAATGGCCGACGCCATGCTGGCCGAACGCAACAAAATCTGAAAGGAATCAAACAATGCCGTGTAACTCAGACTACATGAGGGCCAACGATTATGAGGTGCGCCTCAGCCAGGTGGCCTGCCTGCTCGACGAGCTTAACGGGAAGGTAGGGATAGACAAGTCCGACTGGGGTGGGTATCACCCAAGGGTTTACAACCAGAAGGTAGACGGCGACGCTCTCGTTTCCGAACTCTGCAGCAGGCTGCAACTCTTAGACGTGTCGAATCTCTCCTTGGAGATGCAGGTTTGGTGGCGTGATCACCAGCAGGCAGACAAGGCGCGTCTCGAGGCTGAGGCCTTGCAGCGGAAAACTGAAGCCGAGAAGACTGCTGCTCTCGAGAAGCTAACCCCATACGAGCGCAGTCTGCTCGGACTCTGAAAGGAATCAAACAATGCAAACCTGCCTATACTCTCCCCTCTCCCGTGACGCCTACCTGATCGAGGGAATGCCGACCAGCGCCGTCGCAATAACCAAGCAGATCGACCGTGGCGACGCGATCTGGAACCTGATGTGGCTCTCTTTCCCTCCGCTCGACAACCTCCCTGGATCAGGCAAGGAGTGGTATCTTGGTTACAAGTCAGACCCCCACCTGTTCGGCGCCATTGTTGCCGACGTCACCCTCTACAACACCCTCAACGACAAACTCAACGAGCATCCCGCCAGGTTCGCCGCGTGGTTTGCCAAGGAAGATCACAGCGCATGGGCTACCTACAAGGTCGGTGGAGCCGAATGGGTGGCGACGGTGCTGGCGCGGGCCGAGGGGGCTGCCGTAAGGTTCGCCTCCAACGTGAAGATCGAAGGCAACGTGGTTGAAGTTCGGTTCGGGGGCCGGTGAGGAGATGACAACCCACAAAAACCCTTGGACGAACTACAGGTGCGCGGTCCTGTCGGTCAACGGCAGGCTCGCTACCAATGGCGAGGACGTTCGGTTACGGATTGCGGATTTCAAGGGTGAAGAACTCATCGACGTACAGTTTGATCTGTCGGTGGGACTTTTCCGAGAAGTGCTCGCTGCGGCCCGCCTGATGGGCATCAGCGAGGACGGCGCCGACAAGCGGGTTAAGATTGAGCGTGACGACCCTGTGAAGTTTGGGTAAAAGGAGATCAGCATGACTCCAACCGAAATCGCCCTCGCCATCTACACCT
>Ga0316625_100000099_pt1 | contig 12937 bp, 6 predicted proteins | sample OWC_Aug_T1_C1_D1_FD_207655 | JGI IMG/M metagenome (GOLD analysis project Ga0316625, IMG submission 207655) | Wetland soil microbial communities from Old Woman Creek delta, Ohio, United States - OWC_Aug_T1_C1_D1_A | ecosystem: Environmental > Terrestrial > Soil > Wetlands | place: USA: Ohio... | reverse complement strand
GCATTAGGGTCCATCTCCGCAATGGGCAGGTGCGCTACATCGATGGCAATCCGGATCATCCGTTGAACAACGGCGTGATCTGCGCCAAAGGTTCGTCCGGCATCATGAAGCAATACTCCCCTGCGCGCCTGACCAAGCCGTTGCGTCGCAAGACGGGAACCGAACGCGGTGCGGGTGAGTTCGAGGAGATCAGCTGGGAAGAAACCTTCTCCATCCTGGCTGAGCGCTTGGGCAGGTTGCGCGCGACCGATCCGAAGAAATTCGCGCTTTTCACCGGGCGAGATCAGATGCAGGCGCTGACCGGTCTCTTCGCGCGCCAATTCGGCACTCCCAACTATGCGGCACATGGCGGTTTCTGCTCCGTGAATCTCGCTGCAGGCATGATCTATACGATCGGTGGATCCTTCTGGGAATTCGGCGGCCCCGACCTCGAGCGCTCCAAGTTGTTCATCATGGTCGGTACGGCAGAAGACCATCACTCCAATCCGATGAAGATCGCCTTGTCGAAATTCAAGCGTGAAGGCGGGCGCTTCATTTCCATCAATCCGGTGCGTACAGGGTATTCGGCAATCGCCGACGAATGGGTGCCGATTCGCCCAGGTACCGACGGCGCTTTGCTGCTGGCGCTGATCCACGAAATCATTGCACTCGGTCTGTACGACCGTGAATTCCTGGTGCGCTACACCAACGCCGGTCAACTGGTAAATCTTGACCAAAAACACGACGAGTTCGGCATGTTCGTGCGTACCGAAGTCGCAAAGGAAGAAGGTTGCTACGACCCGCAGAACAAGCTGTGGTGGGATCGAAACTCCAACAAGGCGGTGATCACGCATAGCGACGGCGCTGACCCCTACCTGCTGGGCGAGTTTGCGCTTCATGACGGCACTGTGGTCAAACCCGCGTTCCAGTTGCTTCAGGAACGGGTCCAGGATTACACGCCGGAATGGGCGGAACAAATTACCGGCATTTCGGCCGAGACCATCCGCCGTCTCGCGCATGAGATGGGGATCACGGCGCGCGACCAGAAGATCGAGCTGCCGGTCGCGTGGACCGACTCCTGGGGCAAGGAGCATGACACGGTCACCGGCAATCCGGTTTCCTTCCATGCGATGCGGGGACTGGCAGCCCACTCCAACGGCTTCCAGTCGATCCGCGCGCTGTCCATCCTGATGACGCTACTGGGCACCATTGACCGGCCCGGCGGCTTCCGTCACAAGCCACCGTTCCCACGGCCGATACCTCCTTGCGCCCGGACGCCGAACGACCCGCGTGCGGTGCAGCCGAACTCGCCACTGGATGGCATGGCGCTGGGTTGGCCATCCGACCCGGATGATCTGTTCGTAAACGCAGACGGCAGTCCGGTCCGTATCGACAAGGCCTTCTCCTGGGAATATCCGCTGTCGGTGCACGGCTTGATGCACAACGTGATTACCAATGCCTGGCGTGGTGATCCTTACAAGATCGATACCTTGTTGCTGTTCATGGCCAACATGGCGTGGAACTCGAGCATGAACACCAGCGAAGTCCGCAAGATGCTCGTAGACAAGGAAGAGGACGGCGAATACAAGATACCTTTCATCGTGGTGTGCGACGCCTTCCACTCTGAAACCACAGCCTTCGCCGACTTGATTCTGCCGGATACAACTTATCTCGAGCGCCACGACGTCATGTCCATGCTGGACCGTCCCATCTCCGAATTCGACGGCCCGGTGGACTCGGTACGTATCCCCGTGATCCCGCCAACTGGGGAATGCAAGCCGTTTCAGGAAGTGTTGATCGAACTCGGCACGCGTTTGAAATTGCCGGCTTTCGTGAACGCCGATGGGCAACGCAAGTACCGCGACTATCCTGATTTCATCGTCAACTGGGAAACCGCGCCAGGTTCCGGCATCGGCTTCCTGTCCGGTTGGCGCGGCAAGGGGGGTGAAAAGTCCATACGCGGCGAACCGAACCCGAACCAGTGGGAGATGTACGCCAAGAATGATTGCGTGCATCACTATGAGTTGCCGCGCTCTTACCAATACATGCGCAACTGGAACAAGGGCTATCTTGAATGGTCGCAACGCAGCGGTATCACGCGCTATGCCGAACCAATCCTGATTCATCTCTATTCCGAGGTGTTGCAGAAATTCCGGCTGGCTGCGCAGGGCAAGAGCATTACACGTCAGCCGCCAGCGCATCTGGCAAAGCGCGTCGAAACCTACTTCGATCCGCTGCCTTTCTACTATGAGCCCTTGGAAAGCCAAACCAGCGACAAGCACAAATATCCGCTCTCGGCCCTGACGCAACGTCCGATGGCGATGTACCACTCGTGGGATTCGCAGAATGCGTGGTTGCGCCAGATCCATGCGCACAACTATCTCTATGTCAATGCACGCACCGCCAGGAATGCCGGTATTGCAGACGGCGACTGGATATGGGTCGAGTCGCAATGGGGCAAGGTGCGATGCATGGCGCGTTACAGCGAGTCGCTGGAACCCGGTACGGTATGGACCTGGAATGCTGTCGGCAAAGCCGCCGGCGCCTGGAACCTGTCACCGAATGCGAACGAGTCGCAGCAGGGTTTCCTGCTCAACCACGTGATCTCCGAAGAATTGCCGCCCCAGGCGGACGGCAAACGTTTTTCCAACTCCGATCCGGTCACCGGGCAAGCGGCATGGTACGACGTGCGGGTGCGTATCTACAAAGCCGAAGAGGGCGAACCAGAACAAACCTCTCCCCAGTTTGAACCCATGAAGAAATACCCCGGCATGAATGAACGCCCTAGCTGGCTCAGTTATCTGGGCGGCAGCACAAAGAAGGGGGGTGCAATATGACTCAGCTCGCCCTGGTAATCGACCTCAATGTGTGCGTCGGCTGCCACGCCTGCGTGACCAGCTGCAAGGAATGGAATACCTCGGGCTCCGCGGGGCCGCTGTTCGACGAACGCCCCTACGACGCCAACCCGACCGGCACTTTTTTCAACCGCGTGCAGACTTTCGAGATGGGAAAATATCCCAACAGCGAAACCTTGCACTTCCCCAAATCATGCCTGCATTGCGAAGACCCCCCCTGCGTGCCTGTGTGCCCGACAGGCGCATCCTACAAGCGCAAGGAAGACGGCATCGTCCTGGTTGACTATGACAAATGCATTGGCTGCAAGTACTGCTCCTGGGCCTGCCCATACGGTGCACGGGAATTCGACGAAAAACAGAAGGTAATGAAGAAATGCACCCTGTGCGTCGATCGCATCTACGACCAGTCTCTGGCCGAGATCGACCGCAAGCCCGCCTGCGTCAAAGCTTGTCCGACCAGCGCGCGCCTGTTCGGCGACATCCACGATCCGGAATCCGAGGTGTCGCTGGCGATACGCGAAGACGGCGGCTACGCGCTGATGCCGGAATGGGGTACTCACCCCGCCAACCACTATCTGCCACGGCGCAAGACCAAGCTCAAGATCCACAAGGATGAACTGGAGCGTGCCGACAATCCGCTCAAAGTGGATGGCCAGCTGCCCAAGCCGAGCAAGGGTGACTCGTCGATGGATGACGTTTCGGCGTGGTGATGAAGAAACTACCTTAAGAACGGCGAATTATGAAACCAGCTTTTTCCGTCATTTTTCTGACTACTCTCATCGGCGCGGGTCAAGGTTTGTTTCTTGCCCTATTCACCCATCAATCGTATGCCTTGTTCGGATTGTTGCCGATGCAGTCCGATCCCTTCTATGGTTACGGCAGCGCCTTGGCCTTGTCGCTGCTGGTGGGTGGCCTGATCGCATCTTTCTTCCACCTGGGGCGCCCTGAACGCGCCTGGCGTTCGGCTACCCAATGGCGCACCTCGTGGTTGTCGCGCGAAGTGATCGTGCTTCCCGCGTTCATGGGTGTGGTGTTCCTTTTTGGCGCATCGCATCTGGCGGGGTACCGGCCTGAGATGCTGACACTGCGCGGTGGCCTGGTCATCGATCTATCATTCGTACTGGGTGTCGTTGGCACGATGCTGGCCTTTGCGTTGTTCGTCTGTACGGCCATGATCTATGCCTGCCTGCGTTTCCTGCGCGAATGGCATTCGCCGCTCACCGTCGTGAACTACATCCTGATGGGCGGTGCGTCCGGCTTCACAATGGCGGCGTTTTATGCCGCCTTGGCAGCACCGTCGCAAACCAACTTCTTCGTCAGCTGGGCAATCATCATCACCTTCCTGGCATTTGCCGGACGTAGTGCATCACTCGCGCGCAACGCACGCCTTAAGCCAAAATCGACGATACAGACCGCAATCGGGATGAAGCATCCATACATCGTACAGCGCTCCATGGGGTCGATGGGTGGCTCGTTCAATACGCGCGAGTTTTTCCACGGCAAGAGTGAGGCGTTCCTGCGTACGGTCAAGCCGGCTTTCCTGATTTTTGCGTTCGTGGCACCACTCATCCTGCTGGCATCGTTTACCTCCAACCCCGTGCTGCTTGGTAGCGCTTTCGTACTGCAATACCTCGGCTTGTTGGCCGAACGCTGGTTTTTCTTTGCGCAAGCCAACCATCCGCAGAATCTTTACTATCAAACAATAGGCTAGTACCCTGTTTTGTAATTATGGCGACTTGATATAAACGCTGGATTTGCGTAGCTAGCCAGGCGCGAATCGCGAGAATAGGCAATGACGCCAAATCTGAAATTACAAGCCTTCATGTCGCGTTAACTGCCAAGCAGATTGCCAGCATAAAACGGCGTATGGAATATTTGGGTTAAATGCTGCGCGTATTGCTCCTCCTTCCCCTTTTTGGCGCCATCCTCGTAGCGATGCTTTCGGCGCGTAACCCTACGCTGGTAAGGCGTGCCGCCCTCATGGCGACGGGCGTGACTCTAGTTTTCGCGTGGTCACTGCTGTGGCATTTCGATCCGACCAACGCCGACATTCAGATTTACGAGACCCACGTCTGGCACGATCGACTGGGTACCAGTTTTTCGCTCGGTATCGATGGCTTTTCTTTCCCGCTGGTTCTGCTTGCCACGCTGCTGATGCCCGTTGCAGTGGTCGCGTCGGCCGGCGTCAAAACCGGCGCCAAGCTCTATTTCTCACTGCTCCTGTTGCTGGAATCTGCAATGCTCGGTGTCTTCATGGCACGCGACTGGTCACTGTTCTACGTATTCTGGGAATTGACGCTGCTCCCCCTGTTCTTCCTCATCGACCGGCTTGGCGGGCAAAATCGACAGAGGCGCCAGAAGGCAGCGCTCAATTTCGTCATCTACACCATGGGTGGCTCGGTTTTCATACTGATCGCCCTGTTACTGCTCTACGATGCAGTGCCCACGCACAGCTTCAGCATGAGCGCCATCGCGGAGGCCGCGCGCGGGTTGCCGCTGACAACTCAGGTGTGGATATTCGCAGGCCTCTTCATCGGCTTCGGCGTCAAAATGGCGGTATTCCCCATGCACGGCTGGGCGCCGCTTGTCTATGCCGAGGCGCCCAGCGCCGTGCCACTAATCTCCTCCGGGATCCTCCTAAAGATGGGCGGCTATGGCCTACTTCGCGCCGTCGAGACGCTGCCCGGGGCTGCCTGGGCACTACGCGACTGGCTGGCCGTCTCGGCTTTCGTCACGTTACTTTACGGCGGCATCCTCGCCTGGCGCCAGCGCGACCTGATCGTAATGCTGGCCTATTCGTCAATTTCGCACATGGGGGTAGTGCTGCTGGGGATAGCTGCACTAAATACCGCAGGGCTCACTGGTGCGATGATGCAGATGGTGGCGCACGGCTTGGTCGCCGGTACACTGTTTCTGCTGGTTGGCCTGCTGCATGCCCGCACGCACACCCGCGATATCGGCGACTATTCCTCGCTGGTGCGCACCATGCCACGCTTCGCTTTCTTCATGGTACTGGCGCTCACCGCCGCGGTCGGCCTGCCCGGGACAGCCGGTTTCATCGCCGAACTTCATGTACTGGTCGGCGGCTTCGCACGCTGGAGCAGCTGGATGGTACTGCTGTCGATCTCGCTCCTGATCAGCGCAGCCTATGCCTTTCGCACCGTTGGTCGGCTATTCACCGGACCGGTCGGCGAAACGATGAAAACCGTGCCCGATCTTAACCGTAGCGAGATGGCCGCGGCGGGAGTGCTCTCCTTCGGCATCCTGGCCATCGGTTTCTACCCGGTGCCGGCGCTGACGCTGATCAGCGCTTCGGTTGCCCGACTGGCGCAGCTTTTCGGAGCCTGACGTGAGCGACCACCATACCGGCACCGCCACAGACATCCGCAGCCGTCTGCATGACTGCGTGCGCCATCTCGAACACTTGCTGCCAAGCCAGGCCTCAATCAAGGACTTCGTCCATCACAACACCCTGCACGGATTTCAGCACCTGCCTTTCCCCGAGGCTCTGGCTGCGGCCAGCCGGCTTTCAGGCGAACCAGCCTGGCTGCCTGAGGAAAGCTCTCGTACCTTCTACCGCAACGGCCGCATCGACGACACTGACATCGATGCGGCATTGGCGCAACTTGACGCAGCCTGGCAGCTGAATCTGGACTACGTGCTGGCGTCCACAGTGAGAATCCCGCTGCGCCGCCGCGACGTCCTCCGCGCTGGCTTGGTACACGCGCTTGGTCCGATCCCACTGGCACGGCTCAAGTGGCGCATTGAGGAAAAGCAAGCACTCTCGCGTATTGACGACGAGACTCCTATGGCATCGCGGAGTCGCCTGCTGGCCTCCTCGGGTGGCGACGAGGCGGCTGCAGTCAGCACGCTCTGGGATACCTGCCTTGACGTGCTCGGCATCGACCACGCCTTCGCCCATCCCGAGGAACTGCTTGAGGTGTCGGCGCGAGAGAATGAGGGCTACGCCACGACCTCCGATGCGCACCGAATTTTCGCCGAGCGTGCCGCAGCGCTGTGGACCGAGCTCGAGGCAAGAGTCGGCGCTGGCGGTACGGCCGGTGCGCTGCTCAAGTCACTCACCGACGAGGACATACTCGATGCCGTTCGCCCGCTACTGATCCGCCACCTCGCCTCACACCTTGACCAAGGGCTGTCGCCCTGGCACAACCCGGCACGCCCGCTGGGCTTCTATGCAGCGTGGCGGCAGAGCGTGGCCCGCGATATCGGCTGGGCCATGGATTCTCTGCCAGGCGCACGTCTCGAAGTGTCGCAGTTACCGAACGACGCGATCGACACCGTCCTGGTCGAACTGACCTGGCTGGGTCTACCGGAAGAACGCTGGCCTGCGTATCTCGAACGCCTGGCGCTGGAACTGCCGGGTTGGTCGGGCATGTTCCTCTGGCGTCACAACCACCCGGGCTATGCCGACACCAAGGACGTGCCGGTGGCGATGATGGATTACCTCGCCGTCCGCCTGGTGCTCGAGCGTCTGGTCGCAGCAGATTGCGTGCGCCGCCACTGGAATATCGACTTCAGCCTCGCCGCCATCCGCGAATACTTCCGTTGCCACCCGGCCGAGCTGTGGGTGCGCCATGCTTTCCACGGCGGTGATCTCCCGGAATACCTGCTCGACCTGATTGAACCCCACCTGCCGGCGACCGGCGACGCCGGACTACCGCAGACGCCCGGACTATGGGAATGGCTGGCCGGGCACATCGAGGCATGGCGCGAAACACCGACTGCCGAGCAGGCCGCCAACCACGACTTGACCCGCTCGGCCTGGCCCTTGTTTCGCCTGACACAACACCTTGGTCTGTCTCCCAGTGAGCTGCGCTCACTCGGCCGTAGTGGCGCTGAAGCCTTGCTCGGCTGCCTCGGCATGCTCGACGAAAACCAGCGCGGTTTCGTCTGGCTCAATGCCTATGAGCACCACTACCGCGAGCAGATTTTCGCCGGCCTCGCTGCCAACCACGGCCGCTGGAAAGGTCACATCGGTGGCCCGACTTCTCAATTGGTATTCTGCATGGACGACCGCGAGGAGGGTATTCGCCGTCACCTTGAGGAGATCAACCCGCAGCTCGAGACGTTGGGCGGCGCCGCGCATTTCGCCGTATTTCAGAACTATTACGGGCTTGATGATCGCGAGCCGACAGCGCTATGCCCGGTAGTGCCAACGGTCATCATCCCTTCTCACAACGTGCATGAGGTCCCGAGAGCCAGCACCGAAGGAATAGCGACTGAACACCGCCAGCGCCACGCCCGCCGCAGGAGCTGGCAGAATCGTCTGCACCAAAGCACGCGCCTAAACCTCGTCGGCGGCGCAGCACTCACTGCGCTCGGCGCACCGCTGGCCCTGGCCAACCTGCTGCTGCGATCGCTGGCGCCAGGCGCGCTCGGTCGTCTTAATATAGCGCTACGCGAAGCTTTCGATCTAGTCGTCCCGACGCGACTAGAACACAATGCTCCTGCTGATGCCGGCCCCGCCACACCAGACGCGCCCCGTCAAGGCTTCACCGACGCCGAGCAGGCCGAGCGTATCGCCGGCTTTCTTGTCAGCCTTGGTCTCATCCGTGACTTCGCACCACTTGTGGTGATCATGGGCCATGGCTCCAGCAGCATCAATAACCCGCATATGGCAGCCTACGACTGCGGCGCCTGCTCGGGCCGTCATTCCGGCCCGAACGCACGGCTATTCTGCGCCATGGCCAACCGGGCCGAGGTACGCGCATTGCTCCGCGAACGTGGCATCGACATTCCAGAGTCGACCCGCTTCCTTGGCGCCGAGCACAACACTGCCGACGACCGGATCACCTGGTACGACATCGAGGATCTCGACGTGGCGCTACTGCCATCCTTTGAGCAACTCGATCGCGACCTAGCGGATGCGGCGCAAGCGCATGCGCAGGAACGCTGCCGGCGGCTTTATTCGGCGCCGCTAGATATCGGCAAGGCCAACGCGCTCAGCCACGTCTGGGGCCGCCGAAACGATTTTTCGCAACCACGGCCGGAACTTGGTCACGTCACCAACGCCTGTGCTTTCTTCGGTCGCCGCGCAATGAGCCGCGGCGCTTTCTTCGATCGCCGAGCCTTCCTCATTTCCTACGACCCGACGCAAGACCCCGAAGGGAAGGTACTGGAACGACACCTACTGATCAACGGCGCGGTCGGCGCCGGCATCAACCTCGAGTATTTCTTCTCAACAGTCAACAATGAAATTTTTGGTTGTGGCAGCAAGATCATGCACAACGTCGCCGGCTATTTCGGAGTGATGCAGGGCGCCGGTTCCGACCTTCGCACCGGCCTGCCCAAGCAGATGATCGAGATCCACGAGGCGATGCGCCTGCTGGTTGTAGTCGAGCAAGAACTGGACATCATCACTGCGGTATACCGGCGCCAGCCACCGCTGCAGGAACTGGTTGGCAACGGCTGGGTAATCCTCTCCGCCAAAGATCCTGAGTCAGGCGCCATCCACCTCTTCGATCCTGTCAATGGCTGGGCCCCCTGGTCGGGCAATGTAGCCCTGAAAACAGTCAAAAAGTCAGTCGACTGGTTCGCCGGGAATCGCGAACCGTTGCCACCGGTGTTACTGGAACGGCCGCTGGAGTGTGCAACGTGAATTGCCTGTTCACACTCATTATGCTGATCCCGATACTGCCACTGCTGGCGGCGGGCGGCATTGCGACCTATGTCATTTCGGGCCAAGCCGTCGGCGACGATGGCGAGCCGCCAACCGCGCGACTCGCCGAGGGCGGGGCGTGGCTGGCGCTGTTCGGACTGCTGATGCTGGACGTACTGTCGCTTTACGAGGGGGCGCCGGGCCACTTCACGGTCGGTAGCTGGTTTGCCAGCGGCCAGTTTAACGTCCCGATCTCCTTCATGCTTGACGGACTCTCGCTCGCCTACGCCACGCTGGTTGCGCTGATTGGCGTCTTGACCCTGCGCTTCTCGCGCAACTACCTGCATCGCGAAACTGGGTTCCATCGCTTCTTCATCTTCATGTCGCTATTCCTTGCCGGCATGCTGCTGATCGTACTCTCCGGCAACGCCGTGCTGACCTTCGTCGGCTGGGAACTTGCCGGTGTCAGTTCCTGGCTGCTGATCGGCTACGCCTACGACCGGCCAACCGCCACAGGCAACGCGCTATGGGCCTTCATCACCAACCGCATCGGCGATGCCGGCTTCATTCTCGGCATCAGTCTCTCATCCTGGTGGCTCGGAACAGTCGAATGGTCGGGTCTGGCTGACTGGGCTGCCAATGCCGGCGCCTTCGACAAGATCACCGCGCGGCTTGTCCTCGTCGGCCTCCTGATCGCCGCGCTGGCCAAGTCGGCGCAATTGCCATTTTCCTCGTGGATCGCCCGCGCGCTTGAGGGGCCGACGCCTTCCTCGGCAATCTTCTACGGCGCCCTGATGGTCCACGCCGGCGTCTATCTGGTAATCCGTCTCGAGCCGGTATTGCTACGCGTGCCTGACGTCATGCTCTACATCGCCATCATCGGCGGGCTAACCGCACTCTACGGCTGGCTTGTCGGACTGGTGCAGACGGACGTGAAATCTTCGCTGATTTTTGCCACGACGACTCAGGTCGGCCTGATGTTCCTCGCCAGCGGCCTGGGTTGGTTCGAACTTGCCGCTTGGCACATGGGCCTGCACTCCGCATGGCGTGCCTACCAGTTCCTTTTGGCGCCGTCCTACATGCACCTGGTCAATGAAAAAGCCAAGCGGGTGCCAGCCTGGCTGGCAGGGCGGCAATGGTTGTACACTGCATCGCTGCAGCGCTTCTGGTTTGAGCATTTCGCCCAGAGTGCACTGGTCCGGCCGACGAAGGCTATGGGGCGCGACATGCGCGACTTCGACGACAATGTACTCTCGTATCTTGTCGGCATGCCCGAACGCCACCGCGGTGGTGAGCTACGCACTACCAACGAGGACAAGGTGATCCGTGGACACGGCCTCGCCGGCGCCTTTCTGGCGTGGTCAGCCGGGCACCTGCAGCGTTTCGAGTCAAACCTGGTGATGCAGCAGAGCGGGGGACCCGTCTCGCGCATTCTGCGCCGCGTCGGCGATTATCTGCTGGTGCTCGAGACCTTGCTCGAACGTCCGCGCTACCTCGTTCTTGCCGTAATGGCGATATTCGTGGTGATTTTGTAATGACCGAGATCCACTGGACCGCCCAAGCAAGCTGGCCGATTCTCGCGGTACTGCAACTGGTACCGCTACTCGGGGCAGCAGCCGTCTTCGCTCTGGGCGAACGTACCGCTGCCTTGGCACTTGGCCGCATCGTCGCACTCGCCCAACTGGGGCTAGGTTTCGCGCTCTATCGCCATATCGACGCCGCCTCCCCGGCGCTGCAACTGGCCGAGCGGCTCGACGGATTCGGTTACCATGCCGCCGCCGACGGCGTGACGGCACTTTTCGTGCTGCTGGCGGCGCTAATCGCTGTGCTGATGATGCTCTACGGCATGGTGCGGAAACTGGCAGCGCCCGGCAGGCTAATGGCACTGATCCTGTTGGCCGAGGCTGCGCTGATGGTGATGCTGGTCACGATGAACCTGCTCTGGTTTGCACTGTTCTCGGTATTGGAACTCGCCGTTGCCGGCTATATGATCGGCCACTGGTCGACCTCGACCGAGGAAAATCGCAGCCTGGCGATGACTCGCTTCCTGCAGTTTCAGGGTGTTGGGGTTCTGCTGTTGGCGGGCGGCATGATCATCCTGGCCTGGGGCCATGCCGATGTCACTGGTCGCTGGAGCTTCGATCTGTTCGACCTTATCCAGCACCCGGCACAGGGAAAATTTCAGACTGCCGCCTTCTTCCTGCTGTTCTACGGCCTGGCGGTGCGCACACCGTTGTTCCCTCTGCACGGCTGGCTACCGCACGTGGCCCATCGGGGCATGGTGGCCGTCGCCCCGTCGTTACTGCTCGGCATCAAGGTCGGCATCTACGGCATGCTGCGCTTCCTGCTACCCCTGACCGCGGAAGGAGTACTGGAGTGGCAAAAACTGATCGTCGCCTTTGCCGTCACCGGGGTCTTCTACGCCGCCATACTCGCCTTTCTCCAGTCCAACCTGCGCCGCCTGCTCTCCTTCGCCGTCATCAGCCATACAGGATTGATCGTGATTGGGTTGTTTACCCTGCATCCAGCCGGGCTCATTGGCGCCGTGTTGCTGTCGGTCAACTTTGGCCTGGCGGCGACTGTGATGCTGTTCGTTGTTGGTTTTGTCTTTCGTCGCACGCATTCGACAGATTTGGCTAAACTCGGCGGCCTGTTCGAACGAATTCCGTTTCTCGCCGTGTGCTTTCTCGTTGGCGGCCTTTCAATTGTCGGCATGCCCGGCACCCCGGGCTTTGATGCTTCTCATCTCGTGCTTGAAGCCGCGATGGAACGCTTCGGCGCGCTGCCGACCGTGGCTGCTGCGCTGGGCAACGTGGCTGCAGCCGGTTTCCTGCTCTACGCCTTCCAACGTGCCTTTCTGTCACCTGCACCGCAAGGGGATGCCAAGATCGAACGCACCCTGCGGATGGAGTACGTCGTCAGCGGCATCGCCGTTCTGGTACTGCTGATCGTCGGCTTCCACTCCGAGCCTTGGCTCAATCTGATCGAACCGGCGCTCAACGCGCTGGCAGATCGTTTTGGAGATCACGGCTGATGGACAACATCCCTCTACTCTCCCTGTTGTTCCTCACACTGCCTGTCGGTGCGGCGCTCGCTTGGCTGCTGCCGCGCCCGGAGTCAGCCCGCGTAATCGCCCTGGTCTGCGCGCTGATTGACCTCGTCATTGCACTTGTCGCACTGTTCGTCTTCGACCCGAACACGCCAGGCTTCCAACTGCTCGAAAAACACGACTGGATCCCCAGTCTTAACATTCACTACCTGGTTGGCGTCGATGGCATTTCGATCCTTTTCCTTCCGGCTGCGGTGCTGCTCTTCATCGGCGTCATCCTCGCCTCGTGGAATAGCGTACATACACTTCCACGGCTCTACTACAGCCTGCTGATGCTACTCGAGACGGCAACCCTCGGCGTCTTCTGCGCGCTCGACTCGGTGCTGTTCTTCCTGTTCTGGGAGTTCACGCTGATCCCGCTCTATTTCCTCGTCA
>Ga0316625_100000097_pt1 | contig 13000 bp, 18 predicted proteins | sample OWC_Aug_T1_C1_D1_FD_207655 | JGI IMG/M metagenome (GOLD analysis project Ga0316625, IMG submission 207655) | Wetland soil microbial communities from Old Woman Creek delta, Ohio, United States - OWC_Aug_T1_C1_D1_A | ecosystem: Environmental > Terrestrial > Soil > Wetlands | place: USA: Ohio... | reverse complement strand
GACGAGGTTGCGGCAACGGTGCGCGGCGAGAACATCGGCAGCAACGCCTCACCGCAGGTTGCCACCCCGGCTGTTGAACCACCGGGCCGGGCGCCGGATGGACAGGCATTTGCGCAATGATGACAATGCGTGATAGAGTTGTGGCTTAACAGGAGAACTCGATGCGAATTCCAATTCCGGAAGATTCCGATCTTCAACCGGCCGACACCGTTCCAATCAAACGTGAAGAGGCGCGCGAGCAAGCGCGTCTGGTCGCCGGGCTGCGCAGGCAATGGAACCTTCTGCCTGACGAGTACCGTCCGGTGATCTTCCACATCCCGAACGGCGGGGCGCGCGATGCACGCGAGGCGGCCAACCTCAAGGTGCAGGGTGTGCTGGCCGGGATACCCGATCTTGGCATCGTCCTGCCGTGTGGTGAGATGACGTGGATCGAGATGAAGGCGAAGGACGGCAAGGTCAGCAAACTTCAGGTCGATCTGCACACGCACTTCACCGCGCTCGGCCATGAGCCCATCGTCGCTTATAGCGCTGAAGAAGCGCTGGCAGCACTACGCAGGAGATTCAGGTAATGGAAGACCTTGTTGGACTGACATTCGGCGACGCCGACGCTGCGCATCTGGCGCACCTTACCACCCGAAGCCATGCGCAACACGAGGCGCTGGGTGAATTCTATGACGCCGTGCGCTCGGCCACCGACGCCTTTGTCGAAGCTGCGATCGGTCTTGACGTTCCACCGCCCGAAGGTGCCGACGCCGACATGCTGGTTCGCCTTGAAGAAAGCTATGCCAGCCTGATCGATGATCGGGACACGCATTGCATGCGCAACCCGACGCTCGAGAACCTGCACGACGAGATCGCCGCGACCTACCTGAAGGTGATCTACAAGCTGAAGCGCTTCACGCAGCCATGAAGATCGATCCGACCAGCGTCACGTGGATAAACATCAAGAAACACCTTGACGGTCGCGCATCCGAGATTCGTGCAAAGCTCGAGAGTGATGTTCCTTGGGAAACCACATCGGCCTTGCGCGCAAGCCTTCGCGAGATCAAGCTCATCCTTGCTCTGGCCGAACCCGAGGAAGCCCCACTTGTTGATCAAGATTTCGAAATACCCTCTTAACAGGAGAAGCTGATGAACCCCGAAGATAGCATTGTCACCACGCCGGAAGACCCGGAACTTTTGGCAGCAGAAGATGCTGCGTTCGCCGCATCGTTCGCGACCACTCGCGGTGAGGAACCGCCTGAGCCGGTAGCGCCTGTCGAGCCGGCTGAACCTGTCGAGCCCGTCGAACCTGCTGAACCTGTCGAGCCGGCTGAACCCGTCGAACCTGCTGAACCGGTAACGCCGGCCGAGGTCAAGCTGTTTGCCGGCCTGACCGAAGATCAGCTTCAGGCCGCCCTCGCACGCAGCGGTACGCTACAGACCACCGTCGATAAGATGGCTGGTCGTATTGGCCAACTCATGCAGCAGATCGAAGCGCTGCGCACCAGCCCGCCCACAACGCAGGCCGCGCAGCAGGCACTTGACCTGAAGCTCGAGAAGCTGAGTGCTGCGTTCCCCGAACTGGCAGGCATGCTGCGCGAAGACCTCGCTGGGCTGCAAGGTGGTGGGGCGGCACTGGCACCGGCGGCGCCGAGCGGCATCACGCAGGAGCAACTGGACGCAGCGCTGGCCGCGCGCATGAACGAAGTGCAGAGCAAGACAGAGGAACGGATTGAAACCCGTGTGCTCACCATCCTGCACCCGGACTGGATGAACGTGATCAAGAGCCCGCAGTTCGCACTGTGGCGCGACAACGTGCTGGGTCCGGTTAATGGCAAGCTCCTGATGGAGTCCGAGGATTCCTCGTTCATCTCTCAGAACCTGAGCGAGTTCAAGTCGTGGCGCGACAAAGCAACGGCAGCACCTGTCGCACCGACGATCCCGGCCTCACGCACGAGTCGCCTCGCGAATGCCGTACTGCCCACGGGCGGCGGCGTGAAGCAGGGTGTCGGCCCGGTCACCGAGGAAGACGCCTTCAACGCGGGGTTCGCCAGCGATCGTAAGGCACGGGGGTATTGAGCGGACGCGCTCTCACCTTCGTCATTCGGCGATAGCCACACCCGGCCACGAGCCGGGTTTTTTTTTTCACAAAGGTATTGACAAGCATATTTGCATGTTATAAGTTTCGCTTATGGCGCCATTCAAACGACGCCAACCGATACCTGACCTTGATGGCCAGAAGATCAACCAGACCTGAAGCACAGACTAAATCCATCAAGGAGAAACACAAATGGCAACGCAAGTAATGGCAACACAAGCCGCGCGAATCGGCAAATGGAAGGGTGAGATTCTTGCCCGTGCGATCCCGCACGAAGTCCTGCAACTCGCCGGCACGCAGAAGCAGATGCCGAAGAACGTATCCGACACGGTTCTGTACCGTCGCTGGGTTCCGTACAACGCCTCTGCCGGCAATCCGAACATCCTGATCCAGTCGGGCGGTGCCGCGGTCGAAACCGATATTTCGAACCGTGTCGATACCCACGTGACTGCGAACCTGCTGACGGAAGGCACGACCCCGACGCCGGAAACCATCATCGCTCAGGACATCACGGCGGTCATGAAGCAGTACGGATGCCTGTACAGCTTCTCGGACAAAGTTGCCGATATGTACGAAGACGACATCTCGGACGCCCTGAAGACCCAAGTCGCCGAGCGTATGGCGCTGATCCGCGAACTCGAACTGTATTCCAAGGTTCGTGCTTCGACCAACCGCTTCTACGGTGGCGCCGGCACCACGCTGGCCACGGTCGCTGGCAAGATCACCGCCAAGCTGTTGCGCAAGATCGCCCGGTCGCTGCACGCGAACAAGTCGAAGAAGCCGACCTCGATTCTGTCGCCTACCCCGAACATCGGCACGAAGCCGATCGAGGCTTCGTGGCTGGTTTTCTGCCACGGCGACATCGATGCCGACCTGCGTGACACCACGGCTTTCCCCGGTTACACCCCGGTGGCTGCCTACGGTTCCCGCAAGCCGATCCACGAAAACGAAATCGGCTCGTTCGAGCAATTCCGTTTCATCGCTTCCGCCGAACTGGTCCCGTTCCAGAACGCCGGTGCGCTGATCGGTTCTACCGGCTGCATCTCGAGCGGTGGCACCAACATCGACGTGTATCCGCTGATCGTCGCTGGTCAGGAGTCCTACGGGACTGTTGCACTGCGCGGTTCCAAGTCCTTCGATCTGTCGGTCATCCCGGTCGGCAACAAGGACAGCGCTGATCCGCTCGGTCAGCGTGGCTACATCGGCGCCAAGTTCTACGCTGTTTCGGTTCTCCTGAACCAACAGTGGATGGCTTGCGCACTGGTCGGTGCCGGCGATCTCGCCTAAGCCTTGAACGGCTGAATCAGAAACCCCTCTTCGGAGGGGTTTCTTTTTGTCTGCTTCGCATGTAGAATTCGCGCATTAACTAGGAGCACACCACCATGATCGCACTCAGGAACAAAGAATTCGCAGGTGTTCAGGTATCGACGGGAACGGGAACTGGCACTGGGCCGTTCAACGCAATCTTCGTGGTCGCTGCTGCAACCTTCTCCGCATGGGCTGAAGACGGTCTGGTTGGCACCATGACCGGCGTTGCCTTCCCGGCAGGTAGCTGGATTTACGGCAACATCAAGAGCTTCACCCTGACATCCGGCACCGTTCGCGCCTACAAGGTGTGATCGTGTATTGGCTATTTGTTCTTCCTATCGTCTTGTTGATGGAGGTCGTCAGCGTGCTGCTGGCGCCCATCCTCCCCCTGTTCTCCAAGAACGCATGGTTGCCCGACTGGTTGGGATGGTTTCAGACACCGGACAATAACCTCATGGGCGACGATGGTCATCAGGCTCGATGGCTGAAGCACTCGCCATATATGCAGATGGTCGCGTGGATAGTCCGCAACAGGGCATACGGATTCAAGTGGGACACCTTCGGTGCCGACAAGAAACCTTACCGATTGCGCGGCACACCGGACATCGGTAATCGATATTCATATAAGTCGGGTTGGTTCTTCATCATCAATGAAGACGGCTTCTGGTATTACAAGTGTGTCTTCCCCCTCACTGCACGCTACTGTGTGCAACTTGGATTTGGTTGGCAGTTGGATGCCCCGATCTACGGAAGAAGCATCTATATGTTCTCTCCGCGAATCACGAGGTATTACCGTGCCTGAAAAAGACCCTGTAAATTATTCCTTCATCACCTACGGCTGGGTGGTTCTTGTGTCCATGTGGGGAGGCGTGGTCAGCTTCCTCCGGAAATACAGGGAGGGAGTCGTGCGCCCTTTTAATCTGACAGAAATGATCGGCGAGTTGCTGACCAGCGCCTTCATTGGCGTGATCACCTTCTGGTTGTGCGAATGGAGCGGGACACCACCGCTGCTCTCGGCGGCCATGATCGGTATCAGCGGCCACATGGGATCACGAGGTTTGTACCAACTCGAACGATGGATGACAAGTAAATACGCGAGGCTCACAGATGATTGAAACCCTAATTGGTTCGCTGCTCGGCGGCGTCTTCCGCATGATCCCTGAATTCCTGAAGTGGCTCGACCGCAAGGATGAACGGAAACATGAACTGGCCATGTTCGACAACCAACTCAAGGCTGATACCCTGAAGATCGAAGCCGGGCAGAAGCTCGCTGAACTCGAAGCGAACAAGTCGATCGGGCTGGCCGAGATTCAGGGTCTGATCGAAGGTGTGAAAGCACAAGCCATCAAGACAGGTGTGCGGTGGGTCGATGGTGTGAGCGCGCTTATGCGACCGCTGATCACCTTCTGGTGGGTGATCGTCCTTTACAGCACCGCACTGACCGCTCAGTTCCTCGTTCTGTTGCAGACCGGCACGCCCGGTGTCGAAGCGATCATTCGCTTGTGGGGCACTGACGAGAAGGCGATCGTGGCCAGCATCATCGGTTTCTGGTTCGTGGATCGTAGCCTGCGGAAAAGCGGCCTGAAGTGATTGAGCTATTCAAGATGCTCCTTCGTCGTTTCGAGGGAGTGTTCCTGAAACCCTACATCTGCCCGGCCGGCGTGCCGACCATCGGTGCCGGGGCGACCACCTACGAGGATGGCACCAAGGTGAAGATGAGCGATCCGCCGCTCACCGCGCAGGAAGCCGACGAACTGCTCGAGTTTCACGCGCAGAGCTTTCTCGATGCAGCGGTCAGGGTCTCACCGATATTGGCCAAGCACCCCGAGCGGCACGTTGCCATTGGCGACTTCGCCTTCAACCTTGGCACCACGCGCTACAAGGCGAGCACCTTGCGCAAGCGCGTAGAGGCTGAAGACTGGGATGGTGCTGCTGACGAGATGATGAAGTGGGTGTGGGGTGGTGGCCGGAAACTTCCCGGTCTCGTGAAGCGGCGCACGGTGGATGCGAATCTCTTGCTCACCGATTAGAAATTCTGATACACTCATCAAACTTTTACGTTTAACAGGAGCAACAGGATGGACAACCAACATCGTCAGATCAAAGGTTATCGCGAGCTTTCTGCTGAAGAGATCGCTCTCATGAACGAGATCAAGACCAAAGGTGCCGAGCTTGGCGAACTGGTGCAGAAGCTGCGCGACCAGACCGATCATATCGATCAGCGCTGGGTCAGCATTGGTGCCACCGATTTGCAGACCGGGTTGATGGCGCTCACGCGCGCTGTCGCTCAACCGACCTTCTTTTAACAGGAGCACACGAAATGGCTGGAAAGAAAATCATCGACGCGCAGGAAACCGAAATCACCCAACCGGCAGTCATCGGCGGGGAATTCGATACTGTCTATGTTCCGGAAGCACCGGAGATCGAAACCATTCCCGGCATCACGCCCGGCGTCAAGGGTAAGGGTGGTCTGAGCGCTTACGCTCAGGAACTGATCTTCAACGAGGAAGTGATCGAGGTGATGGTGCATGAATCCACCGACGACAATGCCGAGAACCCGATCTTCACCGCATGCAACGGTGTCTCCATGTACTTCTATCGCGGCGTGCCTCAGCTTGTGAAGCGCAAGTTTGTGGCGATTCTCGCTTCGGTGAAGGAACACAACGTCACCACCCCGGAATACACCGCGGCCGACGGTTCCCGTGCCACTGGCATCCGACGCACCTCTTCCCTGAAGTATCCCTTCTCGATCATCAGCGATCCGAACCCCCGCGGCGCCGCATGGTTGAAGGGATTGCTGCGCGCACCAACGTAATGAAACCCGAACTTCCCTCCTGTTGATAGGGTTTCCCCGCCACGCTGCTTGCACCGTGGCGGTTTTTCTTTTATGATCGTGCAAATTCATCTGAGGTGACCGCCTTGAACTTCCTCCAACTTTGCCAGCGTGTGTTTATCGAAGGCGGCATTTCCGGCCAGATCACCAGCGTCCAGAACCAAAGCGGTGAAGCGCTTCGGATCGTGACGTGGGTTGCCAGTGCCTATCGCGAAATCCTGAACAGCGACCAGTTCAACCTGAACTTCATCCGGAAGACCAGTGTGGTGCAGCTTACCACTGGGCAGGCCACCTACACCAAAGCTGAACTCGGTGTGCCGACGCTCGGCCAGTGGGATACCAACACGATGCGGGTTGCATTGAATGCCAACCTGATCGACGAGACCTTCCTGATCGGCCAACGGTTCCCTGAGTTCCGCGACTACTGGGATTTCAGTTCGCGACGTGAAGTTCTGTCCCGGCCACTGAACTGCACGGTGACACCTGAAACGAACCTGCGCATCGCACCGCGCCCGGCCGCCCCCTACTACCTCAACTTCCAATGGACTGAGGTGGCGCCTGATCTCATCGACAACGGCGACATCCCTGTAATCCCTGAACGCTGGCAGATGGCGATCGTTTGGCGCGCGCTGCGCCATTACGGGATGTTCGAGTCGGCGCCCGAGGTGGTCATGCGTGCTGACACCAACTATCGCGATGTCGCATTCCTGATGACCCTCGACCAGTCTCCTGAAGTCGTGGTGGGCAATCCGATATGCTGAAGCCCGATGCCCTCCCGCCGGTACAGTACGACCTGATTCAGCTTGGTGGTGGTCTTGACCTTGCCACCCCAGCCTTCAATCTGGCGCCGGGCGTGCTGCGCGACGCGATCAACTTCGCGGCGAGACCGCTTGGTGGCTACTACCGCATTGCCGGGTATGAGCGGATCAATGGCATGCCGAAGCCGAGCAACGCTGCTGTCACAGTGCTTCAGGCAACGTGGTCTGGTGTTCGCCCGCTTGTTGGCGAAACGGCCACGATCGGCACGCTGTCAGGCGTGGTGTGCGGTGTCGATTACAACTACCTCGCGCTGACGAAGACCACCGGGACTGTTCCCGGCGCTGGCCCGACCAACATTGTCGTGAGCGCTACGGTGCGCGGGACGAGCACGGGCAACTTTGGTGCTGTTGCGCCGAAGCTCGCCGCTCAGTTGAAGGCCGCTGCCGCTAATCAGTATCGTGCGGACATCACGCCGGTTCCCGGCAGCGGGCCGATTCTCGGTTGCATCATTCTCAACGATGTGATCTATGCGTTCCGCAATAACGCCAGCGGCACCGAGGCCAAGCTCTACAAGTCGAGCGGTGCGGGCTGGGTGAATGTCCCTGTGCCGGGCACACTGTTGCCGAACGGTCGCTACGAGATGGTGGTTGCCAACTTCACCGCAGGTCCGACATCCACGAAGATTTACGGGTGCGATGGTGTGAATCCTCCCTTCCAGTTTGACGGCACCACTTACACGGCAATCACGACCACCGGGATGAGCTTTCCACCTGAGCATATCTACGCTTTCAAAGGCCACCTGTTCCTCGCCTACAAAACGTCGGTGATCCACTCAGCGCTTGGTAATCCGCTCGACTATCAGATCATCAACGGTGCCGGCGAGATCGGCACCTCTGACAACGTGACAGGGTTCCTCGTCCAGCCCGGTACAGGCGATGGTGGTGCTCTCGCGATCTACGGTCGGAACACGATCTACATGCTGTACGGTAGCAGTTCGGCCGACTGGAAGTTCGTGACCTTCGGTGTGGGTGTTGGCGGCATCCCATTCACCATGCAGAATCTGGCTGACAGCTACACGCTCGACGACCGCGGCATCATCTCGATGAAGAGCAGCTTGAACTACGGCAACTTCGACACTGGCAGCCTGACCTACAACATCGCCACCGTGCTGTCTGCGCATCGCGCGCTGGCCTCAGCCTCTTCAGTGAATCGGCAGTACAGTCAATATCGCGTGTTCTTCTCGGATGGCTACGGCATCTTCTGCACTATCGCCAACTCCGAGTCGGTTGGCCACGGTATCGTGCAGTATCCCGATCCGGTGTTGTGCGCTTGGGATGGCGAGTGGGCGGACGGTAGCCCGGTGTCCATCTTCGGCACGTCGAGCGGCCACGTGATGCAGAACGATGTCGGCACCAGTTTCGACGGCGCGCTGATCAACGGCTATTTCGTGACCAACATCAACATCAGCAAGCAACTGCGCATCCACAAGCGCTTCCGCAAGTGCGTGCTTGAGGTGCAGGGCGAGCACTACACCGAGTTCTCGGTCGGCTACAACTTCGACTGGGCGAGCACCGACATCGCGCAGCATCTGTTCTCGAGCACCGGCGTGGCACTATCCGGCACTTCAGCTTGGGACTCGTTCTACTGGGATAACTTCTACTGGGACGGTCGCACAATCAGTCCCAGCTATCTCGAACTGAACGGTAGCGGTGAGAACATCCAACTCATCGTCAGCACCAACAGCGACTTCGTTGCAGAATTTTCTGTGAATTCAGCGATTTTGCATTATACTTTGCGGCGCGGCAAACGATAATCAACAGGAGAACGTAATGCAAGGAAATCAAGTGGAGCAAGATGTACCGCTGATCTGGACGACGAAAGGCAATTTGCCGGTGGCCTCGCTCGAGTATTATATCGGGTGGGAAATCACTGACGAGTCGATCGTTTTCCGAGAGCAGTACCGTTTGGACGGCGAGATCGTGAAAGAGAACGCCCACGTTAAGTTGCTGAAGGGCGGCGAAGCCGTTCCGGAGACAGCGCAATTTCAGTGAAAGGGTAGGCTATGGCCAACACTCAAGGTATTAGCGGGGCAGCCAAGCAGGCAATGTTGGCCGCAGTCACCGATGGCAAGGCGCTGAAGGCTGCGCTTTATCTGGCTTCGGCCACTACGGGTCCGACCAATGCGGCATACACGGCGACCGGTGAAGTGACCGGTTCCGGCTACACCGCTGGCGGCGTGAGCGTCACCAACGCCAACACCGCGGGCCTGACCGGCACCACGTCGTTCTGGACTCCATCGGCAGCGATCTCGTTCCCGACCGTCACGCTGGCGACTTCGTTCGACGCCGTGATGATCTATTCGACGACCGATGCGAACCGCTCGCTGGGTGTCTATACCTTCACGGCACAGACCATCACCGCCGGCACGCTCACGCTGACCATGCCGACGAACGATGCCTCGACCGGCCTCATGCGCGTGGCCTAAGTCACGAGCGAACGCAGTTAAACCGCCAATATAGGGAGTAGCCCAAAATGGCGATCTCCTATGTTGGCGGTCAAGTAGGTGGCCGGGCAGGTGCAGCAAGCACCACAACGGTCACCTACGCCCTCACAGGTGGCAGCAACGCAACCCCGCAAGCCGGGGATTTCGTCGTTGTCACGATGGGTGTTGGCGCTGCTGCGCGAAACCCAGCACAGGCAGTCAGCGCCCCCGGCACGTGGGCAAATCTTGGTCAGCTAAACCCGAACACGCAGACCTACGACACGGCAATGAACGTGTCGTACAAGTTCATGCCGGCCACGCCGGATACGACGCTTACTGCACCATCCACCGGTAACGCACAGGACGCGCAGAACTGGACCATTCAGGTCTTCCGCGGTGTCGATCCGACGAACCCTTGGGACGTGGCCGCGGTCGCCGCCAGCGCGGTCGGAACCGGAAGGCCCGATCCGGGCAGCATCACACCGGTTACTGCCGGTGCATGGGTGGTCATCTGCGGCGCAGGTGCTGCCGCCACTGGTGTCGCCTACGTTGCGCCGGCCAACTTCACCACCAACTTCCTGACCCGGACGCAGGCCGACACCAACGACGCGATGATCGGTTCTGGCTACTGGACTGGCTGGACGAGCGGCGCGGTTAATCCAGCAGCCTACACCGGCGGCACGGCGAACGCTGTTGATTCGTGGGCGGCCTACACCTTGGCGCTGCGGCCGGCGTCCAGCAATGTAACGCTACCCCTCACCGGCGCCCAAGTCGCAGCGCAGGCCGGCACGGTCACCAAGTCGAACACCGGCAACGTCACTCTCACCGGCGCACAGGCAACTGCTAGTGCGGGCAGCGTCACGGCATCTCAGGCCAACCCGAACACCCCGATCCGGATCAGCACTGTCCTTTGGCAGCAGGATACGCTCGGCACATCCGGCACGCCGGGCGCCAAGGCGATCACCGTCCCGGCTGATGCACAGGGCGTGGTCGTGCAGGTTGCCTCGACGATGGCCGCCAACCCCCCGTCGCTGTCGATCACATCCGACTTTGCCGGCACCTTCACGGTCATCAACTCGAACGATCAGGACGGTTGCTCAATCGGTTATGCAGAGGTCACCAGCACCGGTTCGAAGAACCTGACGCTGGCATGGACTGAAGGCTTGATCGAAGGTCCGAGCGTCTATATCTCGTTCATCAAGAACATCAACCTGCAAAACTGGGTCCGCGGTACGCTCGCTGAGAGTACGGGAATCACATCGGCCACGATCAGCACTTCGATCAGCAGCGGTGGCACAGACCTGATTTTGGTTGTCGATGAGCAGGATGGGTCACACGGGATACCGGCGGCGATGAGCGGGTGCTCGACGCTCGCGACGACGGATGGAACCTACGGTAGTGCGTCGCGCTTCCAGTCGGTCGATAATCCGAGCGGCAGTTCGACCTCGCTGACCGGCACTGGTGATTGGTATGCCACCATGACTGCTGTCTCGATCAAGCAGTCGGGCGGCGATGTCAATGTGGTGCTCACCGGCGAGCAAGCAACTGCGAGCGCCGGTACGGTCGCTGCTAGTCAGCAAGTATCCAAGGCGCTGACAGGCGAACAAGCAACTGCGAGTGCGGGTACGCTCGGCAAGCAGGTATCTGTCGCACTCACCGGTGCTCAGGTCGCAGCAAGTGCCGGTACGGTCACACCCAGCCAAGCACTCACCCGCGCACTCACTGGTGCGCAGGTTGCAGCCAGTGCCGGGACGCTAACCGCCAGCCAACAGGTAACCAAAGCGCTGACAGGCGAGCAGGTGTCTGCGCTGGCAGGCACGGTCACCCCGTCGCAGAGCACGGGCAACGTCGATGTCACCCTCACTGGTGCGCAGGTCGCAGCACAAGCAGGCACGGTCACACCCAACCAGCAGGTATCCAAGGCGCTGACAGGCGCACAGGTTGTAGCCAGTGCTGGATCGGTGACCACATCGCAGGCGCTCAGCCGCGCGCTGACAGGTGTTCAGCTTGCAGCACAAGCCGGGACGCTCACCGCCAGTCAGCAAATATCCAAGGCGCTCACCGGCGCGCAGGTTGCAGCCAGTGCCGGGACGCTCACTGCATCGCAGGCGCTGGCCCGCGCTCTCACCGGTGCTCAGGTTACCGCACAGGCCGGCACGGTCGGCGTCACCCAAAGCAGCAACGATGTCACCGTCGCCCTCACCGGCGCGCAGGTTGCCGCCAGCGCTGGCACGGTTACACCCAGCCAAGCAGTCACCAAGGCGCTCACCGGCGCTCAGGTCGCAGCCAGCGCAGGGTCGGTTACCACCTCACAGGCGGTATCTGCTGCGCTCACCGGCGCGCAGGTTGCAGCGAACGCAGGATCGCTCACCGCCAGCCAACAGGTCACTAAGGCGCTGACAGGTGTGCAGGTCGCAGCGCAGGCCGGCACGGTCGGCAAGCAGATCACCGTCGCGCTCACCGGCGCGCAGGTTGCTGCCAGTGCAGGTGCTGTCACTACTTCGCAGACCAGCTTCCAAGCGCTCACTGGCGCACAGGTAACCGCGGAAGCCGGGACGCTCACCGCCAGCCAACAGAAATCCGTGGCGCTCACCGGTGCTCAGGTGGCGGCGCAGGCCGGGACGGTCGGCAAGCAGTTCGAACTGTTCCGCGCGCTCACCGGCGCCGAAGTTACTGCACAGGCTGGCGCGCTCACCTCTTCGCAGAACATCACGATTGCTCTCACCGGCGCGCAGGCGACCGCTGAAGCAGGTGCGCTCACCAGCGCGCAAGTTCTGACCCGCGCGCTCACCGGCGCACAGGTATCGGTGCAGGCCGGGTCGCTCACCGCTAAGCGCGAGTTCTTCGCCACCCTGTTCGGCTCGCAGATCACCGCACAGGCAGGATCGCTCACCACATCGCAGGCGCTGACCCGCGCTCTCGTCGGATCGCAAGCTCAGGCGCGCGCCGGGATCGTGGATGCTGGTGTCAGCCTGTCGCTGTTCGTCAATATCCCGCTAAAAGGTGCGAGGGTTGTAGCGTTGGCCGGGCAGTTTGCAAACACAACTGGCCAATGCGGATATAACCGCGGAAGGGTAGTCAATGAATAAGCTCAATCAACTGACCAGCAACACGGTCATGGTGCTCATGGTGAGCGCCGTGAATCATTCGCTTGGTGTTCCCGGTGTCAGCCTGTCCTGCTCGGTCAGCAAGAACGGTGGCGCCTTCTCTGGCACCACGCCGACCATCGTCGATCGCGGGCTCGGGTGGTATGCTGTCACCCTCTCGGCGGCAGATTGTGCCGTGGTCGGTCAGCTTGTCCTGCATGTCGAGGCTTCAGGTTGTGATCATAGCGATCTGGTGTTCGATGTGGTCGGCTCAGGTCGCCAACTTAAACTGCTTGCATAGTGTGTTGCGCGTGATAGAATCCTGCTAAATTTGCGAAGGTGCCCTAACCATGAATGAATACTTCCAAACCGGCGCAGTGCCCGCCCCCAGTAGCCCCGGCGCGTCGTCAGTCATGCGTCAGGAATTCGCGAACATCGCAGCGGGCTTCGAC
>Ga0316625_100000096_pt1 | contig 13057 bp, 11 predicted proteins | sample OWC_Aug_T1_C1_D1_FD_207655 | JGI IMG/M metagenome (GOLD analysis project Ga0316625, IMG submission 207655) | Wetland soil microbial communities from Old Woman Creek delta, Ohio, United States - OWC_Aug_T1_C1_D1_A | ecosystem: Environmental > Terrestrial > Soil > Wetlands | place: USA: Ohio... | reverse complement strand
GGAACAAAATTTGATGGGAGGCACCATGCAGCTCGGACGCACCACACTCTCCAAGTTCGTCATTGAACAACTGCGCAACAAGCCTGAACAGAACGATCTTGGTGCCTTGTTGATCGACATCACGGCGGCCGTCAAGACCATCTCGGGGATGGTCGCCAAGGGCGCGTTGGGCGGCAATCTTGGCGAACTCGAATCGACCAACGTGCAAGGCGAGGTTCAGAAGAAGCTGGATGTGCTGACCAACGAGGCCGTGTTGCGCCATTGCGAATGGGGTGGCCAGCTGGCTGGCATGGCTTCCGAGGAAATGGACGAGCCGTGGCCGATTCCCGCTGAATATCCGCGTGGTCGCTACATTCTCATTTTCGATCCGCTCGACGGGTCGTCCAACAGCGACATCAATGTTTCGGTTGGCACTATTTTTTCGGTGTTGATGCGGTCGACCGCAGGCGATGCCGAAACGGCCGATTTCCTGCGCCCGGGCAACGAGCAGGTAGCTGCCGGCTATGCCATCTACGGCCCGTCGACCATGATGGTCCTGACCATGGGACAGGGTACCTACGGTTTCACGCTCGATCGTGAGAGTGGCAACTTCATTCTGACCCACCCGGATATCCGCATTCCGGAAGATACGCACGAATATGCCATCAATACGTCCAACGAGCGTTTCTGGGAGCCGCCCGTAGTCCGTTATGTCTCCGAATGCAAGGCTGGCAAGACCGGTATTCGCGGCAAAGACTTCAACATGCGCTGGATCGCCTCGATGGTGGCGGAGGTGCACCGCATTCTGCTGCGCGGCGGCATTTTCATGTACCCCAAGGACAGCAAGGAGCCGGGCAAGTCCGGGCGCCTGCGCTTGATGTACGAAGCCAACCCGATGGGTATGCTGATCGAGCAGGCAGGCGGGGCTGCAAGCACCGGGCGTACGCGGATTCTCGATGTGATGCCGGAGAGCCTGCACCAGCGCGTGCCGGTTATTCTGGGTTCGAAAAATGAAGTCGAGCGTGTCGAACGCTATTACCGGGAATACGAGGCGGGAACGGACGTTCCGTTTGCCTCGCCGCTGTTCAGCGACCGTTCGCTGTTTCGTGATGTACCCCGTACCTGATTCCAACGTTCAAGGGTAGATAGCCATGTCAATCAAACATCCCATCATCGCTGTCACGGGCTCTTCCGGGGCAGGCACCAGCACCGTACTGCAGAGCTTCAGGCACATTTTCCGACGCGAAAAGCTCACTGCACAGATCATCGAAGGTGACTCCTTCCACCGCTACGACCGCATGGCCATGCGTGCCATGATGAAAGAGCAGGAAGCCCTCGGTAACCGGCACTTCAGCCACTTCGGTCCCGAGGCCAACATGCTCGAAGAGCTTGAGCAACTTTTCGTCAGCTATGGCGAAAAAGGTACCGGCCGCTCGCGCAAGTATCTCCATGATGCCGAGGAAGCCAAGCCCTACGAGCAGGAACCGGGTACCTTCACGCCGTGGACCGATTTGCCGGAAGGCTCGGACATGCTTTTCTACGAAGGCTTGCATGGCGCCTATGCCGACGACAAGATCAACGTAGCTTCCAAAGTGGATCTGCTGATCGGCGTCGTGCCCATCATCAATCTGGAGTGGATTCAGAAGCTGCACCGCGATCAGAAAATGCGCGGCTACTCCCAGGAGGCTGTGGTCGACACCATGCTGCGTCGGATGCCGGACTACATCAATCACCTGTGCCCGCAGTTTTCCCGCACCCACATCAATTTCCAGCGCGTACCGACCGTCGATACCTCCAATCCCTTTATCGCCGGCGACATTCCGACCGCTGATGAAAGCATGGTGGTGATCCGTTTTGCCGATCCCAGAGGCATTGATTTCCCGTATCTGCTGTCGGTTCTTCACGACTCGATCATGACGCGCCCGAACAGCATTGTCGTGCCGGGTGGTAAAATGGGCTTGGCCATGCAAATGATTCTGACGCCGATGATCATGCGCATGATGGATGCCAAGCGCCGCGCCTAAGCGCGACATCAGAGAAAAGCTCGCCTTCGTGGCCTTGAAGGCGGCGGTTGCCCTTTTTAATTGATTGCAAGGAGATGGTCATGACTGTTCGAGTTGGTATTAACGGGTTTGGACGTATCGGGCGGATGGTGTTTCGCGCTGTTGTCAAGGAAGCTGAATTCTCGGATATCGAGATTGTCGGCATCAACGATCTTCTTGAGCCGGAATATCTGGCCTACATGCTCAAGTACGATTCCGTGCATGGCAATTTCCCCGGTGAAGTGTCAGTCGACGCAGGCAGCCTGCTCGTCAATGGCCGCAAGATCCGCCTCAGCGCCGTCAAGGATCCGGCAGAACTGAAATGGAATGAAGTGGGCGCCGACGTCGTCATCGATTGCACCGGTCTCTTCCTGACCAAGGAAACCTGCGCCAAGCACATCGTTGCCGGCGCGAAAAAGGTTGTCCAGTCCGCGCCCTCGAAGGACGATACGCCGATGTTTGTTTTCGGCGTCAATCACCAGAATTACGCCGGCGAGACGATCGTCTCGGCCGCCTCCTGCACCACCAACTGTCTGGCGCCGGTGGCCAAGGTGCTGCATGACAACTTCGGCATCAAGCGTGGCCTGATGACCACGGTGCATGCCGCGACGGCGACCCAGAAGACGGTCGATGGTCCTTCCAGCAAGGACTGGCGTGGTGGCCGTGGCATCCTGGAAAACATCATCCCGTCCTCTACCGGTGCCGCCAAGGCGGTTGGCGTTGTTCTGCCGGCCCTGAACAAGAAGCTGACTGGCATGGCTTTCCGTGTCCCGACGTCCGATGTTTCCGTGGTCGACCTGACCGTCGAGCTGGAAAAGGAAGCGTCCTATGATGCGATCTGCGCGGCGATGAAGGCCGCGTCGACGTCCGGTCCGCTCAAGGGCGTGCTTGGCTATACCACCGAGAAAGTGGTGTCGACTGACTTCCGTGGTTGCGCGATGCCTTCGATCTTTGATGCCGATGCCGGTATCGCACTCGACGCGACCTTCGTCAAGGTGGTTTCCTGGTACGACAACGAGTACGGCTACACCTGCAACATGATGCGCTTCGTCCAGCACGTCGCCAAGTAAGCAAAGAAGGGAGAGACTTCGTGGCCAACTTCATTCGCATGACCGATCTCGACCTGAAGGGAAAGCGTGTTTTTATCCGCGCCGACCTCAATGTGCCGACCGACGACAATGGCGAGATCACCGACGAAACTCGTATCACCGCTTCGCTGGAGTCGATGCGCATCGCGCTCGCCGCTGGCGCTGCGGTGATGGTTACCTCGCACTTTGGGCGCCCAAAGGAAGGTAATCTGAAGCCGGAAGATTCGCTGATCAAGGTTGCCGAACGGATTGCCATGCATCTCGGTCGTCCCGTGCCGCTGGCCAAAAACTGGCTGGAAGGCGGGTTGACCGTGGCGCCCGGTGAGATCGTGCTGCTTGAAAACTGCCGCGGCAACGTCGGCGAAAAGGCCAACGACGAGGCACTGTCCAAGCGCATGGCTGCCCTCTGCGATGTCTATGTCAACGACGCTTTCGGCACTGCCCACCGGGCCGAGGCGACCACGCACGGGATCGCCCGCTTTGCACCGATCGCCTGTGCCGGGCCGCTACTTGCCGCCGAGCTCGATGCGCTCGGTCGTGCCTTCAGCGAGCCGAAACGCCCGCTGCTCGCCATCGTCGGCGGCTCCAAGGTGTCCACGAAGCTCTCAATCCTGCGTTCGCTGGCCGAGCGGGTCGACCGCCTGATCGTCGGTGGTGGTATCGCTAACACCTTCATGCTCGCTGCTGGTCTGCCAATCGGCAAGTCGCTGGCCGAACCCGATCTGGTCGACGAAGCACGCGCCATTATGAAGATGATGGCTGATCGTGGCGCCACGGTGCCGATTCCGACCGATGTCGTGGTGGCCACGGAGTTCTCGCCGAACGCTGCCGCCACACTGCGTGCCGCCGATGCTGTCCAGCCTGACGAGATGATCTTCGATGTCGGTCCGGATACCGCGAAAGTCATCGCGGAAATCGTCGAATCGTCCGCCACCATCGTCTGGAACGGCCCGCTCGGCGTTTTCGAGTTTCCGGCCTTTGCCGCCGGCACCGAAGCATTGTCGCGCGCCATCGCCCGTTCGAACGGCTTCTCGGTTGCTGGTGGCGGCGACACTCTGGCGGCTATTTCCCAGTTCAAGGTTAGCAACGACGTTGGCTATATTTCGACCGGTGGTGGCGCTTTTCTCGAATTCCTCGAGGGCAAGACGCTCCCGGCGGTCGCCATCCTGCAGGAACGTGCTGCTTCCAAGTAAATCTCAAAGGATATTTTCATGGCACTGATTTCACTCCGCCAACTGCTTGATCACGCAGCCGAGCACAGCTACGGTCTCCCCGCGTTTAACGTCAATAATCTGGAGCAGATCCAGGCCATCATGCAGGCTGCCGAGTCGTGCGACAGCCCGGTCATCCTGCAGGCTTCCGCCGGTGCTCGTAAGTATGCCGGCGAGGCCTTCCTGCGCAAGATGGTCGAAGCTGCCATCGAGCAATATCCGGATATCCCGGTCTGTCTGCACCAGGACCACGGCACTTCTCCGGCGGTCTGTCAGCAATCGATGCGCAGCGGTTTTTCCAGCGTAATGATGGATGGCTCACTCGGTGAAGACGGTAAGACTCCGACCAGCTATGAGTACAACGTTGCCGTTACTAGCAAGGTTGTCGAAATGGCACACGCCATTGGCGTGTCGGTCGAGGGTGAACTGGGTTGTCTGGGCTCGCTGGAAACCGGCGAGGCGGGAGAGGAAGACGGCATCGGCGCGGCCGGCAAGCTCGATCATTCGCAAATGCTGACTGACCCTGACGAAGCTGCCGATTTCGTCGCCAAGACAGGAGTTGACGCGCTGGCCATTGCCATCGGCACCAGCCACGGCGCCTACAAGTTCAGCCGTCCGCCGACCGGCGACATTCTCGCCATCGACCGCATCAAGGCAATTCACGCTCGCATCCCGAATACCCACCTGGTCATGCATGGTTCGTCCAGCGTGCCTCAGGAATGGCTGGCGATCGTTCGCCAATACGGCGGCCAGATCAAGGAAACCTATGGCGTTCCGGTCGAGGAGATTGTCGAGGGCATCAAGAACGGCGTGCGCAAGGTCAATATCGATACCGACATCCGTCTGGCGATGACCGGCGCGATGCGCAAGGCGATGGCCACCAAGCCGGAAGAGTTCGATCCGCGTTTCTTCCTCAAGGCTGCCACGGCTGCCGCCAAGGAAATCTGCGTCCAGCGTTTCCAGGCGTTTGGTTCGGCCGGTCAAGCGGCGCGGATCAAGCCGGTTTCGCTGGAGAAGATCGCCGCCAGTTACCGTCGTTAAACCTGTTCCAGATCACTCTGCGACGATTCGTCGTCTTTGGCCCCGTTCGCGGGGCCTTTTTTTCTTTCTCTAGGAGTTCACAATGGCCGCTTCCGATTTCGTCATCGCCCCGAGCATTCTTTCCGCCAACTTCGCCAAGCTGGGCGAAGAAGTGGCCAACGTCATCGCCTCCGGAGCGGACTGGATTCATTTCGACGTAATGGACAATCATTACGTTCCCAACCTGACCATCGGGCCGCTGGTATGCGAGGCCATCCGCCCGTGCACCACGGCACCAATCGACGTTCACCTGATGGTCAAGCCGGTAGACCGGATCATTCCCGATTTTGCCAAGGCCGGGGCCAATATCATCACCTTTCATCCGGAAGCCTCGGAGCACATCGACCGCAGCCTGTCGCTGATCCGCGAAGCGGGCTGCAAGGGCGGCCTGGTCTTCAATCCCGCCACCCCGCTCGATTACATGGATTACGTCATGGACAAGCTCGATGTCGTGCTGCTGATGAGCGTGAACCCCGGTTTCGGTGGCCAGAAGTTCATTCCCGGCACCCTGGCCAAGGCCCGGCAGGCGCGCGCCAAGATCGACGCCTACGAGCAGCAGACCGGCCGGCGGATTCGTCTGGAGATTGACGGTGGCGTCAATACCGCCAACATCGCCGAGATCGCCCGTGCCGGGGTCGATGCCTTCGTCGCCGGCTCCGCCGTCTACGGTGCTGGCAAGGACAGCGACCCGCAGCGTTACAACTCGATCATCGGTGCCTTGCGTGCCGAACTGGAGAAGGTGTGATGCGCTTCGATTCGGTCACCTTCGACCTCGACGGAACGATGCTGGACACGGTGGCCGATCTAGCCGAGGCCTGTCGTCTGATGCTTGAGGACGTCGGTGCGCCGCCCCGCTCACTGGCGGAAATTCACAGCTTCGTGGGCAAGGGTATGGCCATACTCGTCGAACGTTGCCTGACGCGCGAACATCCGCCGACCGCTGAACAGATGCATGTGGCGATCGAATCCTTCAAGCGCCACTATACCGAGACCAACGGTCGTTTTGCCCAGGTTTACCCTGGCGTGTTGGACGGGCTCAAGGCCTGGAAAGCGAGCGGTGTCAAAATGGGGGTCGTCACCAACAAGCCGGGCATGTTCACCGAAGCACTGCTTGAGCGCATGGGTATGATCGACTATTTCGACGTCATCGTTTCCGGCGACACTACCGCCAACAAGAAGCCGCATCCGGAACCGATCCTGCATGCCTGCGAGATCTTCGGCGTGCGACCCGACCGCAACCTGCATATCGGCGATTCGAAGCATGACATTCATGCGGCCCATGCCGCCGGTTGCCAGGCCTACTGTGTGCCTTATGGCTACAACGAAGGACAGCCGGTGAGCGCTGCGGAATGCGATGCGCTGGTGCCGGACCTGCTGTCGGCCTTCAATCTGGTACAGGCCGGCTGATCGAAGGCTTGAACACCGAGTGGTATAAGAGATGTTCCGGGGTTGTCCGGATTGACGGTGGCTGGCGGAGTCTGGGATACTCCACCGGCGCGTAGTTGAACTTGATGCCCTTTAACGGGATACCTGTGCTTTTGGAACAGAGGAAGAGCTATATGGAACGAGCAGTATACAACCCGCTGCCATCGACCCGCCTGAATCCTGGGGCGGTCTGCCGGCAACTCAGCAACTTCACTACGGTTACGCTTCAAAGTCCGGCGCTTTGCGTCATGACCGACTTCAGGCGGGTAACCCCGGCCACGGTTCGTCCTGATGCGACGTTGAGCGAGGCCAACAAGATCATGATCTCGCGCGGGGTGCGCTTGTTGTTTGTAGCAGAGCTTGATGATGTCGTGATCGGCGTCATTACGGCACGTGACACCATGGGCGAACGGCCGATCAATATGGTTCGGGAACGTGGCTGCAAGCATAGCGACCTTACCGTCGCCGACGTGATGACGCCGCGCGAAATGATGGATACCCTGGCGGCCAGCGATGTGTTCCGAGCCGAAGTGGGACATATTCTGCGGACTCTGGAACACTTTGGACGGCAGCACGCAGTGGTGGTCGAACATGATCCGGTTTTGAAACGCGATGAAATCCGTGGCATGTTTTCTGCCACGGCCATCGGTCGCCACCTTGGCGTCCCGATTCAGACATTCGAGGTTGCCAAGACCTTTGCCGAGATCGAGGCGGCGCTGGCGGCGACCTGATTCGCGACTGATTGCAAAAAGACCGCCGCCCGAGGGCGGCGGTCTTTTTTGTATGGACGATGCCGGAGAGGCTTATCTGACGATCTGGTTCAATTCGCCCTTGGCGTAACGCTCGGCCATCTTTTCCAGCGGAATCGCCTTGATCTGGCTGGCGCGTCCCGCGCAACCGAAGGCTTCGAAGCGGGCCTGGCAGATTTTCATGGCGGCTTCACGGGCCGGTTTCAGGTAGTCGCGCGGGTCGAACTTGCCGGGGTTGGTTGCCATGTAACGGCGGACGGCCCCGGTCATCGCCAGACGGATGTCGGTGTCGATATTGACCTTGCGCACGCCATGCGCGATACCCTTGACGATTTCCTCGACCGGCACACCGTAGGTTTCCTTCATGTCGCCGCCGAATTCGCGAATTTCAGCGAGCAGTTCCTGCGGCACGGAAGACGAGCCGTGCATCACCAGATGGGTGTTCGGGATGCGGGCATGGATTTCCTTGATGCGGTCGATGGCGAGGATGTCGCCGGTCGGCTTCTTGGTGAACTTGTAGGCGCCGTGGCTGGTGCCGATGGCGATGGCCAGCGCATCGCAGTTGGTCTGCTTGACGAAGTCGGCGGCCTGGTCCGGGTCGGTCAGCAGTTGCTCGCGGGTCATGTGGCCTTCGGCGCCGTGGCCGTCTTCCTTGTCGCCCTTCATGGTTTCGAGCGAGCCGAGGACGCCGAGTTCGGCCTCGACGGAGACGCCGATCGAGTGCGAGAACTTGACCACTTCACGCGAGACAGCGACGTTGTATTCGTAGGAGGAGGTGGTCTTGCCGTCAGCTTCCAGCGAGCCATCCATCATCACCGAAGTGAAACCGGAGCGGATGGCGGACATGCAGACCGCCGGGCTCTGGCCGTGGTCCTGGTGCATGACGATGGGCAGATGCGGGTAGGCTTCGAGGGCAGCCAGGATCTGGTGGCGCAGGAAGGGTTCGCCGGCATATTTGCGGGCGCCGGCGGACGCCTGCATGATGACTGGTGCGTCCATCTGGCTGGCGGCTTCGCAGATGGCCCAGACCTGCTCCATGTTATTGACGTTGAACGCCGGTAGGCCGTAGCTGTGCTCGGCGGCATGGTCGAGTAGTTGACGCAAGGAAACGAGTGGCATGGTAACTCCTGTTCGGAATGATGATGGTTAACGGGTTTATTCTACTCGGCTAGTTCGCTTAATGCTCGCCGACGCGAACGATCTTAAGCGTATTGGTACCGCCGGTGCAGCCGATGGGTTCGCCGACGGTGAGTACGATAAGGTCGCCTTTTTCGACGACCTCAAGGTCGATCAGCAACTGCTCGGCTTCCGCCAGCAGGAGGTCGCGGTCGTTGTTCTTCTGCGGCATGGTGAGTGGGCAAACCCCTCGGTAAAGCGCCATGCGGCCAACGGATACGGCATCCGGGGTCAGGGCATAGATGGGAACGCCACAGTTTAGCCGGCTCATCCACAGCGCGGTCGAGCCTGACTGGGTGAGCGCGGCGATGGCCTTGACGTGAAGGTGGTGCGAGGTCCAGATCGCCGCCATGGCAATCGACTGGTCGATCCGGGTGAAGATGCGGTCGAGGAATTCGCGCTCGAGCGTTACTTCGGCCGAGCGCTCGGCTTCGACACAGATTCGGGCCATCGACTCGACGGTCTCCACCGGGTATTTGCCGGCAGCTGTTTCAGCCGAAAGCATCACTGCGTCGGTACCGTCGAGCACCGCGTTGGCGACGTCCGATACCTCGGCGCGAGTGGGTACAGGCGACAGGATCATCGACTCCATCATTTGCGTTGCAATGATGGTGAGCTTGTTGCGGTCGCGCGCCATGCGGATCATCCGCTTCTGCAGCGCCGGGACCGCAGCATCGCCAACCTCGACGGCGAGATCGCCGCGCGCCACCATGATGCCGTCCGAGGCATCGAGGATTTCCTCGAGGTGGGTCACGGCCTCGACCCGTTCGATCTTGGCGATCAGCACCGCATCGCTGCCGGCGGCACGCAACAACTGGCGCGCCATGTACATGTCGGAGGCGCTCTTGGGAAAGGATACGGCGACGAAATCGACACCGATCAATGCCGCGGTCTTGATGTCATCCATGTCCTTGGCAGTAAGGGCCGGCGCTGTCAGGCCGCCACCCTGGCGGTTGATTCCCTTGTTGTTGGATAGTTCGCCACCGACCAGAACACGGGTATGAATCTCGCTGCCGCGCACGCTGGTGACGATCAGCTTGAGGCGGCCATCGTCGAGTAACAGGACGTCATCGGTTCTGACGTCTTTTGGCAACTCCCTGTAATCAAGCCCGACGCGCTCCTGATTGCCGAGCGTGCATTGCGCATCGAGAATGAAGTTTTCATCGGCGACCAGCGTAATCTTGTCGTTCTCGAATTTGCCGACACGGATTTTCGGACCCTGAAGGTCGCCGAGAATGCCGATTGTCCGCCCTATCTTGGCGGCGGCCGCGCGAATGCCGGTGGCGCGCGCGAGGTGGTCTTCGGCGGTGCCGTGCGAGAAATTCATGCGCACGACGTCGATTCCCGCAATGACCAGACGTTCGAGAGTTTCCTGTGTCGATGAGGCGGGGCCTAGCGTGGCGACGATTTTGGTGTGACGGAGCATGAGTTTCCTTTGGTCTGGGGATGCTTTTTATATGTTTTTACACGTTGACCGTGACAATTTGAGGTAGGCGCGGTTCTGGCGCATTGTTTTGCTGCTTGCGTCCGCGATGCAGCGCTGAACGGCTGGGGCGAGCCACTGATGAATGCAAGAATGGCATGGTCAATGCTTGGCGACTCCTCGCTTGGCCTACTTCCTGGCTGCGGCCCCTGATATGACTCGCCCCGCAGAAGCGGGGCGAGTCATACAGCATCTATCAGCTACTCCATGGCCATCCGGATGTGCGCAATACCCAGGCTGAAGCAAGGGTGACCCGGTTCGGTGTCGTCGTTGAGCAGCGCCCCGACCTGATTGCCATCGAGGACGCAGATCCGTATGGCATCAGGGTTCGCGGAAGCGGAATCGCTGTTCAAGTCGGAAGACACCGGCGGGCTGCCCTTTTCCGGATCAGGCCAGCAGCGCCTTTGCTGTCTTCGTGACATTGGCGACGGTGAAGCCGAACAGTTCGAACAACTTGTCAGCCGGGGCGGATTCGCCGAAGGTGCTGATGCCAACCACCGCGCCTTCCGTACCGACGTATTTATGCCAGAAGTCCGGATGGGCGGCTTCGATCGCCACACGCTTGGCATTGCCGAGAACAGCCTTCTTGTAGGCCGCATCCTGGCGGTCGAAAACATTGGTGCACGGCATCGAAACGACGCGAGTGGCGATGCCTTCGGCGGCGAGCGCGGCCTGACTATCGAGCGCCAGCTTGATTTCGGAGCCGGTGGCGATGAAGGTGATCTTCGCTTCGCCAGCGCAATCGGACAGTACATAGCCGCCCTTGGCGATATCCGCATCGGATGCCTTGGCGGTGACGGTCGGCAGGTTCTGGCGCGACAGCGCGAGCAGACTGGGACCATCGGTACGGTCGATGGCGAACATCCAGGCGACCGCCGTTTCGGTCGCGTCGGCCGGGCGCCAGACATCGAGGTTGGGGATGATGCGCAGGCTGGGAATGTGCTCGACCGGCTGGTGCGTCGGGCCGTCTTCGCCGAGGCCGATGGAGTCATGGGTATAGACCATGATCTGGCGCTGCTTCATCAGTGCCGCCATGCGGATGCCGTTGCGGGCGTAGTCAGCGAAGACCAGGAAGGTCGCGGTGTATGGCACCAGGCCACCGTGCAGGGCCAGGCCGTTGGCGATGGCGGTCATGCCGAATTCGCGCACGCCGTAGTTGCAGTAGTTACCGCCGGCTGCCTTGCTGACGCTCTTGCTGCCCTTGACGAAAGTCAGGTTGGAGCCGGCCAAGTCAGCCGAGCCGCCGAAGATTTCCGGCACGGCCGGAACCAGCGCAGCAAGGGCGTTCTGCGAAGCCTTGCGGGTGGCGATGTTTTCCGCCTTTTCGCGGCAGGAGGCGATGTAGGCCGCCTTGGTCGCCGCCCAGTTGGCCGGCAGTTCACGCTTCACAACGCGCCGCTCGAATTCGGCGGCCTCGGCCGGGAAGGCGGCACGGTAGGCGGCGAAGCGGGCGTTCCAGTTTGACTCGAAGGTGGCGCCACGCTGCTTGCTGTCCCAAGCCGCATAGACGTCATCCGGAATCTCGAAGGGGGCGTGCTTCCAGCCGATGTATTCACGGGCTGCGGCAATTTCGTCCTTGCCGAGTGGCGCACCGTGACAGTCGTGCGACCCTTGCTTGTTGGGCGAGCCGAGGCCGATGGTGGTCTTGCAGCAGATCAGGCTGGGCTTGTCGGTGAACGCCTTGGCGGCGAGCAGGGCCTTTTCGATGGCGTCGCTGTCATGGCCGTCGACATTGGCGATGACATGCCAGCCGTAGGACTCGAAACGCTTCGGGGTGTCGTCGGTAAACCAGCCTTCGACGTGACCGTCGATGGAGATGCCGTTGTCGTCCCAGAAGGCGATCAGCTTGTTGAGGCCGAGGGTGCCGGCCAGCGAGCAGGCTTCATGCGACACGCCTTCCATCAGGCAGCCATCGCCGAGGAAAACGTAGGTGTAGTGGTCGACAATTTCATGGCCGGGCTTGTTGAACTCGGCGGCCAGCACCTTTTCGGCCAGCGCCATGCCGACAGCGTTCGTAATGCCCTGGCCGAGCGGGCCGGTCGTCGTCTCGACGCCGACAGTAACGCTATATTCCGGGTGGCCTGCAGTCTTCGAATGCAACTGACGGAAGTTCTTCAGGTCATCGATCGTCAGGTCGTAGCCGGTCAGGTGCAGGAGCGAGTAGACCAGCATCGAGCCGTGACCGTTGGACATCACGAAGCGGTCGCGGTCCGGCCAGTGCGGGTTCGCCGGGTTGTGGCGAAGGTGGCGGCGCCAGAGCACCTCGGCGATTTCGGCCATGCCCATCGGGGCCCCCGGGTGGCCGGAATTGGCCTGCTGCACTGCATCCATCGCCAAGGCACGGATGGCGCCGGTGATGGGCGTGAAGACTTTGGAATGCTGCGAAATATTTGTGCTCATGTGGATTGTCCCGTTTTATCTGTTCTCTATATTCTCTGGTCGCGGAGAGCGTCCAGAAAGAACTGGAATTATCCGCAAAATATGTGTATTTGAAAAGCCTAATGGTCAATCCTTGCGATATTTAGGGCAGGGCATTATGGCTCGCCTTTGCCGACGTTTCGGATGGCCTGATTGCATCGCCATTTAGCTATGGAAGATCCGGATTTAGGGGTTTGCACTACTCAAGTGCCGGGTTCAGGCGTAGGCTTCGAATGGCTGGGCGTTTGTCCGGACGGGAGAGACAAGGTGGTCAACGACAAAAAGAATTCATCCAGCCAGCCAGCTTGGGGTGCCACAGCGGCGAGTTTCCTCAACGGCTGTTTCGGCGATTACCTGAACGAACGCGACAACGGTCTGGCCATCGACATGGCCTTCTACCAGAACA
>Ga0316625_100000093_pt1 | contig 13233 bp, 8 predicted proteins | sample OWC_Aug_T1_C1_D1_FD_207655 | JGI IMG/M metagenome (GOLD analysis project Ga0316625, IMG submission 207655) | Wetland soil microbial communities from Old Woman Creek delta, Ohio, United States - OWC_Aug_T1_C1_D1_A | ecosystem: Environmental > Terrestrial > Soil > Wetlands | place: USA: Ohio... | reverse complement strand
AAACGAGTGCTCAGGAACCGTATCAGAATACTGGTCAGGGCGATGAAGACGATGGCGCTCGACCCTATAAACCGGTAGGATTCGGCCGGAACGTAGAAGATGGACGTGAACTCGTCCATCAGGGTGATGATTCCGATGCCAAGCCACGTAAGCCAAAGCCGGCCGGATCGGTAATAGGTGAGAAAGCCGCGCTGCTTCAGGAGAAAAAACGACAGCCCGACCAAGACTAGATTCAACGCGACCAGGACCACAGCATTCATGCGATTTCAGGCTATTCAATCTCGAGGATGAGGTTCATTTACGGATTGCCCGGATGCCGTGGCCGACGGTCCCGGACATTCAGCCGACAGATGTTCTACTTCCAGGGCAAGGGCAATTTGCTTGGAGAGCGATTCCAGAAGCTTCAGCTGCTGGGATGCCAGGGGTCTCCGCACATCCTTTGGGCGCAGGGCTATAACGCCAAAACAGGCATGCGCGGCCTGCAGCGGTACACACAGGATATCGACCTCCGGTGAAATCGGCGTACCCCGCCCCGCCATGCGGCCTGTCGTGTAAACCGATTGCGCCAAATGAACTTCCTTGATCATGTCATTCTGAATCACGGCAGCGGGATCGCCGGCAGCAACGGCCAACTGGCCGGTTTCATCCGGCAGCAGGGCCACAACCCGGCTGTTGAAGATTTCCGAAAGATACTGTTCGGCCGTTTTCAGAATGCTCTCGGTTCCACGGATGCCGGCGAGCTGCCGGCTGAGCCCATGCATGGCTTCCGCCTGCCGCTCCTGCAGCCGCGCGGTTTCGGCCTCCTGCCGCAGGCGGGCAGCGAGGTGGCTGATCACCAGAGCCACCACGAGCATGACGACGAAGGTGACGATATACTGGGCTTCGTCCACGGTGAAAGAGTAACGAGGCGGAACAAAACAGAAGTCAAATGTCAGAACGCTCAGAACGGAAACGAGAACGGCTGGCCCCCGCCCGCAGCCGGTTGCCGTAACCATCACCGCCAGCAAATAGACCATAATGAGGTTGCTGAGGTCGAAGAACGGGAACATGGTAAAGCATAGCACGGTGGCGAGGATCAAAAACAGAACGCCGGAGCCGTAATCGGCCAAAGGGGCGCACTTGGAAGGAAGGGCTCCCGAGCCGGTCGCTGCCCCCGAGATAACATGGACATCGATGTCTCCGCAGCTTCTCAACAGCTGATCAACCGGGCTGCGCAGGAGAAGGCTTTCCAAGACTGATCGGCGGGGCCGGCTGACGATGATATCGGTGACGCCGCGCTGCTGCGCGAAACCGACCACCTCTTCGGCGATGTTGCGGCCTTTTAGGGTGACCGTCCGTGCTCCGGCGTGTTCAGCCAGCATCAGGTTGTCGGCGGCACGGTCGTTAGCCACTTCCGGCGACATTAGCCGCTTGGGCGTTGTGACATGCACGGCGTACCATTCAGCACTGAGGCGAGCGGCCATTTCGCTTGCAGAGTGAATCAGCCTCGCAGCCGACGGGTTCGAGCTCACGCAAACCAAGAGCTTTGCCTCTGGAGAATTTACGGTGGTTGTCATAGTCCCCTCAGACGTCACCGGTTAGTTCATCGGTCCGATAAGGTACCGGGCGTTGATGGCACCCGTGTGCGGCCCAAATCAGACGGCTTTCCTCTCATGAGTTTCGGCCGGATGGTGATCGAGGGTGGTCATGTGTTCCTCGAGGATCCGCGCAGCATCTTCCGCATTCGACGTGTGTGCCAACTCCTGGCGGAGCAAATGATGCTGGGCGAGCTTGCTGATGCGGCTCAATAAACGGACGTGAACTTCGGGCGGGTGCGCCGGAGAGAGCAGCAGGAACACAATGCGGACGGACTTGCCGGTCGAAGGCTCGCGCACGCCCTGCGATGCGACCCCCAACCCGACGACCGCATCCTCCAACCCTGACAACCGGGCGTGCGGCAGCGCCACATCCTCCCCCAGAAAGGTCGAGCCCTGCCGTTCGCGTTCAACCAACGCATCCCAGGCTGCCGGTTCGGAAATTTTTTTGTTTTCTCGGCAGCATGCCGCCAGGAGTTGACGCGTGGCGGCTTCTTTCTCCATGGGCTCATGCCAGAGAAGCACCGTAACGCCTGCCGGGAAGGACGCAGGTGCCTTGGCTGTCGAGGGGGGTCTAATGGTTTTGTCGACATCCAGGGCCGAATTCTCCGCGCGGGCAGTGGCGCCCGTGCCGAGTTCGCGTGTGTCTAGCACCACGACGGTAATCCCCTTGGCTTCCTCGACCAGTCGTTGAACGACGGTCGCTTTCCCGGGCAACCGCTTCCACAGTGGCAATTTTCGCCCGCTGCGGCCGACCACGACGTGTCCCACCCTGTATTCCTTGGCAAACTGCAGGATCGTTTTGACGACATCCTCGCCTTTATAGGTGAACACGGTCGCTCCCAGCTGCTGGGCCAGGGCCAAGGCGTTGGACAACACGCGCTGCGTCTCCAAATCGATCTTCGTCGGGCTTTCGGAGGAGGTCTGGACGTAGACGGCATACCAATTTCGATTCAGTCGGCCGGCCAGGCGCGAGGCATACCGCAGCAGGGCCTCGCTGTTCGGGCTGCGCGAACTGAGGCAGACCATGATCTGGTCGGGGCTGGAAGGGATATCGTCGGCAAGGGGTGAGCGTCGACGTGAGTCGATCTGGGCGGCCAGTTCGCGCAGGGTGAGCTCCCGCAGCTGTTCGAGGTTGGACTGCCTGAAAAAATGAGTGAGCGCCGTTTCGATGCGTTCGGTCGTGTAGACCTTGCCTTCCTCCAGCCGGCGGCGCAGGTCCTCGGTGGTGATGTCGACGTTCACGATCTGGTCGGCCTCCGCCACCACCCGGTCGGGTATGCGCTCGCGCACCTTCACGCCGGTCACCTGCTCGACCGTGTCGTACAGGCTTTCCAGGTGCTGCACATTCAGGGTCGAGATCACGTGGATTCCCGCGGCCAGGATCTCCTCCACATCCTGGTAGCGCTTGGCGTTGCGGCTTCCCGGCACGTTCGTGTGAGCCAGCTCATCCACCAGCACCACGGAAGGCTTGCGTGCGATGATGGCGTCCAAGTCCATCTCGTGGATTTCGATGCCGCGGTACACGATCTGCCGGCGCGGGACCACCTCCAGCCCCTGCAGCAGGCATTCCGTCTCCTCCCGGCCGTGGGTCTCCACCAGCCCGGCCACGACATCGATGCCGTCCTCTCTGAACCGCTGGCCTTCCAGCAGCATCTGGTAGGTCTTTCCCACCCCGGCGCAGTAGCCCAGGTAGATCTTGAGCCTCCCCCGCTGTGAACGGCGGACCAGCCGCAGGAAACTGTCGGCGCGGTCTTCCATGAATCCACCTCCGTCAGGCGGTATTTACGGCAGGAGTCTGCGCCCCTGCATCCTGAGGCAGCGTGAACCAGAACGTCGAGCCCTTCCCGGGTTCGGAGGTGACACCGACGCTTCCGCCGTGGGCCTTGACGATTTCCTTGACGATGGCAAGCCCCAGGCCGACACCGGTCGGCCTGTCCTGCCCCGGCACACGGTAGAACGGTTCGAAGAGCCGGCCGAGGTGCTCGGCCTCGATGCCCCTTCCGGTATCGCTCACCGCGACTCTCAGCGTGCCCGGGTCGGTCTCGGCACCGACCGACACCGACCCCCCGGGGTTCGTGAACCTCAGCGCATTGGAAAGCAGATTCGCCAGGACGTGCTGCAGCCGTTTCTTGTCGCCAAGGACATTCGGCAGGTCGTCAGGCACGGTTAGGGTCAAGGTGATGCCCTTGTCCTTGGCCTCGGTCAGGAACGGCTCTGCGGCGTCCCGGACCAGGGCGTGCGGAGAAACAGGCTCGATGTCCAGCAAGGTCTTGCCGGATTCCATCCGGTTGAGGTCCAGGAGCTCCTCGACGATGGCCGATAGCCGCTCGCTCTCCTCGCGCGCAGCGAGCAGAAGCTCGGTCTGCAAAGGGTTGAGGGGACCGAGGCCCTCTTCGAGCAGAAGGTGGACCGACATGCGGATCGAGGTCAGGGGGTTCCGCAGCTGGTGGGACACCGTAGTGACCGCACTGCGTTTGATCTCCTGCTGCTCGCGCAGCGAGGTCACATCCTTGAGGATGACCGCCGTGCCGGAGATCTCCCTCCGGCCGGAATCCATTACGATGGGCACGACCGCGGGGCTGAAAAAGTATTCACGGCCGCCCCGGAAGATTTGGATGCAGGCATCGGCGGCGGTGCTTTCCACGATGCGGCCCTCATCCTGGGCACGCCGCACCAGGGCCGTCAGCCATTCGTGGCCGAGGTCCTTCAGGCGGCTGCCCGGCTTGAGGCCGAAGAACGTCTCGGCGGGTTCGGTGGCCACTTCCACCCGGTCTTCGAGGTCCAGCACGGCGATGGCCGTGGGCAGCGCTTTGAACACCTCGCTGACCGCCTGGCGGGTGCGCATGAGGTCGCGGCGGTCACTGCGTCGGGTGTGCCGAAGGCCCTCGGCCATGGCGTTGAACGCTTCCGAGAGATGGCCGATCTCGTCCCGCGAGTCGGCGTTCACCACCAACTCGAGGTTGCCGCGGCGTATTTCGTTTGCGGACTCGATCAGACGGTGGATGGGGTCCAGGATCCAGCGTTGGGCAAGGAGACTGAACAAGATGGCTACGACGGCGCAGGAGAGGATGGCGATCGTCATGCGGCGTTGCGCGGATTCGGCCTGGGAACGGGCGGCATCGTTGGCCTCGCTCATGTTGGCCTGGTTCATCTCCAGGATCTCCTGTGCGAGCCCCTTGATCTGCTCGAACACGGGCAGGAGCATGGAAAAGTACTCCGCCCGCCGCTCATCGAGAGGGCGGGACGGGTCGATGATTGTAGGGACGGTCTCGGAATAAAGGTGGAAGACATCCCGGAGATGGTGAGACTTCTCCTCTTCACCCGGCAGGGTGATGTTGCCCATCTCCACCGTCAAGGCCTTCGAGAACATCTTCATGCCGGCCTCGACTTGGCGCCTGCCATCGGCATCCTCCCCCAGAAACGTGAAGACGATCCCGCTGTCGACGCGCTCGAGCGATTCCTTCATTTCCTGGCAGGCAACGACACTGCGGTAGTTTTCGCGCAGGATGACGTCGATCGCTTCGCCCAATTGCCGGATCTGCAGGATGGTCATTACGCCGATGCCTGCCACGATCACCAGCAGGCCGCCAAAGCCCAATATGAGTTTTTGCCGGATGCTGAACACGGGTCTCCTCCACAGGCAACAAGTGACTAAGCACAGGCCGTGCCATTTTTTTTCGATGGTCGGCTGGCAGGCGTCATGCGTTCCACACGGGACCAGATTTGAATCAAGGAACCCACAAATGCACGCCGGTCAGGTCCCTGCGGGCCGCCCGCGGTCAAGTCGCCGGACTGGCAGACAGCAGGGATAGGGCGTGCCACGCTTCTCAGGCTTGCAAAATTCACGGTCTATCGGGATCCTCCCTTGCATTTTGCAAGGCAATTTCTGGTTGCGGCCGGACCGGGCGGCGTTATCCCCGTTGCATCAGCCAAGCCGTTTGAACTAGGGGTTTTGTTGAATGCCGGAAGCAAGCGCCCGCGAAGTCACGCGGCCTGAACATGGTTAAAATGAGACCGGATCACAGATGGCACGAGCTATGCTTATCGGGTGAAAAGGGACCGATTCAGGTCGGTGAATAGGATCCAGGAGAAGCAAATCGGAGGTGCAACCTTGGGCGACGCGGCATACATCATCGGGGTGATCGTTTTTTTCATTCTCTGCGCGCTCTACGTAGCAGCGCTCGATAGGATTTGAGCATGGACATTGTCGTGGGGTGTGTCGGCGTGGTGCTGATCGTTTACCTGTTCATTTCGGTCATAAGACCGGAAAGGTTCTGACCATGCAGATTTTTAGCGACACCTTCGGGTGGGTCCAATTGGCGTTGTTCACCGGCCTGCTGTTGCTGCTGACCCGCCCGATGGGCGTTTATCTCTTCCAGGCACTGGACGGGACGAGGAAAACGTTCCTGGACCCGGTTCTGCGGCCGGTGGAACGAACCCTGTATTTTATTCTAAGGGTGGATGCCCAAAAGGAGCAGGACTGGAAGCAGTACACCGTTTCCATGCTCGCGTTCAGCCTGGTGGGAGTTCTTTTCACCTACGCGATTCTGCGGCTGCAGCACCTACTGCCGTTGAACCCTCAGGGGCTGGGGCCGTTCAGCGACCACTCGGCGTTCAACACGGCGGTGAGCTTCACGACCAACACCAACTGGCAAAGCTACGGCGGGGAATCCACCGCCTCCTATCTGTCCCAGATGGTGGGTCTGACGTTTCACAACTTCACCTCTTCGGCGGTGGGGATCGCCATAGCCGCCGCCCTGGTTCGCGGCATTGCCAGGCAATCCGCCAAGACCATCGGCAACTTCTGGGTGGACCTCGTGCGGGTGAATCTCTACGTTCTCCTGCCCCTGTGCATCGTTTATGCCGTGTTCCTGGTGTCCCAGGGCATGGTTCAGAACTTCAAGCCCTACGATACGATACAGATCCTTGACCCCTACACCGCCGGGGTCGCGAAAAAAGACGATCACGGCGAGGTCGTCAAAGACGCCCAGGGCAAGCCGGTGGCGGCGGAGCGCCGGATCGGCACCCAGACCATCGCGCAGGGGCCCATGGCCTCCCAGGTGGCGATCAAGATGCTCGGCACGAACGGCGGCGGCTTCATGAACGCCAACGCTTCGCACCCATACGAGAACCCGACGCCGTTGTCCAATTTCATCCAGATGCTTTCCATTTTCCTAATCCCCAGCGGCCTGACCTATTACCTCGGCCGCATGGTGAAAAACCAGCGCCACGGGTGGGCGGTCTGGGGTGCCATGGCGGTCATTTTCCTGATGGGGGCCTTGACGTGCTGGTGGGCCGAGTCGGCCGGGAACCCCCGCTTGCATGCGTTGGGTGTGGAGGCGGCGTCGGGGAACATGGAGGGTAAGGAGGTGCGCTTCGGCATCTTCAACTCCGCCCTGTTTGCCGCCATCACCACCGATGCCTCCTGCGGCGCCGTGAACTCCATGCACGACTCTTTCACGCCTTTGGGCGGGTTGATACCCCTGATCAACATCCAGCTGGGTGAAGTGGTCTTCGGCGGGGTCGGGGCGGGGCTCTATGGCATGCTGATTTTCGTGGTGCTGGCGGTGTTCCTGGCGGGCCTGATGGTCGGGAGAACCCCCGAGTATCTCGGCAAGAAGATCGAAGCCAACGATGTGAAATTCGGCGTCTTGTTCGTGATGGCGGCGGCGTTCGGCATCCTGGGTTTCACGGCCTGGGCAGCGGTGAGCGCTTGGGGCCTGGCCGGCTTGAACAACTCGGGCCCCCATGGGTTCAGTGAAATGCTGTATGCCTTCTCGTCCGGCACCGGCAACAACGGCAGCGCTTTCGCAGGGCTGACCGCCAGCACCTACTGGTACGACACCACCATCGGTCTGGCGATGCTGATCGGGCGCTTTCTCATGATCATCCCGGCGATCGCGCTGGCTGGCAACCTGGCGAAGAAAAAGCGAGCGGCGGCAACAGGCGGAAGTTTTCCGGTATCAGGCCCGCTCTTTTCCGTCCTTCTGCTCGGCACAGTCCTGATCGTCGGTGCGCTGACCTTTTTCCCGGCCCTCTCATTGGGACCCATCGTGGAGCATTTCCTGATGACCGGCTCGAGCATCACTTATTAGAATAAGGAAACCAGCAATGACTGCAAGAATCCAGGCGAGCTTCGATCGCGCTATCCTGAGCCAGGCGTTTCTGGACGCGTTCAAGAAGCTTCATCCGGTATACATGCTGAAAAACCCGGTGATGTTCGTCACCGAGGCCGGTGCCGCGCTCACCACGCTTGCGATGGTCTTCCGGGCGGAAGGGGAGCCGCTCGGCTTCACGCTGCAAATCGCCCTTTGGCTCTGGTTCACGGTGCTGTTCGCCAATTTTGCGGAAGCCGTGGCCGAAGGGCGGGGCAAGGCCCAGGCCATGGCGCTGCGGAAAACCCGCACCCAGACGACCGCCCGCTGCCGCGTGCCGGGCGGGTCGGCCTTGCGGGAGGTGCCCGCGGACCGCCTTAGAAAAGGGGACGTCGTAGTGGTCTCGGCCGGCGAGATCATCCCGACAGACGGAGAGGTCACCGAAGGCGCCGCCTCCGTGGACGAGTCGACCATCACGGGCGAGTCGGCGCCGGTGATCCGGGAAGCCGGCGGCGACCGGAATTCGGTGACCGGCGGGACCAAGGTCCTGTCCGATCAACTGGTCATCCGCGTCACTGCCGATCCGGGCGAGAGCTTCCTCGACCACATGATCCACCTGGTCGAAGGCGCCCAGCGCCAGAAGACACCCAACGAGATCGCCCTCACGATATTGCTTTCGGCGCTGACGATCATCTTCCTGGTGGTGGTGATCAGCCTGAAATTTTTCGGCATCTACTCCGAGGTGAACTTTTCGGTCACCGTGCTGACGGCGCTGCTGGTGTGCCTGATCCCCACCACGATCGGCGGGCTTCTGAGCGCGATCGGCATTGCCGGAATCGACCGGCTCGTGCAGAAGAACGTGCTCGCCATGAGCGGACGGGCGGCCGAAGCCGCGGGGGACGTGGATGTGCTGCTGCTGGACAAGACCGGCACGATCACCCTGGGCGATCGCCAGGCCACGGAATTTCTTCCGGCCCAAGGGGTGAGTGTGGAGGAGATGGCCGACTCGGCCCAGTTGGCCTCCCTGCCGGATGAAACGCCCGAAGGCCGGAGCATCGTCGTGCTGGCCAAGCAATACGGGCTGCGGGGCCGCTCGATGTCGGAGATGCCCGCGACAGTGTTCATCCCCTTTAAAGCGGAGACCCGCATGAGCGGCGTGGATATCGACGGCCGCAGCATTCGGAAGGGGGCTGCGGACGCCATCGCCCGGTATATCGGTGATGCACTGCCGCCCTCTGTGCACGATGCGGTCGAACGGATCTCACGCTCAGGCGGAACCGCGCTCGTGGTTGCCGAACACCGCCGCGCGATCGGCGTGGTGCATCTCAAGGACATCGTGAAGGGCGGATTGAAGGATCGCTTTGAACGGTTTCGCGCCATGGGGATCCGGACCGTCATGATCACGGGCGACAACCGCCTGACGGCGGCCGCCATCGCCAAGGAGGCCGGCGTGGACGACTTTCTTGCGGAAGCCCGGCCCGAGGACAAACTGGCCCTGATCCGCAAGGAACAGGCGGCCGGGCACCTGGTGGCCATGACCGGCGACGGCACCAACGATGCGCCTGCTCTCGCCCAGGCCGATGTGGGGGTCGCCATGAACACGGGGACCCAGGCCGCCAAGGAAGCGGGCAATATGGTGGACTTGGACTCCAATCCCACCAAGCTGATTGAGATCGTTGAAATCGGCAAGCAGATGCTGATCACGAGGGGAGCCCTGACGACCTTCAGCATCGCCAACGATGTCGCCAAGTATTTCGCGATCATCCCGGCGATGCTGACGGCCACGTTTCCGGCCATCAGCCCGCTGAATATCATGGGGCTGCACTCGCCCCTGAGCGCCATCTTGAGCGCCGTCATTTTCAACGCGCTCATCATCATCGCGCTCATACCCTTGGCGCTGCGCGGGGCGCAATTCCGGCCGCTCACCGCGGCTGCCCTCCTCCGCCGCAATCTGTTCATCTATGGCTTGGGGGGGCTGGCGGCGCCTTTCTTCGGGATCAAACTGATAGACCTCGCCGTCGCGGCACTGCACATGGTGTAGCTAGTGTCCATCCAGAAACGGCGTCTTTCGGCTCATGCCGGCGTTCTCGCTCTTCGCAATCCTCGGCGTAGACGGACTACGCCTGCGGTTGCGAAATCGCTGCGGCCTTGGCCTGAACCGAAATCCACCATTTCTGGATGGACACTAACTAAGAGGAGCTTCAAATGAAAAACATGCTGTCCGAACTTCGCGTTGCCGTGGTCGCCACCCTGGCCCTGGCCGTTGTCGTGTGCGGCGTCTACCCGTTGGTGGTTTGGATGATATCGCAAGGCCTGTTCCCCCACGAAGCGGACGGGTCGCTGATTCGACGCGGCGGCGACATCGTGGGTTCCGAGTGGATCGCCCAGAACTTCAGCAGCCCCAAGTATTTTCACCCTCGACCCTCGGCCGCAGGGGAAGCGGGCTATGACGCCGGAAATTCGTCCGGAAGCAACCTGGGGCCGCTCTCCAAAAAGCTCATCGATGCGGTGAAAGAACGCGTCGAGACCTATCGCACTGAAAACGGCCTTCCGCCTAACGCGCCGGTTCCCGCCGATGCGGTGACGGCTTCAGGCAGCGGCCTGGATCCGCACATCAGTCTCCCGAATGCGCTCTTGCAGGCGCCGCGAGTGGCGAAGGCACGGGGTGTCAGCAGAGAGGCACTTGAAAAAATGGTCCATGCGAACACCGAGGGCCGCGACTTCGGCGTCTTCGGTGAACCGAGGGTCAATGTCTTGAAGCTCAACCTGGCCCTGGGCAGGAACATGTGAGCTCTTGGTGGCGTCAGATCCCGAACTGCTTGCGTTTGCGCCACAGGGTGGCCTGGTCGATGCCCAGGATCTCGGCAGCTTCCTGAAGGGATTTGGTCGTGGCCAGTACGCGGCGGATGTGGTTTTCTTCGATCGTGCTCAGGGGCACCCGGTCGCCCAGTTGGATCGGGGGGCGATGGGGGGAGACGGGCTCCGGAAGATTTTCAAGGCCGATGACCTCCCCGGGGCAGAGAATGGCCGCCCGTTCGATGACGTTGCGCAGCTCCCGGATGTTCCCCGGCCACGGGTAATCCCGCAGCGCCCGGAGCGCATCGTCGGAGAACCCTCTGAAAGCTTTGTGATTCTGAGCGCCGAAAAACCCCAGCATGGTCGTGGCCAGAAGCTCCGTGTCGTCCGGGCGGTCGCGAAGAGGGGGGATCTCGATTTGAATCACGTTAAGCCGGTAGAAGAGATCCTCCCGGAACCGGCCGTCTCTGACCGCATTCTCCAGATCGGCGTTTGTGGCCGCCAGGATGCGGACATCCGCCTTGCGGGTGCGCGGGTCGCCCACCCGCTCGTATTCGCGGTCCTGGATGAAGCGCAGCAGCTTGGGCTGAATCGGAAGCGGCAGGTCGCCGATCTCATCCAGAAAGAGGGTGCCGCCCTCGCAGGCGGCGACCCGGCCGGGGTTGTCCCGCAGCGCCCCGGTAAAGGCGCCCCTCACATGCCCGAAAAACTCGCTTTCGAGAAGCTCCGGGCTTAAGGTCGGGCAGGAGATGATCCCCAGCGGCTTGGATGCGCGGTGGCTCCATCCATGGATGGCGCGCGCCAGAACACTTTTGCCGGTGCCGCTCGGCCCTCGCAGCATCACGACGGCTTCGGAAGGCGCCACCTGCCTCGCCAGCTCGATGGCGCGGTGCATCCCGGGGTGAGCGGACTTGAACAGGATCTCCGGGTGAACCCTTTCCAGATCTTCCTGGAGCCGGGAAATGCGCTGCTCCATGGCGTGCAGGGTGGCGATGCGCTCCGTGACCAAGGCGACCTGGTCGGGCTTGAAGGGTTTGGGGATATAGTCGGTCGCCCCGCGCCGTATGGCTTCCACGGCGGTGTCCACGGAAGCATAGGCGGTGATGACCACGATTTTAAGCCAGGGGCAGGCGGCCAGCAGAAGGGAGATCAGGTCCATCCCGCTCTCCGTTCCCAGCCGCAGATCGACGAACGCCAAATCGAAGACCTGCAGCGCCGCTTCCTCCTGGGCATCTTTAAGGCTGCCGACGGCGGTGACGCGGTGCCCTCGGGCCTCCAGACAGACGGCCAAGGTCTTGCGAATGTTGGCTTCGTCGTCGACGACCAGGATGTTCAGTGGTCCCGGTTTTTGATCCGTGGGCTGGGTCATGGATGTCATCCGGCAGCGGGTTGAGCCTGAAAACGAGCAAATCCTACCATCGGCGCGATGTGCTGTAAAGCGCGACGGATTCCGATTGGTATTGACAATGTTCGGCGGCGTTGGTATGCTCAATCCATGTAAGGGGGAGTAGCAACCGGCCGACTATCGGCCGGCCCGCATCCCGCCATTACGGTGGCAACCCCACCCGGGAGCGGCTCCACGCAACACCTGTCGGACTTGCAAGACCTTTACTCACAGCGTGAAACTTCATGCCGCGGGTAAAGGTCTTTTTTTTGCCGCGGCGAACAACAGACAAGGAGGCAACATGATCGATCTGGGTTGGCTGGGGCAGATTGCGTTTACGTGGGAGTTCTTCGTGGCGGTGATGAGCATCGTGCTCATCGATTTGGTGCTGGCCGGCGACAACGCCGTGGTCATCGCCATGGCGGTCAAGAACCTGCAGGGCCGGAAACGCCGGATGGGGATCATCCTGGGCGCCGGCGGCGCGGTCGTCATTCGGGTGATCTGCACCTTCCTGGTGGCGCAGCTGCTGAACATGTCCTTCGTGAAACTCATCGGCGGCGCGGTGATCATTTGGATCGCCGTCAAGCTGCTCACCGAGGGCACCAAGGAGGAGTGCCATGGCAAGGAATGCAGCAGCGTCTGGCAGGCGCTCTGGATCATCATCGTGGCGGATCTGAGCATGGGCATCGACAACATGCTCGCCGTCGGCGCCGCCAGCCACGGCAACCTGTTCCTGCTGCTCTTCGGCCTGCTGCTCTCCATCCCGATGGTGGTGTTCATGAGCGCCTGGCTCTCCGCGCTCATGGACCGCTACCCGATCATCCTGTGGGTCGGCGCGGCGGTGCTGGGCAAGGTTGGCGGCGAAATGATGATCACCGACCCGTGGGTGAACGGGCTGCTCAACCCGCCCAAGTGGTCCGAGTATGCCGCGATGGCCTTCTTCGTTGTTTTCGTGTGCGTCGTCAGCAAGTGGCTGATCACCCGCCGCAGGAACGAGGCCGCCCTCGAGAAAGCGGAGGCCCCGCCGGCGGTTATCGTGCCCGCGAACCCCGAAACGGCCTGACCGAAACTCGAGCACTCATCCAACCGGCGGGAGGAAACGCGTCCTCCCGCCGGTTTTTCATTCAGGCGGGACGAACGATTCCGGCCAGAGGAAACACTCCTGCGACGGTTGACACGGGAAGGGCCGTTTCATATGTTTGGCCGAAACCGAGCCGCATGAACTCCCGGCGTTTTCCGGGATCCACCGGCTCGTTGCGGCCGCACAATGGCGCGACCCATCATATCTCCGAGGCGGAAGACTCCTTATGGACATCACCGGCGCCGTCTTGACCGTCCTGGGGTTGACGGTTTTCGAGTCCATCACCAGTATCGACAACGC
>Ga0316625_100000092_pt1 | contig 13266 bp, 7 predicted proteins | sample OWC_Aug_T1_C1_D1_FD_207655 | JGI IMG/M metagenome (GOLD analysis project Ga0316625, IMG submission 207655) | Wetland soil microbial communities from Old Woman Creek delta, Ohio, United States - OWC_Aug_T1_C1_D1_A | ecosystem: Environmental > Terrestrial > Soil > Wetlands | place: USA: Ohio... | reverse complement strand
GACATCACCATCGTCTTTCGCCGCCTTTCCGCGGAGTGGCGCATGGTGCTCGGCGGAGTGTTCGAGTTCCTCGAGTCCCACTTCGACGGCGGGGTCGACATCGTCGGTGCCCAGGGCCTGCGCCGGCTGATCCATCTTGGCTACCGCAAGCCCTTCGGTCGCTTCGAACACCCGCTCACGCTGGCCAAGAGGCGCTGGCTCGAGTGGCGGCAGAACAACCGCGATCGCGTGCAGGCCAGGCGCAACGCCACCTTCCACTACGGGCTGCCGACGGCGTTCTTCCACCTGGTGCTCGGCGACACTTACGGCTACAGCGAGGGGCTCTGGGGGCCCGAGACGCTCAGCCTCGATCAGGCTCAGCGCGACAACTTCGACCTCATCTGCCGCAGACTCGGCCTGCAGCCGGGTCACAAGCTGGTCGAGATCGGTCCCGGCTGGGGCGAGATGGCGATGCTGGCGGCGGACAAGTACGGCGCCGAGGTGACAGCCTACGGCCTCGTCGCCAGCCAGAACGAGGGCATGCGCGAGCGCATGCGAGCGCGGGATTTCCACGGCAAGGTGACGCTGGTCGAAAAGGACCATCGCGAGCTCGCCGACGAGCCCGGCCAGTACGACCGGTTCGTCTCGATCGGCGTGCACGAGCATGCCGGACGCAACTGCAACGAGTCATGGATCCGCAGCATCGCGCGCGGCCTGCGCCCCGGCGGCGTCGGGCTGATCTCGGCGACCTTCAACATGCAGGCCCGGCCGACCAACTACTGCACCATCAGGCACATCTTTCCCGGCGGCTTCATCCCGAGCCTGGCCGAAACGCTGCTGCTCATGGAAAAGCACGGGCTGAACCTGGTCTCGATCGACAACCAGTCGTACCACTACCACCGCACGGTGGAGCAGTGGCTGAAGAACTTCGAGACGCACTGGGAGCGCATCCATGCGCTCGACCCGGTGCGTTTCGACGAGCGTTTCCGCCGCGCGTGGGTGTTCTACCTGAGCGGCGCCGCCGAAACCTTCGAGGCCGCGCGCGAGATCATCAACTGCTATCACGTCCTGTTCGTGAAGGGGCACTCCGCGGTCGCGGCGCTGCGATGACGGCGCCGTGCCGACCCGACCTGCGCGTGCCGCTGCGCACACCGGAGGTCCGTCCAGCAGCGGCCCGGCCTTCAGGTGCTCAGTTCTTGGAGGCCGGACCGTCGCGACCTGGCGACTTGCCCTTGCCGGCCTTGTCCTGGCCCGGGGCAGAGGCTGCATTTCCCGCAGGCTCGAGCGCCTGGGAAGACGACGCGGGCGGCGTGGCCGGCTGGGCAGGAGTTGCCGCCGGCACGGGCGCGGCCTTTCGATCGTCGCGCTGGCCTTGCCGCGACGGGCCCGGCCCCTGGGGCGCGGCCTCGGGTGTGGGCGCAGCCGGCTTGCGGTCGTCGCGCTTGCCTTGCCCATTGCCTGGCCGAGTTGCCTCGACCGGCGGCGCCACCTCGGGCGCAGGCGCAGCCGGCTTGCGGCTGTCGCGGTTACCTTGTGCGTCGCCCGGTTGCCGGGCCTGAACCGGCGGCACCGCTTCGGGCGCAGGCTCCGTCGGCTTGCGATCGACGCGACCGCCTTGCGTGCTGTCCGTGCGTTGGGCGGGCGTCGCCGCCGGCTGACGCAGGACCTTGGGTGGCTCCGGCGGCGTCGCGATCACCTTCACCGCGGGCGGCGGCACGGCCTGCGTGCGGCCGAGTTGCTTGAGGTCGGCTTCCTCGATGGGCTTGCCCGGCTTGGCCTCCAGCAGCGCCTTCTGCGCCTCGTAGCCGACCTTCGGCGCAGCCGGGGGCGTGCGGGCGAGTGCCGGCTGCTCGAAGGCCTTGGCCGGCGGCTTGTCGCGCGGCGGAGCACCGCCACGCACGCTGCGCTCGGTGGGCGCCAGCGCCGGCGCCTGGACCGCGGGTTCGCGGGCGATGCGGTCCTCGGGGATGCGTTGCGTCGCGCGCGCCACCGGCTGGGATTGCACGAACACCGTCTTCGGCACCGCGACCACCGCCCCCGGCACGCGCCGGTTCTTGTGCTCGACGTTGACCACCGTCGTCGAGTGGTCGTAGTAGTTGTTGATCACGGTGTTGTTGATTACGGTGTTGCTGCGGTTCACGTTGGTGAAGTATTCGCGACTCACCGGGTACGACGGTTGGTACACCTCGCGCGGGCCGAGCGGGAACCAGGCGACGCCGCCGACATTACCGGTCGACAGCGTGAGCTGGAAGTTGGCACCCCCGACGAAGACCACCAGCGCCGGGGCGTAGTAGGCGCGGGTGTTCACCGGGCCCGGTATCCAGCCCCACCGACCACCGATGTTCGCCCAGCGACCATAGTGGGAGACCGCAAAGCCCCATGGGGTGTCGTCGATCCAGGTCCAGCCCCAGGGGTCGACCCAGGCCCAGTGACCGTCGCGGTAGGGCGCCCAGCCGGCGGGGACCCGATTGGGCGTCCAGACCGGGCCGAAGTTCACGTCGACGCGCCAGCTGCCGTGGGCATCGAGATCCTGGTAGCCAATCACGTCCGGCGAGACGTAGCGCGCGGAGACCGAGGTGTCGTAACGGCGATCGCGCTCGGCCGACCAGCGATCGAACGCATCGCGCGACGGCGCCGATAGGCTCTGCACGTCACGCAGGCCGGTTCCGCGGAAGCGCCAAGCATGGGGCGCGTCGATCATATGGGCCGCGCCGTCACCGAACACCTCGGCACGGCCCGAATGCACGATCACGGTCGTCGAGTCGTCATCGGGATCGACTTCGAGCCGGTAGTCGCCGGGCTGACGGATGTCGAAGGCGAGGTTCGGCGTGTCGATCTCCACCACTTCGCCCGGCCCGAGGCGCCGTACGCGCACGTTCAGCACGCCTTGCGACAACTGCATCTGCGCCATCCGGTCGTCGAGGTTCAGCACCGTGAGCCCGGTGCCGGCGTTCATGCGGATCACCGCGGCGCCTACCTGGACCTCGGCCCGCCCGTCCCGCTCAGCCCACAGACGGTCTCCGGCGGTCAGCGGGCGGTTGAGCGATGCCTCGACCCAATCCTGCTCGCCCGCCGGCGAAAAGCTCACCGCGCCCGACGTGTAGCCCAGCCGTGCGACGCGCGACGGCGGGTCCGCGCCTGCGACGCTGCTGTAGAGCAACAGCGCCAAGCCGGCCATGAAGGCTCCAGCGTGGTAACGACACCGCGACAGCCAGGAGTTCATCGTGTGGACCTTCGGGAATGCGGGCGCTGGTTCGAGATGGGCGGGCGGATGACCGAACTTCTGCGCGTGTCGGCCATGTCAGCCTTTGCCGCGGCCGACGACCAGCAGCACGCCGCCGATCACAATCGCGCCGATGCCGGCCCACAGCGGAATGTTCACCCGCTCCTTCTCCGTCACGGAGAGCTCGATCGGGCCCACCTTGGCCTGGTGGGTTTCGCGGGTGAAGCTGAAGCCGCCGTAGACCAGCCCCAGCACGCCGGCGACGATCAGCGCGATGGCCGCGATGCGGATGCCGTTCATGTCATGCCTCCTACACGGCCCTGCGGCCGCCGATTACGCGCAGCAGCACCACCACGACCGCGAGCACCAGCAGCACGTGGATGAATCCGCCCAAGGTGTAGGACGTCACCAGTCCCAGCAGCCACAGAACGATCAGGACGATGGCAAGGGTTTCGAGCATGGCTCTCTCCATTCGGACGAACCCGTCGTGCGGGGTCATCCATCGCATCGGTCCGGGGACCTTCCCGGACTACTTTGCAGCTGCGAAGTTACGCGCAGCACCAGGCGGCGTCTGTGCGCTATCGAACACCGGGCCAGTGGCGGCAGCGAATGTCGCGAACCTTCGATCCCGAAGCCTCGCCGAACGATGGGGGTCAGACCACGGTGCCGAACCAGGCGCCCACGCCGGCCGTGATCGCCATCGCCAGCGCACCCCAGAACGTGACCCGCCACGCGCCGACCAGCGCCGAGGCGCCGCCCGCGCGGGCCGCCACCGCGCCCAGTCCGGCCAGGAACACGAGCGAGGTGCCGGAGACCGAGACCACCAGTGCCGCCGGGGGCGCAAGCGCCACCACCGCGAGCGGCAGGGCCGCGCCAGCCGCGAAGCTCGCGGCCGACGCCAGGGCGGCCTGCACCGGCCGCGCGCTCATCGTCTCGGAGATGCCGAGTTCGTCGCGCGCGTGGGCACCGAGCGCGTCGTGCGCCATCAGCTGCCCGGCGACCTGGCGGGCCAGCCCGGGCTCGAGGCCGCGCGCCACGTAGATCGCGGTCAGCTCGCGCTCTTCCGACGCCGGATCGGCGGCGAGTTCGGCGCGCTCGCGCGACACGTCGGCTTTCTCGGTGTCGGCCTGCGAATGCACCGACACGTACTCGCCGGCGGCCATCGACATCGCACCGGCCACCAGGCCCGCGACGCCCGTCATCAGCACGTTGCCTTCGCCGGCGCCGGCGGCCGCGACGCCGACCACCAGGCTCGCAGTCGAGACGATGCCGTCGTTGGCGCCGAGCACAGCAGCGCGAAGCCAACCGATGCGGTCGGAGCGGTGACGTTCGGCATGGCGGCGTGGAGTGATCATCGTTCCCCCTGGCGCCCCGGGCAAACCGGCGGCGGGATGCGGCCATCGCCGCGGAACCACCTGCGCGGCGGGTGTCGCAGGCGGCAAGGCGCCACCCGCTGTGTATGCCACCGCACCGATGCGGGCCGGCAACTGGCGTAGCTTAGCGATGCGCCGACCCTGCCTACGAACAACGGCAGCGCGGCATGGGCGCTTTGCAACGCCTGACGGATCATTTGAAGGAGTACTCCATGGGCCTGGGCACCATCTTGCTGATCGTCCTGATCCTCATCCTGGTCGGCGTCATTCCGACCTGGCCGCACAGCCGCGGTTGGGGCTATGCCCCGAGCGGGGTCGTGGGCCTGATCGTCGTCGTGCTGCTGGTGTTGCTGTTGATGGGGCGGCTGTGAGCTGTCTTCTGACCGCGCCGATCGTGGCCGGTATGCTGCGCGTCCCTACGTGCCATCGGGCGCCCCCGCTGAAGCCCCGTTGAACGCGGGTACCGGGCGGCCGCGTCTGCGCTGGCCGCTGCGGATCTTGGGCTGGGGGCTGGTCTTCGCCGCGGGCGCGCTGGCGCTGGCCGGCTGCCTCAGCCTGCCGAGGTTGGTGCCCGATCTCGAACGTCGACCCGCGCCCGAGGTGCCGCTGGAAGGAGCGCGCGGGCCGCTGTCCGCCGCTCAGAGCAAGGCCGTGCTTGCCTGCAAGGAGGGCACAGGCCCGGACACCGGCATCTTCGACGAGCACCTGGCGCGTGAGCAGGCCATCGTCCTCAGGCCGCTGACCACGGGCAATCGGGTGCGCCTGCTGCAGGATGGACCGGCCACCTACCAGGCGATGCTCGAGGCGATCCATGTCGCGCGCGACCACATCAACATGGAGACCTACATCCTCGATGACGACGACGTCGGCCAGCGTTTCGCGCAGGCGCTCATCGACAAGCGCCGTGAGGGGGTGCAGGTCAACCTGATCCGCGACAGCGTCGGCACGCTCGGCACGCCGGCGGCGTTCTTCGAGCAGCTCAGCGCGAACGGCGTACGGGTGCTCGAGTTCAACCCGGCCAATCCGCTCGAGTCGCGTGGCGACTGGATGCTGAACCAGCGCGACCACCGCAAGCTGCTGATCGTCGACGGACGCACCGCGTTCCTCGGCGGCATCAACATCAGCAGTGTGTACTCGGGCGGCTCGGCGCGCCAGGGCATGCAGGCGCGTCCCACCGGCAGTCCGGCCTGGCGCGACACCGATCTGCAGCTGCACGGGCCCGCGGTCGCCGAGTTGCAGCTTCTGTTCCTTGCCACCTGGGCGTCGCAGGGGGGAGAGCCGCTCGACCCTGCGGACTACCGGCCGCGGCCCGAGGTGGCCGGCGACGAGGTCGTGCGCGTGATCGCCAGTTCGCCCGAGGAGCCCTTCAGCCTGATCTACGCCACCCTGCTGTCGGCCATCGGCAGTGCGCGCACCAGCGTGCAGCTGACCAACGCCTACTTCGCGCCCGACCCGCAACTGCTGCGCGCACTCGAGGCCGCCGCGGCACGCGGCGTCGACGTGACGCTGATCCTGCCCTCCCAGACCGATTCGTGGCTGGTGCTTCACGCCGGCCGCAGATACTACGAGCGGCTGCTGCGTGCCGGGGTGAGGATCCACGAACGGCATGGTGTGGTCCTGCACTCCAAGACGGCGCTGATCGATGGCGTGTGGGCGACCGTCGGATCGACCAACCTCGACTGGCGCAGCTTCCTGCACAACCACGAGCTGAATGCAGTGGTGCTGGGGGTCGAGTTCGGCCGCCAGGTGCAGGCGATGTTCGCCACCGACCTGGCGGGATCCGAGGCGATCACGCTCGAGCAGTGGAGCCAGCGACCTCTGCATCTGCGCCTGCAGGAGTGGTTCGCGGGGCTGTGGGAGTATTGGCTTTGAGGCACTGCGGGCATGCAACGGGAGGGAAGGGCGATGATCTACAGGTTCCAGAGCAAGGCGAGCGGCGACGTGCTGATGACGGGCCCGGCAGGAGAGCGCGTACTGCGCACGATCGGCATCGAACCGGCGCCGCAGGGCATCGTCGAGCCCGGAGCGATGCCGGCAGCGATCCGCGCGCTCGAAGCGGCGATCGACAGCGACGAGGCCGTGCGTGCGCGGGCCCAGGTGGCGCACGAGGCCTTGAACGACGACGGCGCTGCGGAGGCGGACAGCGATGACGTGTCGCTGCGCCAGCGGGCGTGGCCGCTCGTGGAGATGATGAAGCGCGCGCAGGATGCGGATGTTCCCATCGTCTGGGGCGTCTGACGCGCCGTTGCCGGTCGCACCAGGTCGGTCGCGAAGGCTCCTGCCGGACGCCAGCCGTCTCAGCCGCGGCAAGCACTTCGGGGTCATCACGTGGCCGGCCCCGCGGCGGTGGTCGGCGCCAGTCGGGGGCCGACTTTCGCCGGCGCGCAGATCACTAGGCAGTGGCCGGCGGCGTTGGCCTCCTCCATCGACAGCCACTGTCCCTCGGCCAGCAGCCGTGCGCCCTGGGTCCGGGCCCGCGCGATGTCCTCGCGTGCCGTGGCCGCGCACAGCGTGAGCTGAAGGCGCACGGCCGGTCGGGCCGAGGTCTTCGGCATGCGCAGCGACAGCGTCACGCTGGGCCAGTGACTCGGCAGCCGCGGCCGCAGGCGCAGCGATGCGCTGCGCCACTGCAGGCCGCAGATCGACTCCAGCGCCAGCCGGTGCATGCCCGCCGCCGAACCGGTGTACCAGCTCCAGCCGCCGCGGCCGACGTAGGGCGGCTGCGTGTAGATGTCCGCCGCCATCACGTAGGGTTCGATCCCGTAGAGCGGGCCGCGCTCCGGGTGGGCGGAGCGGTGCGCCGGGCTGAGCCAGGTCCAGGTGCGCCAGGCGCCGTCGGTGTCATCGAGTTCGGCCTGCGCCATCGCGGCCCAGACGGCGGCGTGCGCATACTGGCCGCCGTTCTCGCGCACACCCGGCGGGTAGGCCTGGATGTAGCCGGCCGACGGACGGGCGGCGCCCAGCGGCGGGTCGAGCAGGTGCCACAGCCCGTGCGCGTCGTCGGCCAGCAGCCGCGTGGCCGAGGCCACCGCGCGGCGCTGCTGCGAATCGATGGCTGCCCCGGAAAGCACGCTCCAGGCCTGGGCGACCAGATCGATCCGGCACTCGGCGTTGGCATGGGAGCCGAGCGGCGAGCCATCGTCGAAGAAGGCGCGCACGAACCACTCGCCATCCCAGGCGGCGTTCTGCAGCGCATGGCGCCAGCCGGTCGCCGCGACTTCCCAGCGCTGCGCGCGTGGGCGCTCGCCCCGGCTGCGCGCCAGCGGCGCGAAGTCAGTCACCAGCCGGCACAGGAACCAGGCCAGCCAGACCGATTCGCCGCGCCCGTGCGGGCCGACACGGTTCATGCCGTCGTTCCAGTCGCCGCCGCCGATCAGCGGCAGGCCGTGCTTGCCCACCGCGAGGCTGCGGTCGATCGCGCGCGCGCAGTGCTCGTAAAGGGTTCCTTGCTGCGCGGCGATCTGCGGCACGAAGTAGGCGTCCTCGGCATCCTCCGCCAGCGGCGGACCCTCGAGAAACGGCACCGTCTCGTCCAGCACCGCGGTGTCGCCGCTGACCTGCAGGTAGTGGTGCACGGCGTGCGGCAACCACAGCAGGTCGTCGCTGAAGCGGGTGCGCACGCCGGCGCCGCTGCCCGGGTGCCACCAGTGCTGCACGTCGCCCTCGACGAACTGGCGCGCCGCGGCGCGCAGCAGGTGCTCGCGCAGCAGATGCGGTGCGCCGGGCGCGAGCGCCATCGCGTCCTGCAGCTGGTCGCGGAAGCCGTAGGCCCCGCCTGCCTGGTAGGGCCCGGCGCGTGCCCACAGGCGGCAAGCCACGGTCTGGTACGGCAGCCAATGGTTGACCAGGGCATCGAACAGCGGATCCGGCGATTGCACCGTCACGGCACCGAGCAGCTGGGCCCAATGGTCGCGCGCCGCGCCTTCGGCGGCGACCGCATCGACGGCCACCGCCTGCGCCGACAGCGCCAGCGCAGCGGCGGGCGTCGAGGCGTGGCCGATCACAAAGACGCAGCTGTGCGCCGCGCCGGCGGCGAGGTGCAGCGTTACCGAAGCGGCAGCGCAGGGGTCGATGCCGGAGCCGGCGCGCCGTCCCAGGTGGTCCGGCAGCACGCGCCGGCCGCGCGCGTCGAAAAGCTCGCGACGGTCGCAGGTCCAGTCCTCGAGGTCGTGCCCGGATGCACCCGTGCCCTGCAGCACCATGAAGGCGGTGTGGCCCCCGGTCCCATCGCGGTCGTCCTGCTGGGTGGCCAGGAGGAGGTCGGCGTCCAGGCCACCGGCGACCAGGCTGCGATGCCAGGTCCGCACCGCGCGCCGATCGGCAAACACCGTGCCGAGCTGCCACTCGAGCACCCCGATCACGCGCAGGGCCAGCGCGCGCGTGCCACGGTTGACCAGCTCGATGCGCACACGCTTGATGGCTGTGTCGGCGTCGACGCACCAGGTGGCGTGGACCTCCGGTCCCGGCAGCAGGTGGCGGATCGTGCTGCAGCCGAGCCCATGCTCCACCGGGTGGGTCTGCGGGGCGTCGGCCGGGCCTCGGCCGATCTGCCAGGCCGCGCGGGTGCGCAGGTCCTGCAGATAGAACGCCTCTCCCGTCATGTCCTCGAGCGGGTCATTGCCCCAGGGCGTGAGCTGGTGCAGTCGGCTGTTGCCGGCCCAGGTGTAACCCGCGCCGGCCTCTGACACCAGGGCACCGAAGTCGGGATTGGCGAGCACGTTGCTCCAGGGTCGCGGCGTGGGCTGCGCGGGGCCTGTCTCGAAGCCGAAGCGCCCGTCTTTGGGGTCGAAGCGGCCCAGCGCCGCGGCGTGTGTCTGCGGCGCAGGGCCTGGCGTCGCCGACGCGTGGCCGTCCGCCGGCTCCACGCGGTCCTGCTCGTCGCGCTCGGCCAGCGCGGCATCGTGCCAGGCCACCAGGCCGGCCACGTGCTGGGCGAGCGGACGCCCGTCGGCACGCAGCCGCACGCGCGCGAGCTGCGCCAGCGAGTCGCGCTCAGCCGTTGACAGTTCCTCCGCGTGCCACAGATGCAGACGGGGGGCGCCAGGGGGAGCCGGTGCGACGCCCGCCGCCACGCCGTCGCGCAGGCGCGCCAGTTCCTGCTGCAGCGGCATCAGGTAGGAACGCGGTTCGGCATTCAGCAGCACGAGGTCGCAGGCCACGCCCGCGTGGGTCCACCACCCGAAGGCGTGCACGAGCGCGCGCGCCAGGCGCAGGTCCTGTGGGTGGGCGACGTGGACGCTGATCACCGGGTGGTCGCCCGACAGGCCCAGGCGCCACAGCGTGCGCGAGTCGACTGCCAGGTCCGGGGGGGCATGGGCATCGACCACGACGCGCGCAAGCGCCGCAGCCTCGGGAGGGCGGGTGAAGGCGCGCGCCAGCGAGCGGGTGAGCGCACCGAGCGCGCTGTCGGTGGGGCCGCGTACCGCGGCGTCGCCACGGCCGCCGAAACTCGCCGCGGCGGTGGGCCGCGACTGCAGCAGCAGCAGCGCCGTCGTCAGTGTCTGGATCGCGATGTGGTCCTCCGCGGTCGGGTGCCACTCCCCCGCGCGCGGCAGCGCCGGCTCGGTCGCGTGCAGCGCCCAGCCCGCGGCGCGGCAGCGCTCCACCAGGGCCGTCAGCGCCGCGCGCTTGGGCGCCGCTGCGGTGCCCAGCGTGAGCTGTGCGGCACCGTGCGGCGGCAGCGTCAGGCGCATCGACAGCGCCGCCACCGGATCGAGACCGGTCGTGCGCGGCCCGCTCGCCTCGTCGCCGGCGTCGAAGTGCGCCAGTGGCTGCCAAGCGCCGCGCAGCCGGCCGCGCCAGCGTGCCCGGTCGGCCTGGGCGCACAGTGCGGTCACGCCGGCATCGGCCTGGACCACGAAGTGGGACGCATGGCGCTCCGGCTCGCCCTCGCGCCGCGGCTGGCGCGCGAAGCTCAGCGCCTGCAGCGCCGCGTCCCAGTCGGCGGCGATGAACAGCTTGGCGAACGACGGGTGCATCTCGTCGGCACGCGCCTGCGCCAGGCAGGGCTCGAACATCGACATCAGCTCCAGCCCGAGGGGCAGCGCCGACAGGTTCCACAACTCGACGTGGCGCAACTCGACATCGTCGTCCGCGGCGACGCGCACGGTGCAGCGCACCCTCAGGTCGGGCCAGCTGGCCTCGAAGCACACGCGGTCGGCCTGGAAGCGGGCCGTGTAGTGCGCCGCCGGATCGGGCGCTGGGTGCTGGGTGATCGAGTGCGGTTCGGTCGCTCCCTCGCGACGCAGGAAGACGAAGCTGCCCTGGGCATCACGCAGCGCGTCGTCGCGCCAGCGCGTGATGTCGCTGCCCTCGAAGCGGCTCCAGCCCGCGCCGTTGGGTCGCAGCGCCACGCTGTAGCGCCCGTTGGCCAGCAACTGCGTCGGCTGCAGTGCCTGCGCGCCGGGCGGCCAGACGACCCCCTCAAGGGCCGCGGGCGCGGTGGCGCGCGGCAGCGCCGCTTCGGTCAGCGGCCGCACGACCTGGGGCACCTCGCGCGGTACGCGCTCGTGCAGCAGCGAGGCGACCGCGGCCATTTGCGGGTCGGCCATGCACCAGCGATGCGGCAACCCGTCCAGCAGCAGCTGCGTCAGGGCGACCAGGGTCATGCCCTGGTGATGGGACATCGTGGTCTGCACGCAGGTGGGGCCTGTCGGCCCGGTCTGCCGCTGCGGCGTGTAGTCGAGCGCCTCGATGAAGCCCCAGGGCCCACGCGCGCCCAGCGCTTCGAGCCGGCGCAGGTTGTCCGCCGCTGCCTGGGGCTCGACCAGCGCCGCCAGCGCGGTGGCGTAGGGCGCGATCACGAGCTCGTCGGGTGGCGTGCGCCGCAGCGCCAGCCTCGGCACGCCCTGCGGCCCGTACTGGTAGGCCAGTGATCCGTCCACCGCTGCGTGCGCGCACTCCGAGACACCCCAGGGCACCTGCCGCACTGCGCCGAACCGGCGCTGCTCGTGCACCGCCATGCGCGCCGCGCGCTCTAGCACGCAGCCTGCCGGCTCGTCGAGCACCAGCGCCGGCATCAGGTACTCGAACATCGAGCCGGACCACGAACGCAGGCCGACCTCGTGGCCCTCGGCCTGGAACGGCCGGCCCAACGCCGCCCAGTGCGTGGCCGGCAGGTCGCCCTTGGCGATCGCCCACAGGCTGGCCAGGCGCGCCTCGGAGGCCAGCAGGTCGTAGAAGCCTGGGTCCGGAAGTTGCTCGCCGACGCGCCAACCGATATGCAGCAGCTGGCGCCGCGCATCGAAGAGGAATCCGAACTCGGGTGCCGCGGCCAGCGCCCGGCAGCGCGCCGCCACTGACGCCAGGCGCGCGGCGGTGCCATCGGCGCCAGGCACCCTGGATTCAGGTGTGCCTTGCGCGCCGGCAGGGTCGAGTTCGTTGGCGTGGCTGCGCGCCCGCTCGCTCGCGCGCCCGTCCAGCGCCAGCACCGCTTCGGCGTCGCAGGCGCCAGCCAGCGCCAGCAGGTGGACGCACAGGTTGCCGCTGTCGACTGTCGAGACGTAGGCCGGCAGCAGCGTCTGCAGGGTCTGCGTGTCGGTCCAGTTGAGGAAGTGGCCACGATGCCGCGGCAAGGTGTCCAGCGTGTCGAGCGTTGCCTCGCAGCGGGCCAGCAGATCGGCGCGGCTCAGCCAGCCGAACGCGCGCGCGCAGGCCAGCGACAGCAGGTACAGGCCGATGTTCGTTGGCGACGTACGCTGCGCCACCACCGTGCGCGGAACCGTCTGCACGTTGTCGGGCGGCAGGTGGTGGCTGTCGATGCCGACCTGCTGTTCGAAGAAGCGCCAGGTGTCGCGCGCCACGCCTTGCAGGTAGGCGCGGTCGGCCGCGTCCAGCGCAACCCCCGTTCCTGCCGGAGCGCGGCCCGCCCACTCGGTCCACCAGGGCGTGCCAGCCCACAGCAGGCACAGGGCGATCGCGAGCGCCGGCTGGGGCGTGCCGGTGCCGAGCAGCAGGCCCAGCGCGGCCAGCGCAAACAACGTGACCGCGCCATGGCGCGGCCAGCGCCCGCGCAGGCGTCCCGCCGCGGCACGCTGCGATGCGTCAGCGGTAGTCCACTGCAGCAGATCGCGCCGGCTGACGGCGCTGCGCCACAGGGCGCGCGCGATGGCGTCGACATTGAGCGCAGCCTGGCGCAGCCAGAGAGCGATCTGCCAGGCGGTACCGCCCAGCGCGCGTCCGAAGTCGGTCAGCGCCTCGCGTGCGAAGTGGCGCAGGGCCACATCGTCGCGGCTGGGCGCCAGGCCTGCCAGCGCACCCAGCAGCGGGCCCATGCCCCAGGCCGCGGCGCCCAGTGCCAGCGCGGCCCAGGCCGAGACCGGCCCCCCAGCGAGCGAGATGCCCAGCAGCCCCAGCGACAGCGGCGCCACCAGCGGCCGGCGCAGGTTGTCCAGCATCTTCCACTGGTCGATCGCGCGCAGCCCGAAGCGGCGCGGCTGCAGCAGCAGCGGCAGCAACTGCCAGTCGCCGCGCGTCCAGCGATGGCCGCGTGCGGCGGCCGCGTCGGGATGGGTCGGCGCCGGCTCGGCCAGGGACACATCGCCGACGCCGCCACAGCGCGCGATCGCGCCTTCGATCAGGTCATGGCTCAGCACCTGCTGCTCGGGCAGGCGGCCGCCCAGCACCGCATGCACCGCGGCCACGTGCAGCAGGCCCTTGCCGCTGAAGCTGGCTTCGTCGAACAGGTCACCG
>Ga0316625_100000089_pt1 | contig 13413 bp, 27 predicted proteins | sample OWC_Aug_T1_C1_D1_FD_207655 | JGI IMG/M metagenome (GOLD analysis project Ga0316625, IMG submission 207655) | Wetland soil microbial communities from Old Woman Creek delta, Ohio, United States - OWC_Aug_T1_C1_D1_A | ecosystem: Environmental > Terrestrial > Soil > Wetlands | place: USA: Ohio... | reverse complement strand
CGCTGCTATAGCCATACCGGCCCGGCGCGGGATGCGGTTTCCGAGTGTAGTTGCACGGACCCGCAAGAGCCTGGGCGTTTACCGAAGGCCGCTACCCCTCACGATCTGCGGCATACCCATGTCGCCTGGCTGATCAAAAAGGGTGCCCCACTCAAAGCCATCTCAGTGCGCATCGGCCATGCCAACACCGCCATCACAGAGGCTGTGTACGCCGGCCTGCTGGACGAGGTCTCCAGGGCTGCGGCACTACTCGCAGCAATCACTTTCTAGGCTCGTTGCTGTAGTGACCTCCTCAGGTATTCAATCCCAGCAGCCGTTTCAGAGGCCCGTGCTGTGTCCTCTGAAACGGCTGCTGATGCCTTTGTTGACTGGCTGACGAGGACCTGGATCTGCTCCATGGTCATGAGACGCGTACGCCCCCGGTGGATGTGCGTGAATTTCCCGGCGCGGGCTTCCAACTGGAGGGTTCGCAACGCGAACCCGGTCAGCTCAGCAACCTCTTTGAGGGTGTACATGCGGGGCAGGAGTTCAGTCATGTGAAGTACTACAGCTGGGCGACGCTGCGAAACACTTGAAGCCTGGTGGTGACACTCCGGCACCGAACTCCTTCACGCGTGTATCGCACGCCCCGCTGGTGATCTACTGTGGGCAGCGGTAAGATTCACGCTGAGCTGATGTTCGGTTGTGCGTCCTGTCAGCTTCAGAGGCCGGTGTGCCCTCGGGGGGTCCCGGCCTCTGCCGTACCCGAACCTGGTGAGGATCTACCGTGGCTATGACGATGCCCAGGCGAAGCACTGCCGCTGAGATTAACGAGCTGGTGCGGGATCTGGTGCGTGAGCGGGTCGTTCATCTCGGCATGGTGCCGGAGAAGCTGCTTCCCATGGTTTTCATGCCGCTCATATACGGCCCTTTCGAGGGCGCGACCGAGGAGCAGCTGAAGCAGCTTGTGGTGTTTGCCATCTACGGCAAGGATGCGACAACCGGAATGAGTATCAACGGTTGGCCGACGTTCATCGAGTGCCGGGTGTGGTACCGGGAGGATTTTGAGCGGGCGTTGCAGTTGGCGCTGGATATCTATCAGCTGGAGAAGACGGTCCTGGGGGATTCTGACCCTGAGGATTCTGGTGACACAGATGAGACGATGCCGTGAGGTCTAGGACCGGCTATTTGGTGGGTGGGTTGGTTTGTTGAGTCTGGTGTAGCGCCCACCGTGCGCATGCGATACATACAGCACGGACCCCGGGCGCCGGGATCGATAGTGGATCGACCCAGCATTCCTCCTGGCAGTCTGAGCATGGCTGGGTCTGCCGTCGCGCGGCCAGAGCCAGGTAAGGGAGATCGTCACCTGCGTCTGCCTTTCTCATGAGGACGTGTACGGGTGTGTGTCCGAGGGCGTTTATCTGTGCCATGGTGATGGGCACGACGGGGGCGCCGAGGGCGGTCAGCTCGCTGATTACTTGGGGCTGGTTGGCGGTGTAGAGGGGTAGGGAGAACTCTTCCACCAGGTGGGTCAGGTGGTATTCGCCGATTTCGGCGAGGTATTGGAGTCTGAAGTTGGTGATGACCTTGCGGTGTGCGGGGTCTTGTCGGTTCAAGCAGGTGAACCGGTGGAATGCTGCTTTGTCGTTGTCGCTCAGGCGTGCCCAGGCGGCTTGTAGGGCTGTGTGGGCTCGGGCGGTGCCGCAGGTGTGTCCGGCCGTGTGGAGGAGTGTTGGGCGGCAGTCGCGCCAGCCGTGGGGGGTGATCACGGCGCTTCGTCCTCGGGGTGGTAGTCGGTGTCCGGCCGTGTGGGGAATGTGTCCGGCCTGGGGGTGGTCCAGTCGTGGCAAGCGGCGCAGTATCCGTATTGGATGTCGACGGGGTGTCGTGATGTCATGCAGCAGATGGGGCATCGGATGAATGGTGTGACTTCCAGTCGCGGCCTGACCATGGGGCCTCTTTCATCGTGCGCCTGGCGGGACTTGAACCCGCGTCTCCGGTCTGTATAACTAGCGGTGCCCTGCCTTTGGACTACAGGCGCGGGGGTAGCCTACTGGAGGTTGTGCCCGGTTTGGTGTGTTTCTTGTGAGGCGCAGCAGAGGATGTGCAGGCCGAGGAGTCGGTTGTTTTGTGCTTCTGTGTGTCGTGCTGCGCATCCGATTTCGTCGGTGTGGCTCCAGGCTTGGGCGAGCCAGGTGCGGTCGACTCGTTGGTGTTCGTCATTCCACCATGCGGTGGTGCGTGCGGTGGTGCTGAGGATGGTGACCCAGTTGTCCAGCTCGCGGATCTGGAGGAGTTCTCCGATGATTTTGCAGCCTGTGCAGCAGATGGGGCAGCAGCCGGGGTGGGATTTCTTGCGGCGTTCGGTTACTGAGTCGGGGCTTGCCCACCAGAGGTGGTTGAGTGTGAAAATCACGAACTGGGCTACCTGCTCTTGTGCCGGGTGGCCGAGCAGGTCGGGGTGTAGGGCTTCGCCGGTGGCGACGAGGTAGCACATGTCGCAGACCCATTCGTCTCCCCACTGGCGGTAAACGAGACGCTCCGGGTGCCTGGGGCATGGGGTCACGGGTGTGAAGTGCGTGGGGGCCACAGTGTCTCCTGGAGTGCGAGCGTGTAGGTCCGGGTTGTTTTTGCGGCTTTCAGGGCGGCCAGGATGATTTTGTGGCCGGCGAGGGCTGCGGCGCGGTCGGGGTAGGTAGCTACCTCAACGGTGTGTGTCACGCTGCCTTGGCGGATGCTGAGTGTTACCCCGAAAGGCTGTGTGCCGTGGTCGGGTACGTTGATTCCGTGCCATCTGGTTTGCACGATCAGGGGGTCGGCTGTGTCTTCGGCCAGGAGCCCGTATTCGTTGTTCCTGCTTAGGTCGGCCCAACGTAAGGCATCGATGGGGTTTCCTTCGGCGTCTACGTAGCCGGTGGTTGGTTCAGGTGTCACGGCTTGCGTACCCCTGGTGTGTTGAGGTGGTGACCTGTTCGATGAGGTCTTTGTATCGTGTGCACTGGTCGTTGAGGTGGAGTAGGACGACGTGGCGGACGTTCGCGCGTTTGGCTGCGCTGACCTCTGTGATGGGTACCAGAACGACGAAGGGTCGTCCCCGGCAGGTGCGTTTCTCGGTGACCCAGCCCAGTGGGTAGGGCGCTTCTTCTACGGGGATGGGGTAGTGGTTGAACGGTAGTCTGCGGCCGTGGCCGGTGCGGAAGAATTCGATGTGTGTGCCGCAGGTGGGGCACCGGTGTGCTGGCATGGTGGGTCACCACATGGGGCCGTGCCCGCAGTGGGCACGCATTGTGTTGATGTGGTCGAGGAGGGCGAGGGCCTCTTCTCGGTCGTTTCCCGGAGCGGGGTCTTCGGTGTGTCCGTGGCAGCTACAGCGGTTTGTCAGATGGTTGATGCTGCCGAGGATCATGCGGAGATGGCATTCGACGTGGATCGGTTCGGCAGAACCGTGGATTCCCGATTCGTTGATGTGGGCGACGGCGTGGAAGAGACCTCGGTCCCCTTCCGCAATGGCAGTTTGGCACCAGGTGCATAGTTGTCCTACTGGTGTTGGTACCTGGATCACCTGATGATCGTCAGATGGTTCCATGTTGGGCGCGTCCCAGGGCGGGCCGAAGTGCTGGGTGGTGGTGACTTCCGGCATACCGATTCCCTCGTTGGTGGGTGGTCGCCTTGGGTAACGAGGCGGCGGCGTGGAAGTTACGTCCGGGGGTTGGTGGAGGTTGTTCGGAAGCAGGTGGTGCATAGGGGGATGCAGTAGACCTCGCAGGCGAGGACTGTGGTGGCGACTGCTCCTGAGAGGTCTTGTCCGCAGCGGCTGCGGGTGGGGCTGCGGTGGTGTTGGCAGTGGGCTTGGCCTTGTGGTTCGCGGAGCCAGATGGGTTCGATGGTGTGGAGGCTCCGGGTTTCGGTGACGGTCACGGGGTTTCTCCCTCACTTGATCGCACGCCCACGCGGCGTGAGGGTGATAGCACGCGGTGTGTGGCGTTAGTGGTAGTGAACCATACTTTCTCTGCTGTCAACGGACATGCAGTGCTGGAGTGTGCGTGTCTGTGACTTTGTGAGATCACTTATCACAGACAGTCATGAGTGGGGTAAGCAGGTTAATGGTGGGGCGCAGGGTGCTCTGTGCAGGTTGCCGCGCCCGTTTTCCGCAGGTCTGGTCACTGTGTGTGTTCCGCCGTACGGGGGACAGGGAAATCCTCCTGTAGGGGATCTGGAGTAACCAGAAGATACGGTGGGCGTTGAATGGGGTGGGGCCGGTCGGGATCTACCACGACCATCAGCCGCTGGGTTCCGACCGGTCCCGTCTCAGCTGCCCTGTTCGTTGATGAGTCGTTGTTGTGCCCGCCGGTGGGCGGTGTTGAGGGCGTTTCGTAGTTCGGTGAGGACGGTGTCGAGGACTGTGGTGGCGATACCAAGGTCTGTTTCGGTGATCTGTTCGCAGGGGCCCAGGTCGTCGGTGAATGTGGTGCAGCGGGCCTGGTGGATCTTTACCGCGGTGACCCACAGGGTCCTGTCGACGAGGTTCACAGTGATTCCCCTGTCTTGGGGGTGCCGGTTTCGCACCACCAGGTTTCCGCGCCGCGTGTCAGGCGCCAGACTTTGAACCACGCGCGCCATTCCCTCAGGGAGTAGACCTTTCCTTGGCGTAGTTCGCGGACGGGTTTGGGGCATCCGGTGCTCGCCCGTCGTTCGATCCAGCCCCGGATCCGTGAGTGGGGGACGTTGAGGTCCTGGGAGACCTCGTAGACGCCTGCGATGTCGTTCCAGGTGTCCGCTGTGATGCGGGCGCTGATGTCTCCGGTGTCCAGGGGGCTGGTCATGAGGTGAGTTTCCTGATGCCGTAGCCCCGGAGGGCGTGGTCGTCGGCTGAGTTGCGTTGGGCGATGACCGCGTCTGTGAGTGTGTGCTCAGTGCGGTACGCCTCGGCCAGGCCGTTGGTTTTGAATTCGGCTTTGAGGACCGGTCGGCGTAGCCGGAGACTCACGACGATCTGGTTGCCCTGGGTGGTGGCTGAGACATCCACGTCGTCATCGTGGATGCGGCCCCGGTATTGCTGCTCGAATACCTCGATGATTCTCGCGAACGGTTCGTCCGCCCCTGCTTCGGCGGGGCCTGACGCGACGGTGACTGTCACCCATTCGTGGCAGTAGAGCCGGTACAGGTCGTTGAGTTCAGCGGTGGGGTTCTCACTGGGAACCCGTCCGGGGCGGGTTCCCATGATGATTGTCTCCAGGCTGCTCATATGCGGTTCCTCATAGATGATCCCCTCACCAGAGGGCGACGAGTGTTTCTGCCACTCCCACCCGCGCTCCGCGTCGGAGCACACTGTCACATACAGCTAGGACCCGTCTGTCGTACGCCACGCGGCTGGGGTGGTAGTGGCGGGCGTGTTGCTGGTACTGACGGGCGAGAAAGGGGCTGACGCCGGTGATGTTCCGGAGGGATGTTCCGGTGTTGGCGGCGTCCCAGAGGATTTTGAGGGTGTCCAGGCGGCTGTCGAGCAGGGTGAATGCGGCCAGCAGATCCCGGTCGGTGAGGTCGGGGGCGGTGGTGAGGGCTGCTGGTTTGTCGAGGGCCAGGAGCAGGTCTGTGAATGTCTGGGCGGGGATGGTTTCGACGAGGGCGTCGATGGCGGCGTTGCTGGCCTGGGCGTCGAACAGGGCGAGTTTGTTCAGGACGGTGGCGGCGATGGTGAGGTTTCCGCCGACGCGCATGAGCAGGTGGTTGGCCGTTTCTTTGGTGAGGTTGGAGTGGCTTTGGACCCAGGTGATGATGTCCTGGGCGTTGGGGGTGGAGCAGCGGATGATGCGGCCCCGGTCGCGGATCAGTTCGATGTGCGGCTGGGGGACGGGGCGTTTCCCGGGGCCGGGGGTGTTGGGGAAGTCGGGGAGGTTGGAGATGAACAGGAGGTGGATTCCGGTCAGTTGCCGGTAGGCGTCCAGCCAGGCGCTCAGGGGTTTCCAGTTTTTGATGCGGTCGGCTGCGCGGACTGTGATGAGGCTGGCTGTGCCTGGGGTGGGGGGGTATTGGTGGGCGGTGGCCCAGATGACCCGGTCGGAGTCGATGCCTGCGGTGAGGCTGCGGTAGGTCAGGTCGGTGATGCCCAGTAGTGCGTAGGTGGTGTCGATGACTTCGTTGACGAGGACATCCTGATCGCCGCAGACCCAGGTCACGCGTTTGACTTCGCCTTTGTTTGCGGCGGCGCGCCACTGGGTGTAGTTGCTCATGGTTGGTCTCCCCGGTGGAGCAGGGTTTTGACGTGGTGGCGTTCGCGTCGGTGCATGCGGTGTTTTGCCCGCGCCGTGGCGCCGGGTCGTTGCAGGTAGCAGGTGACCCGGCGCCAGCTGGTGATGGTGTCCAGCTCATCGCTTTTCACGGCGCGGGGCCTGTTCACCGGTGGTTGCCGGGGATGATCAGTTTCTGTGCTGGGGTGGGTTGTTGGGGCGGGATCGGTTGGGTGCCGCCGAGCAGGTCCCGGCGGCGGCATTCGGACAGGGCGGTGTCGAGCAGGTTGGCCATGCGGGCTTCGAAGAGCACGTCGAAGCGGAGGCGGGCTGGGGGTTCGAGGAGAAGGTCGAGGAGGGTGTTGACGCGGATCATGAGGACGGTGCGGGGGTCCAGGGTGGCGCCGTGGCGTTGGATCTGTTGAGCTTTCTCCTGGTTGCTGTGGATGATGTCGGCCAGCTGATCCCGGAGTTGTTGCTCGGCGAGTGTTTCTTCTGGGTCGTCTGTTGTGTAGGACAGGCCGAGGGGGGAGCTGGGGTCGGTTGTGGGCACTGGGGGTCCTTTGCTTCAGGTGAGTGAGTGGGTGTGTTGACGGTCGGGGTTGACGATCATGGACCAGGTTTGTCCGCAGGTGGTGCAGTGCAGGTCCTGGGGTTCGTCGTGGGTTTCGGCGTCGACGGCGCTGGCGCAGCAGGGGCACAGGAGGATGACGGCGGTGGGGAGGTTCATGGGCGTAGTTCCATGGCGATGGCGACTGCGGCGATGACCGCAGACACGAGTAAGACAATGCCTGCGATCACGCACAGGTAGGGCCAGAATCGCACAGCCGGGACCTTTCACGTACGGGGAGCCAGAAAGGGTTCAAGCGCGGCTCGAACACCTAATCGGGAGGCGGCGGCCTGTAGGTGATAGATGGCAGTGAGCATGGACTGCGCGCGGCGTGGGTGGTGCTGGAGTCCATGGGCTTCTGCCTCGCTGAAAACGGTCCATCGTCTGGTGATGACCTCAACGAGCAGGGTGCGGAGCAGGTCACGGCTGTCCGGGTCGAAACCTTGACGAAATACCCGATCGAAGGCGTCCCGGTCAAAGGTGGTGAGGGCGCGGATGAGGTTGGTGACCGTGGTGCGGGCTGCGGTGTCGGTGGTCTGCATAGCGGTCTGTACCTGGCCGCGCCCGGTTGTGCCCGCGCGGTCTGCGGCCTGGGCTGTCATTCCCCGGGCGGTGAGGATCTGTCGTAGCTCGCCGGCGCTGAGCAGGCCGAGGCGGAAGACCCTGGCGCGGCTGGCGACGGTGGGGAGGACCGGGTTCGCGGCGTACAGGATGAACCGGGTCGCAGGTGAGGGTTCCTCCAGGGTTTTCAGCAGGATGTTGAGTGCTGTTTCTGAGGCGTTGTCGAGGTTGAGGATGATCAGTCGGTAGGGCCCGAAGGGGGCGCGGCTGGCGAAGGCGACGACTTTCCGGGCGGTGGCGGCGGTGAGGGTGTCGGTGATGTCGAGGCGGTCTGCGGCGTGGATGTCGTGGTGGTCGGCCAGGTGTCTGGCGATGGTGTGTTTGCCGATGCTGGCCGGTCCGCTGAGCAGGATGACGGGGGGCAGGGCGGCGCGGAGGGCGCGGAGTGTGGTGGCGTGTCCGATGATCATGGTGTGAGTTTCCGGGGGCGCCTGAGGGGGGCGGGGCGGTCGAGGGCCTGGGCCAGGTTGACCCGCAGCCACCACATCCAGGAGTGCATGGCTGTACTGGAGACACCGAAGTGTTCGCGTAGGGCGGCCACCTTGAATTCTCCGGTGGTGTGGATCTGCCGGATGACCTCGTCGAAAAGGGCGACGAGGTCACAGGTGTCGTAGGCCGAGCGGCGGGGCACGCCGCAGATGTGGTTTCGGAGCTGGCGGACGAGGTCCTGTTCCTCCAGGGCGTGGAGTACATCCACGTCGACGCCGTCGAGGGCGCCTCCGAACATCTCGACCCAGCTGGTCATCTCGCGGTCGCCGACGGGCACGTCGCAGAGCAGAAGCTCCCGTTCGGCGATGCGTCGCTGCTTGTCGTAGTGTCCCCGGGAGTAGACCAGGACGAATTTGGTGAGGAAGCTACGGAAGCGGGCGGGTCGGTCCTCGCCTTTGTAGCGGAACACGAGGCTCGGGTCGAACTTGGCGAGGAAACCCCGCTCGTAGAATCGGAGAAGGATTTCACTGGCCACGTCTTCGGCGTGGGTTCGTTCAATTCCTGCGCGGCGTACCACGCCGACGACGTACCGGTAGTAGATCCGAAAAAGGTCAGCATAGTCCTTCGGTGCGGACACATAGTCCACCCCGCTAACAGCGATATCCACCAACGCCCCTTACCGCATTATCTGAGAGCCTGGCTGTATGTGAAGTTGTAGATTTCTGTTTCGGTGAGGGGCTGGGATGACCGCCTCAGTGGCTACCCACCCCAGCCCCCCTAGTTGAGGGTGCGCATCGGGTTCCCCGGATGTATTCGTTTTCCTTTGGGGAGGTTGACGCCCAGATAGCGGTCGTGAATGTGCTTGAGGAGTGTCCAGCCCACGGCGAAGAGTTCGCCGTTTTCTCTGTCTTTGATGACGTAGCCGTGGCGGACCTTGGTGCCGAGGATGGTCTCGAAGACCTGTCCTTCCGGGAGATGGACCTCCCGGATGATGTCGAAGACGCGGCCGGAGAAGGCGGCGTCGATGCGTGCGTCCCGTGCGGCCCGCAGGAGTTCGGCGCGGGTGGGTTTGTCTGCGGCTGTGGTGGTCACGGCTGCTCGCGGCGGGTGATGGAGGCCACGGCCTGGTGCATGACGTAGTCCAGGTGGGTCAGGGCGTCTGATTTCTCCCGGCTGTCGGGACAGTCGCGGTCGATGACCGTGGCCAGTTCCAGGCAGGCGGACCGGATCTCAGCCATCCGGTTGTCCTGCTCGGTGTTCGCCGGGTGGGTGGTGAACCGGCGGTCCAGTTCGACGGTGCCAATCGCCATGATGGTGGTCCCCCATAGATACACATACGTTAATCAGCCAGGATGTCTGGCGGTGTGCGCCAACGGTTTGTCTGTCGAGCTTCCGCGCTGGACAGTTCGACGAACCGTGCGGCTAACCGGAGATCTCGTTGGACGGCCCGCGCCTCGGGTGTGTCCTCGGAGGTCTTGAATCGCTCATATTCGGCAAGTGGGTCGAGGCACCGGTGGGGGTCCTCGTGGAAAAGTCTCACGTAGACAGGGCAGGCCAGGACATGGATCTTGACCTTGGTGTGTGGGGCGCTGAAACCGCACCCCGCGCAACGTCCTGTCGGCATTTGCTTCCCTCCTGTGCGGGAGGATTCCAAAATCCTACGGTGAGTTGCACGGTGCGTGCAAACAGGGCTCACCGTTACGTACCAAAATGCTGTGGCGCCTGAATGATCTGCCGTATATTGCTGAGCAATGCGTCACACATAAACGGTAGTCATTCTTTTACTAGGACAGCCGAACCCCGCTGACACAGGGTGAATGTCAGCGGGGTTCAGATGGTCACGGAGAGCTGGTTGTCCTGTGAGTCGTGACACCGGCTGGGCGAACGAGTAGCACCCGGTCGTTGCATGGTGCTACTCGAACCAACTCCCTGTGACTACCACGATCCTAGTCGAGAACATGCCGGTCTGTGACGCATACGCGTGTATGGGTCCCACGTCCGTGTTAGTCCGTTAGGCGGATGTTCACGATCCGGATGTCACCACGATGTCGCGACCAGGCTCCAGGTCGACCACACACCAGGTGTGCCAGGGCTTGGCGAAGCGGTCAGCGGCGGCCGTGTCGCAGCCCAGGCCGACCACCGTGGTCCACGTGTCGTCGTCCCCGGAGCGGATCGTGTCGGTGTACCGCAGATGCAGATGTCCGTGGAACCACCACTGGGGGCGGTGGGCGACCAGGCAGCGTTGCAGCCACTGCTGGTTGCGGAAGTATTCGGGTTCGCTGTTGAGGTTCAGGCCCCGGGCTGCGGTGCCCGCAGGTTTGTCGTGGCTGAAGACCACGTCCAGGGGGGAGGAGTCTTTGCGGAGAAACTCCAGGTACTGGTCATCGGTGAGTTCCTCCTCGGGGAACCAGAGGGTTCCCGTTGTGGTGGGCACGTCCCGGGGTGGGAGTCCTTTCGCCCGGCGGGCGGCTTCGCCGATCACCGCGCGGCGGTAGCGTTTGGCTTCCATGTCCAGGCGCATGTCCCTGTCCAGGGACCGGGCGCCGCCGAAGGCACGCAGGAGTTTGCCGGACCACAGCCAGATGTGTCCGTCGGGGATGAGGTTGACCCCTGGGCGGCAGGCGAGAAACCCGTCGTCGGTGCGCCGGTCGCCGTAGCGGGCCAGGGCCAGGCGGAGGTTGTCGTGGTTGCCCCGCACCCAGTGGAGGGGGATGTTGGTGCGGTCGACTTCCTCAGCCAGAGCGTCGAGGAAGTCCTCACCTTCAGCGGTGTGCTCCCAGTAGCCGAAGTCGCCGCACTGGACGATCGCGTCCACCTCATGGGTGGCGGCGACCGGGAAGATGTAGTCCAGTGCGAAGGGCAGGTTTCCGTGCAGATCGCCAACGACCAGAATGCGCATACGCTTATCTACAGGACTGGCCGGCAACTACGCACCCGAATAACGGATGAATAGGGTGATGTCCGACTAGGGTCACCCGAACGGGGATACCCCGCCGGGCGGGGCGTCACCTACGCTGGTTGTGTGGCACCCGCCGCTTCCCGGGGTGTGCTGATCTGCTTGACACCCCGGGCTCCATCCTCACTCGCAGGTGACTCGGCGGGCGGTCATGGCACACCTTGTGGCTGTGTCCAATCCAGCTGAAGGGGTCCGCGTTGTCGTCGCGGACCCCTTCAGTGTCTGGTCAGGCTGCCGGGGCCCCGGCGTCCCGCGCCGCAAGATACGCATCCATGATGCGTTGGGGGACGCGTCCCCGGTCAGCGACCTTGTGGCCGGCTGCGCGGGCCCACGCTCGCGCGGCGTCGTTGAGCTGCCGCCGCTCGGACAGCGGCGCCGACGACCGGGGTAGCAGCCCCCGGCTCACCGGCGGGCGGACGACCCGGCTGCCCGCAGCGGTGTACGGGGCCATCGCCTCCCGGAACCTCGCCGCGTTTCTCGTCGACAGGTCGATCTCGTACTGGACGCCGTCGAGAACAAATCTCACTGTCTCGTCGGCGTCGCCGCCGTCGATGTCGTCGACAAGTACATGGATGGTCCGTTTCACAGTTCTCCCTCGCTCTGGTTGAGCTGGTCGGCGATGGCCCACAGCAGGGCCATCGCGGCGACCGGCCCGATCACACAGTCGACAACCTCACGCTGGAAGGTCCCAGCGGGGCTGTCGACAACCTCCTGCACCGCGATGCGGTACCGGTGACTGAACTGCCGGCACGTCTCCCGCAACGCCTCATCGGCATCAGTGGTCTGGGTGTTGTTTCCCAACAGTGCCGAGGACAGTAAATCGAATGGTCGCGGAAAGAGGGCCGCGCCGTCGGTGAGAACGCCGACAACTCGGGCGAACTCAGCGAAGTTCACACGATCGGATGACGGCACCCGCTCAACAGGTGGACCTACCGGTCTAGTCACGGCTGTGTCTCTCGCCTCCCAGACTTTCCGAGCGTGGAGACACGCCCAGATTTAGGAATGGTGCGGGTGAGTGGAGCTGTCAGTCGACTCGCCAGTACGGCGATAGGGGATCCGATGTCCCGCATACAGCTCACTGATGGTGCCGCTGGGGTAATGGGGGCCCAACGCATCGTGCAACTGATTCCATTGACGGTACCAGAGAGTCCTTCAGGACTTCCAGCCTCAGACCAAACAGCCAGAAAAGGACCAAAGAACCGCAAGAGGGGCTTGAGGACTCGCACATGGGAAAACCGGCAGCGGGTGTACAACCCGTCAATGGCGCCCACCTGGCACAGTGGGGTCCGGTGCTGAGACCAGCACCGGACCCCCGACCGGTCACACGGCTGCCGCCCATCCCCGTACGCCGTACCCGGCGTCGGACGGCGCGCCTGTCCCCCATCCAGTGATACCGGCGGAGGGTGGCATGTGTTCACCCGACCTGGGACCGGCGGTCCCGTTCAGCCAGGACCGCCGACTCCCGGATGACCCAGATCGGCTTGTCGCCGACCGCCCGGATGTCGTCGTTGATGTCGAAACGCCTGCGGGCGGCGTTGAACACCGCCTGGTGCATGCCCTGTTTGGTGAGGCCGAGCATGTTCGCGGCCTCCTGGAAGGTCAGCCAGCCTTCCAGACGCTTGACTGTCTCAGTCATGGAACCCCCGCCTCGCCGGTGAACGCTGTTACCGTGAGTCTACAGAATCGCTTGACGTACGTAAAGTAAAGGCGTTTTGCATCGCTGTCTTGCAGGCGGCCAGCCAGGCAGCGGCGTCCGTGTCGGTGGAGACTCTGTCCAGCAGTTCCAGACAGGTGACCAGGACTGTGGCGATGTCCGGCTCGAACTGGTCAACCTCCCACGTCGGGTGGACACGGGCGCAGAATGTCTTCAGCGCGTCGGCGAGTTGAGCGGTGGCCGGCGGTTGGGAGATCTCCACTGCTTTCGCCCAGGCTTCTGCCCGGGTGAGGGGTTTCGCGCCGATGTGCTCCATCAGATACGCGGCGGCCTGTGTCGGTGAGCAGTCCCATTTCAAGGCGAGAAGTCGCGTCGGCGTGTAGTACGCGGAGCATCGAAAACAATAGGCCGAGTTTGTGTCGGGGTAGATCCGAAAGGACGGATCTACCCCGCCGTCCCGATGATAGAACTCTCCGAACGGGCACCGGAGTTTCAGGCTTCTGCCGGTGTCGTATCCGTTGGGTACGTCGACCCCGATGATCTGGCACGCGGTGGCGATGGAGACGAGCTGGTCCGCCCGGTCCACGGCGTACACCGCGTCACGCGAGGTCAACATCCGTCTGTCACTCCTGGTCGAGCAGTTCCATGATCACAGCCCGCGCGTACCGCCGGTGCCCACCCAGGGTGCGCACCGCTGGCAGGCGGCCCTCCTTGGCCCAGCGGGTGACCGTTTTCGGGTCCACCCTGAACAACCGGGCGACCTCGGCGGGGGTCATGAGATCAATTGGTTCGTTGGTGGTTTCAGTAGTCATAACTCCCATACAGTCTCAGACGACGCGGTTACACTCCGAACGTCAGCTGGTCCAGGGGGTTGCCCGGGTCACTGGTGTGCTGCTGCTGGTCGATGAACCGACTGGTGGCGTAGTCGACAACCACC
>Ga0316625_100000088_pt1 | contig 13416 bp, 12 predicted proteins | sample OWC_Aug_T1_C1_D1_FD_207655 | JGI IMG/M metagenome (GOLD analysis project Ga0316625, IMG submission 207655) | Wetland soil microbial communities from Old Woman Creek delta, Ohio, United States - OWC_Aug_T1_C1_D1_A | ecosystem: Environmental > Terrestrial > Soil > Wetlands | place: USA: Ohio... | reverse complement strand
GTAGTAGCCGCGCATCACGTTCGGCCCGCGGATGGCAATCTCGCCACGCTGGCCGTCGGGCAACGTCATGCAGGCGGTGTCGATGACGCGCGCCTCGCAGCCCGAAGGCCTGCCCACCGAGCCGAGCTTGCGCTGCGCCGGCTCCAGCGGGTTCGAGAAACACGGCGCCACGCATTCGGTCAGCCCCATGGTCTCGACGATGCCGATGCCGAACTTGCGCTCGAAGGCCAGCAGGTGCTCCGGCGGCAACGCGGCCGATGCCGAACGGCAGAAGCGGATGCGTGCCAGCACTTCGGCCTGCGGCACCTCTCCTTCGAGCAGGAAGGAGATGATCGTCGGCACCACGTTGATCCAGGTGCAGTGCGCGTCGAAGGCCTGGGACCAGAAGCGCGCCGCCGAGAAGCGCGGCGCCACGGCCACGCTGCCGCCATGCGCCAGCGGCGCCAGCATGGTCACGGCAAAGGCGTTGATGTGGTACAGCGGCAGCACGCCGAGCACGCGGTCCTGCGGGCCCAGCGCATGCTCGGCGCTGATCGAGCGCGCGTTGGCCACCAGATTGGCCTGCGTCAGCATCACTCCTTTGGGCACGCCGGTCGTGCCCGAGGTGTACATCAGCAGCGCCACGGCGCTGGCCGGCACCGCGGCGGCGCTGAACTCGTCTTCGTCCTCGCCGGGTAGGCGCAGGCCCTCGGGGTCGGCGACGGTCAACACCACCTCGCGATCCAGGCCGGACAGCAGTGCGCGCACCGGCGCTTCCCACTCGGGTGCGACGAAGACCAGCTTGCAGTCCGAGTGATCGAGCACGTAGCGCATCTGCTCGGTCTGCGACACCAGGTTCACCGGGTTGACGATCAGCCCCTGGGACATGGCGCCAAGCAAGATGCGCAGGGTCTGCAACCCGTTGGGCATGACCAGCGACACGGTGTCGCCCGGGCCCAGGCCGTGCCGGCGCAGCAGCGCGCCGAGGCGCCGGCTGCCGGCGTCCAGCTCGGCGAAGCTGATGCTCGCGGTGCCTTCGGTGGACAGCGCATACACCGCATCCGGCCGCGCCGCGGCCTGCTGGACGATCAGCTCGCGGATGGTCACTGCCGGCCGTGCCGTGCGAAGAAGGCGCCGAAGATCTGCGCCTCGCTCGGCACCACCTCGGCGATGGGCCGCGACACGCGCGTGATGTTCAAGTAGTGCCGATAGTTCATGTTGTCGGAAAAATTGTTGCGCCCCCAGGTGCCACATCCCATCGACAGCGAAAACGGCAGGCCGTTGTCGAAGCTGCCACCCGTGGCAAAGCAGTGCGCTTGGTCGACGATGACTCGCGACACCGGCAGCTTCAGGCCCAGTTGCAGGGCATGCTCGGGCTGCGCGCTGTGCAGCCCCACCGAATGGCCGGCGCCCTGAAAGGCATAGAGGCGTTCGACCAAGCTCATCGCCGCGTCGAAATCGTGCGCCGCATAGAGTGCCAGCACCGGGCTCAGCTTCTCGCCGGAGCAAGGGTGGTCGAGGCCGACGCCGTCTTCCTCGACCAGCAGCACGCGCGGCCGCAGGTCGGCCACGGCATCGAAGCCGGCCAATCGCGCGATCTTTTCGGCCGACTGGCCGATCACCGCCGACGACAGCTTGCCGTCGGGCCACATCAGCGCTTGCAGCTTGCTCTTCTGCGCCGCATCCAGCAGCACCGCGCCGCGCTCGCGCAGCGCCGCCAGCATCGGCTCGCGCGCCGCACCGACCAGCACCAGCGAGTTCTCCGACGAGCAGCTGGTGGCATGGTCGAAGGTCTTCGACGCGACGATCCGATCGGCCGCGCGCGCGATGTCGGCACTCTCGTCCACGATCACCGCCACGTTGCCGGCGCCCACGCCGAAGGCCGGCGTGCCGCTGGCATAGGCCGCGCGCACGTTGGCCTGCGAGCCGGTGGCCACCACCAGGTCGCACTGGCGCATCAGCTCGGCGGTACTGGCCTTGTCCACCGGCGCCGACAGCAACTGCACCAGGTCGCGCGGCGCGCCGATGCGCTCGAACTGCGCGTGGATGAACTCGATCAGCCGCGCGCAGGTGCTCCAGCCCTTGGGCGACGGCGCGACGATGACCGCGTTGCGGCCCTTCAGCGCGTTGATGATCTTGTTGGCCGGCGTGGCCGCCGGGTTGGTGCTGGGCGTGATGGCGCAGACCACGCCCACCGGCCGCGCAATCTCGGTGATGCCGGTGGCCGGGTCGTCGGCGATCACGCCCACCGACTTGGCACCCTGCAGGTCACGCAGCAGGCCGAAAGTCTTGCGCTGGTTCTTGCGGATCTTGTCGGCCATGTCGCCGATGCCGGTGTCGGCCACGGCCAGCTCGGCCAGCTCGCGGTTACGCGTCGGTTCGATGATCGCCCAGCCGGCGGCCGTGACCAGCTCGTCGACACGTGCCTGGTCGTAGCCGTCGGCGATGCGCTGTGCAGCGCGGGCACGCTGCACCAGCGTTGCCACGGTCTCGCTCACATTGCCCATGTTATTGCTCCGGTGCTGGTCGCGCCGTCGGCGACGTACAGATGGGGCCATCGAGCGACCGCCGCGGATCCGGCTGCGCCAGTCCGCCAGCGGTGCCCTCTTGAGGGGGCGCGCGAAGCGCGTAGGGGGTGAGCCATTCACTCCGCCTTGATGTTGGCGTCCTTGGCCAGCTTGGCCCACTTGACCAACTCGGTGTTGACCGCCTGGCCCAGCGCCTCGGGCGTACCGCCCACGGCCTCGCTGCCCTGCTGCAGCAGCTTCTCGCGGATCTCCGGGTCCTGCAGCGTGGTGTTGAGCGCGCGATTGAGCTTCTCGATCACGGCCCGGGGCGTCTTCGCCGGCACGAACATTGCATACCAGGAATCGACCTCGAAATCGGATACGCCGGCCTCCTGCAGCGTGGGCACATCGGGGAAGGCGGCGCTGCGCTTGAGCGTCGACACGCCCAGCGCCTTGAGCTTGCCGCTCTTGACGTGCTGTGCCGCCGCGGGGATCGACACCCACAGCAGCGGCACCTGCCCGCCGATGACGTCGGTCACGGCCGGACCACCGCCGCGATAGGGCACGTGCGTCATCTGCGTGCCGGTGCGCAGCTTGAACAATTCGCCCGCCAGGTGGCCCGGCGAGCCCACGCCCACCGACGCATACGCCAGCGCGCCGGGCTGGGCCTTGGCCATGGCGATCAGCTCGGCCACGTTGTTGGCCGGAAACTGCGGGTTGGCCACCAGGATCTGCGGCAGCGAGGCCACCGTGCCCACCGGCTCGAAGTCCTTCAGCGTGTCGAAGGGCAGCTTGGCGTAGATGGCCGGGTTGACGGTGTGCGAGTTCAGCGTGAACAGCACCGTGTAGCCGTCGGGCGGCGCCTTCGCAACGACATCGGTGCCCACCGAGCCTCCGGCCCCGCCCTTGTTGTCGATGACGATGTTCTGGCCCAGCGTGGCCTGCAGCTTGCCCTGCACGATGCGCGCGATGACATCGGTGCCGCCGCCCGGTGGATAGGGCACCACGAAGCGGATGGGATGGTCGGGATAGCTCTGCGCCTGGGTCAGTGGCGAACTGGCCAGTGCGGCAGTGCTCAGCACCACCAGCAGTTGCCGACGTCGATTCGCTTGCATCCTCGTCTCCTTGGTTAGGGGGCCACACACTACTGCCGCGCTATCTCGGCCTGGCCAACGGCCTCGCCGTCCAGGCCTTGCACTGCGTCCAGTGTCACCGAAACGCGCTTGAGCTTAGCGGTGAATTCGAAAGGCGCCTCGTACAGCGTCGAAACGGCGCTGGCGCGGTCGCGGCCGATCTCCAACCCGCTCCCACGAGACGAAGTCGTTGAAGCCGGCCTGCGACTTGATGCTGCCCGCGGCCTGGCCATCGATCAGCAGCGTGCCCTGGCGCCAGGCCGGCACCATCGCATGCATCGGCGCAGGCGGCGGCACCGGCACCAGCGGCCCCACCTGCATGCGCAAGCACAGCCCGACCAGCGCCTTCACGTGCTCGGGCTGCTGCGCGGCCAGGTCCTCGGACTCCGAGAAGTCGCGGTCCCGATGAAACCGCTCCCAGCGGTCGCCGTCGCAGGGCGTGCCGGACGGGTGGAAGCCCACCGCCTTCCAGCCCTCGTGCCAGAGGCCACGGTGGCCAAACATCTCGACGTACTGCGGCTTGCGGCGCAGCGGCATCGTGCAGGCTGGCGGCGAAGCTCTCGCCTTCGATGGGCATCTGCGGCACGCCCTGCACTGCGGCCGGCGGCTGCACCTTCAGCATGTCCAGCAACGTCGGCACGGCGTCCACCGCATGGCAGAACTGCGGCCGCACCTCGCCGCGCACGGCAATGCCCCGCGGCCAGCTGATGTCCAGCGGGTCGCGGATGCCGCCGCCATGCGGGTTCTGCTTGTAGCGGCGCAGCGGCGTGTTCGAGGCCACCGCCCAGCCCTGCGGAACGTTGGAATGCGTGTCGGAGCCGCCGATGTCGTCGTTGCACTTGCGCTTCTCGGCCATCGGCTCGGGCTTGACGTTGTAGGGGCGCATCGCATTGACCCTGCCCAGCGGCCCGCCCTCCTGGCCGGCGCCGTTGTCCGATAGCACCCGCACCAGTGTGTTGTCGAGTTGGACCACATGCTCCAGCCAGCCGATGTGCTGGTCGGCATGGTCGAGCATGGCCGCAGAGGCCGCTTGCAGCCGCGTGAACACGCGCCGCTCGTCGGCCCCCAGGCTGTCCCAGGGCGCGACGCCGTCATTGCGCGGCGGCAGCCGCGTGTCCTGCGGCACCAGTCCCAGCGCCCTCTGCCGTGCCAGCCGCTGCTCGCGCTCCACGTCCCAGCCGTGCGCGAAGGCAGTGTCGTGGTCGCGGATCAGCTCGGCCGGCGCCTGGTGCGGCGCCTGGCAGGCGCCCAAGGCCATCCAGGCGAGCCAAGGCGTGCTCGTCGCATCGGCCGTGTGGTCGGCGATCATGCGGATCGCTTCGTTGACCAAATCGGCCGTCAGGTGACAGCCCGTGGCGAAGCTGCCGGGCGCATCGACGTGGGTGTTGTCGCGCACCAGTCCGGGCGCGTGCTGGTCGGTCTCGGCGACCATGAGGCCGTAATCGCGGTGAAGCCGCGGCCCAGCGGCCAACCGTCGAAGGGCCCGGCGGAGTCGCTTGGCGTGAGCGGCGTGACATGCCACTTGCCGAGCATGCAGTTGCGAAAGCCCACCGCGCGCCACATCTCGGCCCAGGTACCGGCCTCGCGCGAGATCTTGCCGCGGCAGCCCAGGTAGCCGCTGTCGAAGTTGGCCAGGCAGCCCATACCCACCGAATGGTGGTTGCGCCCGGTCAGCAGCGCCGCGCGCGTGGTGCTGCACACCGCCGTGGTGTGGAAGCCACTGTGGCGCAGCCCACACGCGGCCAGCGCGTCGATGTGCGGCGTGCGGATGGCCGAGCCGCAGCAGCCGAAGTCGGCGAAGCCGACATCGTCGAACAGGATCACCGGCACGTTGGGCGAGCCGGCGGGCGCAGCGGCTGCGGGCAGTGCGGTGCCGCCATGTCAGACGCTGGAGCCCACGGCCAGGCCGACGACGACCGGGCGAAACTCGAGCGTCGCCTTCGGCGTGCCGGTGGCGTCGCTGAGCGTGATGTCGATCTGGCGCCAGTTCAAGCCCAGCAACATCACCATCGACCGGTTGCGGTCGAACGCATAGCGCGCGCCGGCCTGTGCCGCCGGGCTCCAGGAGCTGCTCATGTCCACGTTCTGCCCGGCACGCCGGTGCCGCAGAAGCCGTCGACCAGGGGCGCCGCGGTTGGAGTTGCAGAGCACGCGCCCAGGTCGAGCGTGTGGCGCGCTTGCTGGGCCCATGCCGGGCCGCAGCGAGTGCCAGCGTGAAGAGCTTCATCGGGTCGCGACCCTTCATTCACCAGCGGCCACCAAAGCCCCGGCGCGAAAAACACTGTAGGGAGCCGGGCCGGTTGGGCTGCTGCCTTATTCTTGGCCCACCGCAGCCTGCCGCTCCCGCCATGTACCGCCCCGCCCCCAACCCCGCGATGCCAACCGACCGGGCACCTCGGTGAGCGGCGGCCTGCTCTGGACCGACTCCGCGCAGCTGCTCAACGCGGTGCTGCTGATCGTGGGTGCTCTGCTGCCGGTCGTCAACCCGCTGGGCAACGTGCCGATCTTCCTGACCCTGACCCACGGCTGCGACGAAGCCACCCGCCGCGACCTGGCGCGGCACATCGCGCTGTATTCGTTTGCGCTGCTGCTGGGCTCGATGCTGCTCGGCTCCTTCGTGCTGCGGCTGTTCGACCTGTCGATCCCGGTGGTGCAGGTGGCCGGCGGCGCGGTGGTCATCGCACTCGGCTGGCACCTGCTGCACTACGAACGGCCCGCCGCCGAAGACACCCCCGACCCGCATGTGGCACGGCAGGTGGCGGTGGCACGCGCCTTCTACCCGCTGACGCTGCCGGTGTCGATCGACGCCGGCGTCATCTCGGTGGCCATCACGCTGGGCGCCAACCACGGACAGACGCTGGAGCGCGACCTGATCCAGATCGCTGCCGCAATCTTCGGCTCGGCCGTGGTGGCGGCATCGCTGCTGCTGGCCTACCGCTATGCCACCCGCGTCAGCGGCTGGCTCGGCACCAAGGGCATGGAGATGTTCCTGCGGCTGTCGGCGCTGATCGTGCTGAGCATCGGCGTGCAGATCGTCTGGAACGGCGTGAAGTCGCTGCTGGCCGAGGTCGGCATCGGCGGCACCTGAAATCAGCAAAAGGAGCTTCGGCATGGCACTTCAAGGCAAGGTGGCATGGATCACCGGGGGCGGCAGCGGCATCGGCCTGGCCGGTGCCATCGAGCTGGTCCACGCCGGCTGCCACGTGGTGATCTCTGGCCGCGATGCGGCCAAGCTCGCCGCCGCGGTGCGGCAGGCCGAAACGCAAGGCGCGCCGCCCGGCATGCTGAGCACCGCGCCGCTCGACGTGGCCGACAGCGACGCCGTGGCCCGCGTGGCGCAGCAGCTGCAAGCACAGCTGGGACGGGTGGACATCCTCGTCAACAGCGCCGGCATCAACTTCCGCAAGCGCTACTGGTCCGAGACTGACAGCGCCACCTTCAACCAGGTGGTGGGCGTCAATCTGAACGGCGCCATGGCCTGCACGCTGGCGGTGCTGCCGGGCATGCGCGCGCGCCGCGAAGGCACGGTGATCAACGTCGCCAGCTTTGCCGGCTGGCACTACGGCTACCTCACCGGCCCGGCCTACACCGCCAGCAAGGCCGCGCTGATGGCGCTGACACATGCCTTCAACATCGAAGAAGGCGTCAATGGCCTGCGGGCCACGTCGCTGTGCCCCGGTGAGGTGGCCACGCCCATCCTGCAGCAGCGGCCGGTGGTGCCCAGCGCCGAGGAGATGGCGCGCATGCTGCAGGAGCAGGACATGGGCCGCACCATCCGCTTCATCGCCGAGATGCCGGCGCATGTGTGCATCAACGAACTGGTGATCTCGCCGGTGTGGAACCGCATCTACCTCGGCGGCGAGGACCTGAAGCGCAAGTCTTGAGCACCGACGCATTGCAGCCGCATGTGGCCGCCATCGCGCAGCGCCACGGTCTGGGCGGCGTGTCGGCCCAGCGCTACGACAGTGGCTCGCTGCCGGTGTTTGCGCTGGGCACGATGCACGTGCTCAAGCTGTACCCGCCGCAGGACCAGGCCCATGCGCAGGTGGAGGCGCGGGTGCTGGCCTTCGTGGACGGACGGCTGCCTGTGCCCACGCCGCAGGTCGTGGCCACCGGCGAGTGGGACGGCGGCAGCTACCTGCTGATGACGCAGCTGCGTGGCCGCCGGCTGGTGGATGTGTGGCCACAACTGGCCGCGACCGAACGCGACGGCCTGTGCCAATGCATTGGCGAAGCCGTGGCCACGATGCATGCGCTCGACAGCCAGCCTTTGGCCGACCTGCCGCCGCCGCACTGGGCGGAGTTCATCCCGGCGCAACGCCACCAGGCCGTCGCGCGCCAGCGCCGACACGGCCTGGCGGAAGCGTGGCTGGAGCAGATCGAACCCTTCCTGCAGCGCTGGGCGGGCCCGGCCGATGCCGAGCAGGTGCTGCTGCACACCGAGATCATGCGCGAGCACCTGTTGGTGGCGCCTGCAGGCACGGGCTGGCGCCTGAGCGGGCTGTTCGACTTCGAGCCGGCGATGCGCGGTGCGCGGGAATACGAGTTCGCCTCGATCGGCCTGTTCGTCAGCGGCGGCGATGCCCACGCGTTGCGCTGCATCCTGCGGGCCTATGGCTACGCCGAGGCGGCGCTGGACAACACGCTGCAGAACCGGCTGATGGCCATGGCGCTGCTGCACCGCTACAGCAAGCTGCCGTGGTACCTGCAGCGCCTGCCGCTGCCCGGCGCGCAGCGCCTGGAGCAGCTGGCGGCGCATTGGTGGAAACTCGGCAGCGACGACAACCCATCCAAGAGGAGACAGACATGAGCTACGCATTGACCGGCTTCGACGGCAAGGTGGCGGTGGTCACCGGCGCCGGGCGCATGCGCAGCATCGGCCGGCCCATCGCGCTGGCGCTGGCCCGCGCGGGCTGTGACGTGGTGCTCACCGGCTCGGGCAAGCCGGTCAGCGCCTACCCCGAAGACGAACGCGCGGCCGGCTGGCGCGACATCGAGTCGGTGGCTGACGAGGTGCGGGCGCTGGGGCGCCGCGCCCTGCCGCTGGTGTCGGACGTGCGCGATGCGCAAGCGGTGGAGGTATTGGCCGAGCGCGTGATGGCCGAGTGGAGCCGTGTGGACTTCGTCATCAACAACGCCGGTTCCACCCGCGGCAGCGACCGCGTGCCTGCCACCCAACTGCCGCTGAGCGAATGGCAGCGCGTGCTGGGCACCAACCTGGACGGCACCTTCTACATGTCACGCTGCTTTGCGCGGCACATGGTGGCCCTGGGCCAGGGTGGTGTGATCCTGAACATCAGCTCCATCGCCGGGCGCAACCGCATGCCCAACACCGCCGCCTATGCCACGTCGAAGGCCGCGATCGATGCGCTGAGCACGGTGCTGGCCGGCGAGCTGGGGCCGAAGGGCATCCGCGTCAATGCGGTGGCGCCGGGCATGATCGACACCAGCCGCATGGACGACCTGCCGCGCGGCGAGGTGTGGGACCGCATCGTGCGCGCCAACATTCCGCTGCAGCGCGCCGGCACCGGCGAGGACATTGCGAACATGGTGGTGTTCCTGTGCAGCGAGCAGGCGGCGTGGATCACCGGGCAGACCTTCTATGTCGATGGGGGCCATGGGCACGCGCCTCGGGGGTGACGGCACTGGCGCAGGGTCTCCTGTCACATACATCCGCGTGGCAACAGGAGCCAGCGTTCGCCAGCGTTCGCACCCCAACGGTGCCTGCCAACCGGATCCCGACCACCCAACATGAATTGCCAGGATCTCAAAATGCCCTATCAAACCATCTATTCCTCGAAGTCCGCGACGCCAATGCAAATGGACGAACTCGAGGAACTCCTTGAGCACGCACGCAACAGCAACGCCGAGAGGGGCATTACGGGTGCGCTGGTCTACGTCGACGGCGTCTTTCTGCAGATCCTTGAAGGTGAACTCGAAGCCGTTCAAGAACTGATGGGAAAGATTTCCAAAGACTTTCGCCACGAAACAGTCACCGTGTTGAAGGAAGGAGCAATCCCGTCCGCGTCTTTCAGCGACTGGGAGATGGCCTACGTCAGTGCCACCCGAGAACAGGTTGCCGAATGGGCTGGCTTGAGCGGGACGATCGCCATCCCCGAAATCGTCACCGATATTCGTCAAGATCCACGCAGAGCCACCCAGGTTGCCAAGAGCATTCTTTCGGTCTTGTTGTCCAGACCCTAGACCAAATCAAGACTGACGCAGCCTTCACGCTGGCACCCAAGGGGCAGGCACCACCAATTCACCCGCGCGCCAGAAACTCCACCGCCCGCTGCACCCCACCCTGCCCGATCGGAATGCCCTGCGCCCGCAGCGCGGCCTCCACGCCGCCCAGTGCACCCAGCACCATCGCGGCATTGATGTCGCCCATGTGGCCGATGCGGAACACGCGGCCGGCCAGCGGGCCCAGGCCGCCCGACAGCGCCACCTGGAAGCGCTCGCGCGCCACGCTGCGCAGCGCTTCGGGGTCGACGTCCTGGCGCACCGCCACGGCCGTCACCGAAAACGAACGCCGCGTCGGCTCCTGGCAGAAGAAGCTCAAGGCGTCGCCTTCGCTCCAGCCCTGCACGGCGGCATGTACCGCTCCGGCCAGTTGCCGGTGGCGCGCAAACACCGAGTCCAGCCCTTCGGCAAAGATCAATTGCAGCGCAGCCTGCATGCCGAACAGCAGGTTCATCGGCGGCGTGCCGCAGAACTTGCGGTACGACAGCGCATCGCGGCGGCGGCCCCAGTCCCAGTAGAAGCGCGGCATCGGGTTGGCTTCGGCCGAGGCGCGGGCGCGTTCGTTGATGGCCACGAAGCCCAGCCCCGGCGGCAGCATCAGGCCCTTCTGCGACGCACCGATCACCACGTCGGCGCGCAGCGCATCCATGTCGAAGGGCACCACGCCGAGTGAGGCCACCACGTCCACGACAAACAGCGCCGGGTGGCCGCTGGCATCGAGGGCCGCGCGCAAGGCCTGCAGGTCGCTGGTGACGCCGCTGGCGGTGTCGGTGTGCACGCTGAACACGGCCACGATCTCGCGTCGGATGTCGTCGCGCAGCGCCTGCTCCACGGCCTGTACATCGATGGGCCGGCCCTCGACCCACGGCGTGCGCAGCACCTTGCAGCCCAGCGCCTCGGTCTGGAGGGCCCAGGATTCGGAGAAGTGCCCGGTGCCCGGGACCAGCGCCGCGCGGCCGGGCCCGAGCAGGTTGACGATGGCCGCCTCCCACGCGCCGTGGCCGTTGGCGGCGTACATCAGCACGTCGGCTTGCTCGGTGTGCAGCAGGCGCTTCAGGCCGGCTTCGCAGGCCGTGATGATCGGGTCCAGCCGCGGGTCGGCCAGGTCCATCGGCTGCCGGCCCATGGCGTGCAGCACCTCGTCGGGCAGGCGGGTCGGGCCGGGCGAATGCAAAGAGCGCTGGCCGGGGATGCGCGGGAAAGGATTCATGGAATGGGGTGGCAGCGGGCTGGGATGCGAAAGGGTAGCGCAAGGCCACGGCCATCATGGCCGAAGGCCTCGCCTATGATGAGCGCATGCCCTCCCATGCGCCTGCCCGCGTGCTGAAACAGGCCCTTCAGCCTGCTGACCGCGCCGGCAGTCGCTGAATCCGCGCCATGCCGATGCCCCCTCACGACGCTGCGCCGTGGCGCGCGCTGGGACAACGGGCCCTGCATCTTCTGCGCACCTGGCTGCATGGCGGCTGGCGCGCGGTGCGCGACGTGGAGCCGCAGTTCTGGAGCAACCTGCTCGACGAGCTGCGCGCGGGGCGCCAGTGGATCGACCGCGCCGTGGTGCTGGTCTATGCCGTCATCACCGGGCTCGTCGTGGTGGGCTTCACCTTTGCGGCCGAGGCGGCCGTGCATGCCTTCAAGCTGCTCGACCAGGCCGGCCCCTATGGCCGCTACCTGGCACTGCTGTGGACGCCGGCACTGACGGTGGCGCTGCTGTGGTGGACCCGCCGCTACGTGCCCGGCGCGATGGGCTCGGGCATCCCGCAGGTGATCCGTGCGCTCGACGACGACCTGGACGATGCGCAGCGCCGGGGGCTGGTGTCGCTGCGCGTGGCGCTGCACAAGATCGGCCTGGTGTCCGGCGGCTTGCTCGCCGGGCTGTCGATCGGGCGTGAGGGCCCGACCGTGCAGGTGGGTGCCGGCGTCATGGTGCATGCGCGGCGCTGGCTGTCGCCGCGATCGGGCATCGACGCGCATGACCTGATGGTGGCCGGTGCCGCGGCCGGCATCGCCGCCGCCTTCAACACGCCGCTGGGCGGCATCGTCTTCGCGCTGGAACAGCTGTCACGCCGGCGCAGCATGTCGCACAGCGCGCTGGTCATCTCCAGCATCGTGCTCGCCGGCCTGGTGGCCGTGGCCGTATTCGGCAACGAAACCTACTTCGGCCGGCTGCCCGTGCAGCAGCTGCATTGGTCGCTGCTCGGGCCCGGCCTGCTGGTGGCCGTGAGCACCGGCCTGGCGGGTGGGCTGTTCGCGCGTCTGATCGTGGTGTCGGTGCGTGGGCTGCCCGACCGCTTGAGTGCCTGGCGGCGCGACCATCCCTACCGATTCGCCGCCGGCTGCGCCACGGGCGTGGCCGTCATCGGCATTGCCACCGGCGGGGCGACGGCCGGTGCAGGGTATGCCACCACCCGCGCGCTTCTCGAAGGCCAGGCCGACCTGCCCGGCGTGTACACGCTGCTCAAGTTCGTCGCCACATGGCTGTCGGCCTGGACCGGCGTGCCGGCCGGCGTGTTCGCGCCCTCGCTGGCCATCGGCGCGGGCATAGGCCACGACGTCGCGCTGTGGGCCGGCCTGAATGCCGTCGACGCCATTCCGTTGATCGCGCTGGGCATGGTCGGCTTCCTGGCGGCCACCACCGGCGGGCCGATCACCGCCTTCATCATCGTCATGGAGATGGTCTCCGGCCAATCGATGGTGCTCAGCCTGATGGCCTGCTCGCTGCTGGCCAGCGGCGTGGCTCGGCTGGTGACCAAGCCGATGTACATGGAGCTGGCGGCGATGCTGCCGCTCGCTGCGCCGGCCGCGCCGGCGGCCCCGCCCAAAGCGTGAGCCGGGCGCGGGCATCCACCGCTTCTCAGTTCAGCGCCGGCAGCCAGGTGGCCAGCTTCGGGAAGATCAGCAGCAGCCCCACCGCCACCAGTTGCAGGATCATGAACTGCACCATGCCGGCGTAGATGTCACCCAGCTCCCACTGCGGCACCACGCCCTTCAGGAAGTAGGCCGACAGCGCCACCGGCGGCGACAGCCAGGCCGTCTGCAGAGTCACCGCCACCAGCGTGCAGAACCAGATCAGGTCGATGCCTGCGGCCTGCACGATGGGCAGTACGATCGGGATGACGATCAACACGATCGGCACCCATTCCAGCGGCCAGCCCAGCACGAACACCAGCGCCAGGATGACGATCAGCATCAGCATCGGCGGCAACGCCAGGCTGGTGAGCATCTGCGCCAGGAAGTCGGCACTTCCCAGGCGCGAGAACACCGAGCCGAACAGGTTGGACGCCGTCACCAGCAGCAGGATCATGCTCGACACTTCCAGCGTCGACACCATGGCGCTGCGGATCTTGGCCAGGCTCATGCGCCCCGAACCGACGGTGAGCAGGAAGGTGGCGGCCGCTCCCACCGCGCCGGCATCCGTGGGCGTGGCAATGCCGGCCAGGATCACGCCCAGCGTGGACAGGATGACGACGATGACCGGCAGCACGCCGATCATCAGGTCCAGGATCACCGGCCCCAGCGACTTGGGCCGCATCTCCATGGGCAGCGCAGGCCCCAGC
>Ga0316625_100000085_pt1 | contig 13543 bp, 20 predicted proteins | sample OWC_Aug_T1_C1_D1_FD_207655 | JGI IMG/M metagenome (GOLD analysis project Ga0316625, IMG submission 207655) | Wetland soil microbial communities from Old Woman Creek delta, Ohio, United States - OWC_Aug_T1_C1_D1_A | ecosystem: Environmental > Terrestrial > Soil > Wetlands | place: USA: Ohio... | reverse complement strand
GTATTAGGTCCTAAAGGATTAATGCCATCACCAAAATCAGGTACTGTTACTAGCACATTAAAAGAAACTTTATCAGAATTCAAAAAAGGAAAATTTGAATATAAAGCTGATAAAACTGGAATTGTGCATATTAATTTTGGAAAATCAAATTTTACTAATGAACAATTGATTGAAAACTTAAAAGCTTTATATAAATCAATTGAACAAAATCGTCCATCAGGAGTTAAGGGTAAATATTTTAAAACTTTATTTATTTGTACAACTATGGGATCGTCAATTAAATTAGATTTAGAAATGTTTAATTAATTTCCTATCAATTATATTTATTTTTTTATCCAAAACTAAATTTCGAAACAAAACTGAAAAACTATTATGTCAGAAAAAATTGATCAAATTGTTGAAAATTTAAAAACATTAACATTATTAGAAGCATCAGAATTAGTTACAAAAATTGAAGAAACATTTGGTGTAGATGCATCGGCAGCTGTTGGTGGTGGTATTATTATGGCAGCAGCACCTGCAGCTGCTGAAGAAGTTGAGGAAAAAACAGAATTTAATGTAGTACTTGAAGAAGTTCCTGCAGATAAGAAAATTGCTGTATTAAAAGTTGTTCGTAGTTTAACAGGTTTAGGTTTAAAAGAAGCTAAAGAATTAGTTGAATCAGCACCAAAATCTGTTCAAGAAGGTTTAGCTAAAGAAGCAGCAGAAGATGCTAAAAAACAAATTGAAGAAGCGGGTGGTAAAGTTTCATTAACTTAAACTCATATAACTAAAAAAGTAAAATAATATTTGTATGAAAATTTATAAATATTATTTTACTTTAATTGACATACCTTAATACAATATGTTATGATTTAGTATATGAATTTAAAAATTTGTACAGTTAATAATAACTAGTAATCTTAAAATTATTATAACGTTCAAGTCTAGGAAAATTAACTATCGCGGAGTAGAGCAGCCTGGTAGCTCGTTGGGCTCATAACCCGAAGGTCAATGGTTCAAATCCATTCTCCGCTAGAAATTTTGATAATTTTAATAAAAAAAATTTTTTTTTATTAAAATTATATAGTGAACGTTAAACATTTATATAGTTTTACAGATGACATTAAATTTACAAACACCGTTTCCTACTTTTGGTGGAAGTACTGGCGGCTGGCTACGTGCAGCTGAAGTTGAAGAAAAATATGCTATTACTTGGACTAGTCCAAAAGAGCAAATCTTTGAGATGCCCACTGGTGGTGCAGCTATTATGCGTAATGGAGAAAATTTACTATATTTAGCACGTAAAGAACAATGTTTAGCATTAGGTACTCAATTACGCACTTTTAAAATTAATGATTATAAAATTTATCGAATCTTCCCAAGTGGAGAAGTTCAATATTTACATCCAAAAGATGGTGTGTTTCCTGAAAAAGTAAATCCAGGTCGGACTGCAGTTAACAGTCGAGGATTCTCTATTGGAAAAAATCCAAATCCGGCTTCGATTAAATTCAGTGGAACAACAACTTATCAAAGTTAATATAAAAATAAAATTTAAGATTAGTTTTGCAGCTAATCTTTTGGCGAGATGGCAGAGTTGGTCGATTGCGTCTGATTTGAAATCAGATGAACCTTTGCGGGTTCCGTGGGTTCGAATCCCACTCTCGCCTTTTCTAATAGTAAATTTTGCTTAACCGTGTTAAAATATTCTAATGATTTTTTATGAATAAAGTTTACGATTGGTTTGAAGAGCGTTTAGAAGTTCAAGCAATTGCTGATGATATTTCTAGTAAGTATGTTCCACCTCATGTAAATATTTTTTATTGTTTTGGTGGTCTTGTTTTAACATGTTTCTTAATCCAAGTTGCAACAGGTTTTGCAATGACTTTTTATTACCGACCAAGTGTTGTTGATGCATTTGCATCTGTTGAATATATCATGACAAGTGTTAATTTTGGTTGGTTAATTCGTTCAATCCATCGTTGGTCAGCAAGTATGATGGTATTAATGATGGTATTACACGTTTTCCGAGTTTATTTAACAGGTGGATTTAAAAAGCCACGTGAATTAACATGGGTAACAGGCGTAACTTTAGCTGTTGTTACAGTATCATTCGGTGTAACAGGCTATTCATTACCATGGGATCAAGTTGGTTTCTGGGCTTGTAAAATTGTAACAGGTGTACCTGCTGCAGTACCAGTAGTTGGACCACCTTTAGTATTACTTTTACGTGGTGGCGAAAGTGTAGGACAAAGTACATTAACACGTTTCTATAGTGCTCATACTTTTGTATTACCAGCAGCAGCTGCAGTTTTAATGTTAACTCACTTCTTAATGATTCGTAAACAAGGTATTTCAGGACCATTATAATTTACGAACTTTTAAGTTTAAAGTACAAAATAATTTATAAATTATTATCCACTTTTATATTATGTCAGTAATTAAAAAACCCGATTTAACTGATCCGAAATTACGAGCTAAATTAGCAAAAGGAATGGGTCATAACTATTATGGAGAGCCAGCATGGCCTAATGATCTTTTATATGTATTCCCAATTACTATATTAGGTATGATTGCATGTGTTGTTGGATTATCTGTTTTAGCACCGACACAATTAGGTGAACCAGCAGATCCATTTAATACACCATTAGAAATTTTACCAGAATGGTATTTCTTCCCAACATTTAATTTATTACGTGTATTACCTAATAAATTATTAGGGGTTTTAGCTATGGCTGCAGTTCCATTAGGATTAATCACAGTTCCATTTATTGAAAACGTGAACAAATTCCAAAATCCGTTCCGTCGTCCTATTGCTAGTTTAACTTTTATTCTTGGCTTTGTTGTGGCAGTTTGGTTAGGTATTGGTGCATGTTTACCAATTGATAAAGCAGTTTCTTTAGGATTTTGGTAAAAATTTTGTATCTGATTATTTGTTCTACTAAATAATCAGATACAAAATTTAATTTTTATTAATTTAATTAAAAGTAAATAATCTAGTCTTAATGAGTTAATAAATTTAATTGAATAGCAATCCCGAAATAAAGAAGTATTCCAATAGCTGTCAAAATGTTTAAAGAACGCTGTGCTGAACTTGGTGATCCTAAAATGTCAGTTTTCGTTGCAAAACTCGCTAAACCTGCATTTTCTTGTGGAATACGTAAAAAAATAATTATAATTAAGAAAAGGCTGATAATAAATCCAATTGATTTTAACATAATTTAATCGATTTTAACGTATCATTGTATAAAGGAAATTTTCAAATGAAAACTCAAACTTTACTCTTCAATTTCGAAAATTTCTTTGAAAACTTTATTTACTTTATCACCTGAATCAATAGATTCTAATGGATCTTTTCTTAAACGGTGGCGTAAACATAATGTAATAATTTTTGCAATATCGTTAACCGTAACTTTATCACGACCATTATATGCAGCATGAGCTTTAGCAGCACGATTTGTTACAATATCACCACGTAAACCATCAACGTCTAAACGACTACATACTTCAGAAATTTTAACTCTTAAATCGTAATCAATTTCTACAGTTGGTAAAAGTTTTTGAGCTGCAACAATTTTATCTCGTAATGCTTGTTGTTGTTCTTCATAATTTTCAATCCAAACCATTGGACTTTGATCAAATGATGTACGTTCTTCTACAACTTTTACTCGTAAAACAGGATCTTTAACTGTTCGAATTTCAGCATGCATACCAAAACGATCTAATAATTGTGGTCGTAATTCACCCTCTTCTGGATTTCCTGAACCAACTAAAACAAAACGTGCTGGGTGGCGAATTGAAATTCCTTCCCGTTCAACAGTATTCCAACCTGAAGCAGCTGAATCTAATAAAATATCAACTAAATGATCATCTAATAAATTTACTTCGTCAACATATAGAATACCACGGTTAGCTTTTGCTAATAAACCTGGTTCAAATGCTTTTACCCCTTCCGTTAAGGCTTTTTCGATATCAATTGTTCCACAAACACGATCTTCTGTTGCTCCAAGTGGTAAATCAACCATTGGAATTTTAATTAATTCTGTTTCAATTGGTTGATTATTTTGTATAGCTAGTTTAACTTCATTACTCATTAAATCTAAATCTGATTTATGAGAATTGAATGGATCATCTTTTACAACTTCAATTTCTGGTAATAAATCAGCAATTGCTCGAATTGTAGTTGATTTTCCAGTACCTCGGTCTCCCATAATCATAACCCCACCAATTTTAGGATCAATTACATTTAATTGTAAGGCTAATTTCATTTCTTCTTGACCTACAATTGCTGTAAATGGGAAAACTGGAGTAGTAAATTTTTTTAAATTTTCTGTTACCATAGCTTATTATCAATTGTTAATAGAGAAAGTTTTATAAATAATGTTTAATATTTTTTAGAAACTGTAATTATTATTATTCGTAAAGTGTTGAACCTAATCGAATTGCTAAAACAGCAGCTAATAAACTAACACATAATGCTGTATATACTTGTGAATCGTAAATCATAGATTACTCCTTAATTTAGTAATTTAAAATTAAACAATATTTTTGATTCTAAAGAATTTAATATGATAAATTATAGTAAAATTTTGAATAACTATTTAAATTTGGTATATATAATTGTAGATTAAATTAATAAAAATCTATGAATTTAATTTTGAATAAGTTTTTATTACCAACTTGATTTTGTTACACCTGGTAATAGACATTGATGAGCCATTTCACGGAAAACATGACGAGATAATCCAAAATCTCTAAAAACACCTCTTGGTCGTCCTGTTTTCCAACAGCGATTTCGAATTCTTGTTTTTGCGCTATTTCTTGGAAGTTTTTGTAATTTCGAATGAAGTTCTAATTTTAAATTAAAATTTTCTTCAGCATTATATTTTTTTAATAATGTTACTCGTTTTAAAGCATATTTCTTATTTAATTTAATGCGCTTTTTTTCGCGCTCAATCATACTTTTTTTTGCCATAAAGTAATTTTCTAATTATTTAATTAAAGATAATTTATTAGCTAAGCTTATTGTATATTAGTAATTTTCGCAAGTAAAATTTTCAAGAAGTAAAATGATTGAGTTTAATAAAAGAAATCGTATTAAATTTTTGGCATTTTTAATTGCGCTAAGATTTTTAAATTTATTGAAAAATTTTAAATAATTAATTAATTTAATTTAATTTTTTCTATCTTTGGTTATAATATTATAGTAGCTAACTTTTATGTAGTTTAGTTGTAAGAAAGTCAAAAACCATTATTTATATTGAGGAATCTACTACTATGGCATTACCATGGTATCGTGTTCACACTGTTGTTTTAAATGATCCGGGAAGATTGATTGCTGTTCATATTATGCATACAGCATTAGTTTCTGGTTGGGCTGGATCTATGGCATTATACGAATTAGCAGTATTTGATCCATCAGATCCTGTCTTAAATCCTATGTGGCGTCAAGGTATGTTTGTTATGCCATTTATGACTCGCTTAGGAATTACTGATTCATGGGGTGGTTGGAGTATCACTGGTGAGAGTGTTTCAAACCCTGGTTTATGGAGTTTTGAAGGTGTAGCATTAGCACATATTGTATTATCAGGTATGTGTTTCTTAGCTGCTATCTGGCACTGGGTATATTGGGATTTAGAATTATTCCGTGATCCAAGAACAGGTGAACCTGCTTTAGATTTACCAAAAATCTTTGGTATTCATTTATTATTATCAGGTTTATTATGTTTTGGTTTTGGTGCATTCCACGTAACAGGTTTATTTGGTCCTGGTATTTGGGTTTCAGATGCTTATGGTATTACAGGAAAAGTTCAACCAGTAGCACCAGAATGGGGTCCAAATGGTTTTAACCCATTCAATCCAGGTGGTATTGCAGCTCACCACATTGCAGCAGGTATCTTTGGTATTCTAGCAGGTGTTTTCCATTTAAATGTTCGTCCACCACAACGATTATATCGTGCATTACGAATGGGTAATATTGAAACAGTATTATCTAGTAGTATTTCAGCAGTTTTCTGGGCTGCTTTTGTGACATCAGGAACTATGTGGTATGGAGCAGCAACAACACCAATCGAGTTATTTGGTCCAACTCGTTATCAATGGGATAGTGGTTATTTCCAACAAGAAATTGAACGTCAAGTTGAAGCATCTGTAAGTGAAGGCTTATCAGAAAGTCAAGCTTGGTCACGGATTCCAGATAAATTAGCATTCTATGATTACATTGGAAATAACCCAGCTAAAGGTGGTTTATTCCGTGCGGGTCCAATGAACAAAGGTGATGGTATTGCTGAAGCTTGGTTAGGTCATCCGATTTTCCGTGATAAAGAAGGTCGTGAGTTAACTGTACGTCGAATGCCAGCGTTCTTTGAAACATTCCCAGTAATTTTAGTGGATAAAGATGGTATTATTCGTGCCGATATTCCATTCCGTCGTGCAGAATCAAAATACAGTATTGAACAAGTTGGTGTAACAGTTGATTTCTATGGTGGTAAATTAAATGGTCAAACATTTAAAGATGCTCCAACAGTTAAGAAATTTGCTCGTAAAGCACAATTAGGTGAAGTTTTCGAATTCGATCGAACAAGTTTAGCATCAGATGGTGTATTCAGAAGTAGCCCACGTGGTTGGTACACATTTGGTCACGCTAACTTTGCTTTACTTTTCTTCCTTGGTCACTTATGGCATGGTGGTAGAACAATTTTCCGTGATGTATTCACTGGTATTGGTGCTGAAGTTACAGAACAAGTAGAATTTGGTGCATTCCAAAAACTTGGTGATAAATCAACGAAAAAACAAGGTGCTGTTTAATTAACAGACAGTTTTTTTAAGTTCTTTATATTTAAATAGGATCAAACAATGGAAGCGTTAGTTTATACATTTTTACTTATTGGTACTTTAATCGTAATTTTCTTTGCCGTATTTTTCAGAGAAACACCTCGAATTATTAAAAAATAAAACCAAATTTATTTGGTTTTATTTTTTTAATCCTCATGTTCTTCAAATGGATCGCGTAAATTTTTTGCGGCTGGTCCAAAAGCTGTATATACAGAATATGTGGTAATTCCTAAGAGTAAACTTGAGACAAAAATTACGATAATAGTTGCTGTTTCCATGTTATATACTTATCTAAATTAACATTTTAATATTATATAACATATACTAGAAAAATTAATTTATTAAAAATATAAATATTTTTATGGCATTACGAACAAGATTAGGTGAATTGTTACGCCCTCTAAATGCTGAATATGGTAAAGTTGCACCAGGTTGGGGAACAACTCCAATTATGGCTGTATTTATGGCAGCATTCTTAATATTTTTATTAATTATTTTACAAATTTATAATTCATCGTTAATTATTGAAAATGTAGATGTAGATTGGGCAAATAGTATTGTATAATACTTAGAAAAGTAATTTAAAAAGTTTTAGTATTGAAATCAATATTGAAACTCTTTTAAATTACAAAAATTTAAATAAATTAAAAATATAGCTCTATGGATATTTTAAGTTTAGGATGGGCGGCTTTAATGACAATGTTTACTTTTTCATTGGCATTAACTGTATGGGCTCGAAATGGTTTCTAACTATTCAAACTTTTTGTAAAATTTAAAATTAAAAATATTATGGAATTAATCAAACAAATATTTCCGTATGCAAGTCCAGAAATTATTACAGCTGCGGTTGTGTGTTTCTTTATGACTTTATTTGGTCTTTCATTAGGATTTGCTTTGTTAAAAGTTCAAGGTGAATAGAAAATTATTTAATAATAATATGGGAAATATTATTATTAAATATTACATAATTTTTTATTTTAACCCGGGACTGACGAGACTCGAACTCGCAACTTCCGCCGTGACAGGGCGGTGCTCTAACCGATTGAACTACAATCCCCTACTATATAATCATAATTAAGTTTTTAAATATGTCAACTTTTTTTTTATTTTCTATTTTTAATTAAGGAGAAACAGGGATTCGAACCCTGGGTACAAATGATTGTACGATAGATTAGCAATCTATTGCTTTCGACCACTCAGCCATTTCTCCTAACTTAATTAATTGAAAGTTAACACAAATCACGAGAAATAGAACAGTAGATGGCTCTGGTGGGATTTGAACCTACGACCTTGGGCTTATGAATCCCCTGCTCTAACCACTGAGCTACAGAGCCTTGTACTACTTCACTATAAGTGATTCTAGCATAAATTAGATAAAATTAGTAAAATAATTTATTTTTCTTTTCAAATTAAAAATTAGCTATAATTTACATTAATATTATAAATTAATGCTTATACTTAAATATGAATGATTTTTGGAATAATATTTCGCGTTACCCGCGTTTTTTTATTAGTAGTTTAATTGGTTTAATTCTAGTAATTTTAGCACCATTTCGAAATTTATTAAAAATACAAAAATTTCGTTTTATTGTACCAATTGTTGTTATTTTAGTTTTAGTAATTTTATACTTGATTATTTCAAATATGGCAGGTTTATAAACTTATGAAATATTTTTAATATATAGGTAAAAACTAATAGCTATTATTTGAATTTTAAGAAATTGTAAATTCTAAAATGGGCCGAGTTGGATTCGAACCAACGTAGCGAAACGCAGCGGATTTACAATCCGCCCCCTTTAACCACTCGGGCATCGACCCTTATATAACTTAACTTTAACATATTAAAGATCAAAAAACAATATCAGAATTTTGTTTTAAACATTTTTTAATATTCTGATATTGACGTTAGTTAAGTTTTTGAGTATATATATATTACAAATATAACTATTGCAAAGTTAGTGGGTAATTAACTCAGCGGTAGAGTGTCTGCCTTACAAGCAGAAGGTCACAGGTTCAAATCCTGTATTACCCATAAATTAGGGCCTATCGTCTAACGGATTAGGACAGAAACCTTCTAAGTTTCCAATGTAGGTTCGATTCCTACTGGGCCTATTTCAATAATTTTCAAATAAACTAAAGGTTTCAGATATTTTTAAAATATCTTACTTTTAAATGTTGAATTACCAGTTTAAATAAATAATTCTATTTCTTTTTAAATTTAAATGTGGAAGCTGGTGAAGGGACTTGAACCCCCAACCTACGGATTACAAATCCGTTGCTCTACCATTGAGCTACACCAGCATAGATTGAAATTAATTTTTTATTTTTAAACTTCGATTGAAATTTATACACCAAACTATATACAATATTCTTTGAATTGTCAATTATTTTTTCATATTTAAAATAATAAATAAACATTGCTAAATAAAAATCTTACAAATTATTTAATCTGTAAGATTTTTAATCATTTTAAACCTCAAATTGACTACCACGACGATATTGTAAAAATGCTGCAACAAAAAGACCAAGTGCAGACACAGTTATAAGTCCTAAAACTATACCAGATAATAAAGGTTCTACCATTTCGTGTTATTTCTTATATTAATGTAAACATGAATACTGTATTAATAATAATTATACAGTAATATGTTTCAATTATGACTTTCAAATTATCTAAAGCCAATAGCTGCTTGCCATACAAATGCTAATAATAAAAAGAACACTGGAATAACAGGTAATACATCGACAATTGGACTAAAAACAACATATGCTTCTGGTAAACGAGATAATAGTAAAGTTTCCATAAGTAACTATATATTTACAAAGTTTCTAAGATTAATAATATTAGATTTAATAATATTAATTCTACTATAAAACTATTTAATTTTTTAATTTATATTAATGTTTTATTCTAACATTTTTTTGTATACAATTAATATCATCCGTTTATCAAATTGATAATTATTTATTAAAAAATTTTTCAGATAAAAATATGGCAGCTGCATTTTTACCTTCGATTTTAGTTCCTATTGTTGGTTTAGTTTTTCCAGCGCTAAGTATGGCATTATTTTTCATCTATGTTTCAACTGATGATATTAGTTAAAAAAAACTTTCCTAAATTCATATGAATTTAGGAAAGTTTTTTCATTTTATTTCTTATTTAATTTTTCAGATATTTTTTACCAGATTGATGTATAATAGTAAGTACAGTTGATAAGACTAGAGTAAAATTTCTTAATTATTGTTTGCTCAACAAAATAATTTAATGAAAGGATTATTAAAATATGACCATTGCTATTGGGCAAAACCAAGAACGTGGCATTTTTGATCTTGTAGATGACTGGTTAAAGAAAGATCGATTTGTTTTCGTTGGTTGGTCAGGTTTATTATTATTCCCAACAGCTTATTTAGCAGTAGGTGGTTGGTTCACAGGTACAACTTTTGTAACATCATGGTATACACATGGTTTAGCAAGCTCGTATCTTGAAGGATGTAACTTTTTAACAGCTGCAGTTTCTACTCCAGCTAACAGTATGGGCCACTCATTATTACTTTTATGGGGTCCTGAAGCACAAGGCGATTTTACACGCTGGTGTCAAATTGGTGGTCTTTGGACATTTGTTGCTTTACATGGTGCATTTGGTTTAATCGGATTCTGTTTACGTCAATTCGAAATTGCACGTTTAGTAGGTATTCGTCCTTATAACGCAATCGCGTTCTCAGGTCCAATTGCTATCTTTGTTTCAGTTTTCTTATTATACCCTTTAGGTCAAGCAAGCTGGTTCTTCGCACCAAGTTTTGGTGTTGCTGCAATTTTCCGTTTCTTATTATTCTTACAAGGTTTCCACAACTGGACGTTAAATCCATTCCACATGATGGGTGTAGCGGGTATTTTAGGTGGTGCTTTACTTTGTGCGATTCACGGTGCAACTGTAGAAAACACATTATTTGAAGATGGTGATGCTGCGAACACATTCCGTGCGTTCACACCAACACAATCAGAAGAAACATATTCGATGGTTACAGCTAACCGTTTCTGGTCACAAATTTTTGGTGTAGCATTCTCAAACAAACGTTGGTTACACTTCTTTATGTTATTTGTACCAGTAGCAGGTTTATGGACAAGTGCTATCGGTATTGTTGGTTTAGCATTAAATTTACGTGCATATGACTTCGTATCACAAGAATTACGTGCTGCAGAAGATCCAGAATTTGAAACGTTCTATACAAAAAATCTTTTATTAAACGAAGGTATTCGTGCTTGGATGGCTGCACAAGATCAACCGCATGAAAACTTTGTATTCCCTGAGGAGGTATTACCACGTGGAAACGCCCTTTAATAGTAGTATAGCAGGTCGCGATATTGAGTCTACAGGCTTTGCTTGGTGGAGTGGAAATGCGCGTTTAATCAATGTTTCAGGAAAATTATTAGGTGCTCACGTAGCACACGCTGGCTTAATGGTATTTTGGGCTGGTGCAATGATTTTATTTGAAGTTTCTCACTTTGTACCAGAAAAACCTTTATATGAACAAGGTTTTATCTGTATGCAACATTTAGCAACATTAGGTTATGGTGTTGGACCAGGTGGTGACATTACAACAACTGTACCATACTTTGCTGTAGGTGTAATTCATTTAATTTCATCTGCTGTTTTAGGTTTTGGTGGTATTTATCACTCATTATTAGGTCCAGACACGTTAGAAGAATCATTCCCATTCTTTGGTTATGACTGGCGTGATAAAAACAAAATGACAACAATTTTAGGTATCCACTTATGCGTTTTAGGTGGTGGTGCTTTATTATTAGTTGCTAAAGCTATGTACATTGGTGGCGTTTATGACACTTGGGCACCAGGTGGTGGAGACGTTCGCTTAATTACAACACCAACATTAAATCCAATTGTAATTTTTGGTTATGTATTCCGTTCTCCATTCGGTGGTGACGGTTGGGTTGTATCAGTAAATAATATGGAAGACGTTGTTGGCGGTCACGTGTGGATCGGCGTTTTATGTATTATTGGTGGTATTTGGCATATCTTTACTAAACCATTTGCTTGGGCACGTCGTGCATTTGTTTGGTCAGGTGAAGCTTACTTATCTTATAGTCAAGCTGCCCTTTCAATTATGGGTTTCACAGCTGCATTATACTCTTGGTATAACAATACTGCGTATCCAAGTGAATTCTATGGTCCAACAGGTCCTGAAGCTTCACAAGCACAAGCATTTACATTCTTAGTTCGTGACCAACGTTTAGGTGCGAATGTTTCATCTGCACAAGGTCCAACTGGTTTAGGTAAATATTTAATGCGTTCACCAAGTGGTGAGATTATCTTCGGTGGTGAAACAATGCGTTTCTGGGATTTACGTGCTCCATGGGTTGAACCATTACGTGGTCCAAACGGATTAGATATTAACAAAATCAAAAACGATATTCAACCTTGGCAAGAACGTCGTGCAGCAGAATACATGACACATGCTCCATTAGGATCATTAAACTCAGTAGGTGGTGTAGCAACAGAAATTAACTCTGTTAACTATGTTTCACCTCGTTCATGGTTATGTTGTTCACACTTCTTCTTAGCGTTCTTCTTCTTAGTAGCTCACTGGTGGCACTCAGGTCGTGCTCGTGCTGCAGCTGCTGGTTTTGAAAAAGGTATTAACCGTGCAAATGAACCTGTATTATCAATGCGTCCTATTGATTAATAATTATATTTTTACCTAACATTAATGTTAGGTAAAAATATTTAAAACCATTAAGTGGCTCTATTATTTCATAGTTTTTTTACGTTGATCTTAATATATCAATATAATTTAGTTTTTAATTGGGTTACCTGGGACTCGAACCCAGAACTATTCGGTTAAAAGCCGAGTACTCTACCATTGAGTTAGCAACCCTTTATAAAATATTAACACATTTTCTTTAAAATATTAAAGGCTTTTTATAAAAATTTTTATTTTCTTATAAATTTTGATAAATTAATAGTTTTTGTAAACATTCTATTTCGTTTTTTCTTCTAAGTTTAAAAATTCAACATTATTTTGTAAAGAAAAATAAAATATTAATAAAAATAAAATTTTTACTTTAGTGATTTTAAAGTAAAATGAAAATAACATTATCGGTTATTTTATTACTTAAAATTTTATTAAAAATTAATAAAAAGGATTTAAAACATGATTAATTGGCAAGTTATAGGACAATTAATAGCTACAGGTGTTATTATGTTAGCAGGTCCCGCAGTAATTATTTTATTAGCTCTAAAAAAAGGTAATCTTTAATACTTTAATAATAAATTAATTTAATTTTTTTGATCATCAATATAAAAATTTTTTTAAAATACTTATGATAACTGCTTTAACAGCTTTATTAGTTTTAATTTCATTAGGTTTAGTTGTAACAGTTCCGGTAGCATTAGCAACACCAGGGGAATGGGAAAGTTCAAAAGCTAATCTTACACGAGGTTTTCAAGCTTGGGTAGCTCTTGTTATTTTAATTGCTGCTGCTGATGGAATTGCATCGTCAATTTAAAAGATTAGAAATTATAGTTAAAACTATAATTTCTATTTTTTTTAAGTATTGACAAAAGTACTTCATTAATATAAGATATTAATAAGTCTGATAAATTATTGTTAGCGGGCATAGCTCAGTGGTAGAGCGCAACCTTGCCAAGGTTGATGTCGCGCGTTCGAATCGCGTTGCCCGCTTCAAATTTTTCAGAATAAAATGAATATT
>Ga0316625_100000083_pt1 | contig 13916 bp, 22 predicted proteins | sample OWC_Aug_T1_C1_D1_FD_207655 | JGI IMG/M metagenome (GOLD analysis project Ga0316625, IMG submission 207655) | Wetland soil microbial communities from Old Woman Creek delta, Ohio, United States - OWC_Aug_T1_C1_D1_A | ecosystem: Environmental > Terrestrial > Soil > Wetlands | place: USA: Ohio... | reverse complement strand
GATGTGTTCTACGCCGAGCCGCAGCGGGAGAGCCCGCGATGGTCCGAGGAGAAGGGGCTCGTCGTGCGCCGCCAGTCGAACCCCCGCGAAGCCACGGTCGAGGCGCATGGACTGGTGGATGGGCAGCCGACCGCGAGCCACTTCGCCCTGCGCATCTACGATGACGTCGTGACGCTCGAATCCGTGTCGACGCCCGAGCAAGTCGAGAAAACGACCGCCGCCCATGCCCTATCCGACAACCTTGGGGCGCGATCGGGGCCCTTGGGGCTCAAGCGGGCATGGCACGTCGGCACCCGCTACAAGTATTCGGACACCTACCAATCCCTGATCGACCGGAAGGTGCTGAAACCCCGGATCTACCCGGCCACCGAGGACGGGACGCCGACCGGGAACCCCGTCTTTCTCACGAAGGCGCAGCTTGACGAGGCGCGCAGGCAGCAACCGTCGGCCATCTTCGCCGCGCAGATGTTGATGAACCCGTCGGCCGGGACCGAGGCGATGTTCCGCAAGGAGTGGCTCCGATTCACCGACATTCGCCCGTCCACGCTGAACGTCTACATCATGTGCGACCCGGCATCGAGCCGGAAGAAGGGCTCCGACCGCACCGCGATGCTTGTGGTGGGGATCGACGCGGGACGCAACAAGTATCTGCTTGACGGCTACATTCACAAGATGGGGCTCGCCGAGCGATGGCAGCGGTTCCGGGACTTGCATCGAGTCTGGTCCGCGATGCCGGGCGTCCAGATCGTCAAGATGGGATACGAGCGGTTCGGGATGCGCGATGCGATGGAACACTTCGAGGAGCGGATGCTTGTCGAGGGGTCCGGCTTCGAGATCCTCGAACTGGCATGGCCGAGCGAGGGCGGGAACGCGAAATACGACCGGATTCAGCGGCTCGAACCTGACTTTCGCATGGGCAAGTGGTATTTCGCGGCGTCGTTCGAGGACGAGACGAAGGCGCAGCGGGGCGTCCGGGAGTCGGGGCAGGCGTATCGGATCTTCGAGCCCGTGCGGCGGAAGGATCACGAAGGCAACATCTACTCCCTGAATAAGATCCTGTTCGACGAGTATGTGCCGTATCCCTACTCGGCGAAGGACGATGGGCTCGATTGCCTGTCGCGGATCTATGACATGGACCCTGCGCCCCCGGTGCTGATCGACCGGGAGTCGCTCGAACCGGAAACCTTCGTGGATGGGGCGTGATGGGGAATTTCTACGCTCCGAAGCTCGCCAAGAACGTGCCGGAGTGCTTCCCCAACGCTACGGTGTTCGGCCGGTGGCGGGAGATGGCGCGCAGCCAGAATGCGGTGGGGGAGAGCGGTTACTGCACGGATTGCACCCCGGAGTATCAGCGGGAGATGTTGGGGTTGGCGCGTTGCCGGTTCCCGAGGACGACGTTCACCTACGACGAGGACGGCTTCGTGGCGGGGCGTCGGCATGTGGAGGATCGGCGGGTGGCGCGGATCGAGATCAAGGCGCGGGGCGGAGTGCGCGGCCGCGTCATCGTGATCGCTGTTTCCCCTGACCGGGGTGAGCAGGCGATACCATCGCACGGAGAAAATGAGCCATGAAACCAAAGATGCCGAGTTCTGTTCCGACGAGTTCTGTGCCGACGGCTGCCGGTGCGTCCAAGGGTGCCGCGAAGCCCGTCGTCAAGACCAAGCCCGTCGCAGCGGTCTTGCCCCCGAAGCCGGTGGGGAAGGTCGCGCCGCCGAAGCCGATGCCGAACAACAAGCTCCCGCCGAACACGCGCCACAAGGCGGGGAAGCGCGGGATGAAGTGACGTGAATGAGCGAACCTCCCACCGTTTACATCTGCATGAACCTGCGGGCGATCTCTGCGCCGTTCAACGCGGGGGAGACGGTCGAGTTGAAGTTCGATATTCCGGCTTGTGGTGAGTTCGCGGATGGGGGTGAGTTGCGGGCGCGGATTCGGGCGTCGGACGCCTCGAAGTGGATGCTAGGCGACCACTACAACATCCGGATCAAGCGGGCGACGTAGGAGAGTGGGATGGCCGATCAGCGGGTGAAGGTGACGGTGCGGGATTGGGCGACCGAATGCGCGATGGCGGATGCGCAGGACATGCTCGATTCGCCCTACCGGGGCGTGGTGGCGGTCGAGAACGCGCAGAGCCCGGTGGTCTACCAATTCAGCAATGGCCGGCGCTTCCGGGACTCGAAGAAGAAGCCGGGGGTCGACTGATGGATCTCGGTGAGCGAGCGGTCTACTTGAGCAAGGACGAGTTGCTCGCCCTGCTTGGGCAATGCCCGCCGGAGTCGCAGTTCTGGATCAACTCGATTGGTGGGATCTCGGTGATGGATGCCGAGGGGAAGTTCGTAGGCCAGATCGCGTTGCGCTACACCCCGGCGGGGGCGACGTTCGCCCTGCTGTGGAACAGCGAGCCGGCGCGGGAAGGGCCGGATCTGTTCGCATGACGACGGCGCGCAGTTCGTTGGGCGACTACGAGGCGCTGCCGGAGCCGATCAAGCTCGTCTACACCTACGAGGAGTGGATGTGGTTGTCGGATCAGGAGAAAACGTCGCTTGTTTCACGGGAAACATCAACCGAGGAGGGGCGGTATGAGGATTGAAGTGTGGCAGGGGAAGGCGGGCAAGTGGTTTTGGCACTTCCGGCAGCGCGGGGGCAAGGTCACGGCGGACGCACAGCCGTTCCCGTCGAAGGGCAATGCCATCCGGGCCGCGAAGGGCGTCGTGCGCGCGACCATCAAGGCTTCCGGCCTGCGTGGTTACACGCTGCACTTCCTTCCCATCGAGGGTGACGGGATCACGCTCATCAGTTGGTGGGTGGCATGAATCACGCCCTCTGCCTTGCGCTGAACCGGGCCGGGCGCTTTCACCCGGCGCGCGCGCTCGGGTTCGAGGCGTGGTTCCGCGCCAACGTCTACGACAGCCGGACGCGCAAGCTGAAAGGCTCGAAGCCGGTCCTTCTCCACCCAACCCAACTGCACGATCTCAAGGGGTAACACATGGATGCCGGCTCTCTGCTCTACCTGTTCATCGAACTGATCCTGATCGGATGCGCGTTCGGGCTTGCCCTGTTCATTGTCGGGGTGCTGCCCATCCCCGAGCCGTTCAAGGGGTGGCTCCGGATCGCGGTCATGGTGGTGGGGGCGCTGTTCCTGCTGTTCTGGATCGTGTCGTTGCTTGGCGGCGCGCACCATCCGCTGTTGCTGCGGAGGTAGTCATGTCCGAGATCATCGTCGCCACCGATGCCGACTTCCGGCAGGAACTCGAAGCGAAGGCGATGTCCGACTCGATCGGCCCGCTTCTGGCAACGCACTACCCCGGCTATCGGTGGCGGGTCGAGCCGGACGTGAAGAACGGGATCGTCGACATCCGCTGCGAACACACCAACTGCAAGTTCGGCTACACGCTGATCCCGTCCCTGTATTTTTCCGAGACGCAATGGCGGGCGGCGATAATCAAGGCCGGCGGAGAGATCCTTGAACGCTTCAACATGAGCCGGCGCGGGTTCGATGCGGTCGATTTCCTGACCCGGAAGCGCGATCACGCCGGCCTCATTCACCCGGACCTGTGACATGCCCGATAACGAACACCCGCTCGACAATCAGGATCAGACCAACGTCGCCGTGCAGGCGTCGGGGCCGCTATCCGACGACGAGGCGCTGCGCCTGTCGCGCGAGGCGTTCAATACCTCGACCACCTACTTCGACACCGCGATTCGCTCGGGACTGGTGAACGACCTTCGCCAGTTCCAAGGCTTGCACCCGCAGGGGTCGAAGTATCTGTCCGAGGGCTACCGGGCGCGGTCCCGGTTCTTCCGCCCCAAGACCCGGTCGGCGGTGCGGAAGAACGAAGCGATTGCCGCCGAGGCGTTCTTCTCGACCGCCGATGTCGTCTCGATCAAGCCGCACGACGACGATGATCCGATGCAGCGCGCGAGTGCCGACGTCCTCAAGGAACTCGTCCAATACCGGCTCAAGCACTCGATTCCGTGGTTCCTGATCGCCTCGGGCGCGTATCAGGACGCGCAAGTGCAGGGCATCGTCTGCTCCTACCAGTTTTGGGAGTTCAACTCGAAGAAGGGGCTCGACCGGCCGCAGATCAAGCTCAAGCCGCTCGAAAACATCCGCTTCGACCCTTCCTGCGACTGGTATGACCCGGTCGGGACGTCGCCTTACTTCATCGAGATGATCCCGATGTATGTGAAGGACGTCAAAGCCCGGATGATGACGATCGACCACACCGGGCAACCGAAGTGGAAGATGGTTCACCCGTCGGATCTGCTCAAGGCGACGACGATGTATTCCGACGTCGTCCGGTTGCAGCGGGAACAGGGCCGGATGGACCCCCGGACGATCAGTTCCGCGATCGGCGACTACTCGATCGTGTGGGTGCATCGCAACATCATGGAGATCGACGGCGAGGACTACGTCTTTCACACCCTCGGCACCCTCTCGATGCTCGACGACCCGAAACCGCTGCGGGAGGTCTACTTCCACGGTCGCCGGCCGTATGTGATCGGGTTCTCGGTGATCGAGACGCACCGGAACTACCCGTCCGGCCCGGTCCGGCTGACGTCGCAGATCCAAGGCGAGTTGAACACCAATGCGAATCAGCGCATGGACAACGTCGCCTTCGCCATGAACAAGCGGTATTTCGTGAAGCGGACGGCCCAAGTCGACCTTCGCTCGCTGCAACGGAACACCCCCTCCTCCTCGACCCTGATGAACGACCCCGAATCCGACGTGAAGATCGTCGAGACGGCGGACGTGACGGGCTCGGCGTATCAGGAACAGGACCGGCTCAACCTCGACTTTGACGATCTGATGGGCTCGTTCTCGCAGGCGAGCGTCCAAGCCAACCGGAAACTGAACGAAACGGTCGGCGGGATGAACATCCTGACGAAAGACGCCTCGCAAGTCACCGGATACCAACTCCGGACGTTCGCCGAGACGTGGATGGAACCTGTTCTTGAGCAACTGGTTCTCCTCGAACAGAAGTATGAGGAGGACGAGATCGTTCTCGCTCTGGCAGGGAAAAAGGCGCAGCTTTTCCAGAAATTCGGGATCGACGCGATAACCGACGATCTGCTGATGCAAAACCTCACCGTGGACGTCAACGTGGGGATCGGCGCGACCAACCCGCATGACCAGTTGCAGAACTTCATTCAGGGCATGACCGCGTTCAAGGAGATGGTCGCCGACGGCGTCCTGATCCAATACGGGGTCGACGTGAAGGAGATTCAGCGCGAGATCATGGGCAAGCTCGGCTACAAGGACGGGAAGCGGTTCTTCCCGGACGACGGCGGCGACCCGCGCGTGTCGGCCCTCCTGCAACAGATTCAGGCATTGAAGCAGGCGCTCGACGCGAAGGAACCGCCGGAAGTCATCGCGGCCAAAGTCGAAAAGCTCCAAGCCGAGACGAAGCGGATCAAGGGGCAGGCGGTCAAGGAAGGCGTCGAGGCGCAGTTCTCGGCTGTCCAGACCGCCGAGGTCATCGCGGCCGTGCCGCAAGTCTCCCCGGTGGCCGACGCGGTCCTGCAAGGGGCCGGCTACCAGACCCCGAACCCGGCCGGCGTCGATCCGAACCTCCCGCAAGGCGCGGGCGGCGAGGGGCTGTCGGTGCAGGGCGTCATCAACAAGCGGACCGGCGTCGGGTTCACGCCGCCGGCCGGGCCGGGCGCGGTTGTCCCGGCACAGCAGAACACCAGTCCGGGCTCCCCGCCCATCCCCGCGCAGCCGGCCTCGCCCGCAGTTGGGTTGGGGAAGGGCAGCGAAACCATGCGTCCCGATAGCCAAGGAGTCTGACCATGCCCGATCCCGTTGTTCTGGACCGCGATGCACCCTACGCCACCATCACCGGAGACGAGCAAGGCCGCGTCTATGAGCAGGATGGCAACTACTTCACCGCCTCCGGAGCCCTGTGGTCCGAGCCGGCGGGAATCGACACCCTCTACGTCCTCGGCCGGCGCGAGTTCGGCAAGGGCGGCCTCGAATACGTCGCCGCGAACACGCTGTCGCAGGATGTCGATGTCACCGATGCGTCGGTCATCGCCGCGCTCGGCTACACCCCGGCCGACGCGGCGGCGCTCGGCACCGCAGCGGCAGCGGCCGCGACCGACTTCGCCACGGCGGCCCAAGGCACCAAGGCGGACAACGCGCTGCCGAAGGCCGGCGGCACCCTGACCGGGCAAGTCGACGGCACCATCATCTCGGCCTCGACCGGCCTGATCCTGCCCAAAGGCACCGGCAGGGGCATCAAGTTGGACGTCGCGGCCCCGACCTTCCCGTGGAAGGATCTGATCGGCGACGTCTCCCCGAAGTTCTCGGGCGTCGGGGCCCCGGTGCGCGCCGCCTTCCGTGGCGGCAGCGTGGCGAACTGGTTCTACGCCGCGAACGATCTGCTCGACCTGATCTTCCACGTCCCGCACGACTACCTGCCCGGCTCCGACCTGTTCATCCATCTGCATTGGGGCCACAACGGGACGGCCATCAGCGGCAGCTTGGGGGTCGACTTCCACACCACCTACGCCAAGGGCCACAACCAAGCCAATTTCGGGGCCGAGATCACGGCGGCGCTCTCTGTCAGCACCCCGGACATCGCCACCGTCCCGCAATACCGGCATCGCGTCGATGAGATCCAGTTGTCGGCCGCGAGCCCGACGGCGGGACAACTCGACACCGACGACATCGAGGTGGACGGCCTGATCCTCATCACGGCGGTCGTTACCGCCATCCCGACGATCACGGGCGGAACCACCAACAAGCCGGCCTTCTTCACCGCCGACATCCACTACCAGTCCACCGGGGTCGGCACGAAGAACCGCGCGCCGAACTTCTACTCCTGATCGTGACCGAGTCCTTCGATAACCTCGACGACGCGCTAGAGCAACAGCGCGTCGAACGGGAGCAAGCCGAGGCCGAGGCGCGGGTTCACACGCTCTCGAAGATCATCGACCTTGGCTTCGCCGTGCAGCAGTTCATCGACGGCGAACTCGGCCGGCGGTTGGAGAAGGATGCCCGGTTGGAACGGATCGAGTTGACCGAACGCTACGTCATGCTCGATCCGGACGACCCGGCGGAACTCAAGGAGATGCGGACCATCCGCTTCCGCATCAACGTGCTGAACGCATGGCAGGAGTTCTTTGCGACCTACATCCGCAACGGTGAGGCGGCCCGGCAACAACTCGGCGAGACGGAGCAGACCGATTGAAATGCCTCGTCTGCAACTGCGAGACGATGCCGGCGGGATCGGTCGACTTCAACAAGACATGCGAGGATCACAAGCATCTGCGGCCGCTGTTCCCGCGCTCGGGGCACGACATCGAGTATCGCCGCTGCCTCGGCTGCGGCTTCGTGTTCGCGCCGGAGATGTGCGCATGGCCGAAGGAACGGTTCACGGCCGAGATCTACAACGAGCAGTATGGGCTCGCGGACCCGGACTACCTCGACACGCGGCCGCGCAACAACGCGCTGTGGCTCGGCCGGCAGTTCGCCTCGGTGCGGGACCGGATCACCCATCTCGACTACGGCGGGGGCAACGGCAAGCTCTCCGAGTTGATGCGATTGGTCGGCTTCGACTCCGACTCATGGGATCCGATGCTCGATCCGCTGTCGTTTGGACGCAAGGTCAATCTGGTGACGGCCTTCGAGGTCGTCGAACACGCGCCCGACCCGATGGCGCTGCGCGCGGACATCCTTCGGCATTTGCTGCCCGACGGCGCGCTCATCTTCTCGACCCTCACTTCCGACCATGCCGGGAACCATTGGCTACCGTCGGAGTGGTGGTATGCAGCGCCGCGCAACGGTCACGTCTGCCTCTACACGAAGGCGGCGTTGCGCAAGCTGTTCCACCCCTATCGCGTCTACAGCATGAGCGATGGGGTCCACATGGCGATTGCTTCTTTGCCTTCGTGGCTTGAGGTATCGCTAAAATAGCCCGCACGGAGAATGACATGCCCCTGAAACCCGACGCTATCCCCACGGACGCGCCGGCCGCCGACACCCAAGGCAGCCTGCCCGACCTGAACGACCCGAACGCTTCGCTCTCCCGAGCCGATGCGATGGCCGTCATGCGCGCGCGCAGGCGCGAGTCGTTCGTTGCGGAGATGGACCCCGAGGAAGCGAAGGCATTCCTCGCCTCGGCCCCGCCGATCACGGCGGCCGAGCCGGATCCGGATGCGGATCCCGACGACGCCGTTGCCGAAGCCACGCGCAAGCAACTCGAAGCGCAATCGTCCGAGCCCGCGCCGATCGACGCCGGGGAGCAACTCGAAGCGCAGCGGGCCGAGAACCTGATCCTGTCCGACGAGGATCTCTCGAAATACATGGTCCGCGTCAAGATCAACGGCAAGGAGGAACTGCGTCCCTTGACCGAGGTCCGGGCGACGGCGCAGAAAACCGAATCGGCCGACAGGTATCTCGCTGACGCGAAGGCCCTGTTGGCAGAAGTGAAGGCGGCGCAGAGTGCGCAGCCGGCAGCATCCGCGACGACACCCATCGAGCCCGAACAAACCAATGACGGCACCGATGCGATCGACGCGGCGATCGACTCCCTGTTCCAAGGGGATGAAGCAACGGCGAAGGCCAAGTTCAGACAGGCGGTCATGGGGCGCGTCCAAGCTACCCCGAATGCCCTCCCGGACCAACTTGCCCGCCAAGTCGAGCAACGCCTCGTTCTACGGAGTGCATTGCGGCAGTTTGCGAAGGATCACAAGGACATCACCGCCGACCCGATGGCTCGGCGTGTCGCTGACACCTTCTTGCTAGAGGAAACCGGCGGAGTGCCGATCGAGCAGATCGACCCCGACCGCATTCCCGAGGTCTTGGAGGAAGCGGGACGCAAGACAAAGGATTGGCTGCGCACGATGGCCGGGATTACTCCGACGCAAGCGCGGGCAACCACCCGAGACGAAAAGCGCGCATTGAAGGCCGGCATCGACGAATTGCCCGCAGCGTCCACGCGCGCGGCATCCACCGTTCCCGCCCCGAAATCCGTGAGTGAACGCATCGCGGAAATGGCGGCAGCGCGTGGGCAGATGGTGCAACGGCCCTAACCCCACTTTTCTTCTCATCAGGAGTTACTGACATGGCCGGACAAGTATGGATGACCGCCTCCCTCGGCGGGTATATGTATTCGGAGACGCTCTCCGACGTTCTGCGCTTCGCGCTGCAACCCCTCGTCAAGTTCCGCCAGTTCGCGGACATCAAGGACGCGGCCGTGCAGGGCAAGAACAAGGGTGACACCTTTCATTGGAACGTCTATTCGGACGTCGCCAATCAGGGCACGACGCTCGCGGAAACGGCAACGATGCCCGAGACGAACTTCACGATCAGCCAAGGCACGATGACGATCGGCGAGTTCGGCAACAGCGTCCCGTTCTCCTCGAAGCTCGACGACCTGTCGAAGCAACCCGTCATGGAGATCATCGACAAGGTGCTGAAGAACGACGCGAAGAAGGCGATGGACATCGCCGCTCACGCGCAGTTCGCCGCCACCCCGCTGCGGATGATCGCCACGGGCGGCACGTCGACCGAGGCCGTTACGCTCTACACGAACGGCACCGTCACCGGCACGAACAACGTCGCGCTCGGCAAGGATCACATCAAGGCGATCGTCGACATGATGAAGGAGCGGTCGGTCCCGCCCTACGTCAACGACGACTACATCTGCCTCGCGCATCCGACGACGCTGCGGGCCCTCAAGAACGATCTCGAAACGATCAAGCAATACGTCGATCAGGGTTTCCGCATGATCCTGAACGGCGAAGTCGGTCGTTACGAGTCGACCCGGTTCGTCGAGCAGACGAACATCGCCAAGGCGTCGTGGACGAATGCCAAGTCGAACTGGGCGTTCTTCTTCGGCCAAGACACCGTCGCGGAAGGCATTGCCATCCCCGAGGAAATGCGCGGCGCGATCCCCTCCGACTTCGGCCGGAAGAAGGGCGTGGCGTGGTATTACCTCGGCGGCTTCGGCATCGTCCACACGGCTGCGGCGCAGGGCCGGATCTTCAAGTGGGACAGCGCGGCGTAAGCCTGCCCTGAACCTCCTGTCTGGTTCCTCCACGGGGGGCGGGGCTCTCCTGTCCTGCCCCCTGTTTTTTCAGGAGAACACATGGCAAGCGAATTCCTCGAAGTTCCGGGCTCGCTCCCGGATCACACGGCCGCATCGCAGCGAACGCTCAACCCGGAGAAGTCCGGGGTCAGCGCCGCCGATCTGCGGCGCGGTTTCATCGAGCATCCCGTCGAGCGCACGTCCGTTTTCTCCGAGGACACGACCGGCGAGAACCAAGTTGGCAACCCGTTCACCTACGGTGGCTTCCTCGGCCGCCCGCCGGGAACGGCACGATAAGGAGCAGCACATGAGCGATCTCATCAAGGTCGGGCCGGCGAACGGTGTCACGCCGGGCGATGACCGCGCCTATCCGAATCGCGGGACACGCTCGGGCCTTGTCGGCAAGGGCGAGCCCTACGGTGCGGACATCGGCGTGAACGCGACGAACCGCCTCGGCGGATTCAGCGCGGACAGCGACCCGATGGCGAAGGAATTCGCCGACGACGAACGGCAGACCATGCCGGGCGGGCATCAGCACAACGGCGGCCGGCGCATGTCCGGTGCCGAGTCGGATGGCATGATGGACACGACTCCGGGCGACGAAGGTATGCCCGGCGACCGCGACTGACATGCCGCTCGATCGCAGCAAGCCGTTCGGGCTCGTCTACGGGGCCGTTGACGGCAAGTCTTACGAGCAAGACGGCCGCTTCTTTTGGGCCGACGGAAGCGAATGGACCCCGCCGGCTCCGGCCGGCGAGGTTCAGGTTGCGCCGCCGGCCGCGCCGGAAGCCCCGAAACGCGGTAGACCGCCGAAGAACCCGGACCTCCCGATCAAGGTGGTGTCCCTGTGATGGATCCGCGCGAGATGGTGAAGTATGAGTTCGTGCGCTACACGCGCGGGGTCGGGCTCGACCTCGGCACGGGGCCGGCGAAGTGCTTCCCGCAATTCATCGGCGTCCGGCGCACGGACGACGAGGCATACAAGAACGCGCACGGCAAGTTCCTCGAAGTCGAACACTTCGGGGCGCTGACACAGATCGAGTCCGATCGCTGCGACTTCATCGTGGCAGCGAACATCCTGCTGTCGCAGGAGGCCCCCACGTCATGCGTCGGCGGGGTCGACTACATCGACACGATGGTTGAGTGGCTGCGGTGCATCAAGGTCGGCGGCCATCTGTGCGTGTATGAGCCGGATCCGTCGCCGAAGGCGAAGGAGATGTTGCTCCATGTCGCCAGTTGCGCCGGGTCCACCTACCCCGTTGCCGTCGTCGAACACTCTGCTTGGCATGGTGGAGGATGGTATCTGATCCTCCGCAAGCGCGAGGCAAGCGAGCATGGTTACGACGTGCCGCTCACTCACGATGCGGTCAAGCGCCCGGAGAAGTCGGTGTGCGTCGTCCGCCACGGTGGCATCGGCGACCAACTGCAAGCCGCCTTCCTGTTCCCTGAATTGAAGCGGCAGGGCTACCACCTGACCGTCCTCACGACCGAGAAGTGCCGCGACATCATCGCGCACGACCCGCACGTTGACGACTGGTTCATGGTCGATCACGACCATGTCCCGAACGTCGAACTGCCGGAGTTCTGGCGCACGGTCGCGCGCCGCTACACCAAGTTCGTGAACCTCAACGAAGCGGTCGAAGGGACGTTCCTGCCGCCGCCGGGCCGCCCGGCCCACGCATGGCCGCAGAAGCTCCGGCACAAGATGCTGAACCACAACTACGCCGAGTTCGCGGCGGAATTGGCCGGCATCCCGTTCCGCGCGGAGGGGGAGTTTCACCCGACGCCCGAGGAAGATCTGTGGGCGGACGAGTTCATTGCGAACCTGCCCGGCCAGATCCCCGGCAATACCGTCATCGGAACGCGGCCCGAGCCGCTGTTCGTGATCCTCTGGTCGCTCTCTGGCTCGTCACCGCACAAGTTCACTCCGCATCAGGACACGGTCATCAAGCGGGTGCTTGAAGGGCTGCGCCGCGCCGTTGTCGTAATGACCGGCGACATGGCTTGCCAGATCCTCGAAGTGGGTTGGGACGAGGAACCGCGCGTGGTCAGGACGTCCGGGACGCTCACGATGCGGCAGACCCTCGCTTTGGCGCGCAAGGCCAATCTCGTCGTCGGCCCGGAGACGGGCGTCCTGAATTCAGTCGCCTATGTCGAGGACGTGCGCAAGGTCGTGCTTCTCTCGCATTCGTCGATCGAGAACCTGACGAAGCATTGGGTCAACACGGCCGCGATCGAGGGGGTCGCGCCCTGCTATCCCTGCCATCAACTGCACTTCACGTCGGAGTTCTGCCCGCAGGATAAAACGACGGGCGCGGCGATCTGTCAGCAGAACGTGAATCCGAGCCTGATCTACTACCAGATCGACGCCGAATACACCGGATGGGTGCGGTCGCAAATGCTGATGAGGAGTGCCGCATGAACCTCGGCGAGTTGATCGAAACGGCGAAGGAACTGGCGGACGACTCGCGCGCGGCCGGGCTCTGGTCGAAGGATGCGCTCAAGGTCTACGCCAACGAGGCGGAGAACGAGGCAGCGCGGCGCTCGCGCCTGATCGTGGACATCGAGACGGCGAAGGACGCCAACGATGACCCGGTCTGCCACTACCCGGTCTTGAAGGGCGACTACTCGATCACCCTGCACCCGAAGATCCTGTTCGTGCGCCGGGTGAAGATCGCCTCGCAGCCGCTCGTCCTGCCTCGGGTCCACATCAAGGATCTCGATCTGCTTGCCCCCGATTGGGACTCCCACGCCGAGGGCTCCGTCGTCGCCTACTGCTCGAACTGGCAGCCGCGAAAGCTCCTGTTCTACAACGCATTCGACGCGGTCGACACGGTCAAGCTGCAAGTCGTGCGCCTGCCTCTGGTGCCGATGATTGGCCCGGACGACGTTCCGGAAATCGACGAATCGCAACACATGGGATTGGTCAACTGGATGCTGTTCCGCGCATTCACGAAGCCGGATCCCGACACGAAGGACAAGGTCAAGGCGAAGGATTACCTCGATCTGTTCGAGCAGCAATTCGGCAAGCGCAGTTCCGCCATCGACGAGACGTGGATTCAGCGCGAGCATGGTTACGATGAATTCGAGGGCCTGTTTTAACCACTCGCTAGGAGTCCTGCAATGTCCAATACTCTGTATGACAAGGGCCGGCAACGGTTCCTCGAAGGATCGTTCAACTGGTCGTCGGATACGATCAAGATCTACCTGATCGACACCGGCCAATACACCGCGAACTTCACGTCGAACGAATACCTCGCCGACGTTGCGGCCGGCTCGCGCATCGCCGGCCCGGTCACGCTGACCGGCAAGACGACGACGGGAGGCGCGGCCGACGGCGCGGACGTCACGTTCTCCGCCGTCTCCGGCGTCTCGATCGAGGTCATCCTCATCATCAAGGACACGGGTGATGCGGCGACGAGTCCGCTGATCGCCTACATCGACACGGCGACCGGCCTGCCAATCACTCCGAACGGTGGCGACATCATCGTGACGTGGGACAACGGGACGAACCGCATCTTCAAGCTGTAAGGAGCGGGAATGCCGCACACCATCGGAATCGGGGCGATCTTCGGGATCGTCTCGGAGGACGGCGTTGCCAAGTCGGGAGGTCGGATCGGGCTCTACGATCGCTCGACGATGCAACTCGTCAAGAAAACGACCGCCGACGCGCTCGGCGGCTACGTTTTCACGGGGCTCGACCCGACGACGACGGACTATCTCGTTCTCGCTGTCGACGACGATGGTTCGCCGGCCAAGAACGCACTCGTTCAGGACTACATTCAGCCGATCCCGGCGCACATGGGGTCGTCGTGGCTCGGGAACTGGCGATGGCTCGCCGGTCAGAAGGCGGTCATTGGGATGGCGGTCCCGCACGGG
>Ga0316625_100000080_pt1 | contig 14035 bp, 10 predicted proteins | sample OWC_Aug_T1_C1_D1_FD_207655 | JGI IMG/M metagenome (GOLD analysis project Ga0316625, IMG submission 207655) | Wetland soil microbial communities from Old Woman Creek delta, Ohio, United States - OWC_Aug_T1_C1_D1_A | ecosystem: Environmental > Terrestrial > Soil > Wetlands | place: USA: Ohio... | reverse complement strand
GCATCCGCCAGGGGCTGAAGGGCCCGAACGCCTGCATCACCCACCACAGCATCAGCGGCCTGCTGGCGCTGGCCGAGGCGACCGCCGCACTGCGCGCCGGCGAGTGCACGCGCGCGGTGGTGGCCGCCCACGAGGCGCCGATCGAGCCGCAGGTGCTGCTGTACTACCAGCAGCTCGGCCTGCTGTCGACCGAGGCGCTGCGCCCCTTCGACGCCCGTCACGACGGCAGTGCGATGGGCGAAGGCGCCGCCGCGCTGACGCTGGAGACCGAAGCCGCCGCGCAGGAGCGCGGGTCCATCGTGCTGGGCGAGGTGCTGGGCTTCGGCAGCGCCGGCGAAGGCCTGGGCCTGCTGCCGGTGCGCGACGACGGTGACGGCCTGGTGCGTGCGATCCGCGCCGCCCTGGCCAATGCCGGGCTGCAGCCCGCGCAGGTGGGCATGGTGGTGGCGCATGGCAACGGCACGCCCAATTCCGACCGCTCCGAAGCGCGCGCGTTGGCCCACGTGTTTCGCGCCGACCTGCCGCCGGTCACTGGCTTCAAATGGGCCTTCGGCCACCTGCTGGCCTCGGCCGGGCTGATCGATGCCGTGCTGGCAGTGGCCGCGCTGCGCGCCGGCACGGTGCCGGGCATCGCCGGTCTGGGCGCACAGGACGTTGATGCACCGGCGCTGCCGGCCAGCGCCACCGCACAGGCGCCTCGGTCGGACGTGGCGCTGGTGATCTCGCGTGGCTTCGGCGGCACCAATGCCGCCTGCCTGCTGCGCGCCGGCCGCGCGTGAACGCCGAGACGCGCGCCCTGCCGGCCCCGCCCGGCGGCGCGCACTGCGGAGTCGACACGGTCGAGATCGCCCGCATCGAAAGGCTGCTGGCCGAGACGCCGGCCGACGAACTGGGCGCGTTCTTCTCGGCGCAGGAGCTGGCCGACGCCGGTGACGGCCCGGGCCGCGCCGCCAGCCTGGCGGCTCGCTTCGCCGCCAAGGAAGCCTGCGTCAAGCTGTTCCCGAAGGAAGCCGCGCTCGGCGCGCTGGGCCCGGTGGATTTCTCGGTCGCCCGCGACGGCTACGGCGCACCCACCGTGCTGCTGAGCGTTGCGGCGCAGCGCGCGCTGGGCCGGCACCGCTTCGGCGGCATTGACCTGTCATTGACACACGACCGCACGCAGGCCACCGCCATGGCCCTGGCCCGGCCGGTACAGGCCGAGCCGTCATGGCGCGCACGGCTGCTGTACCGACTGCTGCCGCTGCGCCGCCAGGTGGTGCTGGACAACCTGCAGCGCGTCTATGGCGACACCACCGATGCGGCCGAGATCACCCGGCTGGCGCAGGCCCACTACGGCCACCTGGGCCAGCTGCTGTGGGAGTTCCTGTGGTACCCGTGGCTGCCGCGCGCACGCAAGCTGGCGATGGTGCGGGTGGAGGGGCTGGACGAGCTACTGGCCGCGCACGCGCAGGGCAAGGGGGTGCTGATCCTGACGGGACACTTCGGCAACTTCGAGGTGTCAACCAGCGCCGGGCTGGCCAGCTTTCCGCAGGCCAAGGGACGCATCCATTTCGTGCGCCGGCCGATCCGCCCGGATTGGCTGGACGCACTGGTCACGCGGCGCTTCCGCAAGGTGGGTTTCGGCGTGCTGCCCAAACGCGGCGGGCTGGATGCGATCCTCGACCGCTTGGCCGCGGGCGACCTGGTCGTGTTCCCGTTCGACCAGCACGCGCAGCGCAAGGACGGCGTGATGGTGGAGTTCTTCGGCCACCCGGCGGGAACCTTCCGCAGCCTGGCGGTGATCGCACTCAGCACTGGAGCCCCGGTGGTGCCGGCTTCGAGCTGGCGCGAACCCGACGGCAGGCACGTGCTGCGCTTCGAGGCGCCGTTGAAGGCCGTGGAAGACCCCGATGTCAACGAAGCCATCCGCCTGACCACCCGCGCCTTCAATCGGGCGCTGGAACTGCTGATCGTGCGCCGCCCGGAACAATGGTGGTGGGTGCACCGCCGCTGGAAACCCTGGGCGAAGCGCAAGCGCTGACGCTGCGCCCCTCCGCACCTGCCGCAGGGCAGGCGTCATGCGGGCGACGACACGGGTTCAGGCAGCCGGCTGCCCCAGTCCCAGCAACCGCATCGCGTTGCCCTTCAGGATGCCGGGCTTGACCTTGTCCTTGAAGCCGGCCTCCTCAAAATCGGCCATCCAGCGGTCCGGGGTAATCAGCGGGTAGTCGCTGCCAAAAAGCATGCGGTCCGACAGCAGCGTGTTGGCGTACTGCACCAGTTGCGGCGGAAAGTACTTGGGACTCCAGCCGGACAGGTCGATCCAGACGTTCGGCTTGTGCAGCGCCAGGCTCAGCGCCTCGTCCTGCCAGGGCCAGCTGGGGTGGGCGATGACGATCTGGATGTCCGGGAAGTCTATGGCCACGTCCTCCAGCAGCATCGGGTTGCTGTTCTGCAGGCGCAGGCCACCGCCGCAGCGCATGCCGCTGCCGATGCCCGAATGGCCGCTGTGGAAGATGGCCGGCATCTTGTATTCGTTGATGACCTCGTAGATCGGCCAGGCCATGCGGTCGTACGGCAGGAAGTCCTGCACCGTGGGGTGGAACTTGAAGCCCTTGATGCCGTGCTCCTCGATCAGCCGCCGGGCCTCGCGCGCTCCCATCTTGCCCTTGTGCGGGTCGATGCTGGCGAAGCAGATCATCATGTCCGAGTTCTTCTGCGCGGCCTCGGCGATCTCCTCGTTGGGGATGCGACGGCGGCCGAGCTTGGCCTCGGAATCCACGGTGAACATCACCAGCCCGATCTTGCGCTCGCGGTAGTAGGCGATGGTCTCGTCGATGGTCGGCCGGCGGTTGCTGCGGAAGTACTTGTCGGCCGCGCGGTCGTATTCCTCGCCGTAGTTGTCGAAGGGGTTCCAGCAGGACACCTCGGCATGGGTGTGGGTGTCGATGGCCAGCAGTTCGTTGAAGTTCATGGCGCGCTCCAGGGCCGGGTCAGCCCAATTTGATTACACATCTTAATTAATTTTGGGTGGATCGGGCCACGTCATCGGCTGGCGGAACCTGTCCCACACAAGCGGATTCTTGCAGCATGGTCTACGCTCAACAAGCCTCCAGTCTCAGTAGAAACCCTATGGCATGTCGCATCAATTTGATTACCATCTATAACTATCAACCACTGCCCAGCCCGCCATGGAAGCCCAAGCCCCCTTCGACCCGGATCTGCTGCGCGTCGTGCGCGAAGGCCCCATCCTGCACCTGCGGCTGAATCGACCGGTCAAGCGCAACGCGGTCAACGACGGCCTGATCCTGGCCATCGACCGCGCCTTCACCTGCCTGCCGTCCGACGTGCGCTGCATCGTGCTCAGCGGCGAGGGCCAGCATTTCTGCGCCGGGCTGGACCTGTCGGAGCTGTCCGAGCGCACCGTCTACGAAGGCGTGCTGCACTCGCGCATGTGGCATGCCACGCTGGAGAAGGTGCAGTACGCGCCGGTGCCGGTGATCGCGGTGCTGCACGGGGCCACCATCGGCGGCGGGCTGGAGATCGCCGCCGCGGCGCACATCCGGGTGGCCGAACGCAGCGCCTACTATGGCCTGCCCGAGGGCCAGCGGGGCATCTTCGTCGGCGGCGGCGGCTCGATTCGGCTGCCGCGGCTGATCGGCACCTCGCGAATGTCGGACATGATGCTGACTGGCCGCGTCTTCGACGCCGAGGAAGGCCAGCAGGCCGGCCTGACCAACTACCTGGTGGCCGAGGGCGAAGGCCTGGCCAAGGGCATGGCGCTGGCCACCAAGATCTGCGGCAACGCACCGCTGTCCAACTTTGCGGTCATCCAGGCGCTGCCGCGCATCGCCGAGCTGCCGCCCTCGGAAGGGCTGTTCGTCGAATCGCTGGTCGCGGCCATCGCCCAGGGCGACCCGACGGCCAAGGAACGCATCCGCGCCTTCCTGGAAGGCCGCGCTTCGAAGGTCGCCAAATCATGACTCAGTACCGCGAAGTCAAGGTCGGCGGCTGCCTGGCCACCGAACACCATGTCGACGCCGAGGGCGTGCACCACCTGCGCTCGAAAGAGCCGCTGCAGCCCTACCCCGCCCGATTGACCGACCGCCTGGAGGAATGGGCCCGCCACGCGCCCGACCGCACGCAGGTGGCGCAGCGTGGGCCGGACGGCGAATGGCGCCGCATCAGCTACGCGCAGATGCTGGACCGGGTGCGCCGCATCGGCCAGGCACTGGCCGTGCGCGGCCTGTCGCCCGAGCGGCCGATCGCCATCCTGTCCGACAACGACCTGGAGCACTACACGCTGGCGCTGGCCGCGCAATGGGTGGGCGTGCCCTACACGCCGGTGTCGGTGGCCTATTCCACCGTGTCGCAGGACTTCGGCAAGCTCAAGCAGATCCTGGGCACGCTGAACCCCGGGCTGGTGTTCGCCGCCGACGGCCATGTCTTCCGCAATGCAATCGCCACCGTGGTGCCGGCCGACACCGAAGTCTGGGTGACCACCGGCGAGGACACGCCGGCGCTGCAGGGCCGCAAGGTGACCCGCTTCGACAGCCTGCTGGCCACCGAGCCGGGGCCCGAAGAGATGGAAGCCCACGGCCACGTGGGCCCGGACACCATCGCCAAGTTCCTGTTCACCAGCGGCTCCACCAAGCAGCCCAAGGGCGTGATCAACACCCAGCGCATGATCTGCGCCAACCAGCAGATGCTGCGCCAGTGCTTCGCCTTCATGGCAGACGAGCCGCCGGTGCTGATCGACTGGCTGCCGTGGAACCACACCTTCGGCGGCAACCACAACATCGGCATCGCGCTGTACAACGGCGGCACGCTGTACATCGACGACGGCAAGCCCACGCCCAAGGGCATGGCGGCCACGCTGCGCAACCTGCGCGAGATCGCGCCGACGATGTACTTCAACGTGCCCAAGGGCTTCGAGGAGATCGCCCGCGCGATGGACGGCGACACCGCGCTGCGCGACAAGCTGTTCTCGCGCGTCAAGGCCTTCATGTTCGCCGGCGCCGGGCTGAGCCAGGCGGTGTGGGACCACCTGGACCGCCATGCCGAGGCCGCCATCGGCGCGCGCATCTGCATCTTCACCGGCCTGGGGATGACCGAGACCGCGCCGTCCTGCACCTTTGCACTGGGCACCGACGTGAAGAGCGGACACATCGGCCTGCCGGCGCCGGGCGTGGCCGTCAAGCTGGTGCCGGTGGACGGCAAGCTGGAGATCCGCTTCAAGGGCCCGAACGTGATGCCCGGCTACTGGCGCGCGCCTACCGAGACCGCCGCCGCCTTCGACGAGCTGGGCTACTACCGCACCGGCGACGCCGTGCTGTACGTCGACGAGGCCAACCCGCAGCGCGGATTGCGCTTCGACGGCCGCATCGCCGAGGACTTCAAATTGTCCACCGGCACCTTCGTCAACGTCGGCCCGCTGCGCATGAAGATCGTTCTCGCCGGCGACCCGCTGGTACAGGACGTGGTGATCGCCGGGCTGAACCGCGACGACATCGGCGCGCTGATCTTCCCGCGGCTGGACGATGCGAAGAAGCTCGCCAAGCTGCCGGCCGACGCCAGCGTGGCGCAGGTGCTGGCGCATCCGGAGGTGCGCGCCTTCTACCAGGCGCTGGTCGACAAGCTGTGGGCCGCGGGCACCGGCAGCGCCAACCGCGTGGCTCGCGCCATCGTGCTGGACGAGCCGCCGCACATCGACCGCGGCGAAGTCACCGACAAGGGCTCGATCAACCAGCGCGCGGTGCTCACCCACCGGGCCGAACTGGTCGAGCGCCTGTATGCCGAGACCCCCGATGCGCAGGTGCTGCTGCCCCGGCGCTGATCCCACCCGTCAACCACCCCACTCACTCTCGAAGGAGACAAGCATGTTCAATCGCCGCGAGTTCCTGGCCGCCACGGCCGCGTCCACCGCCATGGCCGGATGGCCGCTGATGTCCCGTGCCCAGTCGCTGGAGACGGCGCGCATCCTGGTCGGCTTCCCTCCCGGCGGGACCGTCGATGCCGTGGCGCGGCGCGTGGCCGACAAGCTGCGCGGCACCTACGCCAAGACGGTGCTGGTCGAGAACAAGCCCGGCGCCGGCGGCCGCCTGGCGGTGGAGGAACTGAAGCGCAGCGCACCCGACGGCAGCACCCTGCTGGTCACCCCGGCGGCGATGATCACCCTGTACCCGCACCTGTACACCAAGCTGGCTTACGGCATCGACGACGTGACGCCGGTCAGCACCGTGGCACAGGTGGCCTTTGCGCTGGGCGTCGGCCCGGCGGTGCCCGATTCGGTGAAGACCGTCAAGGACTTCCTGGCCTGGGCCAAGGCCAACCCGGATCAGGCAGCCTACGGCTCGCCCGGCGCCGGCTCGCCGCCGCACATGGAAGGCGCGCTGCTGTCGAAGGAAAGCGGCGTCGAACTGCGCCACGTGCCATATCGCGGCTCGGCACCGGGCATACAGGACCTGCTGGGTGGGCAGATCGCGTCCTTCAGCTCGCCGATCGGCGACTACCTGCCGCACCTGAAGAGCGGCAAGCTGCGGGTGCTGGCCACCTCGGGCCCGACGCGCTCGCGCTTTGCCCCCGACGTGCCGACCTACACCGAGCAGGGCTTCAAAGTGCTGGAACAAGTGGAGTGGTATGGACTCTTCCTGCCCGCCAAGGCCTCGCCCGAGCTGGCCCAGCGGCTCGCCGCCGCCGTGCGCCAGGGCATGGGCGCGCCGGATATGGCCGAAGGCCTGGCGGCCTTCGGCTTGGAGCCGAAGGTCAGCAGCCCGGCCGAACTGGCCAAGGCGGTGAAGGAAGAAAACGCCGCCTGGGGGCCCATCGTCAAGAAGGTCGGCTTCACGCCCGAGGCATGACGCAGCGCAAGGCTTCTGCAGCGCCGCAGCGCGGCGCCGGGCTTGACCAAGCCGGCATGCAGCACCTGATGGGTTATCGGCTGACGCTGGCCGAGGTGGCCTCGCGCCGCGTCTTCCAGCGTCACATCGGCACGCCCTTCAAGCTGCGGCCGGTGGAGTTCACGATCCTGGTGCTGCTGCTGGCCAATGCCAGCGCCACGCCCAAGCAGCTGGCGCAGACGCTGGTCATGCCCCCGTCCAACGTCACGGTGCTGGTCGATCGGCTGGTCGAGCGCGGGCTGATGCAGCGCGAGCGCAGCGCCACCGACGGCCGCGCCATGAACCTGCGGCTCACCGCAAAAGGCGCGGAGCTGGCACGGCGAGTCCAACGCGTGTCGCAGACGATGGAAGCCAGCCTGCTGGCGTCGCTGTCGGCCGGCGAGCGCGCCATGCTGGCCGAGTTGCTGCACAAGCTGGTGCACGCCGGCGGCGACCAACCGGGCTGACCAACCTGCGCAGGCGACGGCGACAATGGCCGGCTCCATGAATTCCGGCATCGTCTACGCCACCCTCGCCTTCGTCACCTGGGGGCTCTTTCCGCTGTACCTGCGCCAGGTGGCCACGGTGCCACCGCTCGAAGTGGTGCTGCACCGTTCGACCTGGTCGCTGCTGTTCGTACTGTTGCTGCTGGCTGCCTTGCAGCGCTTCGCCTGGATGCGCGCGGTTCTCAGGCAGCCGCGGCTGCTGGCGATGTTCATGCTCAGCGCGCTGCTGCTGTCCTGCAACTGGCTGGTCTACGTGTTCGCGGTGCAGCGCGGACACGTGGTCGAAGCCAGCCTGGGCTACTTCATCAACCCGATCGTCAACGTGCTGCTGGGCGTGCTGGTGCTGCACGAACGGCTCAACCGCGTGCAGTGGACTGCGGTGGCACTGGCCGCACTGGGCGTGCTGTGGCTGACCCTCCTGGCCGGCCGGCCGCCGTGGATCGCGCTGGTGCTGGCGCTCAGCTTTGGTTTCTACGGCCTGATGCGCAAGACCTCGACGCTGGGTGCACTGGAAGGCCTGGCGCTGGAGACGCTCCTGCTGGCGCCGCTGGTGCTGCCGCTGCTGGCCTGGTGGACCTTCAGCGGCCAGGGGGCAATGGCGCGCGGCGACCTGGCGCTGAATGCCTGGCTGCTGCTCGGCGGGCCGCTCACCGCGCTGGCTCTCGTGTGGTTCGCCGCCGGCGCACGCCGCCTGCCGCTGGCCACGGTGGGCCTGCTGCAGTATCTGTCGCCGACGCTGCAACTGGCATTGGGGGTATGGGTGTTCCATGAGCCCTTCGACCGCGAAAAGCTGGTGGGCTTCGTCTTCATCTGGGCCGCACTGGCGATCTACTCGCTGGACGGCTGGCGGCGCAGCCGCTTGGCGGCGGCGCCGGCCTGAGACCCGCGCAGGCAACTGGCGAATGGTGCGCTGCGCAGCGCAGCACCCCTCGATTGAGGGGCAAGCCCGTCCGCCTGCGCTCGGACTCCGGGCGATCAAGGGTTTCCGACGAGCGTGCCGGCTTGGCTGGCCCCGGGTTTTCGTACACACTGGCAACGCTTAGCGGTGCTCCGGCGTGCACCGCGGCATCAGCCACCTTGTTTGGCGCCGCCACCGTCGTCGAAGGGAACCACATCGATGAATGCTCGCTTTCTCGGCCTCCTGCGCCAGATGTTGCCTGCCCTTGTCCTTGTCGCCATGGCCTCGCAGGTCACTGCGAACACGCTGACGCAGAACGTCTCCTGGACCATCGACCGAGCGGGGACCAGCACGAAGTACCGCGTCGTGGCGTACGGTGACTCGATCTATGCCGGCTACAACGGCTCGACCACCAGTGCCGCCAAGTACGCCGCGCCGACCGTCGATGCGGAGTACCTGTCCGCCAAGTGGAACGCCGACATCGAGAGCGTGCGCCGCGCAAAATCCGGCGCCGTGGCCTCCGACATCTACAACAACAAGATCGTCGCCGAGCGCTCGTACATGCAGGTCACCTCCACCCGGGTGATCACTTTCGAGATGTGCGGCAATGATGGCTTGCAGGCGCGCTCGAGCTTCAAGAGCCAGACCGGCACCTGCAACTACAGCGGACTCGACTCCGCCGTCGCCAACTGCAAGACCTACGTCGCAAAGGCGATGGACTACATCAACGCCAATGCGTACGCCGGCACGAAGCTGAAGATCATCACCAACCTGTACTACCCCGGCTACAACGCCGACAATGTGCAGAGCAGCTGCCGCAACGGCAGCACCGGTGCCACCGTCAATCTGCGGGACGTGTTCCTGCCGCGACTGGCTACGATGAATTACTGGATGTGCGAATACGCGCGGCAGAAGGGCTTCCAGTGCGCCGACAGCTTCGCGCAGTACATGGGCGCCGACTACGACAGCAATGGCGATGGCCTAGTCGACTCCGAGGCCCTGCGCTACGTCGCGGGCGAGAGCGAATCGAGCTACCTGATGCGCATCACGGGCACGCTGCGCGCGACTCTCCGCGACGCAAATACGCATTTCGTGTCGTCCACGAGCAGCTACGACTACATCCAGTCTGACGACACCCATCCGACCTACACCGGCGGCACGGTCCGCGCCGGTCTGCTGGGCGGCACCACCGGCTCCGGCGCGCCGCGCTACTCGTCGTTCAACGGTGACAAGAGTCCGCTCTGGAACCAGTACGGCCACGAGCGCATCGGCTGGGCCTTGTCGACCGCCAACCCGGCGTCGCCCTGACGACGCGCCCGCATGCACGAGCCGCGCCGATCTGGCCCGATCACGGCGCCGCCGCGCGAATCGACGGACCACTGGCGCCCTGCCGCGGGCTACCTGGCATTGGCACTCGCCGTGGCGGTGATCGCGCCGCTGGCCTGGCTGTTCTGGCCCGGGCCAGCGTCAGGCACCGTCGAGCCGGTGGCAGCCGCGCAGCCGGCGCCGTACGCCGAACCCGTGCCAGCGGCCAGCCGGCCGGCCGCACCACCCGCTTCGGCCGTGCCAGTCGCTGCCACTCCGATACGCATCGCCGCGATGCCGCCTATGCCGACCGCGCCGACCGCGCGCCAGCGCGACCCGGACGGCGACCAGACGACGGACCTGGCCGACTATCTGAACCCGGGCGAGACGCCGACGATGGCCGAGGTCATCGCCCGGCTCCATGCCGCCGGCGTGACCACCGGCCTCGGCGCATTCCAGCCGCCGGGCACGCGCCCGCCCCTGGTCGGGCTGGCGGTGCCCGATGATTACGTGCTGCCCGAAGGCTACGTTCGCCACTACCAGGCCACGGACGACGGCCAGCGCATCGAGCCGATCCTGATGTACTCGCCGGACTATCAGTGGCACGACGCCGCCGGCCGCCCGGTGGCGCTGCCGCCGAACCGCATCGTGCCGCAGGAGCTGGCCCCGCCCGGGCTGCCGATCCGCAAGATCGTCGTGCCGCCGCCCACCGAACCGGGGAAGTAAGGGCCCTGGACTCCCGCGCCTTGCCATTGCAGCGTGGTCCGATGTGGCTCGCGGTTGTCGCCAGCGCCCTGCTTGCCGGACTGTATTCGCACGGCGGTGTCGGCTGGGTGCTCGGCTTCGTCGCGCTGGTGCCGTGGCTGCGCGCACTCGACGCAGGTCCCAGCCTGCCACGCACGCTGCTCGGCAGCTGGGCGATGACGGTGGCTTATACCGCTGCCGTGCTGCCTTGGTTCGGTTCCGCGATCGGCCGCTTCACGCAGATCGGCGAGCCTGCGGGTGTGCTCGTGCTGCTGGCTGCGGCACCGCTGCTGCAGCCGCAGTTCTTCGCGCATGCGCTGGTGCGCCGCGCCGTCGTCGGCTCGCACGGGCGCTTCGTCGGCGCGCTGGCGGCCACGGCTGCCTGGGTGGCCACCGAGCGCTTCGTGCCCAAGCTGCTCGGCGACACGCTCGGCTACGGGCTTCATCCGTCCCCGCTGCTGCGCCAGGCAGCCGATCTCGGCGGTGCGGCGGGGTTGAGTGCGCTGCTGCTGCTGGCCAATGAGGCCGTGGCGGCCGCGCTCGCACGGCGTGCGGACGGCCCGCGCGCAATGCTGCGCCCGCTGGCCGCCGCCGCGCTGGTGCCGCTGCTGCTGGCCGCGTACGGCGTGTGGGCCATGGCGACCGCACCCGCGACCGCGGGAGCGACGCTGCGCATGGGCCTGGTGCAGTCGAATATCGTCGACTACGAGCGCCTGCGCCGCGAGAGGGGTGCCGGCGCAGTGGTGCGCGAGGTGCTCGACGTGCACTTTGCGATGAGCTACGACGCGGTCGAGCGCCAGCGGGCCGACGCGGTGCTGTGGTCCGAGACCGTCTACCCCACCACCTTCGGGCGGCCCAAGAGCGAGGCCGGCGCGGCTCTGGACCGCGAGATCCTGGAGATCGTCGATGCCGCCGGGGTGCCGTTCGTCTTCGGCACCTTTGACCGCGACCTCGACGAGCAGGAATTCAATGCGGCCGCCTTCGTCGTGCCGGGCACGGGCCTGCTCGGCATGTACCGCAAGGCGCGCCCGTTCCCGCTCACCGAGTACGTGCCCGCATGGCTGGACCACCCGGCGCTGCGGCAGTGGCTGCCGTGGCTCGGCGGCTGGCAGCCGGGCAACGGCGCGCATGTGTTCCCGCTGCGCCTGCGCGACGGCCGCGAAGTGCCGGTGCTGCCGCTGATCTGCCTGGACGCGGTCGGCCCGTCGCTGGCGATTGACGGCGCGCGCCTAGGCGCCAGCGTGATCCTGACGATGTCCAACGACGCCTGGTTCATCGACCGTCCAAAAGGCGCCGAGCTGCACCAGGCGGTGGCGGTGTTCCGCAGCATCGAGACCCGACTGCCGCAGTTCCGCGTCACCGCCAACGGCTACAGCGCGGTGATCGACGCGTTCGGCACGGTGCTCGCCGGCACGCGCATGGGCGAGCGCACGCTGGTCGTCGGCGAGTTGCCGGTGCGCGAGCCGGCGCCCACGCTGATGGTGCGCTGGGGCGACTGGGTCGGTCTTGCCGGCGCGGCGTTCCTCGTGCTGCTGGCGGCGACATGGGCGGTGCACCGCGTCGGTGGGGGCCGCAGCGCGCAGCGCTGCCCAGGGGCCGGCGGCCCGGCCTTGCCCGCGACGGTGGCGCTGCTGCCAGGCTGGGCCCGCATCGTGGCCGGCGGGTTGCGCACCTTCGCGCGCGGCGGCCTGCTCGCGATCGGGGCGGCGGTGTGGTTCGGCGACGGCGCGCTGCAGTCCAATACCCTTGCACAGATCCGGACCTTCGCTGCCGTCTTCCTGGCGCCCGAGGCGGCTGCGGCGCTGCTGTTGCTGGCTTTCCGCGCGCGCGCCGCGATCGACGGCGATCGGTTGCGCTTCACGCACGGTGCCCGGAGCGCCGAGCTGCTGGTGGGCGACATTGCCGCGGTCGAGCCGTGGCGCGTGCCGATGCCCGGCGTGGGCGCATCGCTGCGGCTGCGCAGCGGCGCGCGCTGGCGTCACGGCATCGCGGGTCTCGATGCGACCGCGCTGGCGTCGACGCTTGCCGCGGCCGGCGGGCCGCCGCTGCCCTCGGCGGCCGGACGCCTCGCAACGTATGCGCAAGCCGTGGGCAGCGTCCGCCGCGGCCGGCTCGACCACCCGTGGGCCAAGTTCGGGCTCCTGCCTCTCGTCCTCGCGATCCCGGCGTTTCGCCTGCACCAGCACATTGCCTACGGCAGCGCGCTGGGCGAGTACTACACCTTCGGCCTTGTCGCCTACCTGAAGGGCTTCGCGCTGTGGTGGGCAGCGTGGGCGATTGGCGTCGTGCTCTGCGCCGCGGCGCTGCGCGCCGTGGTCGAAGCCGGCACGCTGCTGGCGGCAGCGGTGCGGCCAGCGCAAGCGTTCGCCGTACGCCACGGACTCGAGCGCTTGGCGCTGGTGGCGCTTTATCTCGGGCTGCCAGCGTGGCTTCTGCTGCGCATGGCCGGCGGGTGATCCCCCGCGCAGCGTCTGCACGCTCGGCCTGGTGCGCCGCCGGTCCGGTCTGCGCGGACAGCGCGAACGCGCCCGCCTAAGCCGGCAACGCGGCTGCGGCAGCGCCGTTGTCGCTCAGGCCGGCGCCGAACTGCGAATCAGGTGGTCGAAGGCCGACAACGCCGCCTTGGCGCCGTCGCCGGCGGCAATGACGATCTGCTTGAACGGCACGGTCGTCGCATCGCCGGCGGCGAACACGCCGGGCAAATTGGTGGCGCCGCGCGCGTCGACGAGGATCTCGCCGTAGCGGCTGAGCTCCACCGTGCCGCGCAAGAACTCGGTGTTCGGCACCAGGCCGATCTGCACGAACACGCCGGCCAGCGCCACCGTCTGCTCCACGCCCGTCGTGCGGTCCTTGAAGCGCAGGCCGTTCACCTTGCTCCCGTCGCCGGTGATCTCCAGCGTCTGCGCATTCAGGTGCACGGTGACGTTGGGCAGACTCAGCAGCTTCTTCACCAGCACCGCGTCGGCCTTGAGCTGGTCCATGAATTCGAACAGCGTCACGTGCTCGACCACGCCGGCCAGATCGATGGCCGCCTCGACGCCGGAGTTGCCACCGCCGATGACCGCCACCTTCTTGCCCTTGAACAGCGGGCCGTCGCAGTGCGGGCAGTAGGCCACGCCCTTGGTGCGGTACTCGGCCTCGCCGGGCACATTGACGTTCTTCCAGCGCGCACCGGTGGACAGGATCACCGAGCGCGCCTTCAGTTCGGCGCCGTTGGCCAGCTTCACGCCCGTCATGCCGCCCCCCGGCTGGGCAGCGGGGACAAGCGCCTCGACGCGCTGGCCGTTCATGATGTCCACGTCGTAGGCGCGCACGTGCGCCTCCAACGCGGCGGCGAACTTCGGGCCGTCGGTCTCTAGCACCGAGATGTAGTTCTCGATGCCCAAGGTGTCCAGCGTCTGGCCGCCGAAGCGCTCGGCCACCACACCGGTGCGGATGCCCTTGCGCGCCGCATACACCGCGGCCGCGGCGCCGGCGGGGCCGCCGCCGACGATCAGCACGTCGTAGGGCGCAACCTGGGCCAGGCGCGCGGCATCGCGTGCCGCCGCGCCCGTATCCACCTTGGCCAGGATCTCGGCCAGTTCCATCCGGCCCGAGCCGAAGGGCTGGCCGTTCAGGAACACCGTGGGCACGGCCATGATCTGCCGCGCCTCGACCTCGGCCTGGAACAGGCCGCCATCGATGGCCACGTGCCGGACGCGTGGGTTCAGCACCCCCATCAGGTT
>Ga0316625_100000078_pt1 | contig 14092 bp, 26 predicted proteins | sample OWC_Aug_T1_C1_D1_FD_207655 | JGI IMG/M metagenome (GOLD analysis project Ga0316625, IMG submission 207655) | Wetland soil microbial communities from Old Woman Creek delta, Ohio, United States - OWC_Aug_T1_C1_D1_A | ecosystem: Environmental > Terrestrial > Soil > Wetlands | place: USA: Ohio... | reverse complement strand
CCTCCCAATTCCAAAACGCCCGAGCCCTTCTCGCCGACACCCCCGACAACTGGGCCGCCCTCGACGACGAGCTAGATTTAGGCTTGACTGCGGATGAAAGAAAGCTCGCGCGCCAGATCCTCATTTCCTCCATCGAGGAAGGGATGAAAGGCTGCATTTCCTACGACGATCAAATCTATCTCCCCGTCGTCTTCCCCGGCGCATTCCCCCGCTTCAACACAGTCCTTGTGGACGAAGCGCAAGACCTTTCCCCCCTCAACCACCAGATGCTTCGCAAGGTCTGTGCCGGTCGCCTTATCGCGGTCGGCGATCCCCGGCAGGCCATTTACGCTTTCCGCGGAGCCGACCACAACAGCATGACTAACCTTCGCGCCCTTCGCCCGAACTGGATCGAACTCCCCCTCAACACGACTTTTCGTTGCCCTAAAAGCGTCGTGGCTCGTCAGTGGGGCCACGCCCCCCAATACATCGCAGCCGAAGGCAACCCCAACGGGCAGATCTTTGACCTGCAAAGCGAAAAATGGACTTGGGCCAAAATTATGCGCGAAGCGCATAAAGGCGACCTTGCAGTCTTGTGCCGCAACAACGCCCCCCTTGTTTCCCTCGCTTTCAAGCTGATCGCTCAGGGCATCGGCGTGAACATGCTCGGACGAGACATCGGCCGGGGCCTTTCGACTCTCTGCAAAAAACTTTGTCCCGACCTTTCCACCAGCACCAAAGACTTCCTCCCCCTTCTCCGCTCTTTCCGGGAGGCCGAGATTTCAAAGGCCGAGGCGAACGACAACGCCACCAAAGCCGCGTCAATCTCAGACAAGTGCGACTGCATTGAAGCAGTCGCCGCCAACGCCCGCCCCGCGACTATCGGGGAGCTGGTTAAAAAGATGGACAACCTTTTCGCCCAGACAGACGGCCTTATTACCTTGGCCACTGGCCACAAGGCTAAGGGGCTCGAATGGTCCACCGTCGTCCACCTCGACCCGTGGCGCATCCCCTCCAAATGGGCCAAGAAAGACGACGAAATCCAACAAGAAAACAACCTGCGATACGTCTTAGAAACCCGCACAAAGCACACCCTAATCCTCGCCAACCTTTCCGACTTCGAGGACTAAAAGGCCATGAGCGAAATAACTAAGGAAGGCCGCGCATATGCGGCCCTCCACCCCGACCCAGAAGTAGTCAACCGCCTTTTACATCTGATCGAATGGATCGAGGTTTGCGAGCACACAATCTCGATCCAAAAAGGCGAAATCTACGAACTGCAAAAACTTTTGAGGAAACGTAAAAATGCACTACCTAGACCCTGATCGCCCCCGCCTCCACATCGACGGAGGCCTCCCCCTTTTTGAGGGAAAGAAAGTTGCCCTTCCGGCCCTCTACCTCGCCCCGCGCGGCACACCTGACCACAACTGGATCGAGGTTTCCGCGTTCTTCCCAATGCCTTCCGGCGGGGCGTCTCGGCGGGAGCTCAAAATTCGCCTCGACGAATTCCCGACCTTCTGGTCCGAATGGCTCGCCAACCCAGAGGGCATTGCGAAAGACCGATTTGGCTGGCAGGGCTTGGCCCCCATCCTCGAACTTGACTTCTCAGACCTTTTCGGAGATCTTCCATGAGAAACATAAACGAGGAAATTCGAAAGATGTGGCCGACTCATCCCATCGGGGAGATCGCGAAGGTCGTCGGCCTGACATATCTCGCTGTCCAGCACCGCGGTCATCGCATGGGCCTTCCCCGGAAAAAGCGGGGAGCTCCTCCCCGCCCCACTCTTAAAATGATAAGCCACTTACCTTTCTGCATCTCCCCCGGTCACTTCGCAACCGACCAACGCAGCTACGAAATCATCATGGAGTCTCGGAACCATGACCATTCTTAAATTCCTCTCCGCCCTCGCGATCATGCAGCTTTCCCATGCGTTCATCGTCGTAGCGCTGGACGGGGATTGGGCGGAACGTCGAGCCCTTCCGATCCTGTGCGCCGTTTTAATCGACGCCTCGCTCCTTTTCGTACTTTTGGGGGGTTGAAATGGATTGGACCAAATATCTTATGGGCGCGGCCATTTGGGCTTCCACCAAATCCAAAGACCCCACAAAGGTCGGGGCGGTTCTCGTCGGGCCGGAGCGGGAAGTCCGCCTTACCGCCTTCAACGGCCCCCCGAAAGGCGTCCGCGATACTCCCGGCCGACTTGAGCGTCCCACTAAATACCTTTTCGCCTCCCACGCAGAGGCCAACCTAATCGCCTTCGCCGCGCGTGAGGGAATCCGAACAGCCGGATGCACAGTTTTCGTCACCCACATGCCCTGCGCCGCCTGCGCCCGAACTCTTATCCAGGCCGGAATAACAAGGGTCGTGGCTGGTCCCGGCCAGACCTCCATGCCCCCGGCTGAATTCGACGCGGCCCAGATCATGTTTGACGAGGCCAACGTCACAACCACACGGATCGACTAATGAGTGCAATTGCAGGCAAACCTGTCAAAATGCCACGCCGGATCAAACGACCTGTCGAGCCGCACATTCAGGAACTGACGGAACGCCGCCACGCGCTCGGCCTGACACATGCGGACCTAGAAGCCCTTACAGGCTTCTGCCGCACTCAGTTTTCGAGTTGGGAGACTGGCGCAAGGCGCCCGCTGCCGTTCTCGCTACATGCGTGGAGCGAGGCACTCGGGAAGGCGGGCGATATCGTCGAGCGCTTGCGCGTCCAGCGCGGGAATGCAATCTGTATGGAGGCCGCAGACGAAATAGAGCGGCTCCGCGCGATGATTGGAGGGTGAGTATGAAATTTCGTTCGCCAATCCCGCGTAACGAATACGAATGGCATGACTGGTTTGCGTGGTTCCCGGTGCATGTCGGCCAGAATGATGTTCGCTGGCTTGAATGGGTCCAGCGCAAGAAAACGATGGCTGCACACTTTATGTCACCAGACAAGATTGAATATCGCGCGATGATTGGAGGGTGAGATGAGCGACATTGTGGAACGGCTGCGCGGAGCAGACGAGTGGATGCTGGTCGGGTTGGAGGGTGATGCCTACAGCGACGACGCGCCGTTTGACGCCGCCGACATCATCGAGCGCCAGCGTGAGGCGCTGATGAAGGCGCGGGACGGGGTCGCTGTCCTCGGCGACACTTGCAAGCACCTTGGCTTACAACTTGGGCAGGATCGTGCCGCGCAGATTATCGCCGCCATCGACGCCGCGCTTGGAGACGGGACATGAGTGAAGCCGGGATAGTCGTCTTTGGCCTGCTGTGCTTCGCGGCGGGCTATCGCGCGGGGAGGATGAGCAAATGACTGAACTCGACGAACTGGTGCAGCGGCTGCGCGAAGGCAAGAACTGGCTCAACGAAGGTAGGTGCTGCGGCGACGTTGACAGCAACGGCGTGTGTGCCGCGCCCGCATGTATTTTTGGCGACGCGCTGAAGGAGTTCAGCGAAGCCGCCGACGCCCTCGAACACATGGCAGCGTCTCACGACGCGCTGGTGGCCGAAATCGACGCGCTCCGCAAAGAGCGGGACGAGGCGCTTCGTGAACTTGACGCGATTTATGACGCGCTCGGCACAGCGGATGCTGAAGGCGCACCAGACGCCGCCACTGCCATCGCGACGCTGTTCAAAGAATGCACTGCCGCTATCGTAGAACGCGACGCCGCCATTGCCCGCGCGGTGAAGGCCGAAAAGGAGCGCGACGCAATATCCACACGCTTCGAGAAGGCACTTGTAGAAGGCACGAAGCGCCGAGAGGAACGCGACGCCCTCCGCACCGCTCTGCGCGAGGCGGTAGAGGCGCTAGCGTCAATTATCAACGACGCGGAAATGTGGTGCGATGCGGTCGATAAAAACAGTTCATGGGATGGCTGGGATCACTATTTCAAGTCGATGAAATGGAAAGGTATCCCCGCATACCGCACCGTCCTGTCGAAAATCGAGAAGCTGGTGGGAGAGGGATGATGGACGCATGGGGAGCGGTATTTCGCCACTATCGTCGCAAGGGCCACGATCATGGCTCTGCCGCATATTTAGCCGACCAATGGCAGAAACGGCAGCGCCAAGACAGGTGGCGTGATTGCCCGTCTACTCATTGCGAGCGGCGGCAGGAATGTTCTAGCCCACATGAATGCAGCGCAAAGAAGGGGCCGCGCCCATGACTGACAAAAAACCCATCACCACCACTCTCAACCGCATCCGCGCGCACAACCCCTGTGAGAGCGGCTGGCGGAAACTTCTCGCCGGTCTCGGCAAAACAAACGCCGACGATGAGCCGCTGCCATACGCCCGCATCGTCGAGATAAACGGCTTCGACGACGCGCTATGGGCATGTCGTGCCGAGCCGCAGTATTCGCGCGAATGGCGGCTCTTCGCTGTCTGGTGCGCGCGTCAGGTCGAACACCTGATGGCAGACCAGCGGTCGCGCGACGCACTGGACGTGGCAGAGCGATACGCTAACAGCGCAGCGACAGCCGACGAACTGGATGCTGCGCGGGCTGCTGTGGATGCTGCATGGGCTGCTGCGTGGGCTGCTGTGGATGCTGCGGATGCTGCGGATCCTGCGTGGGCTGTGCGGGCTGCGCGGGCTGCGCGGGCTGCTATGTTTGCTGCTAAGTGGGGTGCTGCGCGGGATGCAAAGACAGCGAAATTTCTGGAGATTGTCGGATGACGAAAATCCCTGACGAGATTGTGGAGCGAGCATGTGAAATGCGCTGGTAACGTCTTGGAGCATGTCTGAGGCAAATAACAAAAGGAGCCCCAAATGAAACTCATCCGTGTTCTGAAAGAAACCCGCACCGTCGTGGAGATCGGGGAAGCCCATTCCTCGAACGAAGCGTTCTGGCCTAAAGACTTCCGCCCCGCCAAACGCATCTACCTCGCGGAGCCGGAAAAGGTTGTGGTGGAGGAACTCCGGCCCCCGTCGCTGGCGGAAGAGGCGCTTTGGGAAGATTAGACCCATTTTGGTGCGCGGAAAAAGTGGCCCTAAACCGCAACAATTGATTGCAATGGTCCTAATCCCATGCCAATATATCCCCCGTAACAATACAAACCCGGCGCAATGTCGCGCCCCGCATAGGAAGCCTAATAAATGTCCACCCGAGTCCTTAATCTTCCGAACGGCATTGTCGTCAACGTCGCGCAGCCTTACGCTGAGGGCCACGTCCTTTCTGCCCTTGAGGCCGAGAAGCTCAACCACGTCCTCGCCGACAACATTCGCACCAGCCTGATGTCCAAGCTCAAGCGCCTCGAAGACGTGGACGCTGAGAAGGTGGGAGCGGAGTTTCAGAGCTATGCTGACTCCTATAGCTTTGTCGTCCGCTCCCCCAAGGCCACTGTCGATCCTGTGACCAAGGAGGCCATGAAGATCGCGAAGGAGCAGGTTCTCGCGGCGATCCGCTCGAAGGGCGGCGATCCCAAGGACTATTCCGCGGAGCGTATTTCGGAATACGTCTCGATCGTGCTCCAGAAGAAGCCGGAAATCCGCGAAGAGGCTGCCCGCCGTGTTTCGTCCAGCCGCGAAATGGCGTCCGACCTTCTTCCTGACTTTTTTGGTGAAGCAGCCTAATAAAGGGACGTGACATGCGTGAATTGGAACTCCTTTACGAAGCCCTCCATTCCGACATCGGGATTGAGGTGGAGATGATCGGAAACCCCCAAGTCCTCATGTCACGTCTTTACTCCGCGAAGCGGAAAGAACCAGAACTCGATAACATCCAAATCTCCCGCTCCCCAGAACAACCTGACAAATTCTTGTGGATTCTAAAAACCGCTCCGACCGCACGAACCGTCAAGAAAAACCCTGAAAACCCGAATGGCGAGACGCTTTATTCCCTCGCCGACCTCTTTGGAGATGAGTAAATGGCCGGGCGGCTATCGGATCAGACCACAAAAGTCCACCTTCACCTCTTCACTGAAGACCTCGAATTTGTCGATGAAGTGTTGTGCAGGCAAGGGATGCGGACAGTCGGAAGATCAAAAGCTGTGCGCCTGATCCTGCATGGATGGGTGCAGCACATGAAGAGGAAAGAGAATGCCAAACCAGTCCCCTTCGACGCCTCCATCACAGACCTCATCCGGGAGTGAGGCGCTCGCCGAGGCCAAAGTCGATTCCCTCGAAGAACTGATAAACCGCACCCCCAACATTTCCGACGCTGAAGCTGACCGCATCATCGAATACCTCCGAGCCCAACGCGAAAAGTTTGCCACGCAGGAATCCACTCCCAAACCCAAAAAAGTTCCCCGCACCAAAGGCCCCATCCTTTCCGCTGATGAACTCCTAAAAGACTTCGACTTCAACCCATGAGCCTCCCATGACCCAGTCCGAACTCAACGCTTTAGTCGATCACATCCGATACCAAGCTTCCACATGGCTTGGGGACGAGGCTTGCGAGAACATTGAGCGCCTCATCAAATACACCTTTGCCTTGCAAGCCCAGGCTGACAAAATGGCCTCTCTTCACTCCGAGGGCTTTCGACTGGTAAAGGTGGAACATGACCACAAATAATTCCCTTTCCACAATCTCCCCGCGTTTTCAGTTCGCGTGGGACTCCACGTCCATCGGCGCGTTTAAGACGTGCCCGCGTTACTACCAACTCAGCATTTTGGAAGGCTGGCAACCCCGGTCGATCAGCGTGCATCTAACTTTCGGCCTCCACTTCCACTCTGCGCTCGAATACTACGATCATCTGCGATTTAGCGGCGTCGAGCATCCCCGAGCCATGCGGGACGTAGTCCGCAAGGTCTTGGCTCTGACGTGGGACGAGAAAAAGGGTCGGCCGTGGCTTTCAGACGATCCGAACAAAAACCGTATCACCCTGCTCCGCAGCGTCGTCTGGTATTTAGATCAGTTCGGTGAACACGATCCGATCCAGACTGTGAAACTTGCGAACGGCAAACCCGCAGTCGAACTATCCTTCCGGTTTGACAGTGGTTACACGTCCCGCCAAGGGGAAAGCATTCTGCTGTGCGGCCACCTCGACCGCCTAGCCACTCTCAACGACAAAGCCTTCGTTCTCGACCGCAAAACCACCAAGTCCACCATCAACTCTTCCTTTTTCGACAAGTTCACCCCTGACAACCAGATGTCCCTCTACGCCATCGCCGGAAAGATCGTTTATAACGTCCAGATCGAGGGGATCATTGTGGACGGGGCGCAGATTGCTCAGACCTTTACCCGCTTTCTGCGCGGAGTCGTGCCGAGAACTGAGTCCGTGCTCGAAGAATGGTATTTCGATCTTGGCCAGTATTTGGCAACTGCGGAACTTTACGCGGCGCAGAACTATTGGCCACAAAACGACAAGTCTTGTCTAACTGGCGATACTCAAGTCACTGTCACACGCGGAACTCGAAAAGGATGGAAAATGCCAATCTCCAAACTTTTCGATCTTTTCCACGGAAACAGCAAAAAACCAATCGACAAGTCGCCCTCGACTTATCTCTTATCAGATGTTGGTGGCTACGTCGGAACCCAACAAGTCATGGGAGTATTTAAAACTGGAACAAAGCCGGTTTATCTCCTAAAAACAGACAAGGGTGAAATCAAAGCTACAGCTGACCACGAATTTAAAACAGTGTCCGGCTGGAAACGTCTTGACCAACTCCAGCTTTCCGATGTCCTGCTATTTTGGGGCAGCAGAACTCGTGGCATACGAAAAACAATGCAGTCCCGCGTAGAAATCGGAAAACTGTATTACTACCCAAAAGGCCAGATTCGAGACAACAGCACCGGCCTTCGTAACAGACGAAAAGGGGCAATACAGCGTCGAAGCATTCTTGCTTACGAAGCCTCAATGAACGGGCTTTCTTTGGAAGAGTTTGTGGAGATCTTGCGTTGGGACAATCCTCGTGCAACGAAACTCAAATTCCTTCCAGAAGGTATTGAGGTCCATCATCGTGACGGAAATCCACTGAACGACGACATCAGCAATCTGGAAGCCTTAACAGTGTTGGCCCACAGAGAACGCCACTCGATGAAGGAGTCTGTGAATAGACTTTCACAAACTGTTATCGAGTCCATCACGTTCCTCGGAGAGGAAGAAGTTTATGACATAGCAATGGAGGCGCCTCACCATAACTTTATAGCAAACGGGTTTGTAGCGCATAATTGCGGGATGTATGGGGGGTGCCCGTTCCGCAAGATTTGCGGGCTTCCAGCTTCCGTCCGACAAGACTGGCTGAAAGCCGACTTCACCCGCCGCATCTGGGACCCCCTCCAAGTTCGTGGAGACATCTGACATGAAAACCCTTGCAGAATACCTTGCCGAACTCCCGGAAGACCAGCGGACTTCAGACGTTGAGTCTCTGATCGAGGAAATTCTCGACGAGGCCGAAGCTGCTGTCCAGCATGAATATGACGTTGGTTACGAAGATGGCTATGCGACCGGCCATACAGAAGGCTACGACGAAGGGGTTGCAAGCCGAGAAGAAGAAGAATAACCCTTTCCATCTAGGAGCCATTTTTCATGCCCGCCCTCAAAAACCATCATTCCACCACCACAACTAAACTCCTGTTCGTCGGCGATTCGGGGGCGGGCAAAACTGGCGCCCTCGCGTCCCTTGCTTCCGCAGGCTATCGCATCCGCATTATCGACCTCGACAACGGCATTGACGTTCTTCGTGACCTTCTAACATCTGGCCGATACGACAAAGACGCCATCGACAATGTGGAATATGTGACAGTCACGGAGCCGATGAAAAACGTGGCCGGAAAACTTATCCCGGTCAAGGCCACCGTCTGGCAGCGCACCGCCTCGCTTCTAGGCGACTGGATCGACGGCGACACAAAACTCGGCCCCATCACTTCTTGGGACGGCCAGACAGTCCTCGTCATCGACTCCCTAACCATGCTTTCCGACGCCGCTCTTTCTTACATCCTTTCGATGAATGGGCGACTCGGGCAGCACCCTCACCAGTCCGATTGGGGCCTCGCGCAAGCCCTTGTCGAAAACATGCTTCGAATGCTCTACGACGAGTCCGTGAAATGCAACGTGATTATCAACTGCCACATCAAGCCGATGGGCGACGACAGCGGGCCGGAGCGATATTACCCGAACACCCTAGGCAAAGCCCTTCCCCCCAAGGTCGGACGGTATTTCAACACCGTTCTGCTGGCGCAATCCAGCGGCCGGGGGCAGGGCCTCAAACGTCAAATCTTCACCACCTCCCAAGGCACTATCGAGTGCAAAAACACCGCGCCCTCCAAGGTCGCGCAATCCTATCCGCTCGAAACAGGTCTGGCGGATTATTTCAAGGCAGTAAGGACATGAGTGACAGGCCGCGAGGAAAGATCATTCAGATCGCCGCTGTCGAGCCGGGTATTATCGTTTGCTTGTGCGACGACGGTTCCTTGTGGCAGCACTACACGAATTTAGGCAGATGGAAACTTCTTTTCCGTGGTGCCTAACAAGTTCCCCTCACGGGGAATAACCGAGCCCTAAAGCTCACAACAAACGGTGTAAAAATGGCTGTTAACTTCAAAGACCTCCTCTCCGTCAAGGCCGATGATGTCAAGGCTCCCATCCCGCTCCCCGAAGGCACTTATCACGGCGTCGTCTCATCTTTCGAATACGGAGACAACAACAAGAACAAGACCCCTTACGTCCGTTTTGGCCTGAAGGTCCACAACGCAGGTGACGACATCGACGCTTCGGAACTCGCCGAGATCGACCTGTCGGCCCGCAAGCTGTCCACCGACTTCTACCTCACCCCCGACGCGCGTTTTCGCCTCAAGGACTTTCTCGTCTCTCTCGGCCTCCCGACTGAAGGCCGTTCGTTTGACGAACTGATCCCGGAGGCGATCAACCAGCCGGTTATCATCTACGTGACGCAGCGTTTCAACCCGGATAAGCCGGAAGAGCCGCCGCGGAACAACATCAAGTCCGTGAAGGGCGAAGTCTAACACTACAAGGCGAGGGGCTACGGCCCCTCCCTTTCCCTCTAAAGCTGGTGCAAACATGGACATTTCCCTTTCTGACATCTGGATCGACCGGCCTTCGCGCCAGCGTAAGGAACTCGACGTTTCCGACTTGCTCGAAAGCATTCCCCGCCGAGGAGTCCTCGTCCCGATCATCGTCACGGACGAAATCGGCCCGGAAGGCCAGCCTTACAAACTTTTGGCCGGGGAACGCCGCTTCACGGCTTCGACCAAACTCGGCCTGCCCACCATCCCCGCTCGCCTCTTGGCTGAACTGCCTGTCACTGAGCAGCGCATCGTCGAACTCGAAGAAAACCTTCGTCGCAAAGACCTGACGTGGCAGGAGCAATGCGAAGCCATCTCCATGCTTCACGACACTCTCACGGACGAAGCTGATGGGGAATGGTCTTTTACCAAAACCGCTGACCACATCGGTTATTCCGTTTCGTGGGTCCAGCGGTGCTGTCGAGTCGCGAAAGAACTCTACCGTGAAAACGTGCGGGAGATGGACACCGCGACGCGCGCCTTCAATTTCATCGCTCGGGAAGACGAAAGGGTTGCGTCGGACGCGATTAGTAACATCCTATCGACGGCCACGGAAGCGGCCGAAAAAGCGGGTGGTAGTGACCCCCTTGCCGATATTTTAGACGCATCCACGGGCGACGCCCGCCCCGGCGCGGGGCCATCCACGCCGCCCCCGATCATCACCCCGCCCGAACAATCCATCCTCCAACAGTCTTTTCTCGACTGGGCACCGACTTATTCCGGCGAGCCCTTCAACCTGATCCACTGTGACTTCCCTTACGGCGTGAACGTCTTTGGCGGAAAATGGTCTGGCAAACAATCGTGGAGTCAATACAAAGACACGGCAGACATTTACGAAAAGCTGATCGTCTGCCTTTGCGAGAATTTAGATCGCCTGATGGCCCACTCGGCCCATCTCGTGTTCTGGCTTTCCGGCGACATCAAAATCCAAGCCCGCACTCTTCAGCTTTTTGCCGAACTCGCACCCCAACTCGCCTTCTGCAATTTCCCCCTGATCTGGGTCAAAAGCGATAACGTCGGAATCATCCCAGACCCCAAACGCGAACCTCGCCGGGTTTATGAAACGGCCCTCATCGCCTCGCGCGAAGACAGACTTCTAGTCAAACCTGTGAGCAACGCGATAGCCGCCCAGACCAACAAAGAGCACCACCCCCACACCAAACCCGAACCAGTCCTAAAACACTTTCTCCAGATGTTCGTCGATCAAAACACACGAATGCTTGACCCGACTTGCGGAGGGGGATCAAGTCTCCGTGCGGCCGAATCTCTCGGCGCGGCCCATGTCATCGGCCTTGAGATTGACGACGAATATGTGGCGAATGCGAGACGGGCGCTGAACCATTTCCGCGTCCTCCGCAAAGCCTCCGCAATGCAAAAGGAGCCAACAGCATGACCCTCGAAACTTACGACGAAAAAATCGAAGCAGCCTTGAAAGACTTTTCTCAATATGCAATCCCAAAGGAGCCCCCTGTGCCCGCCGGAAACCCCCAAGTCGAAATCATCGCGAAAGCCCTCGACCGGGCGCAGAGCCTCCTTACCGCCAAGAACGCGGAATACGCTGATAGCGGGGATATCCTGTCAGCCTTCCGCCGCCTTGCCGACGCCCAGTCCATCCCGATGTCTTCCGTCTGGTTCTTTCTGGCCGGAAAGCACCTCGATGTCGTCACCCAATACGTCAAAGAATATCGGGAAGGGGTGAGCAGGTCGCGAACCCAGGCCGTCTCCGAGCGCGTTGACGACATCATCGTTTACAGCCTCTTGCTGCTGGTCATCCTCGAAGAAGAAGGGCGGATTTAATGTCTGTCGGCACTGATCGAGTCCGTGTGGACTTCAACCCCTCCAACTCCAGCCCGGTCTATGTCGTCAAGTCCAGAACGGCGGATTTGATCGACCTGCTTGAGGCTGAAATCGCACAAGGCGAGCGGAGTGAAAAGGCACGCCTTGTCGCCATTGCCATGACCAAATACGAAGAGGCTGCCATGTGGGCAGTCAAAGCTCTGACGGCCTGAAAATGCACTCAGCCTCGCCCCCTTTCGCGCACTCCAGCGGCCCCCGTGACGCCAAGATCGCAATTGTGGGCGAGGCTTGGGGAGATCAGGAAGCCCTGATCGGAAAGCCCTTCCAAGGTTATTCCGGTCAGGAGCTTACCCGCATGTTGCAAGAGGCCGGAATTGCGCGCCGCGACTGCTTTTTGACCAACGTGCTGGCTCTCAAGCCGCCGCAAAACGACCTGACGGCCCTCTGCTGCAAAAAGGCTGAAGTCGGGCCAGACTACGCCCTGCCTCATTTAGGCAAGGTTGGCCAGTATTTGCGCCCCGAGTTTCTTCCCGAACTCGACCGCCTTCGGACCGAACTGGCAGAAGTCCGTCCTAACGTAGTGCTCGCCCTCGGCGCAACCGCCTGTTGGGCACTTCTCCAAACTAACGGGATCGGAGCCCTTCGCGGCACCGTCGCCACCAGCAGCCTTCTAGACATCAAAGTCCTGCCCACCTACCACCCCTCCGGCGTCCTCCGGAACTGGGCTTGGCGTCCAATCGCCATCGCCGATCTTATGAAGGCCAAGCGCGAAAGTGCCTTTCCCGAAGTCAAACGCCCCCGCCGCTTCATCTTAGTCAACCCCACAATCCAAGAATGTTGGGACTGGATCAAAACCCACCTTTCCACCGAATGCTCGTGCGACATCGAGACGAAATATGGCATGATCGAAATGATCGGGTTTTCCGCTTCCGCCGAACACGCCATGGTCGTTCCGTTCTGGGACCGAGCGAAAGGCGGGAATTACTGGTCTTCCCCGAACCTCGAACGCGATGCGCGGAGCGTAGTTCGTCATATTTTGGAAAATCCCCAGATCACAAAAATCTTCCAGAACGGCTGCTACGATATTCAGTATCTGCTAAAAGAAGGTTACAGGCCAAGGGGATGCAATGAAGATACTATGTTATATCACCATGCTCTTTTTCCAGAAATGCAAAAGGGTTTAGGCTTTTTGGGAAGTATCTACACAAATGAAGTTAGTTGGAAAATGATGCGTGGTAAACAGGTAACGGAGATGAAGAAAGATGACTAGAGAAGAGCTTTTAATTCATTTAACCTATCGCAAAGACACTGGCACGTTTTATTGGCGTAAAACTCTGCGCAGGGGTTTTGAAGGCAAACGCGCTGGTTCTTATAATAAGCTCGGTTATGAAACCATTAGACTATTTGGGAAGCTACACCTCACTCATCGTTTAGTTTGGTTAGCCGAAACTGGTTCATTCCCAGAGAGGCATTTAGATCACATTAACAGGATAAAATCTGATAATAGATTTGAAAACCTACGGGAATGCACTCGCACAGAAAATATGCGAAACACGAAACGACACCAAGAAAGACTCGGGTATAGCTATGACAGAACTCACGGAAAATGGAAAGTCTATATTGATGAGCCAGATAAAAAGAGAGTAAATCTCGGCACGGTCAGAACCAAAGAAGAAGCAATCGCATTATTAGAGTCAGCCAAATGCAAACGCGAACCCACTCTTTTATGGAAGCAGCCCTCAACACCGCATCTGGTTTTCTCATTTCCCTGCTAACTCAGTGGGTAGTCTTCCCATTCTTTTCTTTTCATCCTAGCCTGCATGAAAATCTGGAAATCACAACCATTTTCACAGTCGTAAGCATCGCCAGATCATACTTCTGGCGCCGCCTCTTCAACGCCCTTCACGAGAAAGGAGTGCTATGATCTTATACACAATCGCATGGCTCTTCTGGGCTTATTACGTCTTAACCGGCGATGGGTTTGATCTTTTGATCTCCACCGTCTTCCTCCTGTTCATTGCTTGGTGCTTGTGAAATGCCAGTCATCGACACTTCCACCCTTCAAGAAGGCGTTGTGCTGCCTGAGAACGAACAGATTTACAACGGTCTGGATTGTTGCATTACGCATGAAGTCCTTGATGCGATCCGCGAGATCGGCCCGGCCCCCTCGATCTACAATTTCACCCGCGCCCTTCAGGCTCCAGTCATGGACATGATGCGTCGGGGTTTTCTCGTTGACTCTTACGAACGTCAGAAAGGCATTGAAACCCTGACGGTCGAAATCGAGCGCTTGACCGCCCTTCTCAACAAATTCTCTTACGCCTTCTGGGACCGCCCCCTCAAAGCCAACTCCCCTAAA
>Ga0316625_100000077_pt1 | contig 14155 bp, 15 predicted proteins | sample OWC_Aug_T1_C1_D1_FD_207655 | JGI IMG/M metagenome (GOLD analysis project Ga0316625, IMG submission 207655) | Wetland soil microbial communities from Old Woman Creek delta, Ohio, United States - OWC_Aug_T1_C1_D1_A | ecosystem: Environmental > Terrestrial > Soil > Wetlands | place: USA: Ohio... | reverse complement strand
TCAGCCCGGCTGCTACCTGCTCCTTGGTGGCGGCGAGGTGCTGCACCAGCATCTCGCCAATTGGTTCCCCCAAGCTATACAGCTTGATGCTGTCGGCAGGAATGAAGCTGCGCACATAGCGCTTATTGCCGTTGTCGAGGTAGAGATAGATGCCGTGGCTGGTCTCCAGCATGCCGAATGTTTTGCCCGCATACTGGTCGCCGTCGCTGAAGTCCACCTTGATCTCGCGCAGTTCGGGCGCTGCGTGGATGCCATCGGATTCTAGCATGACGGTGGCCCCGCCCTTGAGAGCGATGGGACGGGTGAGGCGCAACTGCTTGAGCTTGGCGAAGGTGATGCTGACTGGGGAGCCCGCAAATGGCGGCATGATCTCCACGATTCCTGCTTCGGTGTGAAAAGTCTGCAGCATGCCCCGGACATTCCTTCCATCAATGAGCAGGGCTTCGCATTCGGGTTCCGGCATTGCCGAATCCATGACTGCGTAAGGAGGTAGCGGCCATTCTATGGGGGCATCAGGATATTTGCTTGTCATGGTAATCAATTAGGTTGAAAAGTAGGCGTAAACACTGCTGTGAATAATAACATTCCAAATAAAAGATGGGCGATTTGCAGTTGCGGGCTATCTCCCTTGATTGCCCTGTCAGAGGATGCGGCTAAAGATGCGATTGTATTGTTGGAGATAAAGTTGCTAATTAGGGAAATTTGTAAGACTATTTGAGCGAAATTTGTACTTCTGATCGAGCGGGAGAAGTGGCAGGTTTGTAGAAAAAACAGTAATCATTTCAGGGGGGAGTATGTCGGACTTTTTTTCCAAGGAAAGAATTACTGCGGAACCGGGGTATAACCGTTGGCTGGTTCCACCGGCGGCATTGGCGATCCACCTGTCGATCGGTATGGCGTATGGCTTCAGCGTATTCTGGTTGCCGTTATCCAAGGCGCTGGGCATCACCGAACCGATAGCCTGCGGCGAAGAAATCGGTTTCTGGGCACGCGCGGTTGCGACCAACTGCGATTGGAAAGTCAGCGATCTGGGCTGGATGTACACCCTATTCTTCGTTTTTCTCGGCTCATCGGCCGCCGTGTTCGGCCACTGGCTGGAGCATGCCGGCCCGCGCAAGGCGGGCGCCGTGGCGGCGCTGTGCTGGGGCGGCGGCCTCCTGATCTCGGCTTTCGGCGTCTATACCCACCAACTCTGGCTGATGTGGCTGGGATCGGGCGTCATCGGGGGGATCGGTTTGGGGCTGGGCTACATTTCGCCGGTTTCCACGCTGATCAAATGGTTCCCCGACCGGCGCGGCATGGCGACCGGCATGGCCATCATGGGGTTCGGCGGCGGCGCCATGATTGGTGCCCCCTTGGCCAACACGCTGATGAACCACTACGCCACACCTTCCGGCGTGGGCGTATGGGAAACCTTCGCTACCTTGGGCGTGATCTATTTCATCACCATGATGCTGGGTGCGCTTGGTTATCGCGTTCCTCCCGTCGGATGGAAGCCCGAGGGCTGGAACCCGCCTGAAAACAGTGGCAAGGCCATGATCACCACGCGCCACGTGCACGTTAACGAGGCGCACAAGACGCCGCAGTTCTGGCTGTTGTGGGGGGTGCTGTGCCTCAACGTCAGCGCCGGCATCGGCGTGATCGGCATGGCCTCGCCCATGTTGCAGGAAGTGTTCGGCGGCAAGCTGATCGGTGCCGATCTCAAGCTGGCCGAGTTGATGGCGGATCAGAAACTGCAGGTGGCGGCCATCGGCGCCGGGTTTGCCGGCCTGCTGTCGCTGTTCAATATTCTCGGGCGTATCGGTTGGGCATCCTGCTCAGACTTTCTCGGCCGCAAGATGACGTACATCATTTTCTTCGCCCTCGGTTTCGTGCTCTATGTTTCCTCGCCTTGGGCGGGCGGCATCGGCAGCGTCGCGCTGTTTGTGGCGATTTTCTGCGTGATCCTGACCATGTACGGCGGCGGATTTGCCACCATTCCGGCTTATCTGGCGGATATGTTCGGCACGCAGCACGTGGGCGCCATCCATGGGCGATTGCTCACTGCCTGGGCTACTGCGGGCATCCTGGGGCCGGTGATCGTCAATTACCTGCGCGACTACCAGCTCGATCACGGAGTTCCGGCAAACCAGGCCTACAACGTCATCATGTACGTGCTTGCAGCGTTGCTGCTGGTCGGGCTGTTGTGCAACCTGCTGGTACGCCCGGTAGCGGACAAGCATTACATGAGCGAAGCGGAGCTGGAGGCGGAACGCAGGATCTCGCACGAAAAGGCGGCCGCTGCGGCAAAGTCTGGTGCCCGCGCTGGCACCGGGGAGACGCATCCTGTTATGGCAGCCATCGCCTGGGCGGGGGTAGGCATCCCGATTGCCTATGGCGTATGGAGCACGCTGCAAAAGGCGTGGATTTTGTTCAACTGACAGCCGCCCTTGTCGGGGCGTTCGTTCGGAGGGGCGGTGGATTTTGAAGCCGGGATTTGCCGCTGCGCCTGGGCCAAATCCCTGCTTGACATCGCCTACCATGACACCGAATGGGGCGTGCCGTTGCATGATGACCACGCGCTGTTCGAGTTCCTGGTGCTGGAAGGCGCGCAAGCGGGACTGTCGTGGGCGACCATCCTCAAAAAGCGCGCCAGGTATCGGGAAGTATTCGACCACTTCGACCCGCAGCGGGTGGCAAGTTACGATGCGGCCAAGGTGGCGCAACTGCTGGCTGATCCCGGCATCGTGCGCAACCGGCTGAAAATCGCGGCGGCGATCAACAACGCGCAGCGCTATCTGCAAGTTCAACAGGAATTTGGCAGCTTCGATACCTACCTGTGGCGCTTCGTGGACGGCAAAGCTATCCAGAACGCCTGGGCCTCGTGGCAGCAAGTTCCAGCCACTACGCCGGTTTCCGATGCTCTGTCCAAGGACCTTGCCCGGCGAGGCTTCAAATTCGCCGGCTCCACTATCTGCTACGCCATGATGCAGGCGGTGGGCATGGTCAACGACCACAGCGTAGACTGTTTCCGCCACGGCGAAATCCTGGCCATTTAAAAGACCTGAAACGATCTGTGGGCTTTGATTTTACTGGATTTTTTCTTGCTAGGCAGGTCGCGCCGTGTTAAAGTTACAACACCATGAGCGGGCCTTCTTCCTTTCTCCGCCGCTGGTCGCGCCTCAAGTTTCAGGCCGCTGCCGCCCCGGCACTGCCGCCGATGGACACGCTCGACTTCAACGCCGACTTCAGCCCTTTCATGCACCCCGAGGTGGATGGCGCGACGCGCCAAGACGCTCTGCGCAAGCTGTTCATGACCAACCACTACCGCGCCATGGACGGGCTGGACGTGTACGTCGAGGATTATTCCCGCCCGGTCGAACTGCCGGCGGAATTGCTGGGCACGCTGGATCATGTGCAGGCCATGCTGACTGCGCCAGCTGGGGAAAAGGTGGCCGAACCGCTCCCGGAAAAACCGGAGCAGGCATGAATTCGCCCGCGCAATCCGCGCTCGCCGCCATCGCGGCCTATCCCGCTCCTCCACCGGTGCCGGCGGTCGAATACCGCTCCGCCGGGCGCGTGCTGGTGATCGGCGATACGCCGCAAGCAGGCCAGGTGGCCGGCACCCTGGCCGACACGCTGACGGTCAGCCTTCTGCTGACTAAGCCCACCGTTGCAACGCCGGACATCAGCCTGCCAGTAATCTACGGCGAGATCGAAAGCATCACCGGCTGGCTGGGCGCGTTCACGACAGTCTGGACTGGCGGTAGCGGCAGCTTCGACTTGGTGCTGAACCTCACTGCCAACCGCTACTTCACCATGCACCAGCCGCCCCAGGGCTACTTCGCGCCTGGCGACACGAAGGCGCTCAAGCAAGCCGTAGCGGAGATTCTGGACGGGGTAGGCGAGTTCGAAAAACCGAAATTCTTCCTTTACCAGGAAAAAACCTGCGCTCACAGCCGTTCACGCCTGCAGGGCTGTGACCGTTGCATCGAGGTGTGCTCCACCGGGGCGATCAGTGCCTGGGGCGACCATATCCGCGTCGAGCCGCACCTGTGCATGGGCTGCGGTGCCTGTGCCACGGTGTGTCCCAGCGGCTCCATGCAGTACAACTTTCCTTCGATGCCCTACTGGGGCGACAAACTCAATAAGGCTCTGGAAGCCTATCGCGCGGCAGGCGGCGAGGATGCCTGCCTGCTGCTGCATAACCCAGGCGACGGCGCCGCGCTGGTGCAGGCAAGCACCTTGCCGAAAAACGTCATCCCGCTGGAAGCATTCCATGTCGCCAGTATCGGCCTCGACTGGCTGCTGGGCGCACTGGCGCTCGGGGTGCGTCGCGTCATCATCCTCGCCGTCGGCAACGAGGCGCCGCAGTACCTGACGGCCCTGCGTGAACAGATGGCGCTGGGAATGGAAATCCTGCGCGGGCTGGGCTATGGCGCGGGCCATTTCGGCTTGGTCGAGACTTCGGATGCGGCTGTCCTGCAGCGAGCGCTGGCGGCGGAACCGCAAGGCAGCGTGCCCCGCCAACCGGCGGCGTTCCACCTGTTCGACGATAAACGCACCACGCTGGAATTTTGCATCGAGCATTTCGCCCGGCAGGCACCGGTTGCCGTACCCGATCTGATCGCGCTGTCTGACGGCGCCCCGTTCGGCACGATCGAGATCGACGGCGCGGCCTGCACCCTGTGTCTGTCCTGTGTCGGCGCCTGTCCGGCAGCAGCCCTGCAAGATGGCGCAGGCGCCCCTGCGCTGAAATTCATCGAGCGCAATTGCGTGCAGTGCGGATTGTGCGAAAATGCGTGCCCTGAAAACGCCATCCGGTTGCAACCTCGCCTGCTGCTGACCCCGGCCGCCAAACTGGCGCATGTGTTGCATGAAGACCAGCCGTTCCCTTGCGTGCGCTGCGGCAAGCCCTTCGCCACCGCGCACATGGTCGGTGCCATGCTACACAAACTGGCCGGGCACTCCATGTTCATCACGCCAGAAGCCAGGCGTCGCCTGCAGATGTGCGGCGACTGCCGGGTGAAGGACATGATGGAAGCCGGCGGAGCGATAGCTGTCGAATGAATGTGGTGACCGAGAACTTGCCGTTGACTGAGGAAGATCTGGCGCGTGCCGGGCTGTATGCCCTGCTGGCGCGCCTGCTCCATGCGGCGCCGGACGCAGCGCTGCTGGATGTCATCGCGCAGGCCGACGAACTGGCCGCTGGATCCGAACTGGCAAAGACCTGGCTGGCCTTGCAGGCGGCCTCCGCGGTCATGGATGCGGAGGCGGCGGCGCAGGAGTACGAACAGGTATTCATCGGGCTTGGGCAGGGCGAGGTCGTGCCTTACCTGTCTTGGCACCTGACCGGCTTCCTGATGGAAGAACCCTTGGCAAAACTGCGCGAAGACCTCGCGGCGCTCGGGCTGGCCAGGGATGCGGGCGTGGGCGAGCCGGAAGACCATATGGCGGCCATCTGCGAGGTGATGCGCGTGCTGGTGGCGGGTGACGGGGACAGTGCGCCAGCCTCGGTCGAACAGCAGCGTGCGTTTTTCGACCGCCACTTGCGGCCGTGGTACCCGAAATTTGCGGCGCAAATGGCCGCCGCGCCCAGCGCCAACTATTATCGGGCGGTCGCCACACTGCTACGTGCCTACATGGACGTGGAAGAGCAGGCCTTCGACATTGCCGACTAGCGCAGGAATTAGGAGTGATAGAAATGGAAAAAACCAACTTCAAGCGCAGGAATTTCCTGCTCGGCCTGGGGCTGGGCGGGGTGGGGGCCGCAGCTGCATTGCTGGCCGGAAAATCAGCCGCTGCCCCCGAGGCTGAAACCGCCGTTGTTGAAACGCCACAGGCAGGCAAGGGCTACCGCCTGTCGGAACACGTGCAAACCTATTACCGCAAGGCGCGCATTTAAGCATGTTACTCAAGAAAAAATCTTCTGCCGTCCCGGCAACGGCAGCCAGCGGCAACGTTTCCTGGCTGGGCAACACCTTGGACAGGCGCGAATTCCTCAGGCGTTCCGGCCTCACCGCCGGCGCCGGGGTGGCATTGGCACAACTACCGTTCAGCATGATCACCAGAGCCGGAGCGAGCGAACCCAGGGCGCCCGGCCCGATCGAAACAAGGCGTACCGTGTGCACCCACTGCTCGGTAGGCTGCTCTGTCAATGCGGTGGTGCAGAACGGCGTGTGGATCCGCCAGGAACCGGCCTTCGATTCGCCCATCAATCTCGGCGCGCACTGCGCCAAGGGCGCCTCGGTGCGCGAACACGGCCACGGTGAGCGCCGCCTCAAGTATCCGATGAAAATGGTGGACGGAAAGTACCAGCGCATTTCCTGGGAGCAGGCGCTGGAGGAAATTTCCGCCAAACTGCTGTCCATCCGCAAGGAATCCGGTCCAGATGCGGTGTATTGGGTGGGCTCCTCCAAGCACAGCAACGAGCAGGCGTATTTGCTGAGGAAATTCGTATCGTTCTGGGGCAGCAATAACGTCGATCACCAGGCGCGCATCTGCCACTCCACCACGGTGGCGGGCGTGGCGAACACTTGGGGCTATGGCGCCATGACCAACTCCTACAACGACATCCACAACACCAAGTGCATGTTGTTCGTCGGCTCCAACGCGGCGGAGGCGCATCCGGTGGCGATGCTGCACGTGCTGCACGCCAAGGAAAAAGGCGCGAAAATGATCGTGGTGGATCCGCGCTTCACCCGCACTGCCGCTCATGCCCATCAGTACGTGCGGCTGCGCCCCGGCACCGACATCCCGTTCGTGTGGGGCGTGCTGTGGCACATCTTCCAGAACGGCTGGGAGGACAAGCAGTTCATCCATGACCGCGTTTACGGTATGGACGACATCCGCCAGGAAGTCGCTAACTGGACGCCGGACAAGGTGCAGGACGTGACCGGTATCCCGGAGGCCGAAGTGTTCCAGGTGGCCAATACCTTGCACGAAAACCGTCCCGGCACCGTGATCTGGTGCATGGGCATTACGCAACATACTGTCGGCAACGCCAACACCCGCGCCCTGTGCATCCTGGAACTGGCGCTGGGCAACATCGGCACCTCCGGTGGCGGCGCCAACATTTTTCGCGGCCACGACAACGTGCAGGGCGCCACTGATGTCGGGCCCAACCCGGAATCGCTGCCCGGCTACTACGGCCTGACTGAACCGGCATGGAAGCACTGGTGCGTGGTATGGGGCGTGGATTACGAGTGGGTGAAGAGCCGCTATGCTTCCAAGGAGATGATGGAAAAGCCCGGCATCACCGTCTCGCGCTGGATAGACGGTGTTCTAGAGAGCAACGAGCACCTCGACCAGGGCCCCAACCTGCTCGCCGCCATCTACTGGGGCATGGCTGCCAACAGCCAGACGCGCGGCGCCGAGATGAAAACGGCGATGGAAAAGCTCGACCTGCTGGTGGTGATCGATCCCTATCCGGCTGCTGCTGCCGTCATGCACGACCGCAAGAACGCGACTTATCTGCTGCCGGCGGCAACACAGTTCGAGACCTATGGCTCCTGCACCGCTTCCAACCGCTCCATCCAGTGGCGCGAGCAGGTCATCGAGCCATTGTTCGAATCCAGGCCCGATCATGTCATCATGTATGCGCTGGCCAAAAAGTTCGGCTTCGAGAAAGAGCTGACCCGCAACATCAAGGTGGCGAAGAACAAGCAGGGCTGGGACGAACCGGACATCGAGGACACGCTGCGCGAAATCAATCGAGGCACTTGGACGATTGGCATGTCCGGGCAATCGCCGGAACGGCTCAAGCTGCACATGAAGCATGCGCACACTTTCGACGTGACCACACTGCGCGCCGCCGAAGGCCCCTGCGCCGGCGACTACTACGGCCTGCCGTGGCCGTGCTGGGGAACGCCGGAGATGAAGCACCCCGGTTCGCCCAACCTTTACGACATCTCGATACCGGTGGCCGAAGGCGGCATGGGCTTCCGCGCCAACTTCGGGGTGGAGTTTGACGGCATCAGCCTGCTGGCGGGCGATAATGTTACGGTAAAAGGCTCCGACTTGGCGGGCGGTTACCCGGAGTTCGACCATGTGCTGCTGAAGAAGCTGGGCTGGTGGAAGGAACTGACCCCCGCCGAGCAGAAAGCCGCCGAGGGCAAGAACTGGAAGACCGACCTTTCCGGCGGCATTCAACGCGTAGCAATCAAGCACGGCTGCGCACCTTTTGGGAATGCGAAAGCACGTGCCGTGGTGTGGAACTTCCCCGATCCAGTCCCGGTGCACCGCGAGCCGCTCTACACCAAGCGCCGCGACCTGATCGAAAAGTATCCGACACACAAGGACATGAAGACTTTCTGGCGCTTGCCGACGCTATTTCAGTCCGTGCAGCAGGCTAACAAGGATGCCGCCCTGGATTATCCGGTCATCCTCACCAGTGGCCGCCTGGTGGAATACGAGGGCGGTGGCGAGGAAACCCGCTCCAACCCCTGGCTGGCAGAGTTGCAGCAGGAGATGTTCTGCGAGGTCAACCCGCAGGACGCCAAGGCACAGGGCGTGGACAACCATGACTTTATCTGGGTGGAAACGCCCACCAGGGCGCGTATCAAGGTGCGTGCCCTGGTGACCGAACGCGTGGCGCCGGGCGTGGCCTTCATGCCCTACCACTTCGGCGGCTGGTGGGAAGGCAAGGATCTGCTGGACAAGTACCCGGAAGGCTCTGCTCCCTACGTGCGTGGCGAGGCGGCCAACACTGCCACTACTTATGGCTACGACGCGGTGACCATGATGCAGGAAACCAAGGTTACGCTGTGTAAGTTTGAGAAGGCATAAAAGCAATTTAGCCACAGAGATCACAGAGATTTTTGTTTTTCTCTGTGGCCTCTGTGTTCTCTGTGGCTTAAAAAGGTTTTAGGAGTTGAAATGGCAAGAATGAAATTCATCTGTGACGTGGATCGCTGCATCGAGTGCAACGCCTGCGTCACTGCCTGCAAGAACGAGCATGAGGTGCCGTGGGGTATCAACCGGCGGCGGGTGATTACGGTCAACGACGGCCTGCCGGGCGAGAAATCGGTTTCCGTTGCCTGCATGCACTGCAGCGATGCGCCCTGTATGGCGGTATGCCCGGTCAACTGCTTCTACAAGACCGAGGACGGCGTGGTGCTGCATGACAAGAACATCTGCATCGGCTGCGGCTACTGCTCGTTGGCTTGTCCGTTCGATGCGCCGCAGTTTCCCAATTCGGCCGGGAAGGGGCCGGGCGAGCATGCCACCGATTTCTTCGTGGCACGCGGCAAGATGGACAAATGCACCTTCTGTGCCGGCGGCCCGGAAGAAAACGGCAGCGATGAGGAATTCGAGAAGTACGGACGCAACCGCCTGAGCGAGGGCAAGCTGCCGCTGTGCGCCGAGATGTGTTCGACCAAGGCGCTGCTGGCGGGCGATGCGCCGGTGATCATCGCCATCCATGAAAACCGTATCGAAACCCGCGGCTACGGCGACCAGCGCTGGGGATGGGAGATGGCCTACGGCCGTGCGGAAAACACGGGAGCCGACAAGACATGAGCAAGACGTTCGGCATGATAGCGCTGTTGTCATTGCTGCTGGCCGCTTGTGGCGAATACAGGCAATCCGTGGCTTATGACAATGGCGGTTACCAGGGCAAGCAGGATGCGCGTGTTTGGGAGAGCGAGCGCTTCTTCAACGATAAGTCGGCCTGGAAGCAAATGGTGAACGAGCGTACCCAGCGGCAGAACGAATACGACCGCACGGGAGATTGAAATGAGACTGACGAAATCACACAAATTCATTGCGCTGCTGGTTGCCCTGCTGTTGCTGGTGGTGACCGGCGTCGTTCGGCACGAGGAGCGTCCTGAAGTTGCATACGATGCCGTGAATTACGCAACGCCGTTCGCGCAAGTGGAAGGCAAGACTGCCGGCGTGAAGTCGGATGCCCAGATCAAGGCCGAGTCCGGCGCGGCAGGCGTGACCCAGTCGCGTATCCGCGATGCCGGGGTATTCCAGCAACAGGAAGGGCAGCTGTGGCGCACGCTGCGCAATGGCCCGGTCACTTTCTACGGCGGCTGGCTGCTGGTGTTGACGCCGCTGCTGTTCCTGTTGTTCTACAAGGTGTTCGGGGCGCTGCATTTGCATGGCCAGCCGACCGGTCGCATGATCGAGCGTTTCAGTGCCGCAGAGCGTCATGTGCATTGGGCGACTGCGGGCACTTTCGTCGTGCTGGCGTTGAGCGGCGTCGTCATCCTGTTTGGCAAGCATATGCTGTTGCCGGTTGTCGGCTACCAGGTATTTTCATGGATTGCCGTGATCGCCAAGAATCTGCACAACCTGGCGGGGCCGCTGTTCTTCGTTTCCGTGGCGCTGCTGTTCAAGCGCTATCTCAAGGACAACCTGTGGCACAAGATCGATTGGCTGTGGATCAAGGACGCGCACAAGGTGCTGCGCGGCGAGAAGCACGTGCCGTCCTACAAGTTCAACGCTGCCGAGAAGGCCTGGTTCTGGTGCGGCGTCACCTTGCTGGGGCTGATCGTCAGCCTGTCCGGCCTGGTGCTGGACTTTCCGGTCTTCAACCAGGGCCGCGACGTGATGCAGGCCGCCAACCTGATCCACGGCGTGTTCGCGCTGCTGTTCATCTGTGCCGCCTTTGGCCACATCTACATGGGGACGATAGGCACGGATGGCGCATTTCAGGCCATGAAGACAGGGATGACGGACGAAACCTGGGCGAAGGAGCACCACGAACTGTGGTATGAGGAAGAAAAAGTGAAACAGGGGCTAGATCGATGAAAGTGAAATGGATGCTGTTCGCCGTGCTTGCGCTGCCATGGGCTGCCCATGCCCGGTTGCCGCCGCCGACCTCGGAAGAAGTTTCCAGGAAACAGGAAGCCGCACAAAAGAAGGCGCGTGATGAAAACAGTGCCAAGGCGGCATTGACGTGTACGCAGAATCGTGTGGCGGAGCGCTACCATGCGGCGCATACGCCGCCAGCGAAGAAGCCGGTCAAGCCGGAAGATGTTGAGCCGGTCCCGGAGTCGGACCAGCATTGAAGAATAACTGGCTGTTGTTGGCAGCCTGCCTGCTGGCTGCACAGGCGCAAGCCGGCACCGTGGCGGGAACTGTGCCTGCGGTTGCTGCCAAAGCCAGGGTGGAGATCGCCTTCACGCCGGGTGCGGATGTCGCCGGCAAGATCGTCGCGGCCATCGCGCGGGCGCGGCGGCAGGTGCTGGTGCAGGCATTCTCCTTCACCCATGACGACATCGCGCGGGCGTTGCTCGACGCACAGCACCGTGGCGTGGAGGTCAAACTGATCGCCGACCGTGGGCAGACCGAACAAATGGATCGCAGCCAGGTGCCGGGTCTGGCGCGCGCCGGGCTGCCGGTGTGGCTGGACGGCGATCACCAGAGCGCGCACAACAAGGTGATGGTGATCGATGCGGGCACGACGGCAGCGGTGATTATTACCGGCTCTTTCAACTTTACCCGTGCAGCCCAGTACAAAAACGCGGAGAATGCGGTTTTTATCAGCGGCAGCGATGAGCTGGCCGAAGAATACATGCGCAACTGGCAGCGCCACGTGAAGCACTCGCAGCCGCTGACGATACATTAGGAGCATCATGAAGGAAATCGAACAGAATCTGGACGGCAGCGGCTTGCGCATTGGCATGGTACTGTCGCGTTTCAACAACGAAATCGGCGACGGCCTGCTGGGCGCCTGCGTCGCCGAGTTGCGTAAGCTGGGCGTGGCGGACGATGCCATCACGCTGGCTACGGTGCCTGGCGCGCTGGAATCGCCCCTGGTGCTGCGCAAGATGGCCGCCAGCGGCAAGTTCGACGCGCTGATCGCGCTGGGCGCAGTCATCCGCGGCGACACCTACCACTTCGAAATCGTGGCCAACGAATCGGCGCGCGGGATTTCTCAGGTACAGCTAGAAACCGGCGTTCCCATCGCCAACGCCATCCTGACCACGGAAGACGACGACCAAGCGCTGGCGCGCATGTCGGTCAAGGGCGCGGAAGCCGCCGCCGTGGCAGTGGAAATGACCAACCTGTTGAAGAGCCTGTAATGACAAACGAAACCAAGCCCGCCAAAAAAACCTCGCGCAACCGCCGCAAGTCGCGCGAACTTGCGCTCAAGGGGCTGTATCGGCTGTTCCTCAATAGCGGTGGCGTGGATGAAATCCTGCGCGACTTGGCTGACGATGATGATTGCGCCCATGCCGACGAGGACTATTTCCATGCCCTGTTGCGCGGCGTGGCTGGGCAGGTGGCGCAACTTGACCAGCAAATTGTCCCCCTGCTTGACCGCCAGATCAGTGAACTCAGCCCGATCGAGCATGCCATCCTGTGTATTGCCGGGTATGAACTGATCCATGACCCGAGCATTCCCTATCGCGTCGCCATCAATGAAGGTGTGGAGCTGGCCAAGCGCTATGGGGGCACGGACGGCCACAAATACGTCAACGGCGTGCTTGACCGGCTGGCGGCCGAGGTCCGTCCCGGCGAGTTCGAACGGCGTGGCAATCGTCGTCCGGAAAGCCGCTGAGGCGTGCAAACTTTCTGACGTGCGGAATATATCGGTCGATAAAATCGCGGTAAGATGCATTTTTGAAAAAGTGAGCATTTGATTGTGGACCTGATAGCGAGACGAACATGTTGAAGCTGATACTTTCACTGGATGGCGCCTTCCTGGGCGAGTTCCCCGTGGAAAGCAGGTGTGTGACGATCGGGCGCAGGCCGACCAATGATATCCATATCGATAACATTGCCGTGAGCGTCGACCATGCCAGGGTGGTCACGGTAGGGGAGGAATCCTTCATCGAGGACATGGACAGTACCAACGGCAGCCTGCTGAATGGCGTGCCGGTCAAGAAGCACGTGCTGCAGCACGGCGACGTGATCGGGATCGGCAAGTACCAGATCACCTATGTGAATGATGCTTCTGTCGGGGTGGTCCCCGGAGAGAAGGCGGAGGATTTCGAGAGCACCATTCTCGTCCAGCCTTACGGACTCAAAACAGAGGTGCCGGTCTTTTTGCCTGCGGAGGCCGCGCATGCCGAACCTGCGGCACAGGCTGAAGACCAGCCGCTGCCACTGGCGCGAGTGCAGGTGCTGACCGGGTCCGGTGTGGGCCGGGAGCTCTCGCTCAACAAGACGCTGACCACGCTGGGCAAGCCGGGCATACAAGTGGCCGTGATCACGCGCCGCCCTCATGGCTACTTCATTACCCATGTCGAAGGTGCGGAGCATCCTGCCGTCAATGGCGTTTCCATTGGCGTGCAGGCGCATCAGCTCAACGACCATGACGTGATCGATCTGGCCGGGGTGAAGATGGAGTTTTATCTAGCGGAGCTTTAGGAAGCCCTGAACAAGTGAGCGAGCGGGATGAAGCGCAAGGCGCGCGGTGCGCAGAAGCCGAGACAGTACTAGTCGTACGGCGAGGTTTCGAGCACCGCGCAACACAGCGATTCGCCCACGCTGCCATTTGTTCAGGGCTTCCTTAGGCTCCGGCACTGTTGAATTTGGAGTTATCCAATGCGGGAACTGGAAAAGCTGCTTGAACGCCAGTCGCGCCTGAATGCGATCGGCGTTGCCCTTTCCTCTGAGCGGGATACCCCCCGCCTGCTGGAGATGATCCTGCTGGGTGCCAAGGAGATCACCGGCGCCGACGGGGGAACGCTCTACACGGTCACCGAAGACCATCATCTCAAGTTCGAGATCATGCGTACCGATTCGCTGGGCATCGCGCTTGGCGGTACCACCGGCAAGGAAATCCCCTTCGCGCCACTGCCGCTCCATGGCGAAGACGGCTCCCCCAACAACAGCATGGTGGCCGCATACAGTGTGCTGCATGACTGCACGGTGAACATCGAGGATGCTTACCGGGCCGATGGTTTCGACTTCTCCGGCACGCGCAAATTCGACCAGAACACGGGTTACCGTTCCCAATCGTTCCTCACCATCCCGATGAAGAATCACGAGAACGAGATCATCGGCGTGCTGCAGCTGCTGAACGCCCTCGACGAAGCTACCGGCGCCATCGTCCCGTTTTCCATGGAGAATCAGCGCCTGGCCGAATCGCTGGCTTCGCAGGCGGCGGTCGCGCTCACCAACCAGCAGCTGATCGAGGGGCTGAGGCGCCTGTTCGAATCCTTCATTGAGCTGATCGCGGGCGCGATCGACGAAAAATCCCCCTATACCGGCGGGC
>Ga0316625_100000075_pt1 | contig 14181 bp, 17 predicted proteins | sample OWC_Aug_T1_C1_D1_FD_207655 | JGI IMG/M metagenome (GOLD analysis project Ga0316625, IMG submission 207655) | Wetland soil microbial communities from Old Woman Creek delta, Ohio, United States - OWC_Aug_T1_C1_D1_A | ecosystem: Environmental > Terrestrial > Soil > Wetlands | place: USA: Ohio... | reverse complement strand
TCGACGTGACGGAAGAGAGCACCCGCTACATCGTCAGCGTGCGTTTCACCGGACTCATCCGCGAGGAATTCAATGCGGCGGCGGAGCCGTTCGACGAGATCTGGCACATGGTCAAGCCGCGCGACGGTAGCCGGGGCTGGACGCTGGCCGGTATCGAACAGGTCAAGTAAGACTTCGACACTTCCCCAAGGGGCTCCGCTGGAGCCCTTTTTAATTTCTGGAGGCTCGGCTGCACGGCGGTTTACCGTCGCCGGCACTGACGATTGTGCCGCGAATCCTTCGTTGACCGCAGCAAGCATGGGCGGCGATACTCCAATGCTTCGCTCGAATTCCATGCTTCCAAGATGCCCAACTTCACGCCATGACGACTCCAGTCTTGCCGCGCCCTCTGGATCGCGCCGAAGCCTTTTTCTGGTTCCTCGACCGGTTTTCGCCGATGAATTTCGCGGTCATGGCCGAGGGCCTCGGCGATCTCGACGAGGAGGCGCTGCAGCAAGCGCTCGACGCCGCACAAAGGCGTCACCCGCTGCTCAAGGCAGCCATCGCGGCCGATGCCGGCCAGCGCCTGCATTTCGTGCCAAGGCCGGCGATGGGCCTGCCGTTGATCCGCATCGACGACAAGGACTGGCGCCTGGCGCTTGCCGAACGCATCGTTGAACCCTTCGAGATGGGTGAAGCGCCGCTGATCCGTGCCTGCCGCCTCAGGGACGGCGAGCGCTGGATCATTGCCCTGATCTTTCATCATTCGATCGGCGATGCGCGCTCCGGTTTTGCGGTTCTCGGCGAAATACTGCAAGGTGCGGCAGGCGCGCAGGTCGATGAAACCCCGATGCCCTTGCCGCTACCGTTGGGAGAACTCTACCCCGCCGCCTTTGCCGGTGATGCGGGCCGCGAACTCTTGGGTCAGTTGAAGGCGATGCGCAAGGCTGCCGCCGAGCGCTCGGGTCTGCCGGTGCCCCAGGTTGGTCATCGCCCCAGTGACGAAATTGCCCCGCGCATCATTTCACTGCAGTTCCCGCTCGCCGAGGTCGATGCGCTTGCGCGTAATGCCCGCGCCGCCAACGCCTCCGTCAATGGTGTGATCGGCGCAGCGCAACTTATCGCCCTGCGCGCGCTGTTTGGAGATGACGATGAGCGGGTGCTGGGCCTCACCTGTGCCGCCGACCTGCGCCCGCACCTCGCCAAGCAGGTTGGCGCCGACACGCCGGGCTTTTATGTGACGCTGGTGACAAGCATTCAGCGGGTAGGGAGCGGTGCCGCGCTGTGGCCGCTGGCGCAGCGCCTGACCGGTGCCATCCGGCAGCAGATCAGCGCCGGTGCCGGCCATCTGTTCTATGACTTCATGCCGCCGGTCGAGCAATTTCCGGCCAGCCCCGAGGGCGTCGCGAGCTTCAGCGGCATGATGGCGCGCGGCGTTCAGACCAGTCTGCTGTCCAACGCCGGCCGCTTGCCGCCGCTGCCTGAGCTTCCCGGGCTGGCGGTCGAGTCGCGTTCTTTTGCGCTGTGCCCGACCAGGACGCAACCGGTCTTCACCGCCGTGACAACGCATTCCGGCGGGATGACGATCAACGTAAATTACAACGCGGCGCAGTTCGGGGATGACGATGCCCAAGCCGTCGCCGCTGCGATGCAGCGCCTGTTGCACGGCGCATCTGCCTGATGCAGGCTTCAGGTTTTTTCTCACCATTTCCGCCAGCATTCGATCTGAGTGTCCGGCGAACCCAGCGAGCACATCCATGAAATTTGAAGGAACCGATACCTACGTCGCCACCCGTGACCTGACACTCGCCGTCAATGCGGCGATCGCCCTGCAACGCCCGCTGCTGATCAAGGGCGAACCAGGTACCGGCAAGACACTGCTGGCCGAGGAGGTCGCCGCAGCGCTCGGCATGCCGCTTTTCCAGTGGCACATCAAGTCAACCACCAAGGCGCAGCAGGGGCTCTACGAATACGATGCGGTGTCGCGTCTGCGCGACTCGCAGCTCGGTGACCCGCGCGTCGAGGACATCAGCCATTACATCGGTCATGGCGTGCTGTGGCAGGCCTTCGAATGCGAAACGCCATCGGTGGTGCTGATCGACGAGATCGACAAGGCCGACATCGAATTCCCCAACGACCTGTTGCGCGAACTCGACCGCATGGAATTCCATTGCTACGAACTGCACCGCACGATCAAGGCCAGGCACCGGCCACTGATCATCATCACCTCGAACAACGAAAAGGAACTGCCCGACGCCTTCCTGCGCCGCTGCTTCTTCCATTACATCAAGTTCCCGGACAAGGAAACGATGCAGCGCATCGTCGCCGTCCACTTTCCCGTTCTCAAGCACGAACTGTTGCGCGAGGCGCTACAGGTGTTTTTCGACCTGCGCGAGGTGCCCGGCCTGAAGAAAAAGCCGTCGACAAGCGAACTGATCGACTGGCTCAAGCTGTTGCTGGCCGAGGATATCCCGCCCGAAGCGCTGCGCGCCAAGGAGGCGAAGGATGCCATTCCGCCGTTGCATGGCGCCTTGCTCAAGAACGAGCAGGACGTTCATCTTTTCGAACGCCTTGCCTTCATGGCCCGCCGCAAGTCGTAAATGCTCGTCGATTTCTTCCTGCACCTGAAGGCGCGGCAACTCCCGGTTTCAACCAAGGAGTTGCTGGTACTGCTGGAAGCGCTGGAGGCGCGCCTGGTCAGCGGCAGTCTGGACGATTTCTACCTGTTGTCGCGCGCCATCCTGGTCAAGGATGAGGCGCTGTATGACCGCTTCGACCGCGCATTCGGCGAATACTTCACGGGGGTTGAGGCGTTGCCCGGAATGGCAGCGATGATCCCGGAAGAATGGCTGGAGCTGGCCGCCAGACGACATCTTTCCGAAGTGGAACGGCTCAATCTGCAGAAGCTCGGCTACGAAAAACTGTTCGCGCAATTGAAGCAGCGTCTTGCCGAGCAGAAAGAGCGTCACGCCGGGGGCAACAAGTGGATCGGCACCGCCGGAACGTCACCCTACGGCCACGGCGGCTATCATCCGGAAGGCATCCGGATCGGTGGCGCCTCGGCGGGCAACCGGACCGCAGTCAAGGTCTGGGAGCAGCGCGAGTTCCGCAATCTCGACGATTCAGTTGAACTGGGTGTGCGCAACATCAAGGTCGCCCTGCGCCGCCTGCGCCGTTTTGCGCGCAAGGGGGCGGCTACGGAACTCGATCTCGACGGGACGATTACCGGTACGGCGCGCAACGCCGGCTGGCTCGATCTGCAGATGCGCCCCGAGCGCCACAACGCGATCAAGGTGCTGCTGTTCCTCGATATCGGCGGCTCGATGGACGACCACATCCAGACCTGCGAAGAACTGTTCTCGGCTGCCCGTTCAGAATTCAAGCACCTCGAACATTTCTACTTCCACAACTGCGTCTATGAGGGCGTGTGGAAGGACAATCATCGTCGCCACAACGAAAAACTGTCGACCTGGGACGTGATCCATAACTATGGTCCCGACTACAAGCTGGTATTCGTCGGCGATGCCAGCATGAGCCCCTACGAAATCGCCCGCCCCGGTGGCAGTGTGGAGCACTGGAACGAGGAGGCAGGCGCCGTCTGGATGGAGCGCCTGCTGAACACCTGGTCGCGCGCCGTGTGGCTCAATCCGCTGCCCGAAGAACACTGGGATTACACGCCGTCGATCAAGTTGCTCCAGCAACTGATGGGCCAGCGCATGTTCCCGCTGACCATCGACGGACTCGAGCGCGCCATGCGCAGCCTGTCGAGATAGCCAGCCGGATGGACAAAAAAATCCCCGCCTCGCGGGCGGGGAAACAGGGAGGTCTCGAAACGGGTATTTCGAGGAGGGTAAAGGAGAAGATCAGTGCTTGCGGCGCTTCCCGCGCCAATGACGGATCACGAAAATCACACCGCCTGCAGCGATCGCGGCCAACAAGGCCCGCATTGGTTCGGCCTGGCCATCGACCAGCCAATCCATCCCGGCCACGCCGACGAAGACACCGAGGCTTTCATTGATCGGCAGGTTGTCGGCGAAGGCCATTACCGGACCTTGCTGGCGCTCGTCCGCATGGCGTCGGCCGGGAACAGCCCAAACAGATATTGTCGGGCTGCCTCGATGAAACGGTTGATGTTGATTTCGCTCATGTCATCGCTTTCGCTGTACCTGCACTGCTGATTATCCATGCCCCGAGTCTATTGGCCGGCTGTTGTCGCGTCTGTTGCTGGCGCGTTGCCCAGACGTAACGGGGGATGATCTTCCGTGACGCTTTGTAACGCCGGCTATTGCGCCAGCGGCCAGGCCAGCGTGAAGCGGGCGCCCCCGAGCGGCGAAGCATCGGCGGTCGCGCTGCCGCCATGCAGTTCGAGTACGCGCCGGGTAATCGCCAGCCCGAGCCCGTAACCGCCGGTAGCGCGGTCGCGCGAGCGGTCGAGCCGGGTGAACGCCGAGAAGACGCTTTCGCGGTCTTCTGGCGGGATGCCGATGCCGTCGTCGTCGACATGGACGACGATGTTTCCCTCGCGAAGTTCGGCACTGACGATAATCTGCACGCTCGCGTATTTGAAGGCGTTGCGCAGCAGGTTGCGAAGGGCATAGGGCATCGCCTTGCGATCGACATCGACAGCCAGGTTTCCGGGCAGTTTTGCGGTGTCGACCGTGATCTTCAGGTCGCGTCCGAGCAGGCGGACGGCATCGACTTCGTCGCTCAGCCAGTCGGCGAAGCGCACGCTGGAGAAATGCGGTTCCGGGGCTTCGCGCTCGAATCGGGCATAGGTCAGGCTGGTATCGATCAGGTGGTCGAGTTCGTCGAGGTCGCCTTCCATCATTGCCCACAGGCGCTCGCGCTCGGCACGGTCGTCGGTGTCGGAGAGCATTTCGAGGGCGAAACGCATGCGGGCGATCGGCGTCCGCAGTTCATGGGAGATGGCCGAGGACAGTTCGCGGTGGGTGGCGAGCAGTTGCTGCACCCGCTCGGCCATGCTGTTCATGGTGTCTGACAGTGGCGCGAAGAGCTGGCTGCGGGCCGCCGGCGAACGTGCCTCGAAGTCGCCGTCGCCGAGGTCGCGTGCGGTCTGGCGCAAGGCTTCCAGGTCGCGCCAGATCGGCCGTACCCAGAACCACAGGGCGATGCCGAAGATGACGCCGATCAGGCTCCAGGTGAGCAGCCGCAAGCGCAGTTCGAGTGGCAACCTTTCGTTGGTTTCAGGGTTGCGGTTAGCAGCCAGCGGGCCGACCACGAGAACCTTGCTGCTGGTTCCCAGACGGCGGTACATGATGTCACCATCATGGTCGATGGCGATGTCGCCGGCATCCAGCTTGGTCACCTGCTTTGGCGTCAGGGTGCTGTCGAGGGTGATGCGTTCGACGATGCCCAGGCGGTACGAGAATTTCTCGTCGATTTCCTTGACTTTGTCTTCCCATTCGCGGCGCGGAATGCGGTAAAGCTCATCCTCGATCAGCGTGATCGTGCCGCGCATGAAGCGGCGCGCGTAGTCGTCGGTGATGCCGCGCTGTGCGGTGGAGATTATGAAGTCGGCGGTGAAGGCGATGGCGACGAAGGAGCCCATCGCCAGCAGGTAGAAATTGAAGAACAGCTTGGACAGGCTGTAGCGCCCGCCGCGCCAGCGCGGCAGCGAGACACGGAAAAGCGAGCGGACAAGACCCTGGCTTTTTTCGCGCCCGTCGCCGGGTTCAGTTCCAGTCATGCTTGCTGAACAGGTAACCCTTGCCGCGCACGGTCTTGATGCGCGTCGGGTTCTCCGGGTCGTCGTTCAGTTTCTTGCGCAGGCGCGAGATGCGCGCGTCGATCGAGCGGTCGAGGCCGTCAAAGCCAATGCCGCGCAGTTCCTGCAGCAGGTCGTCGCGCGACAGGACGTTGCCGGCATGCGAGGCGAGCAACCAGAGGAGATCGAACTCGGCGGTAGTCAGGTCGATCGTTTCATTGCCCAAGGCGGCGGTGCGTGTTGCCTGGCTGATGCGGAACTGGCCGAAGACCATCTTTTCGGCTTCGCCGGCCGGGCGTTCACCGGCGACCGGCAGGCGCCGCAGCAGCGCCTTGATGCGGGCGAGCAGCAAGCGTGGCTGGACGGGCTTGGCGATGTAGTCGTCGGCGCCCATCTCGAGGCCGAGGATCTGGTCGAAATCCTCGTCGCGCGCGGTCAGCATCAGGATCACGCCGCGATAATGCGGGCGCACGGCGCGGCAGACCTCGAAGCCGTCCTTGCCCGGCAGCATGACGTCGAGTATGACCAGATCAGGCTGCTCGGCGACGATGCGGGCCTCGGCGGTATCGCCGCGCGGCTCGATGCTAACCTGCAGATCGTTCTTGGTAAGGTACTCGGCCGTCAGTTCGGCCAGGCGTTCGTCGTCTTCGACCAGCAGTATGCGTGTATTCATCCGCCAATCTTAACGGCGGGCCGTGCGGTGGTCTACCCTGTCGCACCGGAAGGCTGCCTGAGGCACTGGCGCCTTCGCCTGAAGGGTGCGGTCGACGGCGCCGGAACGCCATTTTCCGGATTTGTTGCGGCAGGCCGCCACGCCCCTTGGTCGTGGTCTTGCCCATGCCTTAGAATGCCGCCTGCGACTTATTTTCAAGGGACTGTATGTCATCCGGTGTTTTTGATCTGCCCTGGTGGGGCTATGGGCTGGCGCTCCTCGGCTTGACGCACCTCACCATCGCTTCCGTCACCATCTTTCTGCACCGCCATCAGGCCCACCGCGCGCTCGACCTGTCGCCCCTGCCATCGCACTTCTTCCGTTTCTGGCTGTGGCTGACCACCGGCATGGGAACCAGGGAATGGGCGGCAGTGCATCGCAAGCATCACGCCAAGTGCGAGACTGCGGAAGATCCGCACAGCCCGCAGGTGCTGGGAATCAACCGGGTGTTGTGGGGCGGCGTTTTTCTCTACGTCAAGGAAGCACGCAACCAGGAAACCCTGCGCCGCTACGGCCACGGCACACCTGATGACTGGCTGGAGCGGCGTATTTACGGGCCGGGCCAGAAGGCCGGCATCGTCCTGATGCTGATCATCGACGTCGTTCTGTTCGGCGCCGTGCCAGGCGTCCTGATGTGGGTCGCGCAGGTTGCCTGGATTCCCTTCTGGGCTGCCGGCGTGATCAACGGCCTCGGGCACTACCGGGGCTATCGCAATTTCAATTGCGCCGATGCCTCGACCAACATCTTCCCGGTGGGCATCTTCATCGGCGGCGAGGAACTCCACAACAATCACCATGCGTTCGCGACCTCGGCCAAGCTGTCCAATCGCTGGTACGAGTTCGACATTGGCTGGATGTACATCCGCATCCTGGCCGCGCTGGGCCTGGCCAGGGTGAAGAAACTGGCGCCGGTGCCGAGAATCGGCGCGCTACGCCCGGTGGTCGATGGCAATACGCTGGAAGCGGTCATCAACCATCGCCACGACGTGCTGGCGCGCTATGCAAGCCTGATGCGGAAGCTGTATCGGGAGGAACTGGCCAAACTGCAGGACAAGGCCAACTACAAGGGTCTCAAGCAGTGGCTGGAAGTCGATGTGCGCCAGATTCCCGAGGAATGGCGCAAACGGCTCGACGGGATGCTGGCAGACAGCCAGAACCTCGCCACTTTCTACACCATGCGCGACGAACTGACCGCGTTGTGGAATCGCACCAACGCAAGTCGCGAGCAACTGGTCGCCGAACTCCAGACCTGGTGCCAGAAAGCCGAGGCCTCCGGCATCCGCCAGTTGCAGGACATGTCGATCCGCATGCGGAGCTATGCACTGGCGTGAGGTGCCCGTCAGGGCATGGTTTGCCACGCTGGCGCTCGGGGTGTTCGGACTCGTGGCGGCGGGCATGGAACTGCAGCACCTGTTGCGGCTGGCGCCCTGTCCGCTGTGCATTTTTCAGCGCCTGCTCTACCTGGTCATCGGGCTGGTCGCACTGGCCGGCGTGATGCTCCCCGGCGGGCGCTTGTTGTGGTCGGCAATGATCGCCGCACTAGCGGCCGGCGGCGTGGCGGTTGCGGGCTACCAGTCCTGGATGCAGGCCTTTCCGCTGCTGGCGACCGAGTGTGGCTACAGCGATCCGAATCTGATCGAGCGTCTGGTCGACTGGCTGGGTATGCAGTGGCCGGATCTGTTCCTGGCCACCGGCTTTTGCACCAGCCGCGAATGGGAGTTCCTCGGCCTGTCGATGGCCAACTGGTCGTTACTGGTATTCGCCGGGATCGTTGGCTACGCAGTGTTGCTCATGCGCAGCAAACAGGCGTAGCCAAAAAAACAAAACCCGCCGGAAGGCGGGTTCGTCGAAAGCTGGAGCGTGCCGAATTACTTCAGCTTCACTTCCTTGTAAGCAACGTGCTTGCGGGCCTTCGGGTCGTACTTCATCATCTCCAGTTTCTCAGGCGTCGTGCGCTTGTTCTTGGAGGTGGTGTAGAAGTGCCCGGTACCAGCCGTGGATTCCAGCTTGATCTTTTCGCGACCGCCTTTAGCCATTTTATCTATCCTTCCTTAATCAGACTTCGCCGCGCGCGCGCAGATCGGCGAGGACGGCGTCGATGCCGTTCTTGTCGATAAGACGCAGGCCGGCGTTGGAAACGCGCAGGCGCAGGAAGCGGTTTTCAGACTCGACCCAGAAACGACGATACTGCAGATTCGGCAGGAAGCGGCGCTTCGTTCTATTGTTGGCGTGGGAAACCTTGTTCCCGACCATCGGGGCTTTACCCGTTACTTGGCAGACTCGCGCCATGGTTGGTGCTCCAGAAATCGCTATAGGAAAGCCCGCGAGTATAGCGAAGAACCCCCAGTCAGTTCAAGTGATTTTTGTCTTTTCTACAAAAGTCCGCGTTCGGCAAAGGAGAGCGGGCTGGCTGTGCCGGCGACGATGAAGTGATCGAGGACCTTGACGTCGACCAGGGCCAGCGCTGTTTTCAGGTTCCGGGTCAGCAATTCGTCGGCTGACGACGGCTCGGCAACGCCGGACGGGTGGTTGTGGGCGAGGATGACGGCCGCCGCGTTGTTGGCGAGCGCGGCCTTGACCACTTCCCGGGGATAGACGCTGGTTTGCGTCAGGGTGCCGGTGAAAAGCTCGTCGGCCCTGATCAGGCGGTTCTGCGCGTCGAGCCAGAGCGCCATGAAGACTTCGTTCTGGCGTGTGGACAGTTTGAGGCGCAGCCAGTCGCGTACCTTGCCGGGCGACGAGAACGAGTCGCGCGCCGCCATGTCCTGGCTCAACGCCCGGCGCGCCAGTTCGAAACTGGCTTTCAATTGTGCCGCCTTGGCCGTGCCGATGCCGGAAACGCTGGCCAGTTCTTCCAGCGAGGCCTCGACCAAGGCACTCAACTGGCCGTCGAAGCGCTGCAGCAATTCCCGGGCGAGGTCGACGGCGCTTTTTCCGCGCACGCCGACACGCAGATAGATCGCCAGCAGTTCGGCGTCGGACAATGCTTGCGGCCCGTGCGCCAGCAGTCGTTCGCGGGGTCGCTCGCCTTCCGGCCAGTCGCTGATCGCCATGCGATTTCCAGTAGAATGGGAAAGCACTCATTCTAATGGCCAGACAATGGAATTACAGGGAAAGCGCATCGTTCTCGGCGTCACTGGCGGCATCGCCGCCTACAAAGCTGCCGAACTGGTCCGTCTGCTCGGCAAGCAGGGCGCCGAGGTGCAGGTGGCGATGACCGAGGGGGCAACCCACTTCGTGACGGCGACGACCTTCCAGGCCCTGTCCGGCAAGCCGGTGTTCACCGACCAGTGGGACGTGCGCATGCCGAACGCAATGGCACATATCGACCTGTCGCGCCAGGCCGACCTGATTCTGGTGGCCCCGGCTTCGGCCGACTTCATCGCCCGCGCGGCGCATGGTTTTGCCGATGACCTGCTGGCGACCATGGTGCTGGCGCGTGAGTGTCCGTTGATGCTGGCGCCGGCGATGAACCGCCAGATGTGGGAAAACCCGGCGACGCAACGCAATGCGGCTCAATTGCAGGCTGACGGCGTGCAGCTGCTCGGTCCGGCCAGCGGCGAGCAGGCATGTGGCGAAGTCGGCGCCGGCCGCATGCTGGAGCCTGACGAGATACTCGAAGAAGTGATCGCCTTTTTCGCCCCCAAGGCGCTGGCCGGCAGGAAGGTGCTGATCACCGCCGGGCCGACCTTCGAAGCCATCGACCCGGTGCGCGGCATCACCAACCTGTCCTCCGGGCGCATGGGCTATGCCGTGGCGCGTGCCGCGCGGCAGGCCGGGGCCGCGGTGACGCTGGTTTCCGGACCGGTCGGTTTTGGCCCGCCACGGGGTGTCGACCGCATCAGTGTGACCAGCGCCCTCGACATGCACGCAGCTGTGATGGCGCGGGCGGCCGCGGCGGACATCTTCATCGCGGTGGCCGCGGTAGCCGATTATCGCGTCGCCAATGTCGCCGAACACAAGCTGAAGAAGGACGCGGGCGGAATTTCAACGATCGAACTGGTCGAGAACCCGGATATTCTGGCCGAGGTCGCGGCGCTGAATGATGGGCCGTTCTGCGTCGGTTTCGCCGCCGAAAGCCAAAATCTGGAGGCCTACGCGCAGGCCAAGCGGCACAAGAAGAACATTCCGCTGATTGCCGGCAACCTGATTCAGGACGGTTTTGGCGGCGACGACAACCGTATCGTGCTGTTCGACGACAACGGAACCCATCCGCTGACGCCGGCGCCGAAATCGGTGATCGCCCGCCAGCTTGTCATGCATATTGCCGAACTTACTGGAAAAGACTGATGCACCGTATCGACGTCAAGATTCTCGACGCGCGCCTGCGCGAAAGCCCGCCGCACTATGCCACGCCAGGTTCGGCGGGGCTGGATTTGCGCGCCTGCCTCGATGCGCCGCTGGAAATCGTCCCTGGCCAGACGACGCTGGTGCGTACCGGCATGGCGATCCACCTAGCCGATCCGGGGCTGGCAGCGATGATCCTGCCGCGCTCCGGCCTCGGCCACAAGCACGGGATCGTGCTTGGCAATCTGGTCGGGCTGATCGACAGCGATTACCAGGGCGAGTTGATGGTTTCGGTCTGGAATCGCGGGCAGGACAGCTTTACCCTCAACCCGCTCGACCGCATCGCGCAGTTGATCGTCGTGCCGGTGTTGCAGGTCGGGTTCAACGTGGTCGATGATTTCGATGCCAGTTCGCGCGGCGAAGGCGGCTTTGGCAGTACGGGCAAGGGTTGAGGAGAATTGGCATGAATCGACCATGGACGGTTGCGGGATTTTTGGCGCTGGCGGTCATTTTCACGACGCCGGTACTGGCGGCTGATGCCGCGGCTGACCAGACGCGGGCGGAGGCAATCGTTGGCGAGCGCTGCTCGCTGTGCCATGGCAAGGGCGGCGAATCGGCGAGTCCGGTCTATCCCCGGCTGGCCGGCCAGCACGCCGAATATGTTGCCCGCCAGTTGGCCGATTTCAAGAGCGGCAAGCGCAACAGCGAAACGATGAAGCCGCAGGCGGAACCTCTGACGCCCGAGGAGATGGTGGCGCTCGGCACCTATTTCGAAAAGCGGAAGGCCGGCGGCCGGCGCGCGCAGGACAGCGAACTGGTGGCGGTCGGCAAATACATCTTCGCGCAGGGCAACCGCTACTCGGGCGTGCCGGCCTGCGCCTCGTGCCATGGCGCGACGGCGCACGGGACGCCGCAGTTGCCGCGCCTGGCGGGCCAGCATCCGCGCTATATCGAGGATCAGCTCAAGCAGTTCAACAAGCGCGAGCGGACCAACGACAATGCCGTGATGCACACCGTGGCCTCCAAGCTGACCGAACTGGAAACGCATGCCGTCGCCGAATACGTCGCAACGCTCGACTGAGGGACGGCGCCGGCACCTTCATCATCAAGTCGGCGGCTGATCGACGCCCCGGATCTTACAGCGATTCAGCCTGGTTGATCGTCCGGAACGGAAGGTGCGTCGCGGCCTCGTCGGCGTAGTCCTGAATGGCGGGGCGCTGCTTCTCTAGGTGTTGTCCGATCAGGTGCCGCATGCGGGTATCTTCTATCCAGTGGCAGCAACGCACCACGGTCGGCTCGAATCCCCTGGCCACCTTGTGTTCGCCGCCGGCTCCTGGCTCGAAGGTGGCCAGCCCTTCGCGCAGGCAATAGTCGATGCCCTGATAGAAACACAGCTCGAAATGGAGGCTGTGGTAGTTCCCCGTCGTGCCCCAATAGCGCCCGTACAGGGTGTCGTCGCTACGGAAACAGATCGATATCGCAACCGGGCGACCCTGTTCGCGGGCGATGAAGACGACCATCCGCCGGCCCAGCGCGCCGGCCAGTTCAGCGAAAGCGGCCGGGGAAAAGGCTGCGAAATTCCCGTATTTGTCGAAGGTCGCGGCATACAGGTTGTGGAGAGCGGGCCATTCGCCCGGATCGATCTCGTCGCCATGCCGGACCTCCACGCTCAGACCGCTTTCCGCCACGCGCCGGCGCTCGGCCCTGACCTTGCGCCGGCGCTCGGACGCAAAGCGCCCGAGGAAACCGGCAAAATCACCGTACCCGTGATTGCGCCAGTGGAACTGCACGTTGTGACTGACCAGCAGTCCATGCGCGCGAAGCAGTTCCACCTCATGCCCGGTCGGGAACGCGACATGCCACGACGACAGCCGTTGCGCCGCCACCGACTCCAGGGCCTTCCCGATCAATCCGTGCCGGACCGCTTCGGCATCGTTTCCGGGGCCGACAAGAAAGCGGGGGCCGGCTGCCGGCGTATGTGGCAGGCCGCTCAGCAATTTCGGGAAATAGGGCTTCCCGAGTTGCTGATAGGCAGCAGCCCAGGACCAGTCGCGGATGAAATCACCATGCGAATTCGCGCGGACATAGGTCGGCAGGATGCCGATTGTCTTGCCGTTGCCGTCCTTCGCGAGGAAATGATGCGCCTGCCAGCCGCAGGCCGGGCCGGCTGTTTCGTGGCGCTCGAGAATGCCGAGAAAGTCCGCGTTGAGAAAGGGGTGCCGACCGGGAGCGAGTCGCTCCCAGTCGGCGCGGGTGATGTCGCTGGCGGCGGATACGGCGGAAAAGGCAAGCGCGGACATCGTGATGCTCGGTAGGGTGACCGCTATCAGAGTCGCGCGACCGCTATCGGTTCCGCCAGGAAGTCTCAGCGAGCGGGCTGGCAGGCAGGCCTGCGGCGAAACGACGCTTTTCGGCGGGAGTCATCTGCTTCACGCGATACTCGGCTTTCGACGCCGACGAGCGGTCGGCATGCGCTTCGCAACCCAGCAGTCGTGCCGGCGGATGCGAGCGCGTGTAGCGCGCACCTGATCCATTCAGGTGGGCTACATAACGCGCTGCGACGTCGACGGTGATGCCAGTGTAAACGCTGCCGTCAGTGCATTCGATCAGGTAGAGGAACCAGGGCTTCACCGACCGGCAGCAGCGATTTTCCTACTTGCCGAGGGCGGCGAGGGCGGCGTCGTAATTCGGCTCGTTGGCGATTTCGCCGACCATTTCGCTGTAGAGGACACGGTTGTTTTCATCGAGCACGACCACGGCGCGCGCTGCGACGCCGGTCAGCGGGCCGGTCGTGACGGCAACGCCGTAGGCTTCAAGGAAATCCCGGCCGCGCATGGTCGACAGGGTCAGCACGTTGTCCAGTCCCTCGGCGCCGCAGAAGCGGCTCTGGGCGAAGGGAAGGTCGGCGGAAATGCAGAGGATGACGGTGTTGGGGGCGGCGCTGGCGCGCTCGTTGAACTTGCGCACCGAGGTCGCGCAGGTCGGCGTGTCGATGCTCGGGAAGATGTTCAAAACCTTGCGCTTGCCGGCCAGGCTGGCCAGGGTGACGTCGGCCAGGTCCTTGCCGACCAGTGAAAATGCCGGGGCCTGGTCGCCATTGACGGGGAAGCGGCCACTGACTTCGACGGGGTTGCCGCCAAGGGTTACGGTATTTGTCATTTGAATCTCCAGGTTGGTGCTGTTGTGAGCGTGGTTAGTTGGACGGAACCGGGCGCTTAGCCCATGGCCTTCAGATGCTGGATGATTTCCCCGGCCATTGGCTGGGCGTCACCATAAAGCATGCGGCAATTGTCAGTATAGAACAGCGCATTTTCGACGCCAGAGTAGCCGGTGCCCTTGCCGCGCTTGATGACGATCACGTTCTGCGCCTGGTCTGCATTGAGGATCGGCATGCCGTAGATCGGGCTCGATTTGTCGGTGCGGGCGCTCGGATTGACCACGTCGTTGGCGCCGATGATCAGCGCCACGTCGGCCTGCG
>Ga0316625_100000073_pt1 | contig 14297 bp, 16 predicted proteins | sample OWC_Aug_T1_C1_D1_FD_207655 | JGI IMG/M metagenome (GOLD analysis project Ga0316625, IMG submission 207655) | Wetland soil microbial communities from Old Woman Creek delta, Ohio, United States - OWC_Aug_T1_C1_D1_A | ecosystem: Environmental > Terrestrial > Soil > Wetlands | place: USA: Ohio... | reverse complement strand
GGCAGCTCCGCGACGAAGACAAGTCATGCGTCTCGACACGCGAATATCAGATTGATCAAACGTCGCTAAACCGGTCCTGTCCCTGTCTATGCCTTGAATTACCTTGATTCAAAAAGCCCAAGAAAAAGGGACAGGAAATTCTGTTCTCTATTGACAACTGTCAGCCATATCAGCAGTGGCAACATCAAGAAATTGGATGGATATGACGCCAAAGAAGGAATTACGTGTATTTACGCTAAAATGTTGCTTGTGCGGAGAAGAGACGGACATTTTCTCAGATGAATTTAACAGAATGCGTAAATGCTCTTCGTGTAATGAAGAATTTGATCCAAACAAATGCGAGGTCATTCGAATCCATTAAAATGCCGACAAGGAACGAGAAGAACATTCAAGCGCTTAAAGTTGAGGAATACACTTCGATCTTGGCAGGCTCCTTGTTGCTGGGATCAAGCCACTCGTCAAAGGCCTCCTGTTTGAAGATCACCGGCATTCTATTGTGGATATCCTAAACCGAATTGCTGGCATCCATGGTGATAATCGTGCAGGATTTGTAAAGACCGGCTTCCGGGGGCGCTTCCATGTCCTCCCAAATCTCATACAGGCCAGCGAAGGCGAACGGTTCACCGGAGGGCAAATGGAAATAGTAGGGCTGTTTGTTTCCTGCCTTTCCGAACCACTCATAATACCCATTTGCGGGGATCAGGCACCGCCGCTGCTTGAGGGCAGCTCTGAAAGCGGGCTTTGAGGTTACGGTTTCCACGCGGGCATTGATCATCCTGGACCCGACAGAGATATCCTTGGCCCAGAATGGCACCAATCCCCAATGGCGCTTCTTGAGATGTCTCCCGTCTTCAAGCTGGATTATTACCGGGATCTCTTATGAGGGCGCGACGTTGTGGTTCGGTTGGATACCGAAGGCAACGGGGTGGGCATCAAAAAACTGCTGGAGCTTTCTTGATGAAGAGAATAGGGCAAACCGGCCGCACATGATAAAGCCCCTGCGCAAAGATTTGGATGGGTAGTTCGAGTCGTCTTTAGGGCCAGCACGGCCATCTGATTCCTGCAGCTATTCTGGAGACACAACATCGAAAAAAGAGTGGGCACCGCCATATTGATCAGGGAAGTCCGGGATGATGCCGACATGGGTGAGCAAGGCTTTCTCACCCCACAGATCGGTGAAAAGGTGCAGCATCAGCGCCGGCGGTTCAAGGACGAAGGTGGATGGAGCCTCCTCCCGCAGATCCAGAACCAGCTGCATGCCGATACCCGGGCATACCGTCGCGGTCGTGCCGGCAAAATGCCTGGTTATCGCGCGATGAATGTGACCGCACATGAGTCTCTCGACCTGGGGGTGTTTTGCTATGATGGCGGCGAGATCTTCTCTCCTGACAAAGACTTCTTTGTCCATGTGGCCGATGCCTGAAGCAAATGGAGGATGATGCATAAATATTATCGTGGGTGCAGTCGGTTTCTTGGAAAGAACTTGATCCAGCCAGGAGAGCCGGCCGGGATTCAGGCCGCCGCCATGCTCTCCCGGAATAACTGTATCGAGGCCCACCAATCGCAAGGGAAAGTGCTCAATGGTGTAGCAGATCGCCCTTTTCCCGTCCGGTTCCAGAAAACCATTCAGATAGGTATGCTCGGGGAAAACCTCGCAGAGACTTGTCTTGTGATCATGGTTCCCCGGAACCATGAAAAAAGCAGGCTTCAGCGGTTCGAGGATTTCTCTCAGAATTTTATATGATTCAAAGGAGCCTTCATCCGCCACATCACCGGTGATCAGGACAACATCCGGAAGCGGCCGCAGCTGGTTGATGTGCTGTACGGCACGCTTGAGGGGCGAGACCGTGTCGGCCACATTGTAAGCCAACATGCCTTTTGGCTTTAAATGAAAATCGGAAATCTGGGCGATCAACATAGGTCTCATGATTCCAGTTTCAACAGGGCTGTGGGATCGATTGAAACTTCTACCTGCTGTCCCTTTTGGAAAGATTGAATTCCCTTGGTTTCTATCGTGAGGTAATCATCGCTTGAACCCTCGATGATCAATCGCGTTCGATCCCCCATGAAGAAAGAGGCAACGACAGTGGCACGAAGATGCCCTTTGCCTGGTTCGGCAAGGACAGCGTGCTCGGGCCTGAAAAACAACTCTATGTCGACGTTTTCTCCTGCGCGAGCCGCAGACGACTCCGGCAAGGGGACGCTGCCGCCGGGGAATACCAGCCGACCCTGCTGGAGACAACCCCTTATCCGGTTGACTGTGCCAATAAACTCGGCCACAAATCGGGTCTTGGGCTCAAAATAGACCTCCCGGGGTGCCCCCACCTGGGCGACGCGGGCGATGTTCATAACGACGATCCGATCCCCCAGCGCCATCGCTTCGGCCTGGTCATGGGTGACATAGATGGCGGTTATGCCCAGAGACCTCAGGAGTGAATCGATTTCAACCCGCAGCAGATCACGGAGTTTGGCATCGAGCGCGGTCAGAGGTTCGTCCAGAAGAAGCACCTTGGGCCGGACGGCGATCGCACGGGCCAGCGCCACTCTCTGTTTCTGGCCTCCGGAGAGTTGATCGATGCGGCGATTCTGGAGCTCCCCGATTTTCATCATCTCCAGCATTTCCGACACCCGCCGAGTTCGTTTGGCCGCCTCGACTCCGCGAACCTTCAATCCGTAGGCAATATTTTCCGCGACGGTCATGTTGGGGAATAAAGCATAGCTCTGGAACACCATGCCCACGTTGCGTTTCTCGATCGGGATCTCGGTTACGTCTTCGTCGTCGAAAAAGACTTTCCCGCCGGAGTCCGGAGACTCCAGCCCTGCGATGATTCGCAGAAGAGTAGTTTTACCGCACCCCGAGGGGCCCAGAATAACGACCGTTTCGCCCGCCTGCACTTCCAGGCTGAACGTTTCGAGGGCGTGGGTGCCGTCCACAAACGTCTTGGCGCAGTTCACCAACCTGAGCGATGTCCCCGACATTGTCCGTGCTTCATCTTTTCTGCTCGGCGGGACCGATGTCGCGACGATCGGTTTAAGCACAGAGTTCTCTGTCGCGGTTGGACAATGATCGAGCTTTTCCATTACGAACTTCCTTTTGCGGGGTTTAGCTACCCACTGCATGGCAATGAGGAGGGGAATGATCATCAAAAAGAATATGATCGTATAGGCAGAACCGATTTCAAGCCGCATGGACGCATAACTGTCAGCAAGACCCACCGGCAACGTTTTAGTCTGGGGTGTGTGCAGCATCCATGTCAGATTGAATTCGCCGATGGACAGGGTAAAGACCATCAGGGAGCCTGCCAGAATCCCCGGCATGGCATTGGGGATGACAATCTGGAAAAATCGTTGCCAAAACCCAGCCCCCAGGCTGGCGGCTCCTTCTTCGAACTCTCTCAGGTTGACGGAGTTCATGATGGCGATTACCGAGCGTACCATGAACGGCAGCGTGAAAATGACGTGACCCACCAAAATGAACGTCCAACTCCTACGGAAGCCCGTGAAGCTGCCGTAATTGATGATGAGCGCCAGTGCGATAGCAAGCCCCGGAACGGCCAAAGGGGTAACAAGGAGTTCTTCGAACAAGCGCGTCCATCGGTTCTGCTTCTTAACCATGGCGTAGGCGGCCGGCACCCCGAGAACAAGCGTGGCGGCCAGGCAGGTCAGACCGATCAGGATGGATAAAAAAATCGTGTCCCGGTAGAGATCCCAGACCTTGACGAACCAGCGCAGCGTAAGCCCGCTCTTTACGCCCACCATGAAGTTTTCGGTCAAACCGGCCACCACCGACTGCACCACCGGCACGATCAGAAACGCACAGACCAGCAAGGTAAATGTGAGCTGAGCATAAAACAGGGCAGATGAGGATTGCTTCATATCAACCTGCTGCGGCGACGGCGTTACCGGCGGCCGCCCTCGCCACTGAAAGCGCGATCCAGGTAATCAGCCCGAGCACAATGGATAGGGCTGCGGCCATGGCAATATTGGCTACCAGAGTAAACTCCGTATAAATCAATATGGGTAAGACATCGATGTCCGTCGCTAGGGTGAAAGCGGTCCCGAATGCACCCATGGACGTGGCAAAACATATGGCGCCTGAGGAAATCAGGCCTGGAACCAGGGCCGGGATCAAAACGTCTTTAACCACACGCCAAGGGGAGGCGCCGAGTGAGCGAGCGGCCTCTTCGAGGTTTCGGTCCAATTTTTCCGCAGAGGCCATAATGGTCGTAATGGTTCTGGGGATTGAAAAATACAAATACCCTAAAAACAAGCCGGCCATGGAATAGGCCAAAACGAGTTTTTCACCGGAAACCCACTTGGTGATATCCCCGATCAACCCTTGGCGCCCCACCAGCAGAATAATCATAAAACCGACGACAACCCCTGGGAATGCGAGCGGGAACGTCAACATGGACACGAGCAGGCTTTTTCCCCGGAATTCGTTTCGAGTGAGGAAGACACCTGCGACGCTAGAAATAATAAGCGTGACGAAAGTCACCCCAACCGACAGAAGAATGGTGTATATCAGGGTCTCGCGGTATCTCGGGGTGGTGATCGCCGCGAGGTAGATCTTAACTCCGGAAGGCCCCAACGCCGATTCTACCGCCAGGCGTGCAAGAGGGAGGAGAAAAAACGCGATAAACACGGAAAAAGCCGGGAGGAAGAGCGCCAGTAGCAACCAATTGTATCGCTTCTGCATGGTTCTTTCCTCAAGATCCGGGAAAGGAAATACCCGGTGTGCCGCCCTTTGAGGAGGGCACACCGGGTCAGTCGCTATCGAACTTCGTTGAGGTACCGGTCGCGGAATTTTTCCTGGGCGTCAGCCATTTTTTTCCAATCCACCGCTTTGGCGCGCGCGTATTCGGACTCGGGCAGGAATTTCGCCGCCAACTCCGGGCTCATGGCAGTCGGACGAACCGGCCTCAAAAACGCGTTTGCCCAGACGGCCTGGCCTTTGTCCGACAAGGTGAAGTCGAGCGCCTTCTTGCCGTTCGCCGCATGGGGGCCGTTTTTTACCAGGGCCATGACATAAGGAGCCATGAGCGTGCCCTCGGCGGGGATGACAAACTCCACATTTGCCTTGTCTTTGTATTTGCCCCGGTACGCATTGAAGTCATAGTCGAAAAGGATTGGGATTTCACCGGAAAGCACCCGCGCATAGGAGGTCTGCTTCGGAACGATGGGCTCGTTCTTTTTCAACTCTTTGAAATACGTGATGGCGGGGTCAAAATTCTCTAGTGTACCGCCCAAAGCTATGTTGATGGCCACAGCGGCTGAATATCCGACCGCAGCGGAACTCGGATCTAAATAGCCCACCATTCCTTTGTACTCCGGCTTGAGAAGGTCCTTCCAGGATTTTGGGACGGGTTTTCCGCCCAGTGCATCCTTGTTTACAAATAGACCCAATGTTCCGGAATGGATCGTGAACCAGTGACCTTCAGGGTCTTTGAGCCCAGCCGGGACTTGGTCCCAAAGGGCCGGTTTGTAAGGCGCAACGACGCCTGCCTCTTTGGCCAGGATCCCGAACGTCACCCCGAAGTAGGCGATATCGGCGACAGGATTATTTTTCTCGGCTATAAGCTGAGACAGGGTTTGACCGGAATTCTTGTTGTCGTGCGGGATGTCGATCCCAAGCGTTTCCTTGATGGCCTTCAACTGGCTCGCCCAATCCGCCCATTCCGGGGGGCAGTTGTAGCAGGTAGCGGTCTCCGCGGCCAAACCCATGGTCGAAAAGCCAAGCAGGAACGCCGCCATCAAGAACGAGAATACCCGAATGCTTTTTTTCATGATGACCTCCCTTTGGTTTAGTGGTTCGAGAAAAAGACCTGTGCCCGAAACCAAACAAATATTTCATCCTCTCTCCTGCATCTTTGCCCTGCTTTCCCATCTATTCGCCCTGGGTTCTTGTAAAAAAGCTAAACATGCTGGTTCAATGATAGGTTGGGATTAGATTTTAGTTTGCGGACCGGGGGCGCAGCAGTCGATTCTCTTACAACAATGCTGGTTTCAAGAATTTTATGAATGGGCCTGCCGTCTCTCTTCCTGATTTGATCGAGCAGGATCTCCGCGCCCAACCGTCCCATTTCATAAGCGGGCTGCCGGATAGTGGTGAGGCCCGGATTGATATAAGATGCTATGGCCATGTCGTCGAAACCGACGATGGATAACCCTTCGGGCAAAACCGCTCCAAATTCCCGGGCCCCCTGCATCGCCCCGATGGCCATGAAATCGTTGGAACAAAATACGGCAGTAGGCGGATTATCCCGCGACAGAAGCGTTTTAATTCCCTTCCGTCCGCTTTCAAGGGCATATTGGGTTTGCAGAACAAGAGATGGGTCATAAATCAAGTGGTGGTCCTTTAGGCATTTTTTGTAGCCACGCCAGCGGTGAAGGCTTTTATCCGAGAAGGAAAACCCGCCGGCCAGCATGGCGATGCGCCGATGTCCCTGCTGAATAAGATGCTCGGTTGCCGTGTAACCGCCTAAAAAATTGTCCACACCCACGGACGAAATTGGGCCCTTGCGGATCGTGCTGTAAAGAAGTATGAAGGGGAAATGGTCTTCCATGAGCTCCCGCAGGACCTTGCCTTTCAGATTGGTGGTGGTAATGATCAGACCCTCCACCTGTCTTTCCCGTAAAACTCCGCAAAGCAGGGCCTCTTTTGGGTATTCATAATCCGAATTGCCCAACAACACCTGATAGCCTTGCCTGTGAGCGAAATCCTGAACGCCACGAATCGAATCGGCAAAAATGGGATTGGTAATCGAAGGAACGATAAGTCCGAGGGTGCTGGACTGTTTCGTGACAAAGCCGCGGGCGAGCGCATTGTAGTGATAACGGCAGGCCTTCATGGCTGCTGCAACACGATCCCGAGTCTGTAGGCTGACCATCTCCGGGGAGTTGATAGCCCGGGAAACCGTCGCCGTGGACACGCCTGCGATCCTCGCTACATCGCGAATCGTGCTCATGGGATACCCATGTAAATGTTTACATTTCTCTATCCGATCACCAGCGGAACTGTCAAGGATTAACTCAAAAAATATGGGAGTCTTGTATACAAGATTTTGGACAGTTTCCGGGTCAGGGCAGGGGCCTTGTCGCGGTCATTCCTTTGGTTGGTAGCCGCTCGAGTAGGAGGTCTTTGAGGCTGGGGCCCATGGCGGGATAATATATTCCGCAGGCGCTATTAAAACCTTTTATGTGCGTGAGTTGCATTGTAGAATGCCGGCCATGCCTGAGCGACTCATCAGCGAGGCCATCAAACCATTGACCGAAACTTCTGACACTTTGCGCATGGCGATCGGGGAGCCTGGCCTGCCTCGCAAGTTCGAGTGGCGGGGTCGAACCGTGACCATTGCAGCCGTGTTGCGCACCTGGCGGGAAAATGGCAAGTGTCGCCACGGCAGCCCCGAGATGTATGTTCGCAAGCACTGGTACGAGGTGGCCACGGTTTCGGACGGCACCATGAAGCTTTATTTCGAAAGGCAGCCTCGCGGCGGGAAAAGAAAGGCGAGATGGTGGTTGTTCAGTATTTGCGAGACGGATAAGACCTGAAGGTTGGATCTAATGCCCGGCAGCAGCCATTTGCAGCCTGCTTTTGAATATCCAGCAGGGGCGGATTTGCGGGAGTCGCCAAGGCCCTGGCGGCGTTCAATGCAACCTTGTTCTACCTGAAAAGCGGCGCTATGAAGTCGTTGACCGTCTGGAGATAATTTACCTGCGGTCTTGCTTGATGAAACCAGAGCATTATGACTGGATTAAAAATATCTTGGCCATACTCGATGATGTTGCGAATATTGCAATGGGCTAAGCCTCCGGCTCTCTTCTGCACACCCACAGCTGCCATCTCCCGTATCAAACGGCCATTATACTGCCATGAATTCTGCTGAGCCAGCTATTCCCGACGCCCCCCCGCCGACCCCGGATCAAATCAAAGGAATATATTTCATTGCCATCTCCCAATTCGGGATTGCTTTTTCATTCAACTGCATCATGTCCTTCATGCCCTTCTATATTCTGAAGGTCAGTGCCTACGGGATGAGGGAGACGATGCTCTGGGTCGGCATGATCATGGGATCCACATCCATGGTCGCAGCGCTTGCAGCCCCCTTTTGGGGGAGCCTCACCGCGCGCGTCCGGCCGAAGCTGTTATTTGAGGGCGGCATTTTCTGCAACGGCATCATCTTTTTCATGATGGGGTTTGTCGAGAATCTGCCTCTTTTGCTCACTCTCAGGCTCATCCAGGGAGCACTCGGTGCCATCTCCACCATCGGGCTGGTGCTGATCGCCTCAACCGCCCCGAAGCATACGCTCCCTAAATACCTCGGGCTTTTTCAAAACTCCATGACGGCCGGGCAACTCATCGGCCCACCTTTGGGGGCCTATGCTGTTGCGCTTTTCGGATACCATTCCCCTTTTATCATTGCGGTAATCGTCGTTTTTATCTCCTTGGTGTATTGTCACCGGTACGTCCGGGACATCCCCGTGCAGCCCAAAAAGTCTGAACAAAGCAAGCCCCTCACGAGTGCAATCCTGTGGGGGTGGGGGCTCACCATTATCGGAACAATCCATCTCATGTTCCTGCCAAGTATTTTGCCGCATATCCTGGAGGGATTCCAGTTAACGGAGCAGGCGGCCATCACCTCGGCCGGCACCATTATGATGGTCTACATGGCAGCGGCCTTCGCCGGCAACTATCTGCTGGTCAGCCTGGCTCCCAAGATGGGCATTAGCCGCATTATCACTGTTGCCTGTTTTTCGGCGGCAGTCTTGCAGAGCCTGCTTTATTTCTGCATCGGCGTCTACAGCTTCACCGTAATTCGTATCCTTCAGACGGGCGCGATCGCGGGTGTCATCCCGCTGGTCATTTCTGCATTTGCCGGTGAAGGCAGGGGAGGAACCACTCTTGGGTTTTTGAATTCCGGGCGCTTCGTGGGAAACGCTCTGGGCCCAATAATGGCCACAACCATTCTGGCCCAATTCGGACTGCTGACGCTTTACCTGACGATTGCAGGCCTCACGATCATCATGCTTGTGGCTTTCCTGGCATCTATGAGAACAAGCCACCTGTTAAAGGCATCGTGAAGTGTCAAGCGCGAACGATATTTTTCAGAAGAGGATTCCCATACGGGGGTGAAAAACAGAAAAACAAAAAGATAACATCCGCCGATTGGTAACCCTCACCAAAGCTGCACCTTTCTTCAGGGAAACTCACGATTTTGGGACCTCTCCGAAGATTCGATATAGGCACGGAACCTAAACTTGAAAGATTGCAAAAATGGCATTCCTATCTTCGGTGGATGTGATCATAAAAGGCAAATTAAGGATCCCCCTTTAACAGAGGAGGAGGGATGGGGGGGGTGAACCGATTCCTCTATTTATTGGCGTTTTCGAATTTCTGCAGCAACTCGTTGCCTGCCTTGACGGCGTCATCCAAGCCCTGCTGGGCCGTTTTTTGGCCTGAGAAGATGGCCTCGAGCTCGCTGCCCATAATCTCTCGGTTCTTGGCATGATCGCCGAAACGAATACCCTTGGAGTTTTCGGTCGGTTGGTGCAGGGTCAACTGCTTCAGGGGCGTCTCCGAGCCGAGCTTTTTTTCATAGAACCCCTCTTTTTTGGTCAGCTCGTAGGCGGCCGCGGTAATGGGTAGGTAGCCAGTGCCCTGGTGCCATCCGGCCTGAATTTGAGGCTTGGAGAGGAAGTTGAAGAAGGCCGCGACGCCCTTGTACTCCCCCGGCTCGTGGCCTCTCAGGACCCAGAGGCTGGCGCCCCCGATGATGGTGTTCTGCGGCGCGCCTTTCACCTCCGGCCAGTAGGGCAACATGCTGGTCCGGAACTCGAACGGGCAGTCCCTCTCAAAGTCGGCATACCCGGATGAAGAGTCAGTGAACATGGCAACTTCGCCTGAGGAAAATTTGGCCATTCCTGCGTCGTACCGGCCGCCGTAGACGAATATTTTGTCTTTCTGCCAGTCGGCGAGCTGCTGGATGTGTTTCACATAGAGGGGCGAGTTGAAGACATAGCGTGCGTCCAGCCCACCGAAACCGTTGGCCTTGGTCCCGAAGGGAACATTGTGCCAGGCGCCCAGGTTTTCGAGATGAATCCAGCCGCTCCAAGCCGAAGAGAAGCCGGCACGGCAAACTCCTGCCGCCAAGAGTTTCTTAGCCATTTCGCCCACCTCCGGCTAAGTCCTCGGCGGCCTGTCGGGATCCAGCCCCGCTTTTTGAAACATCTCGACGTTATAGTAGAACACGGGGGTCGAGCTGTTAAAAGGCATGGAGATCATTCGGCCGTCAACGGTAGTATAGTAGCCGGTGACGGCTGGCAAATAGGCGTTCGGGTCGAAGGGGAGCCCTGATTCCTTCATGACCTCGTATACCGGCTTCACAATGTCCTTGGCGGCCATCATGGTGGCCGTGCCGACTTCAAAGACCTGCAGGATGTGGGGTGGGCTATTGGCACGGAAAGCCGCGATGCCGGCATTCATGGTATCGAAGTAGCTGCCCTTATAGGTCGGCACCACTTTGTATTGAGTCTGAGATTTGTTGAAGACTTCGCAGATGCCGTATACCCACTCGCCGAGGGCTCCGTCGTGGGCGTGCCACCAATTGATAGTGACCGGTGCGCCTAAGGCCAAAGCCGGCGCCGTCAGCATCACCAATGCCGCCAAGTAGATCCGTAATCTGCGCTGCTGTTTCATGAGGTCCCCCGTTTTTCAAGTTCGAATGTCACGTAAATCTCAAGCTTCCGACAGCTTTTGCCGGCATGCAAACCCGACACGTTTAAAGCGTAGTCAGAAGGGCATTACATGTTGATCAGATCAGAAAAACTATTGATTAACGAAGGCATAGTCAAACGGAATTTGGCGGGGGCAAGCCTCCGGACGGAAGTCGCGAATTGAGTTTTTTCTAGTCTTGGTCCGCCCCGGACGCCGACCGGGTCGGGAGCCTCCAAGCCGCATAAGGGGGCTGCGGGTTTTCTGCATTTCTGTTTAATCCGGATGGTAAACACTGCGAATTTCGGCCTCTTCATTTCTACTTTGCCGGTCTGTCCATGTAAATGTACATTGGGTGGTCTCGACGCTCTTTCCATCCGGTCGGTGTGTAGACAAAGGCATGGAAAGTAGACTGTTATAGCCTTTCCAATGGTCATGGCCAGTTGCCTTTGACGGAATGCTTCTGTTTGGGCTTGTGTTGTATTGACTTCTCAAAAAACAAAGTTATTGTCAGGGAGTTATTTTCGTTAAACACCGAATCATTCCGGTATCCGGATTCCCGCCAAAAAAAGGAGGGACAATGCAAGGCGTATCGCTGATCGGTTTTCTAATCGTTGGACTGATCGCCGGCTGGCTCGGCGGCAAGATCATGCGTGGAGGCGGGTTCGGATTCTTTGGCAATCTGGTGGTGGGAGTTGTCGGCGCATTTGTGGGAGGATTTCTTTTCAACGCGCTGGGAATCACCAGCTTCGGATTTGTTGGAGCCTTGGTGACTGCAACGGTGGGTGCCGTCGTGCTCCTATTCATTGTCGGTCTGATCAAGCGGGGCTGATTCACAAAGAAATTCGGGCGTGGATTTTTGTCAAGGCCCAAACTGGAGGAGGGGGGTATGCCAAGGCTAAGCGTGATTGCGATGTTATTGCTGATCCTTTCTTTGTGCTTCTTCACTACCGGCTGTGACAACCTTACGCAGGAAAACTACAGCAAAATCAAAGTTGGGATGAGCCTTCAGCAAGTGGAGAAGCTTCTCGGATCCAGCCCCACCTGCGACTCGGCGGTCGGGATGAAAAACTGCACCTGGGAGAGCGCCGAGAAGCATGTCAAAGTCCAATTTGTCGCCGACAAAGTCGCACTCTACTCCGCGAAGGGGCTCAAGTGACCCGTCTTGCCGCCGCAAGGCCCTCGGAAAAATAAGTCGTCAAGGCCGAAAAACTATCTTTTTCTAAGCTATCTCATTGAATCAAAATGGAGGTGGACCATGAAAAGAAAAAGCTGTTTCCGATCCTTTATCATTTCCAAAAGTTTCGCACTTCTGGCTGCCGTCGCCCTGATGGCCGGCGCATTCGCCGATCCGGCTTCGGCCAAGACGGCCAAGGAGATCAACGATAACGTCAACGCATGTCTGGGCCGCTTCTACAAACAGGTATCCGGCGGAAAAGATCTGGCCGCCAAGGCCAAAGGGGTTTTGGTGATGCCCGGCGTCATAAAAGCGGGTCTCATCATCGGAGGAGAATACGGCGAAGGGGCTCTGCGGATCGATAAAAAAACCGCCGGCTACTACAACCTCGCCTCCGGGTCGATCGGGCTACAGATCGGCGGAGAGGCCAAGGACATCTTAATTCTCTTCATGACCGACGAGGCGCTGAGACAATTTCAGGCCAGCAAGGGCTGGGAGGCCGGCGTCGATGCCAATGTGGCGTTGGTGAACATGGGGGGCGGCGAGCGAGTCGACTTCACCAAGATGAAGGATCCGATCATCGGTTTTGTTTTGGATGTCAAGGGCCTCATGGCGGACATTTCCCTCAAGGGAGCCAAGTTCACCAAATTTTCGCCCAAGTAACTGGCATATTTAAGTGGCCTTAGGCTGGGTCAATGCCGTGATACTATCGAGGCATTGACCCAGTTTTGTTCTAAGCATCTCTTCCATACTTTGCCGAAAACTGGAATGGGCAGAAAAGAGAGATCGGCCATTGCCGGTGCGAATCCCGAAGACAGCGAGCTAACGGTTGGACTTGGCAAGGAGCGATTCTTCGACAAACCTGGCAATGGCTTCGAGGAGCACTTCCCTTGGGAAGGCATTGCGCGTGACAAAAGCTCCGGCCAGTGTCGGGTGTACTCTATTGAAAGGCATTGCCACCGCCCAATGATCGGCGTTCAAATACCCTAAGAGCGCTCCACCGGGAACGAGAGCGTCATGGAACACCACCTGGCTGTCGTTTAGCGGGTCGACAAGTGAAAGCTTGTCGTAGCTCGGACGCAGGATGAGCGAAATGTTCTCACGATCCGCAAATGCAGCCAGAGAATAATATCGCACGGTATTGGGCAGCCTGTTTGCAGAAAGCCACTTCAAGCGCTCATGGCGGCTCAGGCTATCGAAAGCCCGGCCTTCTCCGGGCGGGCATTTGCCCTCGAGCACCTGATCCGCAATCTTTTTCAGAACTTCCGGTACGTCGTCGGCAATCGGAGTACCGCTGATGACGCCTGCCAGAGTGACCACAGCCGCTGTGCGGCTGCTGAGCTCAGGGTAGCGGACCATGGCTTCCAGAACATCCGTCGCACCTTTCGAGTAACCGATGAAAACAAGCCTCTCGTCGGCGGTAATCGCCATGCTGGCTATGCCCTCTTGGATCTGGGACGCGTTTTGGGCACTTCCGCCAAGCCCGCTGACCATGATGAAATCGGTTTTGAACCCGAGCGACTCGAGATGAGGCCGAGCATCGGAAAACGGCTGGATGAAGTCCGCAACGCATTCTTCCGAGAGGCCAGGAATGATCACAAACCGCATAGGCAAACGGGCATTGCCGAGATAAACCGACTTTCCGTCCGGGTTCGGCTCGCCAGAAAGCCGGTGAAGGGCTTGGTCGCAGGGTCGGTCGTCCGGGAAACGCGATCCGTGGTCCTGCTGAATGGCGCAGAATATTTCTCTGAACCGCGCCCGTTCATCCGATATGCCGGCGTAGCCGATGGGTACCAACACCGTGGGTGGAGTCTCGCGATCGTATTTGAGCATAGGGGAAGGTGTACAGCCGGCCCAGAGGAGAGAAAACCAAACCGATGTCAAGCCGACAGATAACATCCGGGCCAGCCGAAAGCGAGAAACGCTCTGAGCGGTTTTTTTAACTAAAAAGCGCTTGCGCAGTAAGCCGTCAGACGATACGCGCATCCCAGGCACCTCTCTCGCGGAAAAAAGCAAGAAGCGGGTCTTGCTCATAGATAAAAGATTCCTACATTATTTTGCCACACGGGGCAAGATTCCATCCGGGCACGGTGTAGCCCCTTCAGTAAACAACACGATTTTCCCTAAAGCGTAAGAATGACCCGTTGCACTTCTGAAATACTGCTGACTACCTGCCTCATGCTGATCGCTGCGGTATCAGTATGCGGCAACGCGTTCGGCGCCATGATCTCTACCGAAAGAGCCATGAATCCCCACCCTCGGAAGAAAGAACTACCGGCCTTCACGTTGGCCAACCTGGCCCCGCCATACCTTGAGCACGCCTATTTCGAAGGCCATGATATCCGCCCGTTTCAGGCCGATGCGACGTCCTTCAATCTTATCAACGCCTGGTGGCTGGCGGAAGCC
>Ga0316625_100000055_pt1 | contig 15345 bp, 15 predicted proteins | sample OWC_Aug_T1_C1_D1_FD_207655 | JGI IMG/M metagenome (GOLD analysis project Ga0316625, IMG submission 207655) | Wetland soil microbial communities from Old Woman Creek delta, Ohio, United States - OWC_Aug_T1_C1_D1_A | ecosystem: Environmental > Terrestrial > Soil > Wetlands | place: USA: Ohio... | reverse complement strand
GTGATACGGCGGGCCGGAAAGTCAAAACGTGAGGTCTGCAGCGCGGCGCGCACGCGATCCTTGCTCTCCTTGACCTCGGCCTCTGGAAGGCCCACGATCTGAAAGCTTGGCAGCCCATTGGCCAGATACACCTCCACCGTGACTGGTGGCGCATCCATGCCGGACAGGGCACGGCTATGCAGCACGGCGAGGCCCATTATTCTTTTATCGTCGGGCCTGTTTCCAAAGTTGCCAGACGCTGCTCCAGCAAATTCAATTGCTCGCGGGTGCGTTGCAGCACCTGGGTCTGTACGTCGAATTCCTCGCGGGTGACCAAGTTCATCTTGGCGAATGCCGTTTGCAACAGTGCGCGCACATTCTTTTCTACGTCAGCCATGGGTGAACCGGCGATCATGTCGCTGACCTTGCGGCTAATGTCATCGATAAGCTTGTTGTCCAGCACTTTAATTTCTCCTTATATAGACCGAGTTTGCAGTGTATCAAAGATAAGCTGTGATGCGATTGAACAGGGGATGCACCATGATTGTGCGTCCCGTCTAAAAAAATGCCCATAAAAATGCATGATATCTTATAGCCAAGCATAAACATGGCATAACTATCTGTTTTTAATTATATTTTTAATTTGGCACAGGCATTGCTTTAGTTTCTGTGCAAATTTCTTATTGCAACACACGGATTTATTTAACCAGAAAGGAAATTTTATGAACAAGAAATTGATTTCTCTTGCCGTCATGGGCGCGCTCTCTGCACTTTCGGGTGCAGCTTTGGCAGAAGAAGCAGCACCGGCACCTGCTGCAGCCCCCGCTGCCGCTGCCGAGCCGGCATCTCCACATACCGTCAGCTACAACATCGGTTTGTTCAGCCAGTACATCTGGCGCGGCATGACTCAGACCGATGAAAATATGGCGCTGCAAGGTGGCGTGGACTATGCCCATGCCAGCGGCTTCTACTTGGGCGCCTGGGCCTCCAACGTGAACTGGACTACCGACTATGGCTACATGAAGTCGAATAGTATCGAACTCGATCTTTATGGCGGCTATGCCAATACCATTGGCGACACCGGCATCGGCTACAACGTCGGCGTGCTGCAGTACATCTATCCGGGCACCGGCCTGAATGGTGCAGCGGATACCGATGCTACGGAAATCTATGGCGCCCTCAGCTACAAGTGGGCCAACGCCAAGTACTCCTACACAGTATCCGACGAGGCCTGGGGCTTCTACGATGCCCAAGGTACCGGCTATGTAGAAGCGAACGCCGACATCCCCATCGGAGAGTCCGGCTTTACGGCCAACCTGCACGTCGGCAGATTCATGTTCGCCGGAGACTACAATGGGTACGACAACGACAACTACGATTACACCGACTGGAAGGTCGGCTTGACCAAGGCCTGGAGCAACGGCATCAAGGTCGGTGGCTATTACTCCGACAACAATGCCGACAAATCCGATTGGCTGCACGATGAACTGGTCGACGCCCAGTACACCGTGTTCGTGCAGAAGGTGTTCTAACAACAGCGCAACTGCGGCGGGCTGAATAACAACCCGACCCGCCGCTTTTCAACACTCTATACCAGGAGAATTTCATGAAATTCGTCACTGCCATCATCAAGCCGTTCAAGCTTGACGAGGTGCGTGAGGCTCTCTCCGCCATCGGCGTGCAGGGCATCACTGTCACCGAAGTCAAAGGCTTTGGACGGCAAAAGGGTCACACCGAGCTGTATCGCGGTGCAGAGTATGTCGTTGATTTTCTGCCCAAGGTCAAGCTGGAAGCGGCCATCAACGACAACATGCTGGACCAGGTCATCGAAGTCATCGAAAAATCCGCCAACACCGGCAAGATCGGCGACGGCAAGATTTTCGTGTTCGATATCGAACAAGTCATCCGTATCCGCACCGGTGAAACCGGTTCGGACGCGCTGTGAAGGAGAACACCATGAAGCGCTTTTTAACGATGTTTGCCTTGGTTGGCGCGCTCGGCCTCGGCATGATGACATCCAGCGGCATGGCCTATGCTGAAGATGCCACGCCGGCCGCAACCACAGAAGCCGCCGCTCCTGCTGCGCCGGCCGCTGATGCCGCAGCCCCTGCTGCGGCACCCGAGGCTGCTCCCGCTGCCGCTACCCCGGCACCCACCCCCAACAAAGGCGACACTGCCTGGATGATCGTCGCCACCGTACTGGTGCTGCTGATGTGCGTACCTGGCCTGGGTCTGTTCTACGGCGGCATGGCACGCAGCAAGAACATGCTGTCGTTACTCATGCAGACTTTCATGGCAACGTCTTTCTTGGGTGTGCTGTGGGCGATATACGGCTACAGCATCGCCTTTACGCAAGGCAGCACGGCTTTCTTCGGGGGTTGGGACCGCTTGTTCCTGAGCGGTATCACGCCTGACTCGAACGTTGCCACCTTCAGCAAGGGCGTGGTTATCCCGGAATACATCTACATGTGCTTCCAGCTGACTTTCGCCGTCATTACCCCGGCACTGATCGTCGGCGCGTTTGCCGAGCGCATGAAGTTTGCCGCCATCCTGTTCTTCCTGGCGCTGTGGTTCACCTTCTCCTACCTGCCGATTGCGCACATGGTCTGGTTCTGGGCGGGTCCGGATGCCTACACCGACGCCAAGGCTGCCGAGGCTGCCACCGCCGCCGCTGGCTACATCTTCCAGAAAGGTGCGCTCGACTTCGCGGGCGGTACCGTGGTGCACATCAACGCCGGTATCGCTGGCTTGGTGGGCGCCCTGCTACTGGGCAAGCGTATCGGCTTCGGCAAGGAAGCCATGGCTCCACATAGCGTGACGATGACAATGATCGGCGCTTCCATGCTGTGGGTGGGCTGGTTCGGCTTCAACGTCGGTTCTAACCTGGAAGCCAGCGGCTTTGCCACCTTGGTATTCGCAAACACCTTGCTGGCTACTTGCGCCGCTGCCACTTCATGGATGTTTGTCGAATGGTTCGCCAGGGGCAAGCCTTCTATGCTGGGTGCCGCGACTGGCGCGATTGCCGGCCTGGTGGCGGTGACTCCGGCTTGCGGTTTCATCGGTCCCATGGGCGCCATCGTGTTGGGCCTGCTGGTCTCCCCGCTGTGCTTCATGTTCGTGACCAAGGTCAAGAGCATGATGGGCTACGACGACTCACTGGACGTGTTCGGCGTACACTGCATCGGCGGTATCTTCGGCGCGCTGATGACGGGCGTGCTGGTGAACCCGGCGCTGGGCGGTACCGGCGTGTATGACTATGTGGCCAACGCCGTTGCTCCCTATGACATGGTTGCACAAGTCACCAGCCAAGCCTGGGGGGTAGGTACTACCCTGATCTGGTCCGGTGTGGTTGCCTTCATCGCCTACAAGATCGTCGACCTCACCATCGGTCTGCGTGTGACTGAAGATGTCGAACGCGAAGGTCTCGATACGACCGAGCATGGCGAAACCGCTTATCACTACTAAGCGTCTAGTCTGTAACAATGAAAAGCGGGCACTTCGGTGCCCGCTTTTTTATTGCATGTTCGGCAAGCTGATGGAACGAGGCTCCAACAGCCTTTACAATGACTGGGCATTTGCCTCAATTAACCGTACGGAGTAGCGATGACCCACAAAACGAAACCGGGAGTTGTGCTGGAAAGTGGCGCCCTCGGGCTGGCGGAATCGGTAGTGATGGGCGTTGCCGGTACTGCGCCGGCTTTTAGTATTGCCGCTACCACTGCCACCTTGATCGGCGCGGTCGGGGTGCTGTCTGCCGGTAGTCTATTCTACTGCGGCCTTATCATGTTCGGCGTCACGTTGTCCTTCATGCACCTCAACCGCGTTATCACCAACGCCGGCGCGTCCTACGCCTGGGTCGGCCAGGTATTCCACCCCATGCTCGGCTTCATGGCCGGCTGGTCGTTGCTAGTGGCGTCGGCGGTGTTCATGGTCTCCGGAACCATTCCTGCCGCTACCGCAACGCTGTTGTTGATTAACCCCTCCCAGGCGGACAACCCGGCCAGCGTCACTTTCGTTGCGGCCGGTTGGCTGCTGGCGGTCAGCGCTGTTATCGTCAAGGGCATCAAGCCCACCAGCTATACGCAGGTAGTCATGACCGGCATCGAGGTCGGTGTGCTGGTCATCATCAATATCGCCGCCATCCTGCATTTCGTTGACCACCCGGTCCATGCATTTTCCTGGCAGTGGTTCGCACTGACCGAATTCACGCCGGAGTTGTTCGCTACCGGTGCGCTTACCGCGCTGTTCTTCTTCTGGGGCTGGGATGTCACCCTCAACCTCAACGAGGAAACCCGCAACGCCTCCCATGCCTCGGGGCGCAGCGCTGTGCTGGCCATGGTCATCGTCCTCTTGCTGTTCATGGGTTTCGCGCTGGCGACCCTGCTAGCGCTGACCGATGCCGAGGTGCAGGCTTCCAGCACCAACATCGTGTTTGCCATCGCGCAAAAGCTGTTCCCTGCACCGTGGAGCTATATGGCCATCGTCGCCGTCATGCTCAGTTCCATCGGCACGCTGGAAACCTCCATCCTGCAATTCACCCGCACCATGTACGCCAAGGGCCGCGACGGCGCGCTGCATCCGCGTTACGCTGTACTGCACAAAAGCTGGAAGACGCCCTGGGTTGCGACCCTGATCATTACCTTGTTTGGCTTGGCCATGCTGTTTCTGTCTTCAAACTTCCCCAGCGTGCAGCTCATCATCAAGGATTCCGTCAACGCCATCGGCTTCCAGGTGGCGTTCTACTACAGCCTTGCCGCCCTCGCCTGTGCCTGGCACTTCCGCCACATTGCACGCCGCTCGTTCTCGGAATTGGTTCTGCTGCTGCTATGGCCGCTCGCCAGTGCCCTGTTCCTGATCTTTATCGCCATCTACAGCGTGCCGACTTTCGACCTGACGACCAACCTGGTCGGCATTGGTGGAATTGTGGTGGGGATCGTGCCGTATTGGCTGAATCGGCGGTCGGGCATGGCGCATAAAAGGGTATGAGTTAAGCCGGATTGTGCCGGATGAGCCACTTACGAATTAGGGGATAGTGCTATCCGGCGTGCTCCCAACCTGGTCGTCTGCCACCCGAGGTGTTGGTAATATCCGAGCGCCGGTTCGTTATCCAAATCTACCAGCAACTGCGCTCGCGTTGCGCCTTTTGATTTGGCCCATGACATCAGGCCATCCAGCAACGCGCGGCCGATGCCCTGCCCGCGCCAGCCGTCGCGTACCACCATGTCTTCCACCCATGTCGAGGGTGCGCCCTCCGCCGTCGAAATCACCAGTTGCGCGCTCACCATGCCGATGATTTGCCCGGTATTGTCACGCGCCAGCTTGATGCAGGCGCGGTCGGGGTGTTGCAGCAGCAGTGCCATGCCGCGCATCTGGAGTTCGCTGTTGGGCTGGAAATCCTGCTCGATGGAGAACAGTTCGTCCAGCAACTGGCTCAGCGCCGGTACATCGGCGAGAGTAGCGTCTTCGATTTTCATGCGTTGTCCTCGGTGGCTTCGCTGCCCGGCGCGTCGTAGTGGATGATGGCGAGAAAGCGGATCGGGCTGGTGTGCATCTTCTCCGGTCGGTGCGGGATTTCGCCGCGGAAGGTGAGCGAATCGCCCGCTTCCAGCAAATAGGTTTCGTTACCCACGCGATATTCCAGCTTGCCTTCCAGCATGTGGATGAACTCGGTGCCGGGGTGTTCGAACGAGGTGAATTCCTCGCCCGGATCCTGCAGCGTGATAAGGAAGGGTTCGAAGGTCTTGTGCGGCCCCTGATCGTAGGCTAGCAGGTGATAGGTGTGGCCGGAGCGGGTGCCGCGCCGTACCACTTCCATGCCCTCGCCGCTTTTTACCAGTTGCGCGCCGCCGGTGGGGATGTTGTAGTTGCGGAACAATCTGGATAGCGTTACCCCCAGCGCCCGGGCGAGCAGCTCCAGTGTTTCCAGGCTGGTGGCGGTCTGCGCGTTCTCGATCTTGGACAACATGCCACGGCTAATGCCGGCGCGCTTGGCGACATCGGCGATGGTCAGGCCTAGCTGGATGCGCAGGTCGCGGACGGTGCTGCCCAAGTAGGATTCGAGGGCGTGGGAGGGTTCGGTTTTGTCGTTAGCCATGCGCAGATTGTTTCACATAACGAAAAAAAGTTAAACATAGGTGTTGACCAGCAGGAAACAAAAGTTCATTATGTGAACTAATATTTCTTGTCAGTAAACACTGTGCCTTACCGCCTACTCAAGTTCGCCCTGTCGAAAAAGCATCCCGAGCCGCCGTTCTTCCAGCAGCCGGAGCAGCTTAAATCCAGCTATGACGCCGTCATCATCGGCGGCGGCGGGCATGGTCTGGCGGCGGCGTATTACCTGGCCAAGGAACACGGCATCACCAATGTCGCGGTGCTGGAGCGCGGCTATCTGGGCGGGGGCAACACCGGGCGCAACACCACCATCATCCGCTCCAACTACCTGACGCCGGAAGGTGTGGCATTCTACGACGCCAGCGTGAAAATCTGGGAAAACCTGTCGCAGGAGCTGGATCTCAACTTGTTCTATTCCAATCGCGGGCATTTCACCCTGGCGCACACCGAATCGGCCATGCGCACCATGCGCTGGCGCGCCGAGGTCAACAAGCACCACGGGGTGAATAGCGAAGTGGTTGGGCCGTACGATGTGAAGCGGGCCGTGCCTGAAATCGACCTGTCTTGCGGCGGCCATGCGCCCATCCTCGGCGCGCTGTACCACGCGCCGGGCTCCGTGGCACGCCATGACGCCGTTGCCTGGGGTTACGGCCGCGCCGCCAGCAATATGGGCGTGGAGATTTTCCAGAACACCGAGGTTACCGGCCTCGACATCCAGAATGGCCGCATCGTCGGCGTGCAGACCAGCCGTGGCAACATCAAGACCGGCAAGGTGCTGTCCGCCGTGGCCGGCTTCACGCCCAGAATCACCCAGATGGCCGGCTTCCGCACCCCCATCGTCATCCATCCGCTGCAAGCCTGCGTCACCGAGCCGATGAAACCTTGGCTGGATACCATCCTGGTTTCCGGCAGCCTGCACGTGTATGTCAGCCAATCCTCGCGCGGCGAGCTGGTGATGGGAGCTTCGCTCGATCCTTACGAAATACACTCCACGCGGTCCACGCTGGATTTCGTCGAAGGCCTGTCCAGCCACATTCTCGACATGTTCCCTTTCCTGTCCGGCATCAAGGTGGTGCGCCAATGGGCAGGCATGGCCGACATGACGCCGGATTTCGCCCCCGTCATGGGCAAGACACCGGTGGAAGGTTTCTATTTAGATGCCGGTTGGGGCACTTGGGGCTTCAAGGCGACGCCAATCTCCGGTAAGGCCATGGCGGCGACGCTGGCCAACGACAAGCCACACGAACTGATCCACGCATTTCGCCTGTCGCGCTTCGCCGAATTTGAACTTACCGGCGAAAAAGGCGCTGCAGCTGTAGGGCACTGACATGAAGTTACTTAACTGCCCCATCAACGGACTGCGCCCGGTCGATGAGTTCGCTTATGGCGGCGAACTGCGCGCACAGCCCGACCCGCAAACCTGCACTGACGAGGAATGGGCGGACTATGTGTTCCACCGCAACGGTGCGCCAGGACTCAAACAAGAATGCTGGTACCACGTGCCTAGCGGCACCTGGTTCATAGCCGAGCGCAATACGACGACCGACAGCGTGGAACGCACTTATCTGTGGGGAGAAGCATGATGCGCCTGCCCCAGCAGCCCGGCGAATGGATCAAGCGCGGCAGCCGCGTCACCTTCAGCTTCGAGGGAAAAACCTACAGTGCCATTGAAGGTGACACTGTCACCAGCGCGCTGTGGGCAGCGGGTGAAAAGATACTGGGGCGAAGCTTCAAGTACCACCGTCCGCGCGGCATCCTCAGCCTTGCCAACCACGACATCAACGTGATGATGGAAAACGGCACCGACATCAATATGCGCGCCGACGTGCTGCCGGTTACCGAAGGCATGGCGCTGAAGGCGGTCAATACCGGCGGCGGCGTGGCCCGCGACTACTACTCCGTCCTTGGCTGGCTGGCGCCGTTCCTGCCGGTTGGCTTCTACTACAAGGTGTTCCACAACCCCAAGGTGCTGTTCCCATTCTGGGAGCGCGTCATTCGCCGCATGGCAGGGCTCGGGGTGATGAACCCCAAGGCGCCGCGCGCCGTCTCGTCCAAGGCCAACCTGCATTGCGACGTACTTGTGGTCGGCGCCGGCCCGGCCGGTCTGAGCGCCGCGCTGACGGCCGCCAGACAAGGCGCTCGCGTCATCTTGACCGACGAAAATGCACAACTCGGCGGCACCCTGAGCTACGACCATGCCGGCAGTGGCGAGGCGCTGACCTTGCTGGAAAAACTGAATGCCGAAGTCGCGGCGCAGCCAAATATCCAGGTCCACCTCTCCAGCTATGCCGCCGGTTGGTATACCGACAATTTCGTGCCACTGGTCGGCCCGCAGGGTATGTCCAAGGTACGCGCCGGCAAAGTCATCGTTGCCGGTGGCGCTTTCGAGCAGCCGGCCGTGTTCCGCAACAACGACCTGCCGGGCGTCATGCTCGGTTCAGCGGCGCAGCGCCTGATCCACCGCTACGCTGTCAAACCGTTCCAGCGCGCGGTGGTACTGGCGGGCAACGACCAGGCTTATCGCGTGGCGCAGGATCTGATCGCCGCCGGTGTGGAACTGGCGGCCATCGTGGACTTGCGGCTGGACGGCAAGGGTTCTGCCTTGGGGGATACCTCAGTCTATTCCGGCTATTGCATCGAGGAGGCCATCGGCGGGGCTTGCGTCGAAGGTGTGCGCATCTGCCCGTGGGACGGCCAAGGCAATGCCGACCTGTCGCGTGCCATATTCATTTCTTGCGATGGCGTCGCCCTCAGCGTGGGCTGGGCGCCCGCCGCCGCGCTGCTGTACCAGGCCGGAAGCAAAATGCGCTTTGACGACGCCATCCAGCAGTTTGTGCCGGAGCACCTGCCTCCAGGCGTGTTCGCCGCTGGCCGCATCAACGGCATTTACGGCTTGCAGGAATGTCTGGCCGATGGTGAGCGTGCAGCGAATGAGGCACTAGGCGTAACCCCCTCACCCCAGCCTTCTCTCCCCGTGAGAGAGGGGGCAAGCCATCCCTGGCCCATCGTCGAACACCCAAAGGCCAAGAACTTCCTCGATTTCGACGAGGATTTGCAGCTCAAGGATTTCGCCAACGCGGCGCAGGAAAGCTTTGACAACATTGAGCTGATGAAACGTTTTACCACGGTAGGTATGGGCCCGAGCCAGGGCAAGCATTCCAACATGAACGCCATCCGCGTGTTGGCCAGGTTGCGCGGTGAGCCGATTGCCAAGGTGGGCAGCACCACCGCCCGCCCGTTCTTCCACCCGGTGCCGCTAGGGCATCTGGCCGGGCGTACTTTCCATCCCGAGCGCCACACACCGCTGCATGGATGGCATGAAGCGCATGGCGCCAGCTTCACTACCCTCGGCGTGTGGCAGCGCCCGGCCTATTACGGGCGGGACAAGGCTGCTGCTATCGCCGCCGAAGCTAGTGCCGTGCGCTCCGCCGCCGGCATGATTGATGTCGGCACGCTGGGCAAATTCGAGGTACGCGGGCCGCAGGCGGGCGAATTCCTAGAACGCTTCTACACGGGTCATTTCCTGCGCCAGCGGGTGGGTTCCACGCGTTATGCCCTGCTGCTGGATGAATCCGGGGTCATCGTCGACGATGGCGTGGTCGCGCGCTTTGCAGAGGATTTCTACTACGTAACCGCCAGCACTTCCAACGCGGCAGCAGTGTACCGCGAGATGACACGCCGACTGCAAACCTGGGGGCTAGACGCGACCATCGTCAATCTCACTGGCAGCTATGGTGCGCTCAACATTGCCGGGCCGAAGTCGGCTGAGATTTTGCGAGGGCTGATGCCGATTGATCTTGCCACCTTAGCCAATGGTGGTGCTATCGAAAATGAAGTTGCCGGTCTGGCCGCCAGAATCATCAATGTGCGCTTTGTGGCCGAGCTTGCCTACGAAATCCACGCGCCGGCACAAGCGATCAAGCATATCTGGCAGGCGCTGTTCGAGGCGGGGCACGCGATCGGCATCAAGCCATTTGGCACCGACACCCAGCGCTTGCTGCGCCTGGAAATGGGCCATTTCATCGTCGGCCATGACACCGACGGTCTTACCCAACCGCTGGAGGTCGGGCTGAACTGGGCGCTGGCCAACGACAAGACTTTCTACATCGGACAGCGCAGCCTGCAAATTCAGGCACGCAAACCGCTGGCCAAGAGGCTGGTGGGCTTCGCGCTGGAAGCGGGTGCTCACCCCTTGCCGGAAGAGTGCTGCCTAGTGATCCGCGACGGCAATATCGCCGGCCGTATCACCAGCATTGCCCACAGCCCGACGCTCGACAAAGTCATCGGCTTGGCCTATGTCATGCCGCAGGACGCCGCTCCAGGGAGCTGTTTCAGCATCCGTGGGCAGGACGGCATCGAGGTCTCCGCCAAGGTGGTGGCGATGCCTTTTCTGGAGTTGACATCATGAGCCTGGCAGGGATCGGACAAGTGGGCCCAACTTTTGGCATCAAGGGCAAGGCTGCCCCCGCATGGCTCGCATCACAGCACATCATGCTTCCGGAGCAGCCCAATACCTGGCGGGTTATGAACGATGGCAGCCGCATCCTTCGCCTGGGGCGCGGCGAATACCTGGCAGATGGCGGCGTTGCCGAAGCCCTGGGATCCGCCTGGCGCGATGGCCTGCCCGATCTGTACCGTGTCCCGCGTTATGACGCCAGCTTCGTGCTGTCAGGCGACATGGCACGCAAAACGCTTGCAGAAATCTGTGCCATGGATGTCCGGCCAGAAATTATCGGCAACGGCGTGCTCTTGACATTGGCCGCCGGCATCAGCGTGATACTGATCCAAGAAGACGAGACCTACCGGATCTGGTGCGACGCCACGTATGGCGAATATCTGCAGCATACCTTGCAGGAATTGATGGATTAACACGTTCAAGGAGGTTCCCATGAAATCGTTGGCAGAAGCAAAGAAGTTCATCAAGGACAACAACGTCAAGTACATTCTGGCGCAGTTCGTCGATATCCATGGGGCGGCCAAGACCAAGTCGGTGCCAGCCTCGCATCTCGAAGACATTCTCGGCTCGGGAGCCGGATTCGCGGGATTTGCCGTGTGGGGCCTGGGGATGGGGCCACACGGCCCGGATTACATGGCAGTGGGTGACTTGCCTACTCTCAAACTGATTCCTTGGATGCCGGGATATGCCAACCTGACATGCGACGGCCATGTCAACGGCAAGCCCTACGAGTACGACTCACGTGTCGTACTTAAGAAGGCGGTGGGCAGGCTGGCCGAACGGGGCTGGACGCTCAACACCGGCATCGAACCGGAGTTCATGCTGCTGAAAAAGGATGCCAACGGCAATGTGCATCCCTTCGACAGTAGCGATGATCTGGAAAAGCCTTGTTACGACTACAAGGGATTGGCGCGCGGCAGCGAATTCCTGGAGCAGTTGGTGGACAACCTGATCGCCAGCGGCTTTGATGTTTACCAGGCCGACCACGAGGACGCGAATGGCCAGTTCGAGATCAACTACACCTACGCCGACTGCCTGACCAGCGCCGACCAGCTGGTCTTCTTCAAAATGGCGGCCTCGGAAATCGCCCACAAGCTCGGCATGGTCTGCACCTTCATGCCCAAGCCTTTCCCCAATCGCACCGGCAGCGGCATGCACTACCACCTGTCGATCAGCAGCAAGGACAACAAGAACCTGTTCTACGACAATACCGACAAGAATGGCATGGGCCTCTCCAAGCTGGGCTACCAGTTTCTGGCCGGCGTCCTGCATCACGCCCCGGCGCTCACGGCGATTGCCGCGCCGACTGTCAACAGCTACAAGCGACTGGTGGTGGGGCGTGCCTTATCAGGCGCCACCTGGGCCCCGGCTTATATCGCCTACGGCGACAACAACCGCACCTCCATGGTGCGCATCCCTTACGGTCGTCTCGAGATGCGCCTACCAGACGGCTCCAGCAATCCCTACCTAGTGACGGCGGCCATCATCGCTGCCGGGCTGGACGGGATCGATCGTAACCTCGACCCGGGCGAACCGGTCAACGAAAACCTGTACGAGTGGACTACCGCCCAACTCAAGAAAGCCAAGATCAATGTGCTACCGCAGAGTCTCAAGGATTCGATTTGTGCCCTGGAAAAGGACAAGGTGATCCTGGGTGCGCTGGGCGATGCGCTGGGCAAGGAATTCCTCGACCTCAAGCGCATGGAATGGGTGGAATACCAGCGCCACGTGTCGGATTGGGAAGTTAAACGTTACCTCGAATTCTTTTAAGGGAAACATTATGTGTGGCATCGTCGGATTACTGATTAAAAACCCCAAGCTGCGCCCGCAGTTGGGTCAGCTCATGCTGCCCATGCTGATCGGCATGACCGAACGCGGCCCGGACTCCGCCGGGTTGGCGGTTTACACCGCCCCGGTGGCGGCCAACGAGCGCAAGTTCAGCCTGTTCACCATCGAGGAAGACTTTAACTGGCAAAAGCTGGGGCATGATTTCCAAGCGCACCTAGGCAGCGCGGTCACGGTGTTGCAGCAGGCCAACCACGCCATCCTTACCACGCACCTGGAACCGGCCACGGTCAAGGTATGGCTCAAGGAGCATTATCCTCGGCTGCACCTGCTCTCAGTGGGACAGTTGATGGACATCTACAAGGACACCGGCACCCCGGCGCAAGTCGCCGCGCGCTACGGTTTTGCCGGCCTGCAAGGCTCGCACGTGGTAGGGCATACGCGCATGGCGACGGAATCTGCAGTTACCCCGGCGCACGCCCACCCTTTTACCGCAGGCGAAGACTGGTGTCTGGTACATAACGGTTCGCTGTCCAACCCTAACAGCATCCGTCGCATGTTGCAGCATCAGGGCATCGCCTTCGAGACCGACAACGACACCGAGGCCGCCTGCCGCTTCCTGGAATGGCGCATGCGTGAGGGCGACGACCTGCACACTGCGCTGCAAAGGGGTTTTGAGGAACTGGATGGCTTTTTCACCCTGCTGATGGGCACCAAGGATCAACTCGCTCTGGTGCGCGACCCTTTCGCCTGCAAGCCGGCCATTGTCGCCGAGCATGACGATTACGTGGCGATTGCCTCCGAATTCCGCTCGCTGGCCCACTTGCCGGACGTGAAGAATGCCCGGCTGTTCGAGCCTATGCCAGAGGAGCTTTACATATGGAAAGTCTAGACCTGCGCACCATTAGCGTGCGCGAACTAAACCAGTACCTGCACAAGGAACTGCCCGGCAAGGACATAGGTAAGGTGGAAATCTTCAACCCGGACGGCGCGCACAACATCGCTGCCGGCATGGACTGTCCGGTGGAAATCTCTATCCAGGGCCACGGCGGGTACTACGTCGGCGGCATGAACAAACACGCCGACATCACCGTGCACGGCAACGTCGGTTGGGGCGTGGCGGAAAATATGATGTCTGGTAGCGTGAGGGTGAAAGGCTTCGCCTCGGAATCGGCAGGTGCCTCCGGCCACGGCGGCACGCTCATCATCGAAGGCGACGCAAGCCTGCGTTGCGGCATCTCGATGAAGGGTATCGATATCGTGGTTGGCGGCAACATCGGCAATTTTTCGGGCTTCATGGCGCAGGCCGGTCGCATGGTGGTGTGCGGTGATGCCGGCGACGGGCTGGGGGACTCGCTCTACGAAGCGGTGATTTACGTCCGTGGCAAGGTCAAATCGTTGGGCGCCGACGCGCGCGAGGAACCGATGACTGAAGCCGACTACGTGGCAGTCAAGGAACTGCTGGGCCGTGCCGGTTTTTCCCACGACCCCAAGGAATTCAAGCGTATCGCCTCGGCCAAGACGCTCTACAACTGGAACGCCGACGCAGATCAGGAGTATTGAACATGAGCAAAAGACTAGTGCTGGAAGAAAGCGCCGGCTACAACCAGAGCGTGATCGAGTACATCCATCGCGCTTCCGCTACCGGGCTGTATGAGATCCGTGGCATGGGCGCCAAGCGCCGTCTACCGAGCTTCGACGATCTGGTGTTCCTCGCCGGCTCGGCCTCGCGCTACCCGCTGGAAGGCTATCGCGAGAAGTGCAGCACCAAGACTATCCTTGGCACCCGTTTCGCCAAGAGGCCGATCGAACTCGCTACGCCCATCACCATTGCTGGTATGAGCTTCGGCGCACTCTCTGCGAATGTGAAGGAAGCGCTGGGTAGGGCTGCAACGGAAGTTGGTACTTCCACCACTACTGGCGATGGCGGTATGACGCAGGAAGAACGGCAGTCCTCCAAGACTCTGGTTTATCAATGCTTGCCGTCTCGCTACGGTTTTAACCCGGACGACCTTCGCAAAGCCGATGCCATTGAGTTGGTGATCGGCCAGGGAGCCAAACCGGGCGGCGGCGGCATGTTGCTGGGCCAGAAAGTCACTCAGCGCGTCGCCGGCATGCGTACCTTGCCTGTGGGCGTAGACCAGCGCTCCGCCTGCCGCCACCCGGACTGGACCGGGCCGGACGACCTGGCAATCAAGGTCAAGGAGCTGCGTGAGATTACCGACTGGGAAAAGCCCATCTACATCAAGATCGGTGCAACCCGTACCTTCAATGACGTCAAGCTGGCGGTGCATGCCGGGGCCGACGTGATCGTGGTGGACGGCATGCAGGGCGGCACGGCAGCGACACAGACAGTGTTCATCGAACACGTCGGCATCCCGACGTTGGCGGCGCTGAGGCAGGCGGTGGATGCGCTGGAGGACATGAACATGCGCGGCAAGGTGCAACTGATTATCTCTGGCGGCATCCGTACCGGCGCTGACGTTGCCAAAGCGCTGGCCATGGGTGCCGATGCCGTTGCAATCGGTCAGGGCATCCTGTACTCGCTGGGCTGCAACAGCCCCAGCTACGTCCACAAAGGCCAGCACATCGACGCCTCGGCAGACTACGAAAAGATCGGCACTGCCGCCGGCTACTGCCACCACTGCCAGACCGGCAAATGCCCGGTGGGTGTGACCACCCAGGACGAAATCCTGGAACAGCGGTTGGAGCCGCTCACTGGCGCAAAGCGGGTGAAGAACTATCTGAAGACGCTCAACATGGAGCTCACTACCGTGGCGCGTGCCTGCGGCAAATCCAACGTGCACCACCTGGAGCGCGAAGACCTGGTGGCGCTGACCGTCGAGGCCGCCGCCATGGCCAGGATTCCGTTGGCTGGAACGGACTGGATACCGGGGCACAGCAGCGGGTATTGATGCACCGTGCCATGCCCAAATATGGTGCACAGAGATTCGTGTGGTTGGCTCTGAAAATGCCAAGCCCATGATTCTTAATGTAATTCAAGTATGGCACTG
>Ga0316625_100000054_pt1 | contig 15446 bp, 33 predicted proteins | sample OWC_Aug_T1_C1_D1_FD_207655 | JGI IMG/M metagenome (GOLD analysis project Ga0316625, IMG submission 207655) | Wetland soil microbial communities from Old Woman Creek delta, Ohio, United States - OWC_Aug_T1_C1_D1_A | ecosystem: Environmental > Terrestrial > Soil > Wetlands | place: USA: Ohio... | reverse complement strand
TTTCTTTCCTCTACCCTTTGTGTAGGTTGGGGATAGAGTTCTTTTATCTTCCCTCTCAAGTATAGAGTTCTAAACTCTGGGATAGAGAGTTCTTCTGCTGACCATTTTGTTCCCTCAATTTTGAAGTCATTTTTTAGTGTAGTATACAGGGTCCTGACTACATCTGATGTGGACATGTTATACTCGTCACGTACCTGTTCTACACTCTTTCCTTTTAGAATCTCTAAAGCTAATTTCACATTCCTCATTCTCTCTTCCTCCTTAGTTTTGAAATGCGAGGGGGACTAAGCCCCCTTATACCAAGACATCTTTAGTCTTGATAAATTCCTTTTATAAGCCCTTCTTTCATAACTTCCAATCTCTTTGAGAGAGAGAAGGAATAGTAATGTTTCTATCCTACTCATTTAGTCCTCCCTAACCATCTTCACGACTTCGCCAAAAGGAGGGGCGAAGTCTGTTCTGTAATAGCTTCTTGTTCCAGTAATTACCCACAAACACTTGAATTCAGGAGCCTTCTTAGGAAAGTCATAACAGTAGCCGTCTGTAAAGTAGATGAACCCTACAGGGTCTATTCCTTCTTTCTCTACATAGTGAAATGGTGGTCTAAAATCAGTCCCACCACCGCCTACCATCTTCAACTCTACCAAGTCATCCCCTTGAAACTCAACCACGCCACCCTTCTCAGGTGGATATACCTTTGTGTCGCAGTAAACCACTATGAACTTACAGCTAAATGTTTGGAGCAGAGCCTGTAACTCTCCTGCAATCTCACTTAATTCTTTAGGTCCCATAGAACCACTTGTGTCTATTGCAACAACAATATCCCCAAGTTCGGGCTTTTCAAGAGAAGGCAGAATGAATCCAGTATCAATGAATCTCTTGTTAGGTTTGGTCCAACAATAGTCATTTCTTGAATTCTGTACAACAAACTCCTGCATTACATCTTTCCAGTTGACTATTGGCTGAGCCATTTCCTTTACAATTCTATCAATGCCTGCTGGGAGATGCCCTTGTTTCTTGGCAGTTTGATAAGCATTTTGGATAGACTGTTTCCAATCTTCTTCTAACTGCTTAATTTCCCCAGATGACATAGCAGAACCATCTTCATTCTTAGGACGCCTTACACCACCAACGTCTCCCTTAAAGCCCTGACCATCACCCTGCTGGTCCCCATCAGCACCCTTACCTAAACCTCCACCACCTAACTTATCCTTAAACTGTTTCACAAGATGAGGATAGATGGCTTCAAACTCCATATTCTTATACTTGTTATCAAATAGGACATCTTTAGGTAGCGTGTACTGTGCATCCTTGACTAATGGGTTGATTGCATAGTCCATAGCCATGTTAGCAATAATGGGTATTCTCTCCCCTAATCTCATAGGGTGAAGTCCAAGAACGTGAAACACTTCATGTACAAGGACCCCTTTCACTTCGTCAATAGTCATTCTTTCCACAAACTCTTTGTTGTAGCCAATAACAAGTCCATCTGTGTACATCGTAGGTTGACTGTTATCTTCCACATACTTCAATCTCATGGCTAACATGGCAAAGAAAGGAGCAGTAAGAATCATTCCCGTCTTTGCTTTGCTGATTTTCTGTTCAGCAGTCATATTGTCCTCCTATCTTATTGTGCCTGTCATTCTTAAAAACATTATTCCACTTATCTCTTCTCCAGTTAATTCGTTTGACTTCACTTTTTTCGCATCCATACCATTCGGTGTGTAAATCAATTTGTGGTCCAGCTTGTGTGCTGGATTCTTACATGGTAGCATGATAACACCATTAAAATCTAACAAGCAACCGCAATATTTTCTGAAATATGCCACTTGTAAGCCCTCCTTTTTAGATTTCGTGGGTTAGGGTCAACCCCTAACCCTGTCACAAATTTAAAACAAAGTATAACATATTTTAAAGCAAATGTCAAGAAAATTCTACAAATATCCTTCCATTTTCTTCAAAATATCATCTGCACTCTTGGCTGTCTCCTGTCTGTAGTGGGGTGAATCCCTAAGAACTTCAACCCTGTATGCTGTAGCCATTTGGAGCACTTCTTGTCTAAACTCTTCCAGTTTAGGGTCATTGGTTATGTTCAGTTGTGGAAGAATATCACACAATTCAATGATGTTATCCACAACAGAAGAATGAAGCCTTGCATCTGGATTAGACAGAGTTTTCTCCATGTGCTTCACTACATCATACACCCTCTTCCAAGCTGTCTTCATGGCAGTTTCAAGTTTGCCATTAAACTCCTTCTCCTTCTCAGCACTTATTTCCTCAAGAAGTTTCTTCTTCTCCTCAGTATCAGCTTCCAAGTCAGAGAACAACTTATCATTCTCAGGAATTCTCTTGACATCAAGGAAGAATTTGTACTTGTTCTGGAGCTCGTCAACAGTAGGATAATCTGTGGGCTTGAATCCCTTGTTCATTCTCAGCTTATCTTCCTCTAACGCTTCAGTATACTTTCCAACCATCTCTTGAAGTTTCATGTTAGCCTTGGACTGAAACTCTTTCATCCTTCCAACATAGTGAAAATAGTTTTGATTGAGGATGAATCTCTCACCATTGTCATTGTAAGGGACGGTGCTTTCTGTGTGGAACTTGTATGCTTCATTGTATATCTTATTGATGTCCTTAACATAGTCAGGCATCAGCTTCTTGGAGAAAGTACCCACGTCTCCCTTACTTTCATACATATTCTTGATGTATGCTTCTGCTTCCTTGTCCTTCACCTTCGCACCCCACTTACCTTGGTGGAACCCTACAATCATGGCACGTTCTTGGATTTTACTCATATTCCTCTCCTTTTAGCTTCTTGGTCTAACTCCTCATAATATTCTGCTTTTACAAAAGCTTCCTTATACCATTTGAAACAAGCATAAGCCATAACAGAATTAAGGAGTAGTGCTACAACTTCTGCTAATCCAAATACTGGATTAGCTATCATTCCAATTACACCTGTTACTATACATCCTGCATTTAAGCCACTAATGAACAGGCTTACTCTTCCCATAATTCTCTGTGTTTTTGGGTAGTCCACACTACCACCTCCTTTTAATTAAATACGAGGGGTGTTTCCACCCCTATGTTACGTTATAATATCCTTGTGGCTAATAGACCAGTCCACAAAAGCCTGTGTCTTAGCCAAGGAAGTATTCTTGCTAACGCAGTCCTTAATAAGCATGACTGAAAACTCATTAGCAATCCTATTGCTGAACTTCACAATGTTAGGAAAGGTTTCTGTCTTGCACCGTCCAACCAATGCACCAAGCAAGGCAAACATGACAGAAGGTTCCTTAGGTATGTTAGCCTTCTCAGGATTCTTGATTGTTTCGTCAGGGTCAGGGAGTGACCTGAACATCTTCAGGAAAGAACAGAACTCACTTGACCATCCCTCACCTACCCTTCCTGCGAAGGTTTCAAACTCAAGGTGTTTTGGCAGTCCACTGTTCATCATAAGACCAATTCTTGCCACGTTCCTTGGGTTAGGTGAGTTAGTCATGTCCAATGTAGGTTTGAAGTTATAAATGCAGGACTTACCCTCAGACTTTCTCCATCTGACATAAGCAACCAACTCAGCAGGAAGACCTGCTTTGTTTGCCCATACTATCCAGTCGTCTTCATCAGGGTCCAGATTGAGAATGGCAAACCTACCCTTGACAGGTTCCAATATACCCTGCACTCCAGCCTTATCTTCACGCCTGTTAGTCGCTGCGAGGATGATAACATTATCACTAAGGACGTGACCATTGATACGCCTTGCCAAAGGAAGTTGCATAGCACTTGCTTGAACAGAACCTGGAGCCTGACCTAAATCGTCAAGCAAAAAGCAAGTCCTTTCTTTGGCATCAATTAACTGCTTGAGGTCCCCAAATGGCAGAAACATAGCTTCCTTCTCATCTCCAATGGTGACAATCGCAGGCATTCCCTTATAATCTGTCGGGTCACTAACGACAGGGTGGGAAAGAATCAGATGTGTGTTTGTGTCCTTACAAGCCTGTGTCACAATGTCAGTTTTTCCTACGCCTGGAGCCCCCGTAATTAGTGTTGGTTCGTTGGTCTCCAATGCCCATACCAAATATTCATACAAATTCTTTGGACGCATGTTTCCTCCTGTTTGTTTTGTTTTGTTGTTTTCTCACCCATTTAAAATCAAAGTATAGCATATAGGACATCAAATGTCAATAGTTTTTTTACTTCCCATGCTTTTATATTTATCTCCCCATGTGTACACCCTTGCTTTTTGTAGTCCACCACTTGGATTCGGTGTTGGTTTGGGACGTTCAGATGGTTTCTCACCCATCTTCCAAGCAAGAGCATTTGGCTTAATGCCGTTACATTCCATAGTGAACACAATCTTATTAAATCTTGGATTGTCTTCGGCAAAAGCCTTTACCATCTCCTCTACTACCTTGTCCTTAGTTGGGTCTGACGGAATCTTCTTAAGGATTTTAGCTATGCGTTCATAGTGCTTCCTTGAGAAGGTAGTCCAATCATTTACATCCTTAACATTAAGGTTCATTTAAAGCCCTCCTCATCATCATTTCAAACGGAAACTCCCTTGTCAATTTCACTTTAAAGAAGTGGAGCCTCTCACCTGCAAAGGGACCTTCACACATAAACAGGTAGCAGGAGATAAATAAATCGCTTGTATCCACAGATATGTCATAATTCCATCTTCTGTTTATCATCTGGGAAAAGCGAACTCTCGTACCTTCCATAGCATACTTGTAGTAGGAATCTTTTGGGTCAACTTCTGCTATGTATCCCACTACTCCTGCATCTTCGTATGAAGGGCTCCAGTATTTCATTATTTCCCCTTGTATTTCATTTCTTCCTTGTTTATTGCATTGTACATCTGCGTCATAAAGTCGTCATTTTCCTTTATAGGGAAGAACCAAGCACTATCCACCATCTCTATCTTCTGTCCATAAGGTCTTCCACAATGGTCACACTTGAACGCTTCGGCAGTAGCCAAGTATCCTGAGCCTGTCCTCTCACTCTTTTTCATTTCTGTTATACGCCTTACAACGTCCTTCTCTTCCTGAATGTAGTCTGTTTTCACAAGACTTCCCACTTTAATGTTGGGCTTTCTTGGCTTGACACCAGGAATCTCAAGATAGAATTTCATCCTTCTTCTCCTCCCAATAAACAACTTCTCTTACTTCCCCTAAACTGCACTCGAAAGGAATACTGCCATCTGGATTCATGATGAACCCTTCCTTATCTGCTACGTTGCAGTATTCTTCTTCCAACTCTGCCCTGTCCTTGCAATTCTCATAATGTTCACAAATATACATATAGCCCTCCTTTCTTGAATTCGTGGGGGCATTTCTGCCCCCTTTTCTCTAATCATACCATATTGGATGGCAAATGTCAAGAGAATTATTTAGTTTTTATTGATGGAGTCTTCTGTTTCACCAGTCCATTAAGGTTATACCTGACATCTTTTGGAAGCTTATGCTGGTCCTCAGTGAACCTTGTCTTAGGTGAAATCCACCTTTCAACTTCAAAGAACTTGGCAAAGTCATCCTTGCCTACTCTCTTTATCAACTCCTTGAGGTCATCTTCAGTTACATCCTTTACCTTGATACTTCTGTTAGTTTCAAAGTAGGAGTCATAGTTGTCAGGAAAGTTATTTTGTATTTCTTCTTTCGCATCCAGGGGTATCTTGCTGTACCAATCACTCCACACAACTGTTACTGTTTCATCCTTCTTAGAAGTAGGAATCTTGACAGACTTGATGAATGTCCCAGTTTCAATCATGTACTTCTCTTTCTCTTCCAGAGCATTGGCAATAATAGTCTCCCCCATATCCTTTAGCTTTGCTGTTAAGGACTCAATCTTCTGTTGCACTTCCTTATATGAAGTGACAATCTCTCTCAATTCCTCTCCAGCCTTGACTGTTGGTATGTTTGACTTCTTGCTTCCCTCTTTCTTTGTTGAAGCACTATCCAAAACACTATCTAAGTCCATTTGCTACCTCCTTTATTTAATTGCTTCTTGCATTAGGGACAGAAACCCACTTACGCAATACGCATCCTTCTTATTTATTACAGCCCACTCACAACCACAAGGAATACTTTGGCAGTTATCTTGCCTTCCATCTTCTACTGAGTGTATTCTTCTATGGATACAGTCAAAAGCTGTCTCGTCACATTCCTTGGCATAATTGCAGATAATCATGCCCCCTCCTTCTTGACCTTTAGCCAATGTGGGACATCTTTACAACTACTGATGTTTCCACCATAGTTAGAAGTCAGTTTCTTAATGACAATCCCCTCATTCTCAGGTGACTTGATGGACTCAAAGTAGTAGCCAAGTTTGTCTGTCTGTCTCCATTGAGGTATCCAAACCTTCTCATAAGGTTTGACGACATTTTCTAATATTCCTCGTCTAAAATGTAATGGAAGAGTCATTATCTCATCTCCCTTCCAATACAGCACATCAAAGGCATAGTATATTCCTTTAAACTCTTTGCTCACCATCCTTCTGTCTAAGAATTCCCCATCAATTACGGTGTTATCGGGAAGAGTCATGGCAAAGTACATTAACAAGTCGTTGGAAGCACTTGTCATTACTGCACTTTTCTGTCCATGTCTATTCCACATAGACATCTTGCCATTCTCTTTCCAGATTAGGCAACGCCATCCATTTTTCTTCTGCTCTGCTACCCATTCCAAGTTATCATTTACTTCCATCATCATGTCAGAATCAGGATAGATTCGCATTGGTTTGGGTGGATAGTAGTATCTTAGCACTTTTCATCACTTCCTTTCATAATTTCGCTAACAAATCCTTCGGTAGAATATATTGTTTCCAACATTGTATACTCAAATCCTGTTACTGCTCTCACATTTTTTCCAAAATACTTACAATAGAAATTGGAAACATTGTCGAATAAGGTTATAGTTATCCCATTTCTACCATGACATTTTACTTTCTTGGGACATGTGAACTTTCTGTAACAGTAGTATTCCATACATTCACCTCCTGTTTAGAATACGAGTGGGGACTAAGCCCCCACTATACTGCACACCTTGAAGATTGAATGGACGAGTATATGAATTATAAGTCCATAGTTCTCAGTCCATATCTTATAGAGAATCCAAAGAATCATTATCGCATCGTTAATCACATGAGCCTCCACTAAAGCTATCGCTACTTCCACAATCAGAAGAACCATAGTCAGCATCATTCCCTGAGTCGCCACCCCAATCTCCAGTAGCCCCTGCTCCACCAAACTCACCACCGCCTCCCCTTACTCTGTCATCATCGTCATCATTGGATGAAGAGTAGAACGGATGAGCCATAACTGGAACGCCACTTGAGATTATGGAGCTCTCACCATCATCTACAATGCTACTTCTCTTTTTCTCCAAGAGACTCTTTTCTCTCTTTGGAAAGTAGTGTTCCTCATCAAAGTGTCTGTCTAACGCCCTCTTTGTCCAAAACCATTTGTTACATTCCTCACATCTCATTCTTTGACCTCCTTATACATCATTGTTATTGGAGCACTTGTAACTATCGTAAACCCATCCACTCTATCTATGACAGTGGAATCGAAATTTCTAACAACTCCAGTTATCTGCTCGCCTGGAACGACATCTGTTTGGTCTCCATAATGAATCTTTATCCACTTAAACTGTCTCATTTTTTTCCTCCTTGTTAAACCATGTGTCCCTATAGCATATCAGATGTGGACTATCGCCAAACTCCATCATGTTGCTACCCCAACCAACAGTCCTATCCTTTGCTACAATATGTTTCATGCAGTTCATCCAATCTTCATCGGCTACTGTGTATTCCATTATAGGTCTTCTAACCTCCTCTGTGTTCCACAAACATGATAGTTTTGGTTGCAGTCAGAATAGAAGGAGCAACCATGACATGGATTCATCTCTGCTTCCATCTCTGCCATTTCTTCTTCTGTTGGAAAGTCAAGATACAATGCTTCGGGTCTGGACTTCACCTCTTTTGGAAAGTCTTTTGGCACACCTGCCTTGTCCTCTTCTTTATTGCCACAATAAATTGGAACACCTTTGAAGTCTTCGGGATTAGCTTCAACTGCGGGATGATTGATAACCGTAAATCTCTCAGGATACCAAGCAAGAACTCTTCCTCCCTTGGCTAACTGCATAATCATATCCGACTTTCCTTCTCCAATGTATCCGCTTCTGTATTTCATATATTCCTCAAACACTTTTCGTAGTCTATGCTCCTGCAATTTTTCAATAGCTTCCCTTACTTCTTTTGGAGCAACTGATAAATCATCCAAGAATTTTAAAGGCAACTCTTCCTGTATGGGGGCATTGACCTTCACCCACTTTCCTTTATCATTCTTGCGGTAGAAACCGCCAAACTTGGACTCTGCTTTCATACGCACCCTCCACAACACCCATGCGGGATTCTTAGGTTAATAAGATACAGGATTGTATCTTTATAATCGTCTGGAAATTCTTCAGGAAATGCTACTGACCAAGGACCAGATGTGATATGCTCACTCCAGTTTTGGTCAAACGAAACGCTTCCCCCAGAAGTCATGCAGTATTTACCGAAGTCCCACTCTCGCCCATCAATGGTGACTTTTAAGTGTCCACTACATAGATTCGGAAATCTTCCATCATACTCTATCTTGATGTCCATTACTCTACCTCCACGTACTTTTGTATTACTGTTAGGACTTCACCGTACCCTGTGGTATTGAGAATATCCACTGCCAATCTCTTTGCCTGTTCAGCCTGTCCAGCTACTCTTAAAACTCGACAAGCCTCTCCAACAATGCTGAAAACATTGCCGTCCATACCAATTAGTTTGCATATTGGTTTCTCCATTAATATCACCTCCTTTCTGTTTAAAATACGAGGGGTGGAACACCACCCCTTAGTAGCTCCTTTCGACCTTGAGATTCTTGGAGTTGAAATACTTCTGAGCAATCCTGCAAGTAGCGAATGTTTCGCCTGAGTGTTCCCTGTAAGCCTGACGAAGATTCTTGTACTTGACTCCATCAACCGTTACTGCCAAGGGACCTTTAGCACCGCCCTTTCCCTTCTCTACTGCTACTTCCTTTACTTCTACTGCTGTTTCCTGTACTTCTACTTCGTCTTTCAATAATTCCTGAGCCTCGTTCACGTTCATGGTATTTCTCCTTTGTTGTTATTTTCTCTTATTGTAACATATTGGATAAGAGATGTCAAGCATTTTCTTTACAAAATTAAATTCCACAGCAAAATAAACCCTAATGTCAGATAGGTATTGTCCAAGCTGAATACTCCAGCCACCCACATTGGGTATCCCAATAACACCATTATCAAACCAATTATTCCTGAGCCTATCACCCTTCTCATTTGCCCTCCTTAGAAATCTAATGGAACAACCATTTCTTCTTCCTCGTACTCATCAAATGGTGAGTAGTCTTTTCCAATCTCTTTCTTGAAGAATGTATCTATTGGAACGTAGACATTCTTCCTTTCATACTCATCTTCCTCATTCAAATACTCATCCCTGTTTCTTGCCATGTTATACTACCTCCTGAATTATTTTTGGTGCTACAAACTTTTCCAAGTTGAGAACTGCGAACAGTTTCCTCTCCATAGTCATGCAGTCTTGTTCCACAGGCTTGTACCCTTCTTTCGTTAGGAGAGCCTCTGTCATTATTCCAAATATCTTGTTTACCGACTCTTCCACTCTTGGCATATTCTCTCACCTCCTTTGTTTTAATTCGATGTGGGGACTGGTGGCTGAATTTAATAGGCTTTTGTTGGAAATCAATTCCATACCTAACCACCAGTCCCATTACACTACCTTGCTAACAACTGTCTGTATATTCTTGGATTTAATGTTTCATGTATGTCCCCCTTTCTGTTGAAATAGATGGTCACGATGAGCAGTTCCCTTGACACCACGATGGTCATATCTTCTTTCAGCGTGTAAGGGACTCTGAAACAAGCCTTAGACACACCCCTCGTGTCCTGATAGAACTCAAAGACCTGCTCTGGATTGAACTCTAATATCCTAATGTGGTCTTCAATCCTGTTTCTGTCTGTTCTCTTATCCAACTTCTCTTGTGCATGGAAAGAGAATGTCAGCTTGGACGCCTTGTTAAAGGACTCACACAATCTGTACAGATTCCCACCACTACCTGTCGGAAAGCCGAATCGTTTATGGAATCGTTCTACCATTATTTCCTCCAGTCTATCGCCAATAGTTCATTCCACTCTGTCAGTAACTTTATCTTCCTCTTGAGTTTTCTTATTTCCTTGACAAGAGCCTTGTTCCTCTCTTTTAATGCTTCCACCTTATCTACCATGTCATCCTCCTACCATTGCCATGCGTTTCCCACATACTTGTGGGTAGTCTTGTTGTACTTGGAAAAGCACAGCTTGTCAGTACCGTAGCCATGCAGTCCCCTGCCTACTGAGTACAGTTGGAAGACAAACCAATTCCATATTGCGAACTGAAACCAGATGCCTCCACGTCCTGCAAACCAAATCTTGCAGTTACCACAGTTTCTTGGAAACGTAATCTGCCAAAACTTTTTCATTCCTCTCACCTCTCTTTTCTCTTAGTCTACCATATAGGAACGCAGTTGTCAAGCATTATTTTACTCCATTGATAACTTTCTTGTCCATCTCATCAATCTGTTGCAGTAACTCTTCCCACCACTCATCGTAGCGTTTCTTTTCCTGAACAACTGTTACTAAGGAATAGTTACGGTAGTGATTCTGTTTGGAACAGAATAGCCTTGTACCTGTGAACTTGGAAATGAATTCTATCTGCCTCCAACTCTCTACCGCTTCCTCACAATAATTCTCACGAACCCATTTTACTGGATTCTTGATGCCCCTGTACTTTCCTACATAACAGGCTATAACCAATCCTGTTCTGCCATGCCCACCAATACATTGGACATGAACTGACTTTCCACAGAATAAATCATTCCTGATAATTTCTATCAAGAGATTGAATTCCCTTAACTCTTGCTCTCTTGGTGCTTCCATATCATTTATGGGGAAGTAAATCACTCTCTGATTCACTTGCTTAATTTCCCCACCTGTGTCTAAGATGCGAGATGGGAGCCATGCTTTGTCTAACAGGATTAGCGTGTCTGCACCCATGGAATCTATGGTGTCACGCCCACCTGTCAAAGTCCCATCTTCGAACTTTAGTTTAGGATGTGTGCAATTATAGATTGTTTCCATCATCTTTACCGTCCTTGAGATAGCTGTACCGTTTAGCATCTTCCTCAACCATATATCTCTTTAAGCCGAGGAAATTTTCTTCTGTCGCCTCCAATTTGTAGTCAAGTATACGTTTTGTGGAGTAGATGTCGATGTACAGTTTATCGAGGAAGATGTTACCATTGTGACACAAGGAAACTGCTTGGTCAACAAAGATTAACTTGGACATCTTGCCCGACAGGTAATCCATAAGGTGCTGTGCTATGGACTGCCACTTTGCTCCACCGTATGCACCCGTCATCCACTTCAACCCGAAGATATGAACCAAATCCACAGCCATTTCAGAGCAGGAACGCCTTGAAAGTAGCCAATGAGCATATCTCCACATACCCTGCCTTGCAGGATTTGCCTTTACAATTTCCCGTACAGGCAACCACTCAGGAAGAGCCTTGATACCATCGTCAATCATGCTCCATGCGTACCGTGCTTCACCTGCACAGGACACAACGATGTAAGTTTTGAAGAATTCCTCTAACTTGTTGGTGAGGAACTCAAAACGCTCATCTTCATTCTTCCTCACGATGTCTTCGTAGGAAGTGTAGGCGTAAGGACTAAACCTACCCTGCCCTGCTATCATCGTGGAAAAGCCCATAGCCCTTCGTGGTTCCTTGCGGGTTGCTTTCCGCATATGGAGCACATACCACTCCGCTATGTGGGAGTTGAAGTTCTCTTTCCAGTACTTCTTCCACCCTGAGATGTCGTAGGTATCGAGGAGCGGTCTGAACTGCTCCCATGTGTGTGACTCAGGCAGACAGGATTTGCAAACGTGCTTCTCAGGATTCTTTTGAAGAAGTACCGTTCCCTTCTTCAACTTACCACATGAGGAGCACTTCTCAACGTATGCTACGCAGGAACCGCATACTTCAATCCCATCTTTTGAATCTTTCCAGAAATTCGATTTGGTCTGGTGGCAGACAGGACACACGAAGCAGTCCAGAAGGTCTGGTTTCGTAATCTTGTCCCACACCGACTTCTTTGTGGAAATGTGTTTGGTGGTTGGGACGAAAGGTTTCTTCTTCGCCTTTCCCACAGGCTGAACCCCGATGAGCCTCCCTGCTTCTGCCATCTGTTTCCAGACGGCATCTGCTTCGGCATCCGAGGAAAAGCTACCCTCTGCCTCCTTCTTGCAGAATCTTTGGAAATTCATATAGCCCTCCTTGTAAGATTTCCTACCGTCAAACCACCGTTCAGCATAGTAGGATTCGCTGATTTAATTGGTCTTGTCCTTGTGTGTTTCATTTTCTCTTATTTTACCATACTGGAACATCCATGTCAAGAGAATAATGCAAGGGGATTGAATTATTTTTCTCTCTGGATTCAACCCCCTTGCAAGATTCATGCCGTTATACCTCCACCATATTCTGTATCATGTGGAGGGCGAGCATAGCATAGTCCTTAGCTTGGCTCTCAGATGGAATCTCACCGTAGTCACCATCAGCATAAATCCCTTGAATGGTGTCGCAACCGCTACAGGAACCGTAAAACACTTTGGTGAGGAAATAGCGGTGTGGCTGATACCCTTTCTCAGGAACTATGAACACCAGCGTCCCTTGATAGTCACCATCATCTATCTCGTGGACGTGGTTGTAATCGGGAGTGCCATACTCTCCGTCATCCCCGAACATTACCTTCAACGTCTCCTCAAGTACCACTTGGTAAGTTTGTGGATGCTTACCTTTGAAGCACTCAAGGATTGCCTCATGCTTCTCTTGGAACCTCTCTGCTAACTCAGGAATCATATTGCCTCCTTCACCCACACATATTTGGAAATTCTACGCCACACATCCGTCATTGGAGTCTGTGAAGCGAACTGGAAAACGATGAAGAAATCCCGCCAAAAATTACTTTCCATAACTCTCACCTCCTTAGTAGTTTATCGCTGACCAAATGTCCCAGAAGAAATCACTGGAAAAGAACATGATGATTCCCAGTATGATTGCTCCCACTATCGCCCATGTAAATGCTATGGACCCCAACCACACAGCCACCTTGGAAATACCTTTCATTGTAAAGCCCTCCTTCTGAGTTCGTCTACCGCCCTTCTGGACCGTTCCTACTTCGCTTCCTTGCAGATAGCTTTCCAGAGTTTGTCGCTGTCGCTGTCACTCATGGATTCGCTGTCTTTCTCAAACTGCTCCACAACTTCTGCTGTCAACCGAAATGGCTGTTCCACAAACAGCTTTCGGTAGTTGTCCAACCAGGAACTGATGTTCTTCTCATGCACTATCATTTCCTGACCATCGTTGAAGACCACATGAGGAACCGAAGTCTTCATCTTGTTGGATGACTTCTTGTTCGGCAGGGAGAACACAACCTTTCCCGCCTTGAAATCTTTGGCAACGTGCCAATCCAAAGGCTTCATACCGCCACACTCAGGATTGAAAGGGTCGTTAGCGTGGATGCTGTCGCCTTCGCCAACCACCATGGAGAGTCCAGCCCTATCAACTCTAAGGACTGTGTTAGTTGTCCCCCAAGTACCGTAGAAGCAATCCTTCAACGAGTACCACACCTTTATCGGGAACTCACCAACTTTCACCTTACAAGGAACAGTCACGTTCTTTGGAACTTCCTTCAAGGCTTCAGCTTTGGACTTCCATTCTTCGTCTAACTCAACCATCTTGGACATCCCTATCATTTCTGTGCCTACTATCATTTGGATTCACCCCCTTTCCGCCATCGCTTTATGTTTTTTCCTGTGTTGTTCATTTTCTCTTATTTTAACATATTGGAACATCCATGTCAAGCAAATAATGAAGATTTAGGACTTCCCTACGAAAATAATTTACACACCATAATAGGAACTTCCCTGTCAAGTTATCGTATTACTGGAATGTCCCCACCATGCAAGAACCATGCCAGTGGAATCCCAATAATATTATAATTATAGGACAGAATTATAATGTAATACAAAATCCATACATTAATTATAGGATGTAGTATTTTAATTAAGGATTCCCTGTATAGATATATGGGTATTAAATATCCACTGGAATCCACTGGTATTGAAATTATTAGGGAATATGCAAGATTCATGCCACAAATTAATATCCCAGTGTAGAGGTAGTTAAGCAATCCATTCACTCCATCCCGAACAAAACAGTTTCGCACTCTGTAGGACGTTCCCGTGCAGGTCCAGTCTCCCAATATCCTGCCTACGACTGTGGCACAGAAATTGCACCCTGCAAGAAACGTGCCATCCAGTGGCACGGAAATTGCTACTGCAAGATTCATGCCATAGGATTCCCGCTGGATTCCCCCCAAAAATTATTTTTTTCCACACATCATTTTTTTCTTGACATTGTTGTTCCATTTTGTTATACTTTAGTATCAAATAAATTAAAGGAGGCCAGCGATGGCAAAAGAACTTTTGAGGACCAGGGTAGCAGTAAGGGATGGGAATGCGGTAATGATTAAGCATCTTATGGACGATGGCGAAATCAAGAGGACCTTCCACACCGATATTTGCAACAACATCTACAAGGAAGGGAAATGCGTGGTTTATCTGAAGCACACAGGGGAAAAGGTAGAGGCGAAATCCCGTTCTGGCAAGAATGGTATTTGCGTGGAAGTCGCCAAGAAGTTAGGCTACGGGGACGCTCCAATCGTAAATGGCGTTCCACAAATTGAGGGCGTTCCAAGACATTCACGTGGCTTCCTCAATTTCTTCTGTTACGCCACTCCCAAGGGCGGGAAAATCAAAGCGTAACATTTCAAATTGGACTGGCAGAACATCGCCAGTCCTTTTTTTATACCCTTCAATAGGATTCCTGGCACAATTCCTGCACCCTGCAAATTTCATGCCAAACTTTTTATATGCAAGAACTGTGCCACAGGACGTGGCACAAAAATTGCAGGGGAATCCATTTACTCCATCCTGAATACTTTCTATGCAAGAATCATGCCATTGGAAAACCCGCCACGCAAAATCCATCCAGTCCATCCTGAATAAATTCTCTTGCAAAAACCGTGCCATGGAGGGCGCGCGGGGTTCCATTTATGTCCATCCAAATTCTCAGGAATCGCTTTCTGGCGGTCATTCCCATGTAGGATTCCATTTATGCAGGTAGGATTCCATTCGACCCTTCCCGCCTTCCCATTCCCTACTCCCTGCTCCACGTTCCCGTACTCAGGGCAAGAGTACCCCGACCATTCTCAGGTCGGGGTCGGGGTCGGGTCTTACCTTGTTATAACAAGGTCTAACCGTTG
>Ga0316625_100000052_pt1 | contig 15885 bp, 17 predicted proteins | sample OWC_Aug_T1_C1_D1_FD_207655 | JGI IMG/M metagenome (GOLD analysis project Ga0316625, IMG submission 207655) | Wetland soil microbial communities from Old Woman Creek delta, Ohio, United States - OWC_Aug_T1_C1_D1_A | ecosystem: Environmental > Terrestrial > Soil > Wetlands | place: USA: Ohio... | reverse complement strand
TCCGCGCAGCAGGTTGTAGAGCGCGACTTCGGCGACCTTGTTCTTCTCGTCCTTCTGGACATCAGACACCGTTGCGGTGTGCAGCGGCTCCTGCCGAGTCCGATCCGGCACGTCGTGAAGCTCTTTGGAGGGCTCCACGATGACGTGAGCGTAGTTCGGCTCCCGGTGTCGGAATGAAATGAGCTTGCCGAGAATGGACTTGATGCGGTCACCGTCTCCCTTGTGCTCTTTGATCGAGGATTGAGTAGCTACGCCACGAGCTCCGGAGCCCAGGACGTTGTTGTCGGGACCCGGAAACGCCGAAGTCGGAGCTTTCTGAATCGGCGTCTCAACCTCTTTGCCGCCGGCCTGCTTCACGGCCTGCGACCATTCGACATCGGGGTCTGCGTCGACCTTCTTCTTGGTGCGGATCAGATCAGTGAGGGCCTCAGAAGCGGTCTTGTCGCGTGCCGTGAGACCCGCAGCGCCGCCACCAACGGCGCCAACCAGTGGAGCTGCGCCGGCAAGCACCAGCGGCGCGTGTCCAACGGCGGCTGCGACATCTCTCATGTGGCCTTGCGAGCCGATTCCGATCCGAGCCAGCTCACTACCATAGGACAGACTTCTCAGCTTTTCTGGTGGAAGCGCCGAAAGGTTGTGCCCCATGAAGCCGCCACCTACGGCACCGCCAACGGCACCGATGCCGCCGCCAACGAGCGCACCACGACCGGCACCCTGCAGTCGATGCCCTTCACCAGCCGTCAGCGCACCGGCACCGGCACCAAGACCGGCACCGGCGGCACCACTGAGTAGCGCGCCGGTAATAGCTTGGTGCACGGCAGGAGATAGTCGAGCACTTCGAAACGCCTCCGCCAGATCAACCGGTATTGCGGCAGCACTCTTCTCCATCTTGTCGAGGCGCTGGTAGTAGTCCGACATCTCACGGAGATGGGCCAGAGCGATTCGAGCCGTGTCACGATCCGAGTCAACGACATCAGTCGGACCCGAAACGTTGTGCTCCTGCTCGACTCGCTTCCCCTTGACGAGATCAGCAGGAGTGAAGGAGACCTTGCTCCAATCGACGCCGAGGCGCTCACCATCGCGTCGTGCCGTCTCGAGCTCGTCGGCGAGCTTCACGAGACGTAGCATTGCAGTCTTCTCTCGACCCTTGCCTTTGTCCTTCAACTGCCCTCGGAGCAGCTTGACGTCATTGCTGGTGCCGATCCAGACACCAGTTGTGGCGCCAAGAGCTGCACGAGCAGCGGCACTGCCGAGTTGCTGCCGCTCCCTGGGAGACAGCTTCGCTTTGATTTCGTTCTGGCTGCGTCGAGCTGAAGTCTTGTCCATCGGTGGCGGCGGAGTGGGCATCTGATTCTCAGGAATGAGCTGCCGCTTCTCACGGTCTCGACTGTCATACTTGCCACGGTCTGGCGCGGTCTGCGCAACGGCGTGACGCATGAAATAGCCGATCTGGTCGTTATCTTCAGCATCCACGTGCGGTACGGAGTGCCCTGTTTTGGCGTTGAAGGCATCGACAAGAGCGTTGTAACCCGCAGTGTCGACGCCGCTCTCCCCCATGCCCGCATTCATATGATCGGCAAACTTGTTGTACTCCTGCATCGCGACGTCTTTGGGATCAGGAGTGCGGTGGCCAAAGGGCCACCAGCCACCGACCTTCACCGATACTGGAACACCCGGTGCCTTGGTAGCAGGGCTCGCAGCTTGAGGGGCGTTCTGCGCGTCACCCTTTGGCTGCTCACCTTGCTGCTGGACACCAGGGGTCTGCTGCGCGGCCTGCTGCATCTCAGCGTCACTGGCCTGCTGCTGGTCACCGCCACCGGTTGACTCTCCGATCTGACCGCTCTGCGCCCCATCGGCTTGTTGCTGGTCGTTCTGCGACCACTGCCCAGCACCGGCCTCTTGCGGCTGCCCAGCCTGTCCAGCCTGCTGCTTACCCATCTCAGTCGCCTGTGCCATTCCCTGCTGCTGAGCCATCTCCTGCTCTTGTGCAGCAGCCTGCTGCTTCGCGGCCTCGACCTCCAGCGGATTCTGCGCGATCTGCTGTTCTGCAGCGTCGATGTTCGTCATGATGCCGCCGAGCTGCTGCTTCAAGGCGTCGGCCATCTGAATCATCTGGGCGCGGCTCTGCGACAAGACGAGCTGCTCCTGAACACTCTGATCCCTGGCCTGAACCGTCTCGAGTTGTGACTGCTGTCGAGCTGCGGTCTCCTGCAGGAGCTGCTGATGGTTCTGCTCAGCAACAGTGTTCATCTGCTCGAGCTGCTGCTGCATCTCAGCGACTTGCTGCTGCGCTTGCTGTGCCTGCTGCGCGGCTTGCTGCGCCTGCTGCTCAGCCTGTTGCGCGCGCTGTTCTGCGTCCTGCGCAGTCCCGGCGTATGACTCGCGCTCTGCCATGGCCTGACGGTAGTCGAGCGCGGCCTGAATGCTGGGGTCGGTGAGCTGCGTGCGCTCTTCGGCCGTGAGCTGCGGCTGCGTGGCGTCGAGCACCGCCATCTTGAGGAGCCCGAGGGTAACGAGCGACGTCTTGACGGGCTCCTGTGGCGGATTCAGCTCCGCAAGTTTGGCGAGGTACGCCGTGGCGTCGTCGACTGGAATTCGACGGTAGTCAGCAACCATTTGCTCAAAGGGATTCTTCACGACGTCCTCCGTTTAGGCGTTCGTTACCAGAATGTAGGTGTCTTGCTCGATGCTGGATCGGATGATGTCGACGACCGAGGTCTTGACGACTTCTACCCGACTCGTATCCGCACCGGTATTGAACCCCAGCAGGGTGTTCGCAGTGCCGTCCTTGTCGATGACGAATGCCGCGTTGACGAAGATCTTCAGGAATCGGCTGCTGGCGTTCACGGCACCGGTCTGCGCCGTACCGTCACTGAGACTCGTGAGCGTCGCGACATCAACACCGACCGCGGTGTTGATGAAGGTGACGATCTCAGCAGGAGTCCAAGGAACGAGATCCGGTGGCGCGTGATCGAATGTCACCGTAACTGCGCCAGCTCCAGCATCGACGATGAACGTCAAACCGTTGATGGCAACGCCGGCGCTGAGGTCTTTCGTTCCGTAGACGACGCCGTTGAGATAATCCTCGAGCTGCTGCATGCCATGAAAGCGCTTCATTTTCCAAGTCGCCACAACTGCCTCCTTATCGAGTCAGATCGAGATGGTAGTAGCCGCTCAAAGCGAAGTACTCGGTGTGCGCGCCACTCGGACCCGTGAGCATGTTCTCGATGTTGATGGCACGCTTCACGTTGTTCTTGCCCATCTCCCACTGTCTCATGAGAATGTTGATCCAACTCTGCAGCAGCGGCGTCTTGTCGCTAACTGCAACGTTCAACCCACCATCGCTGAACGGCAGATGGTTTCTGGTCTGGAGCAAGCCCACAGACATCAGGATGTTGATGAGAGTGCCCTTGAGCAGCAACGACCGCAGACCGCGCTGCGCCAAGTCGCTGAACACGAAGGTGCCGATCAAAGGCGGGGTGCCGTTGAAATCCTCCATAGCGTCGATTGCGGCCCACGCAATCATCCTATCGCTGGTCTCCTCGCCAGCAACGAGACGGTTCAACTCCGGAAAGTCACGGAGATAGAGTCGAACCGACGCCACGAACTGACAAAACTCTTCACTGGCGCCAGGGATATCAACAGGCGGGAGGCCCTGCATCACTTCCTCCTCGATGCCTCCATTATTACATCGCGACGCTGCCGCAGCCCAGACTGATACCACTCCGGAAGACTACCTACGCTGATGTCTTGAGACTCCACCAAGTAGGAGATTTTACGGATCGGAAAGTCGTCTGGTATCGAGATGCAGCGGCCCGGTCCCACTGACTGGGTGCCAATCTGAATGATTCGAGGTTCGGCTTTCAGATCAGTCAGATTGTAGATGACTTTCATTTGGCGTCTCGCATCTCACTGAGCTTCGCCAAGATGTGACGCTTCGTCATTCCGTCGAGATCCGACTCCTGACCACCGCGGCTCGTGTAGACAGCGACGAGCTCTTTCCGACCCATCGACGAGAGTGCTGCATCTCCTGGGATCGGCTCCGGAGACGGTTCTGAAACGGGCTCATCGACTACCTCGGCCACCGGCGCAGGCTCGGGCTCGACCACCGGCTCGGGTTCCGGAACAGGCTCGACCGGCGTCTCCACGAACAGCTTTCGGAGCTCAGACGGAGCGTGCAACTCCTCAACGATCTTGTCCGCGATGGCTTTCGACACGGTCTCCAGAACAGCGTCGGCGCTGGCAGGAGCCGTGAAATCGTATCGCGGCCCCGTAGGAGAACCGACGCGGACTTCGAGGGAACCGTTCCGCTGCAGGATGCGGAGCTCGTTCTCATACTTCTTCAGGAAGTCCTCACGCAGAAGCTGGGCGCGACCCGACAGCAGTCTGATCTGGTTTCCGCAGATGAATCGCATGTGTCGCTGCCGCACAGGAGACTTGGCGCGGAACGTTCTGTACCTGGCGTCGCGAGTCGTTCCGATAACGTAGTAACTCTCACTCATCGAATCCTCCATCTCAAAAAAGAGGGGTGCAGCATTTCTACTGCACCCCTCGATTCTAGCAGAGTTGACCGCGGATCAGTAGCTGACGACCTTCGGGAAGCTCAGGCCCTGGCTGACGCGGTTGTTGACGGCGCCGAGCTCCTCCTCAGCCACCGGGATGACCGAGGACAGGATGCTGTCGGCGTTGTTGGTCGTGGCATCACCGCTGTAGAGCTCCAGCTTCGCGGCGCTGGCGATGTTGATGATGCCAATCGCGATGTCCTCCCACGACTGCCACGTGATGAGGTTCGCGATCTTGTCGATGTAGAACTTCACGTTGTTGAGGATGTAGAACTTCCCCAAGAACTCGGGCTTCGTGAAGACGTACACGTTGCCGGTCCTCAGGATGTCGTTCTTGATGGTGCGCACGAAGGCGTGGCCGACAAGCAGGCTGTACTTGTAGCCGTCCGTCGTGGTCTCGGACTGCAGCCGAGAGCCCATGTCCTCGACGGTCCACTGCAGGACGTCGGTGAAGTCCGTGTCGGTGAGCAGGAAGCGCTCCGCACGCAGACGCCTGCTGTTGAGGAGCTTCAGCAGGTTGACGAGATCGGGCTTCTGCAGCGGCAGAACGATGGCGTTGTCCACGTCCGCAGCGCGAGCCAGCTCGCCCTTGCGAACGCTGCGCTCCACCGGAGGAGTGGCACCCTGCAGCGCGGTGGCGTTCAGCGTCGTCACGGAGCCGCTGTTGGCCTCCTGCTGAATGGCCTGCACCGCCGCCTCGATGTGGATGAGGAACTCGCGGTCCTCGATCTCCTGGATGTCCTTCACCGAGTTGTCCTCGATGATCTTGGTGATGGGCATCTCGTAGGCGAGGAGCTCCTGCTCCACCTTCTCGAACTTTTCCGACGAGATCGTGAAGAAGGGGATCTCGGCACGCTCGCCCCGGATGAACCGAGCGCGAGGCTGGCCGCGGAACGTCACCGCCATGGCCCGGCTCTTCGGCTCCACGTCGATGATCTTGACCAGCGTGTCGTGGTTCACGGAGCGCTGGCAGTCGGCCTTCGTCACCATCTCAGGCGGAAGGATCTGTCGCGCGAAGCTGACTTCACGCAGACGGTCGCGAATGTAGCTGCCGCCGAAGGCCGCGACCTTCTCCTTGGTCACGGCGCTCTCGAGCTTGGCGCTGAACATGTCGTTCAGGATTCGGGGATCGACGTTGTTGGTTGTCATGGCATGCCTCCTTTACGCCAGCACCGAGATGAAGCGGAGGTACCCGCCGTTGTTCGCTGCCGTTCGGAGCACGTAGCCAAACGTCAGACCACTCACGGACCAAGTCTTGAGACCAGACTTGTTGGTCAGGCTCGCAGCCGCGTTCGTGACCGTCGCGACCTTGAGCTTGTCACCCAGAGCCGGAGGCGACGCGTTGTCGAAGACCAGCGTCTCGCCCATGAAGGTCGGCTGGCTGAGGAGCAACGTCACCTTGCCGATGGCCTGGGTGTCGCTGCGGCCCATGTCGTCGAACATCACGAAGGCCGGCACGCTGCCGTCGCCACGGATGAGCTTGAAAGCCCCATCGAACTGCAGGTACTCGCCCATGACGAGCGGGTTCGAGTTGAACGGGTTCAGCAGCGTCGTGTCGAGCAGATCGAAGCTCTGACGCTCCTGCACCTGAACAGGTGTCATCAGACGGAAAGTCTCAGTAGCCATCTCACACTTACTCCTCGGGTCAGTTCGACCCGTCCATCAGGTACGCCTCGAATTCCGAGACCGCACCGCCACCGGAAGGCGCGTCGACGAGCTCACCCATGCTGCGCTGCGCCGAACTCATCTTCACAGCTTCCTCGATGAGATCGAGCTTGCCTTCGCTCGCCTTCTTCTGGAGGGCCGCAATGCGGTCCTCGGCACTGCGTCCGCGGTCGAGCCCCTTGCGCTCCATCTCGGACGCCAACTTGGCGATTCGCTGGTCCTGTGCGATCTTCGCGAGCTGCGTCTCAGCTGTCTTCGCTCGCTCCTGCCACTGGTCCCGCTCCTCGCACAGTGCTCGCAGGGTGCCAGGCACCTCGTTGAGCACGGCCGCGATCTTCTCTGAGCTGAGCTTCTCCATTTCAGCCCTCCACCTTCTGCGCCGTCTTCCGAAGAACCGCGGCGACGACACAATGACGGCAGGACCCCTTCTCAGAGCCGCAACTGCAGCCCTCAGAGGCCACCTTCGCGAAATACGCGCGTGCTTCCGCAGCGATCTTGGCGCCGGCTTCGTTCACCGTACCGGCACCGAGAGCCTGGTCGAGCACGGGATCGGTCGAAGACGTCAGGGCGGGCTCAGCGAGCACCTCAGCGATTCGACGTCGCACCGGCGCCTTGAGCTCGTCCTTCTTGGCGTTGATGGCAGCCTCGTTGCTGTCGAGGTGGCGCTCTTGGCCAGTCACCTCGCCGGGCCGCGACATCTTGCTGGCCTCGTCCTCAGGCAGCGATCTGTCAGTGGGCGCCGTGATCTTGGCACCGCCCTCGCCGCCTTCTGCGTCAGAACCGTGCTTCGCCATCATGTCGGCGAGGTAGTTCTCGGTCTGCCGCATCTGCTCGTCGGAGATGCGCCCCTCTTCGTGCAGCCTCGAAGCTGTCTCGTGAGTTGCCATCGCGTCCAGCAACTCGGGGTGCATGTTCTGAAGGTTCTCGATGGCGCCCTTGCGACCGTAGTGCCCCAGCGCAGCACCGCCAGCACCGCCAACAGCTCCGCCGATAGCGGCACCGATGCCGGGATGACCCATGCCCGCACCGATGGCACCACCAGTGGCAGCACCAAGAGCGCCGAGACCGAGGCCACCGATCACCGGGGCAGCGACCGGGCCAGGAACCGACTTGAGTGCTTGCTGACGGTACGTCTCGGGATCAAGCGTGGTAGAGGGGTCCTGGTAGCGCTCTCCCGTACCGGGCGCCGCCGCCGACTTGGCGAGCAACGAGACGAGACCATCGAGCGGGGTCGCCTGCTTCTCGACGCCATCCTTGGGATAGGCGGGGTGCATGGTGTCCTCGTTCGTCTCCATCTGGTTGCTGGGGTTCTTCGGATTCGCCCCGGCTTCCGTTCCAGGCTTCAACGCGATCTGCGTCTTGGCCTGACCAGCAGGCTCCGGCTGCTCGCCACCGACCGGGTTTCCGAGATTCGTCGGCAGCGCGCCAGGTCCCTTGCCGGGTCCGACGTTGGCCGACGCCTCAGAAGCGGTCTCGGCGTGCTTCGAGAAGTGCGCGACGATCTCATCCACCGCCGCAGCCAGCTTCTCGACGCGCTCCGAAGCGGTCTTGGAGTAGTCGGTGTCGTTCATGCCACCGCCGCGATGCGCCTCTTCCTTGTCGGCCTGCCGCTCGACATCTTCCTTGCGCGGTCGCTTCTTCTCCTCGTCGTCATCCTTCGCCTCTTCGGCGAGCTTCGACATCATGCTGCTATCGGCTTGCTGCAGCACGTTGTCGATCATCTGCTGAAGTGTCAGTCTTTCCATATCTGCCCTCATGCCGTAACCGCTGGAGGAGTGATCGACTTCTGCTCAGTGGTCATGGCGGGATTCGGGGTTACTACCTTGGAGTTTGGCTTTGTGTAGTTCGTCTTCTGCAGGTTCGTCCTCGTGACGACCTTGCTGACGAGATTCTGCGACGTGACGGGCTTCGGAGGCTCCGCACTGGCGAAACCGCCGTCTCCACCTGGAGTCGGAGCTGCGATGATGCCGGGATTCGACGCCGCCATCTTCAGCAACTCACGACACGCCGCCTGCATGATCACAGCCAACACTGCTCACCTCAGCGATTCCACTCCACGGGATAACCGAGCTGCTGCAACGCCTGAAGGGCGGCGACATCGATGTCCTGCTCCGTGATCGGCTGAGGCTCCTCAGCCTGCTTCTGGAGCTCGGCCTGCTTCTGGAGCTCGGCCTGGTAGGCCGCGAGCTCTTGCGGGGTCACGATGCTGCCGTCCTCACGAACGAGACCGGCCTCAGCGAGAAAGTCGTAGGCCCGCTTCTCGACGTAGGCGTTGATGTCGGCCGCATCCTTCTCGTGCTCTTCCGACTTGGCCTCCGAGTCCGACTTGCCTCTGTGTCGATAGGCGTGAACGCCGACCGCACCACCAGCCGCAAGCGGAACAGCAGCGGCGGTTCCGAGGATCGCGCGGCCAACGGCCTTGGGGTTGTTGACGACTGCCTGTGCGGCCCTGGCGAGCGTCTCGTTCTTGGGCGCGTGCTTGACCACCGACTCCGCAACGCGCTCACCGATACGCTCCGAGACCGTCCCCGCAGCCCCAGCCTCCTTCACGGCCTCTTCCTTCTTCTCCTCTTTCTTCTCTTCCTTCTTCTCGGCCTTCTCTTCCTTCTTCTCCTCGGCACAGGACTCCTCCGCTGCCTTGAGAAGCGCCGCGGTCTTCATGATGGACTTCAGCTCGCGCACGTAGGAGTGCGCGACGATCTGACCCATCTTCTCCGCGGTCTTGAAGAGAACCTCGGCCTCGGTGAGCTGCTCTGCAGCAGGCTCAGGGGCGGCTTGCGCCGCCACCTTCTCGACACCCTGGAGCTCCTGAAGAGCGTCCAGGATCTGCGCGTCGCTGAGCTGGTTGAGGTCGATCTGGTTGCTCTCAGCGATCTTCTCCAGCATCTGGAGCTGCGCCACCTTCTGAAGCTCTTCCTGCGTGGGCTCCGCGGAATCCAGAGTGCTGAAGATCTCTGCCAGTTCCTTGTCCATTCCGATATCCTCCGCAAAATCCGTCACGAGCCCCGTGCTCATGACAGTCGAGTCACTTCAATTCGTGGGAGGGGGAGGCGGTCTGCGGGACGGAACGTCCCTGCGCTACCCTGCCGCGTTCAGCAACGCGCTACCAGCGCGAAGCCCAGCGTAACTGACGTGATCCTCAACATACTGCGAAACCGGCCCAGGCATGTGAACTCGGTTCAAGTACATCGAGGGAAACATTCCAAGTATTGATTCAAGCACGTCGCCGGAGGTTTTGACAAGACCATTCGATGCCGCCTCAAGAACGTCACCGAACAGGGCCTCGCCCAGCAACGGGTTCGAGTGCATGGCCTGCTTCGTCAGACCAACGATGTCGCGCAGCACGCCGCGGCGATACGCAGCGTAATCCGCGCTGAGTTTGTCCATCAGAGGATGATCGAACCCGTGGTGCACCGGCTTTGCAACGCCAGTGATGACGATGCGAAACGCCCTCGGTTTCAGCGACGGACCGAAAGCAGAACGTGACGCGATGAGCGGCATCAGAGCTTCGAGCAGTTTCGGAACGATGCTCTTCACGCCATCGACTCCGTGACCACCGGAGTGCGTCGGGAATTCGATCCCACGCTCGTCAAGGTCATCAGCAAGGTCTTCTCGACCGATGCGGCGCAATGAGATGCGCTGGAACTCCCTCGGCTTCAGAACGATACCCAGAGAGGTCGCCGAACCGAAGCCGTCGTCAGTATCGGCAAGGGAGCGAAGGAGGCTCTTCGACAGCTCCGGTTCCTCTTTGGCGAGCGAAGGCAGTGCGTTGTTGAAGTGCGACTGGATGCGCTTGATGATCTCGGCCTGCTTGTAGACGTCCAAATCGGACAGCTTCGTAACGCCGCGTGTGAACGCCGTCTTGACGGCATCCTCAGACTTCTTGTTGCCGCGGCGCGACATGTACTGCCTCAAGCCGAAGTCGACGCCTTCTTCCAACATCTCCTGAACGACACGAGCCGCGGCGGCGCTGTTCGACACCACGGGCTCGATGACCGGCGCCGCAACAGGAGCGATGATCGGCGCTACGGCAGCGATGTCCTCTGCGGTCTTCCTCATGTCTCGGTCCCACACGTCATGGACGTGATGACTAGGAATCGCACACTCCCAACAGCCCCTGGCGCAACGTGCGGCTCCGGGACGGATCGGGCAGTGATTGGCGAGCTTCGCCAGCACGTAACTCGTCTTGTCGGCCCCGATGAACACGAAGCTGATATCGAAGAACTTCGGGTGCAGGTTGACCATCTTGGCCTGCACGCCGTCGTCGTAGATGGTTCCGAGCTCAAACCTGAGGTGCTGGCAGTAGCCGTCCGATGTCGTGCTGAGGCCACGAATCGGCTTGCGCTTATGCTCAGCTAAATCAGTTTTCGGGTTCCTGGTGATGCGCGACCAGTCGCAACACCTCGAGCAGAGGTCGTACGGAACGCGGGTACCCATGCTGACGCAGGGGAACTCGCCGTTCTCGATACGATCTAGGATACCGATGACCCCCATCTCTTTGGCGCGCTTCCTGTCGATTCGGACGACAAGAAGGACACGCTTCATGACGGGGTCCCAACCGGCGTAGGTCACGGTACCGAAGGCGCGCTGCACGTCCTTGTTTTGGTGGTGCGCAAAAGCGTGGGCGCCGTAGAACGTCGGGTATCCCCACTCCCAGTTGCGCCCCGCAACGACCCTGCTGCCATGATCGAGATTTGACCAGCCACTGGGGACGTGAATCAGCGAGTCTTCGGGAAAGTCGTCGGAGTTGGCGTTCGCTCCCCAGTACTCACCGGCACCGAGAGCGGACACCAACACGTTGACGGCGTCATCGTGCTTGCCGAGACCCTTCATGAAGCCGCGGAGCTCGTCCATCACCGGCAGACTGAGCTCCGCCGTCTTCACGATCTGGTCGTTGTCGTAGCCAGGATGCAGGAGGTGGACGTAGACCCCACGGTCGTCACTACCTACGAACTGGCACTGCTTCGTGATCACGGCTTGTTCGGCTTTCCCATGGCCTTGTCGTAGGCGCCGGGGGAATGGGCTTCTGCACGGATGCGGCCAAAACCGGTACCGAGTACTCTGTTGCGCTCTCCACCCTCGATGAGTGACAGCATCTCAGGATCGGCATGGGCGTACGCCTTGCCGAACTCTTGCCCCTGAGCGGTCTGCTGCTGAATAGCGTCGATCTGCGAGAGAGAGGCTTCCTGCCCCTGAAGGGTTCCGACAGCCTTCTCCCTAGCAAGCGCTCGCTGATATCCAAGATCGTGCGCATCTCGATGCAGCCTGTGCTCACGAGCTTGCGTCTCTACGGTAGCGCGCTGAGTCCGCTGCTGTGCCGCGGCCTGTTGTGCCGCCAGACCGTGAGTTCGCTCGAACTGCCCGGCCTGCGTCATGGCCTGGCCGGTACGGAATGCCTGCTGCTCGCCGAACTGCTGTGCTTGCTGAACTTGCTGCGCGGCCTGGAGACCGGCCTGGATGTAGGGCGCACCGCGTTCCATCGCACTTCGAGGATCGCGCTGAGTGCGGGCGTTGACAAGCGCCTGGATGGTGTGGGGATCAACGTAGTCGAGCTCCGATGTCCTCTTCACCCAGCCCCCAGCGATGTAGGGGTCTCGCGCCATCTCCGGGTTGAAGTTGTGCAGCGTGCTGTAGAGCTGGTGCGCCTTCGTACGATCCATGCTTCCGATGTCGGGGTGCGCCTTGACCATGGCCTCGAAGCCGCGGGCCTTGGAGATGGAGTTCGCGGCCATGTCCCACAGCTTGCTGACGGCAACTCCTGTGGCGCCGAGGGCACCGCCGAGCACGCTCAGTGCGGCGCCGGTCTGAAGTGTTGACCCGAGAGTGCGTGCAGCGTCAGGAGACGTGGCACCCCTCCACACCTCATGAAGAAATCCAGGTGCCGCCTGCGCAGCGTGACTGACGATCTCTTCACCGCCAGGGCCAAGGATCGCAGTCTTTTCGAGACCGTAGTTCAGGAATTCGTCTACCGCTGACATCACACAAACCTCTGTGTCTGAGTGTCGTAGTACGGCATCTGATCGAGCTGATCCGCCTCAAGCTGCTGCATCTTGGTCTGCAGGTAGGGACCGACACGTGGCGCGTAGTGGTGCGCCCCGATGCCGGCGACACCGATGACAGGAGACGCGGCTACGAGTCCACCCAGCGCCTTCGCCGCCATGCCAGGAGCTTCGGGATTGGCAGCGAACCCTTTCGTCACGAGCTCGCCGGCGTGCCCTGCAGTGTCCATGATGATCCGAGGCACGGCAGCTAAACCGCGGCCAACAGCCATCAATGGGCCTGCTTCGGCAGCCTGCTTGTGCATGGCGACGACGCGTCCCAGGGTGCGGAGCTTCTCAGCGTCCATTGCGCTGCCTCATCTCGCTGGCTGCCTTGCGCTCGAGCTTGTCGGCCTCCTCGATGCAGCACGCCAATTTGATGCGCTGGATCGTAGCGGACTCGAAGTCACGATACGCCGCAACGAGCGGGTGCGTCTCGTTCACCACGGCTGCGGTCTTCGTCACACCCGGAACGACGTCGAGGTACGCCGTCAGATACCTGGAGGCGATCTTGACGAGCTCAGGGTGCGACGCAGCACTGGACATTGCACGAACGATATCCGCAGTCGAAGCGCCACGGCGAATAGCCTGCTGCGCTACCTTGACGAGTGCCGCTCCGGCGTCGTCGTAGCGCAATGCAGCGGTGTCGTACATCGACGAGAAGTGCTCGTGCAGGCCGCGGGCGCGCTGCCAGTCGTGATAGCACTCCGTCGTCGAGGCACACTCCTCCGAAGCCGTCTTCACGGTCTCGAAAGGATCGCCGAGGCTGTCCTGACCCGCAATGTAGGTTTCCAGATCGCTACGAAGCGGAGCAGTTGCTGCGGTCTTTGGTTTTGCAGCCATGTTTAGCTCCCTCAGCACTTCAGCGGGATCAGCCGGGCCTCCGCTGAAGTTGATGACGCGATGGTTCCCAGATGCAGCCTTGAACATGTGCTGAAACAAGTCATTGTTCGCCATCTCGACAACACGTCGGATATGTTCTGTACCGAGATCGGGTTCCGAACGTACGCTATGAATCACGGCCTCCGTCATCGGTACTCCCTGCTCGACGTGGTAGTGACTGGCGCGTTTCGCCAGATGCTTCAATCGTTCACTTACGTTCATGGTCCTGTACGTCAACCTTCACGTCACGATATATTAGTACCATGCCTAAGAAATCCGTGGGAAGGGGCCGCAGCAGAAATGATGCCTGGATTGAAGCCGCCGCCGCAGCGGATCTCCTGAAGTGTGACGTCGCCACAATTCAGGAACTCGCCGAGGCTGGGAGACTTCGCTGGCTTCTCGACGGTGACGTCTTGATGGTGAAGCGAGACGACGTCGTGGAGCTCGAGGCCAGCTACGGCTTCACGGAGATGAGCGATGATGAAGTGCGACGAAACGTTGTTGTTCTGCAACGAACCGTTGCCAGACTTCAGTCCTCTGTCGATCTTCTGTTGCGCGTCAATGGGATGGCGGCATCAAGTCTCGGTACGCTATCTGACACCGAGCTCTTGTCCCTCTTCATCAACATGACCGACGAGCTGCGGTCCACGTCCTGGGCTCGCCCCAGATTGTGGAGTTGCGCCGAGGTTTACGTCAGAATCGGCGACGCAGAAATCGACAAGCTGAACGAACTCGCCAAGACCGAGGCAGCGTGGCGCCCCTTCTACGAACTCGGTCTGAAGCAGCTTCGATACGTGACGGAGCTACCAGAATTGCACACCGATCTAGAACTGCAACGCATCAAAGATGTGCTGGCACGTGGCCTGGCGAATCTCCGCAGCATAGCGATCACATTTATAGAGCTCAGCGGGCAGACGACGTCGACACACGACCTCTTGGCACGAACGGCGGCTCTAGATGTGGCAGGATTCGATACGCTGGTACGACAGCTGAAAGCTACATCTGATCGTTCCCATCTCGAAGCGCAATAATACTTCGATCTTCGATATAAGTAAAACGAGGAGGCCAGCAAATGGTATTGGAATTTGCCATCATGTATAGGTCCATCCACGAGACGCAGATCACAACCACACTCGTGGACGGCAACAAGAAAACGGAAACCGTTCATCAACTCGAAAGGGTCCGGGGTTGGTTCGATGCCGACAGCGGTGCTATTCGGATCGAGCACTTCGAGACCATCGAGGCCCTGTTGCGGGATGCCCACGAGATCAAGGTACCGGCGCCGCACAACTTCTTCGATTCGACGTGGGTACCGGCGTCGGAAAAGGCAATTCACAGCGTCATCGAGAAGGAGAAAATGCTGCTAAAACACAAGAACCAGCTTTGGTAAACGTGGTCTAGGAGTTGGTATAAGAACTATGATCGGAAACCTTCAAATAAGAAGAAAGTGAGGGCGAGACATCATGGCTATGGCAGAACCAATCACGACCCCGACCCCGGCTCCGACCCCGGCTCCGACCCACGACGACAAGCCCACCCAGCCCCTCCAGTGGGGGGTGATGACGGTCACCGCCGCGACGCAGACCGTGACGGTGGCCTCGAGCGCCGTCGGCGGGCTCCTGCTCTCGGGCCGCATCCCGGCGCCGACCTGGGTTCGCTGGGGAGTCGGCAGCGCCTGCGCCGCCCTGTCGCTGGCCGGCATCGTGGTCCCGGTCATCCTGTTCCGGAAGTAGAAGGGGTCGAGGCGCGCCGAAGAAAGGCGCCTCGCCCCGCCTTGGGAGTCCGAACCACACACCGACGATCCCCCGGTGATGTGGTTCGGCTCCCGCCTTTTAGCTCTTCCTCCCCCACACCCCTTCTATCTCTTTAGGGGTAGAGATAGGGAAGAGGTACCAACCACCCCCTATAGTCCCCCTCCTTCCTATGTGTCCTTGATCGGAATGATGATGTCGGTACGAGGATGGGCGACCATGGAACCAAAGAGGCAGTACAGGATGCTGTGGAAGACGTCGTCTGGTTTCCCAGGGCTGATCTTGTACTGAATCATTCGCAGCGTGTTGCTGTACTCGCTGAAGATGTTGAGGATGTCCGCGGCGAAGGGCTCGAACTGCTCCCAGCGCGGGAGGGCTATGGCACAGCGCCGTATGGCGTTGAAGACGTCGCTCATCACCTCGGTGCGGTGCATGACGAATCTCTTTAGCTTCGGTTCCCAACGAACCTTCTGCTTCAATCTGCCGACGTACTGAAACTTCTTGATCTTGTGAGCACCAAAAGCACGAGCCAAGAAGTCGTTACGGTCGAAGCCGCCGCCGTAGTCGACACCAGCCACGACGAAGTTCGCTGCCGTCATTAGAGCAGCAGTCATCTCCATGCAAGTCGTGGGGTCCGCTTCGGCTCCCTCGAAGACGTGAACGTAGAAGATCGTGAACTTGCCATCGATGTAACCGGCGAGAGAGACGACGCTACGTGACGTCGCCTCATCTGTGCCGTGATCGATACCAACATAGACGCCATCCTCGCACCGCGCCATGTTGCCTTCGACGTCGTTCATGTCGATGTCGTCACGGCACGCCCTCTGGATCTGATACTTCGTCAGCGGGCGCATGCCGGAGTCGTAGCTGATGCCGATGACCTCGTTCAGAAACTGCGCCTTGTCGTAGGTGCTGTACGGAATCAAGATGTGTTCGTGCCAGGCGTCTGGATTCTTCACGATCCAGGGCACCATGAGCTGCGTGATG